>Ga0307512_10002354_pt1 | contig 24235 bp, 35 predicted proteins | sample 14_EM_MG_FD_200267 | JGI IMG/M metagenome (GOLD analysis project Ga0307512, IMG submission 200267) | Populus trichocarpa ectomycorrhiza microbial communities from riparian zone in the Pacific Northwest, United States - 14_EM | ecosystem: Host-associated > Plants > Roots > Unclassified | place...
AGCATGCTGAATCATATGTATATCATAGTAATCTAGTCATTGCGCAGGTTTATAGGAGCTTATACTCCCACACATCAAGTATCCTATTATTTACCATGCCAGAAACTGCTTCTCTATGAGTGATGAGTCATGTAATGTCATTTTTCCCTGTGTACCTATCTACCCCAGAATCTCCTAAATATATACACTCCCCATCACGCAGTCCACCTCTGTTGTCCCTGTATTTCTGTGCACCACCATCCCACTGCTGGCTTCCCCTGGCAATGTAAGTGGTGGAGATAGGATATGGATTTTTCCACCATCCCATGTACACTCAACTTCAACTTCTACTGTATACCCACTGTACAGGTCCCAAGACCAATAGTATATCTCTCCAAGTCTCTGTGAGGTTGTACTATTTCTATGGCCACAGTAACTATCATCAGCTCAGAAAATGCTGCCTGCTCAGCTATTTGAATGATTTGAAACCCCATGATGACACCAAGTTTTGTTCTGATCACAACATGTTGTAGGAATGAAACATCCATAAATACGTTCTATTTCACTTCCCAGTTGCCAATTCACTCCATTGCAAATTCACCTCATACTACTGTAAAAAAACATTTCAATGCAGGTATTAATCCACAACTGCTCACTCAATATTAATAATATCATGAATCTCAACCCGGGATATGAAAGCATGTATAGTTATACAGATTTCACGTATATCACACTTTGTTGTCATAGTGCAACTTGCAGACTTCATTTAGTCGGTTGTTTTTGATTTGAGTCGTTGTGGTTTATACTTGCGACTATCAGCCACTCAGCCACAGATTTCTGACCAATAAGAATCAAAAAAGACACATTCCGTGTGCTTATATGAATATTATTGCTAACTAAGTATAAGTATAGTGACTTAGATTGAAGCTCCCCTGTAACAGTCTTGGGAATGATCGTAGCATAGCAACAGCCTTTCATTCACTGACAGATGGCCAGACATAATGGATGAATGCAAGTATGGAATAATACATCTGCATGTTTGTTCTGCAAATACTGTGATATCAGAAACAACAAAATGTACCCCCTTTATAGCTATACAGGGTGTGGATACTAGAAGGTCTGTACCCGGAGAACCAATGAAGGAACCAGATGAATGACCTTTCGATACTGATCTGGTTCCGGTTGTGATCCTTCAGGCTCATTAAACCCTCCGAGGAGAGATGAGACTGAATCAGGCAGTACTGGAGAAGGGAACAAATTGTGGACAAATTCCAGCACTGAGTATACAGGAATAGGTCACAAGTATGGTTGGTTACCTGGCATATCTGGACTACACGGTCTATGTGGAAGTTGAAATGGAAGCAGTTAGGTCCCTTGATGACGATTTGTTGAGGATCACCATTTCCGTATGAGCTGGAATTGCCCCAATCTCTATAAACCCATCCCGCACAGCCTGTGTGCATCTTTGATCCGGTGATTAACTATCCCCTCGAGGGACTTCGAATTGATCCACCAGATCCAGTGGACATCAATGGTGATGAAAGATATCAGGTTTCTAGTGTTGAGCATCATCAGCAACAACTCTAGTTTCCGTCAGAAGCACCCGGGTGTTCCAGACGGCTCTGACGGCTCTGACGGAACCTCGTACACTCTGACGGAGAATTACACGCTACCCGTCGCCCAGGCGATGGGTCGCGTTGCATACGTACTCCTTTACTTTGTGGTGACGTTTAGGCACCATCAGAAGGACACGTGTGTTACACTCTTCGGAGGGGCTGCAGTTATGCTGAAGCCGGTTACACAACGCCTGGTGATGTTAAATCATAGCTACTAATCGTTCAACGATTTTCAAAACTTATGCAATCCGTTTGTATTCTCATCTATGTATCTATGTATCTATATAGCTACCTATCTACACACGGTATATCTGGACGGGCAGCACGCGGTGATTGTGAGCAATTCGAGGTGCGCCTGAAGATGACGACGAATATATACTCCCCGTCGCTCAGTCCACCTCTGTTTCCCCTGAATCTCCGTACACTCGCCGTTGCTCATTAACGATGTACTTGGAGGCCGTGATCGAGCGAGTTTGCAGATGCAATTGGAGACCGAGATTGAGTGAACTCAGAGATGCACTGGGAGGCCATCATCGAGCGAGTTTGGACATGCACTTGGAGGCCGAGATCGAGTGAACTCAGGAATGCACTCTGCGCTGAGATCGAGCGAGTTTAGAGATGAACTTGCATCAGGCTATGATCGAGGGAGATTTGAGGAGTACTTGGAGGTGGTCGATCTAGAGGCAGTCGATGGGAGGCGAGCCAGGTGCTGGGACTCTATTCATCGGTTAGTTAACTCGAAACCGTGGGAATGGGCTCTTTTGAAATCGTGAGAATGAAGGGACGACAGACAATCTTAGGTGTATGCTTTACTCGGTGTATGCTGTACTCGGTGTCAACTCATGATCATGTCATCGAGAGATAGAGAGGGATGACTTAACTTTGTGTTCTGCGATGATGGTTGAGTTGTGGACGAGAAAGTGAGAGATGGGGGACGAAGATGAGAATGATATGGAGGATACGAGCGGATATGAGAAATCAGTGGTACGACTGGCCTGATTGGGTTGGGAAGACCTCGTATCGGTGTTATTACACGCCGGATCGGGACTTGTACCTGCCGTATTGGGGATGGTCAATTGACTCGCACACGAAATTCTCTAAGTCCCAGTTCCTCCTGATGATTTCCCCCATCTCCTCTGATCTCTCTCTTTCTTGTGCTCAACTCTACCATCACCTAAGAACACAAATTTAAGTCATCCCTCTCTATCTCTCCATGCCATAATCATGAGTTAACACAGAGTACAGCATACACCAAGTACAGCATCATCCCAAGATCGACAGTCTCCCGCTCCCAGCCAGTTTCTCATCTCTCGGTGGAGTACTCAAATCTCTACATTCCCACAATTACAAGTTGACCAATGAATGGAGTCTTAGCTGCCGTCGCGCCTCCCTCCAAATCGACCGCCTCCAAGTACTCCTCCAATCTCGCTCGATCATAGCCTCCAAGTGTATCTCAAGACTCGCTCCGTTACGGCTTGCAAGTTCGCACGATCATGGCCTCCAAATGCATCTCCAAACTTGCTCGATCCTGGCCTCCAAGTGCATCTCTGAGTTCACTCGATCTCAGTCTACAAGTGCATATCCAAACTCGCTCAATCACGGCCTGCAAGTTCGCACAATCATTGCCTCCAACTTACGTGCATCTCCAAACTCGCTCGATCCTGGCTTCCAGGTGCATCTCTGAGTTCACTCGATCTACGTCTCCAAGTGCATCTCAAACACGCTCGATCCAGTACCTCTTCAAGGAGCGACGGCGGTTGTACCCAGATATAGGGGCAACGGAGGTGGACAGAGTGACGGGGAGTATAAATTCGGCAGACCCCGCAGTAGATAGACATCATCTCATTTCCATCTCCTCTTATCATACAATGAAAATACACACTCTATCTTTCCCAACTTTTGGTCTCACTCGCTCTGTCCGAGATTTCGTGGATCCGGGCAATTGCGTGGATCCTCACTGCCGGGTAGTATCATATCTTCTCACCTCCCTATGCTCCTCGAGCTCAATGTAGAGGGAACGCGAGGGGAGATCTTCGCAGCGTCACCCATTGTAATCCCGATGCAAACGTGTACCCAATGAACCCATTGCGACGTATTGTCACGGTTGGCCACAACGCCAGAGTGTTTGTTTGAAATAGGAAACCGACAGAGCGAGAAAAAATGGCGAAACAGCGTTTGGAGGGCGATATCCAATGCTACGCGTGGTATTGACGCCGGGCTCGTCGTAATCCGCCACCGGGGTGTCTCTGACGGCTCTGACTCAGCCCATACACTCTGACGGAGCCATTCCGCCAGGACCGAAATATTTTTTGCTGATGATAGTCGGATACATTGAAACCGGTTACAGTAGCTGAGACACTGTCTGAAGTATGATCGTTTCACATGGGACCCACCAAAGTTTGTGGACTGGTTACAGCCAGGAGCATTGAAAGATTTTCTCGGAAGACCTCAAACCTAGGAGGGGGATACTGTCAGGGCACGGGATATGAGTGGGGGAATGTCACAAAGCAATGGGTCTGGATGTATGTATCTAATTGGGGTGACGGAAAGGTGCAGAGGTTGGGAGTACCAGATCAATGTCAGGGAATGTGGTGTAATGGTGGTGGTATGATTTGGTATGATGTGGAAGTCACCGGAGGTGTTGCGCCTTCCGAAGATGAGGCGTGGTTGTATTGATATGAGGTTATGTTGGTGGTGTATACGATCATGGTTGCCTGTTGGGTTGGTACATTGGGGCATGAGGAATGATTCCATTGTGGTGGACCAACTGTATATAAACTGAGGATATTAGGCATTGGAGGATTTCCTCTTCTTCTCTCATTACTTGTGCTCTTCTATATCAAAGCAAGTGCAACTTTGAAACAGCTCTGACAGGTGACACATCTTGATTCCCTTGATATGCAGTTCGCCCCTTGTTTTGATTAAGATATCGCATTGCTGTTACCAATCTCACTTACCATTGACCCTGCCAGTTGTATATATGGTCGAACGGCAGTGACAGTGGCCGCGGTGTTGTTGGCTGCAGTCTATGTGGCTGGGTTCAAGCTTGAAGCAGCTGTGGTAGTGCTGATGGCCGCATGGAAATCTGTAGCTTCACTGAGTGTTGCAGATATGTAATTGATTAATGTAAATGTCATGTCGGTCGTTGGTCATACTTATCGTCAAGATGGCTATATTCTGTGCTGTTGTTGGTTTGTTGACTGAGACAAATAGTACAGTTCGGTGGTTGTCTTTCCTTTGAATCCTAGCGGTGGGCACGCTCTCTATATAGCAGGAGGGGTGCTCTGTGCCAGATTCATCAGTTTCCAGTCGCTATGTGGTTCCCAATTTCTCTTCAATGCATTTGTCGTATCTCTTGACCACTTCTTTACCTCTGCTGCACTGGTTTCCTCACCTGTGCTTGGCTGTTAGGAATATCTTCCTTCTCATTCCTCTCAGTGGCAGTGAATACTCTACCCACTCCTCGGATAGTCATCCTCTCTCCAGTCTCCAGGTTACTAGAGGGTTAGAGGAGAATGGTAACAATTGTTTGCGTAATGTCGGTGCAACTCAGCCAAGTGGAATATTTCTTTCCCTTCCATCTCGCAAATTGACTCAGTTGTGCCAATTTGCAAATGTCACCATTCATCTAGATATGGTACATTCAATGGATCTCCTCCTGTCGCCAATTCCTCCTTCATTCCTTGCCCCTCCTTCAATCTTCCCCATCTGAGTTTCGATGGGTTGTGTGCTGTTACCAGATGTGCTGAGTTCCATTTTTCAAGCTGCACCTTACACCCTGCCATATCCTCTGCCCATTTCCACAATCCATTCTCCCAATCTTTCCACTTGACATAATACATCCATTGTAATGCTATATATTTCCGGCTGGCTGCTGTGTACACTTCAGAATCCTCAAATTCCTGCCATTTGTCCATGGGTGTGGAGTTAGGTGAACAAATTTCTCCCGCACCATGAAACCTAGTTTGTGAGTGAAGATCTTCCTGAGTTGACTTCAATCTATCCATCCCATGAGTTCGGCTGCAACTGGTTCTGCCTGTCGATCTGTCACCAGCAGGTAGTCGACGTGTGTGGCTCGGTATGGTACTTTACCCCCTAGAATCAGGCGTGGCGCCTTGAAACATACCTACCCTGGTGTTGTCCTTGTGGGCCAAGTTGCCAATTTGAATAATTTCAGTTCGCACTTTGGCGGCTTGGGAAATGTCACGTTTGTTGGGGCCTCTCGACTCCTCAGGGTTTTGTCAGTCAGCATTGATATCGTCTCGCTGTCGGTCGACCCCTCATGCTGTGGCCGCATGCACTGATGGTTTACTGTCAATCTTTTCGGTCTAGTTGGCGGTGTTCCATGTCATATTCCCTACTTCTATTGGATGTTGTGCATATCAGCTGAACACAGAGTAGAATCTCAGATAGCGGGTCGTCTGTCAGCCGGTGATGCTGTCTGCCCAGAGCAGTGCCAGTGTGTGGTCGGTCCACATGAGTTCTGATTGGTTGGATCAGGCTGTAATGGCATGTCTGCAAGTGACATGTACAGGGCCGGATGATACCCACTGGAACTATTCGGCTACCCACGAGTATCCGCCAAAGAGATTTCCATCCAGGCGGAATGGCTCCGGCAGAGAGCTCGCGCTCCATCAGAGCCATCAAGGACACCTCGGGGGCGGACGACCCTGCCTGCAGCCTCAATACCATGCGTTGCGTTGCATATGGCCCTCCGATTGGCGTTTCAGTGTTTGTTCTCGCTCGGTCGGTCTCCCATTTTGAACGAACACTCTGGCATTGTGGTCAACTGTGACCATACATTGGACTGGGTTCATTATGTACGCTCCTGCATCGGGATTGCAATGTGATGGGTGACGCTACGAAAATCTCTCATGTTGGTTCTTCCACCTGTGCGCTGAATGCAATGCTCTCATGACTAATTCTAGACATCATTCCAAGTCGCCAGGTCTATGTGGCTATTGACAATCCATCGCTCGTCCAGTCCGTCTCCGGTCTTATTCCTAGTCGCAGTCTCTAGAATTACGTGCTCGCAGCCGAAGATATTTCCCAGGCTGCAAACTTACAATGCAAGGGCTGATGGAGCAATTCTCATTTGCACAAATGTCGAGATGGGATCCGAGTTACCCAAGTTTTCCAGTATTGTGGTGTGTGCCATGGTTAAGCAGTACTCAACGAAAGCTCCATTTTCATTTTGGAACTTGGATGTGGATAGTCGTTGCAGTTGCCACAGGAGACACCGATTCAGCTCACCATAACATCTCCCTGGGCGTTGCTTTACACACTCCCAGTCGTTCTGTCAATCCCCTCCGCGCCAACTCTGGGTTCCTGTGCATCAGCACATCTGAGATATGCGTTCAACTTCTAAACCCTCAACATGAACCTAAATACCATGGTAAATACAGAGCTCCATTGCTTGCAGTTGTACGTCCGATATATAGGTCTTGTTATGACTCTTCTGATTTATAAACTCACGCGTACCGCTGTATATTGTCATGCAGTGCGTTGAGTCTTGCGTATTGTCAAGTAATGCTCTGCAGTGTTTAATCATAGCGTCAGGATGCTATCCTTCGCAGCGGATGTGGGGTCCCGTAAATTGAGGCTTTGCATATGACTGGGACCAAAGTAGGGCAGCCAAATCAGCACCTAACATCAGCAACAACGCTAGTTTCCGTCTGAAACACCAAGGTGTTCCGGACGAATGTGACGGTTCAAACGATACCTGGTAACGACAGACCGAGAATTACACGCTTCCCGTTGCACAGGTGACCAGTCGTGCTGCATACTTACCTCCATTACTTTGCACCTGGTATATGCACCATCAGAACGACACGAGTGTTACTCTCTTCGCAGGGCTGCAGTCATGCTGTAGCCATTTACACGACGCCTGGCGATGTTTATGCCTTTCTTCGGCCAATAGCCACATTGTACCTCTCCGATATATCGGATGCCGCACTCGCCCCTTATATGTTTAGCTCTGAGATTTTGTCACCTAATACAATATACTTTTCACTTCGGATACATCGCTTGCTCTTGCATTTGCTTCGCCCTTGATGTATTTTACTCGTCCGAAATATACAGTCTAATCTTCACACTGTCTAGTACTGTGCCCTTAGTCCGCCACATTCTGCGTTGATCCATTATCGACTTGCAATGCATATTCCTCCTCATCCGCATCTGCGTTGTCGCCATACTCGCATCCATACCAGTTGACATCACTGGTTCCCGCGTCAAACCTACGACGCCCTCAGTCCTCCACATTCTGTGTTGATCCATTATCGGCTTGCGAGGCTTGTTCGTCCTGATCCGCATTCACATCGTTGCCATCCTCGCCATCATACTTGTCCACATCACTGGTTCCCAGGTCAAACCTCTCAAATTCAGTTGCGGTCCGTCGTTTCTGGCTGGCAGTGGGGATGGCATCCCGCACGCCGCTGTCATCACCATCATCTTCGGAATCCCTGCTGCCCCCTGGCATCCCCAAATGAAATTGGTCATCTGTGCAATTGTTGTCCATCGGGATGTTTGGGTTAGTGCATTTAATCTCAGGCTCCTCAAGAGCCACTTCGGAGGTCAAATAATCAAGACGAATAGCATTGTCAACACGTGCTGCTTCCACGCTGATCACCACGTCAGGCGTTGGGTTCTCCGCCTGTTGGATCTGACGCATGACTGTAGGAAGAGTGTTGTTATGCACCCTCTGTTGGTAGCTTTCCGGTAGTGTGTTCCATTTATTCATCGAGAATGCATATGTGTCTGCAACGCCAGGCGAGGTTAACAACTTGCGACCCGTTTCAGCGCGGCAGGATGCATTCCCACCACCGTCATTCTTCTAATCGATGTAGTTCGAGCGAGCAGGTCTGTCCGCTTCCAGCTTTGACTTGGGAGCTTTCCGATGAACACCTTTGTTCTTTTGCCACTCCAGGAGAGCATAGCGGAACGCAGTGCAGGTAAACATGATCAGTGGCGAGGGTATATAACCGTCCTTGTCGTCAATCATGGAATTATAGAATCCATCAGCATACTCCCCGCGGTTATCTGGCCGATGATATATTTTGATGTAGATAAACCGGGGGATTGCTTCCTCCAGGAAGTGAAGAGGACGCTGGGAATTGGTTAGCAGCGTTCGACACTCTCTGCGTTGGATTTAGACCGCATACACCACCTTCCACAGCCGCTGCTAACGGAAAAAGATAGTTATTGTCTACCAGAAGGGAATCATTCAATTCCAAACGCTCTGCGTTGGATTGAAAGTGGTGGGGTTCAAATCGCTCCGCTATATTGTCCCTTGCTGATCGAATGAAATGGGATTTAACGATATCGACTTTTGCGCGACCCTGGTTCCGGTTTGAGCGTGTAACATCCAATGTGGGCCGTTGCTTCAGCATACCTCTTTCAGTATCTGCTTTGTGCGTTCCTCAAATGCTATGGACCAAATGTTGTTTTGATGCATTGCAGTGTTCCAGTACGTCTCTATTATCTACCAGTGTGGGTCTTCAGCTAATGCTTTAGCAACGTGTCGCGTTGCAAAACATACCATCCCCAGGTCACTTGCACTCATAAACGGCTGGATGTTCCACATTTAGAGCTCCAAGATTCTGCCAATGCCAAATACAAGACGCGTCATGTTGGAGTGACAATATCGATGAATGCTGCACCTGCCGGAGACCATTGATTGAGGTGTAGACACTTCCTGCGTTTGCAATTGCCACTGCCTCTGTCACTGATTGCTTCGTGTAGCTCGGGTTTCCAGTGGATTTGTAATGATCGCGCAGGCTTCTGGATTAGGGATGGGGGTAGGCAGGTTTTCAAGACCGCTAAGAGGAGTGGGAGTGCGAGCAATGTCGGATATGGGGCTGGATACAACGCGACGCGTTGAGACTGTCAGAGAGGTTCCGTGGGTGCTAGTGAGTTGCGACTGCTTGTACCCGGCGTAGCGGTTGGAGTAATTATTGACCGTCGCTGTGTAGCGGACGGGGTGATATGTGCAACGTTACAATTGTTCAGCGAAGATGAGAGGTTGGAGTTCTGACCTTGGATTGTAGAGGCTACGGAACGCCAACCATGAGAGGAATCCCTCTCGCCAGTTGTTACGGAAACACGTCTCATAGCAGGGGGAATTCGAGAATTTCCCGAAGGCCCACTCATTTGTTGATTCTGACAATTAAAAAGACCTCCAACATTACATACAACCGGAGACGTGACAGGGTCAGTGCTTTGGGAAGGCATCATCTGATATGGATGTTCGACGTTAAGAGTGTAGGAATAATTTCCTCTATATGCATATGCAATGGCAGGTGAGGTAGACTCCTATTTGAGCGACCGGGGAGGGATTCAACAAAAAAGGGATGTGCAATGGAGACCGCGCTAGACTCTGAACCCTGACAATACTCGGGGACGAGATCCCTTCGAAATCACTCAATTATGGCGTTAACTGCCATCAGATTAAACTCAGATTGAATTCAGATCAAAGTCAGAATTGATATTCACTGTTACAGCAACGTCTGAAGATCTATTTGCACTGTCTGAAGGGTGTTTATGACTTCTTTGTGCAATTATCATCGTATTGCACTCGTTCTTGGCAGAATACTTCGCACCTTGGATTATGTATATCTTCAGCTGCCCAGTGGTAATGCCCCATTGGCAGAGCTAAAAGCATCGCAAAGCGAACAATGACGTACTCTCCATCCTATGACATTAGTTGCATGTGCTTGTTCCACCGCTAGGTGTTGGTAACTGTGTTGGATGGTTCCACAGTTCGGACAACTTGAGAACTACTCAGTTTGCTCTGAGATGCACTAGGTCTGAGCGGTAAAAGAGGTATGTGATGCCAAAGCAAGGCCAGGCGTCGCAAAGTATCCTCACCACCAGCACTAGATCTTGTCTCGAGACTCCTCATTCATGAGGTGCTTGGTTGTTGTTCAACATGACGGCTGGGCCATTTTGTGTTCATTAACTAACAACACTCAGGAAATGAATCAAATCACAGGAACTCGAGTATATATATCCCTTCTTCCCGCCTACACCTCCATTGTCTTTGCTTCCCGCCTACACCTCCATGATCTTTTCTTCCCGTATCAAACACACCACCAGCATCCTGAACTAGCTCGACATCACGTGACTTGCACAAAACAACGCCTCTTGTTGTAAAACAGACCCAATATCGTACAAAACTTTGTACGTTCACTGTGGACTTCCTTCCGCTGAGTTCAACTGTATCATAATGCTAACGCCTTGGATGAAAATTCATTTTCAACTCGCAGCGATGGCACCAAAGTGCAGCCGCAAGGGAGAGAGGAAGGCTACTGCTAGGGCAAAACTGCCGACATTGGTAATGAATCGACCCCTCTCGTTGGTTCGGGAACATACAAAGGGATTCATCTCGGCATACATCCGTCGACTCAAACGGATATACAATGTTTGCGGCGTAAAGGATGAGCTGGCCTGGGATCTCTTTTATGATAAAATCTTTCTTGATCCCGTCACCACTTGCCACTTTTCACAATTCCAGCTACTGTGGCCACACCGGAGGAGCAGGAGTTCACCTTTTCGGGAGTGGTGGGCAGCATTCCGCTCATATATCAGACAAATGTTTGACCGTGGAATGAATGCCTGGCAGGATTATGTCAGCCACAAGATAGATATTTCAAGGGAGTTAGAAGCCGACTACAACGTTCCGAAGATCCACTTGGTGTCTCATTGGGCCAAACAGATTCGTCGATACAGAGCCTTGCATCAGTATTCTGCTGAGAGACATCAACAAGCACATAAAACGACCCTCAAGGACAGTTGGAACGCCTCCAATCACAATCCTAACTACCTCCCGCAAGTAATCACCTTTCAGCGTCGCATCGTATGCTTCGAAATGAGCGAGCTCAATCTCCAAGCCCTCACTCAGAGTCGGTTGAACAGCACTGCCACCTGCAAAGTCCTCCCTTCCGGTGCTGATCTGGCTGCCCCCCTGAGCCCCGGGTCATAAGCGAAGCCCAAATTCATGGGACCCCAGAACCGCCGTGATGGAAAGCATCCTTACGCTAAGATTCAAGACTTCAGAGCATTACTCAACGATACGCAGGACGCAACGCACCGCGCGGCAATATACAGTGGCACACGGGAGTGTATAAAGCATAAGAGTCTTAACAATTGGTATATATTGGATGAACAACTTCACGGAATGGAGCTCCTTATTAACCATGGTATTAAGGTTCAAGTTGACGGTTTAGAAGGTGAACGCATATCTCAGATGGGTCGATGCACAGGAAGCCACAGCTGGCGTGGAGGGGATTGACAGAACGACTGGGTATGGGTAGAGCTACGCCCGGGGAGGTGTTATGGCGCGCTGAATGGGTGTCTCCCGTGGAAAGTGCAACGCCTATTCAAAATGAAGCTCCATAATGAGGATGGATCGTTTGTTGAGTACTGGATAGCACTGGCGCTCGCCACAAGACCTGAAAACTCGGGTAACTTGGATCCCGTCTCGGAATTTGGTCAAGTGAGACAACCACCGGCAGCCGTTGCTTTGCAAATCCACTGCGAGGGAGACATCGTCAGCTGCGCGCACGTGATTCCAGAGATGGCTACAAGTATTAAGACAGGAGACGCACGGAATGAGCGATGGATTGTAAATAGCCACATAGATCTGGCGACTTGGAATGATGTGTATAATTAGTAAAGAGAGAATTGCAATTTTGCGCGCAGGTAGAAGGATCGCGAGGAGAGATTTTCGCTAAGTCACCCATTGCATTGCAATCCCGAAGCAAGCACATACCCAAGGCACCCATTCTGACGTAAGGTCACAGTTGGCCACAATGCGGGAGTGTTCGTTTAAAGTTGGAGACCGACAGAGCCAGAAGAAATGCAGGAACCGCAATTGGAGAGCGATATGCCACGCGACGGGTGGTATTGAGGCCGGGCTTGGAGTAATCCGCCACCGGGGTGTCTCTGACAGCTCTGCCAGAGCGCGTGCACTCTGATGGAGCTATTCTGCCCGGCCGGAAATATTTTTTGCTGATGGAAGGGAAGTCTTTGCAGGCGGCAGCGCTGTTCTCCCAATGCTGAGCATTGGCCTGGACATTGAGCTCTCTGAGTTTGAAGCAGAGAATGCGACGCTAAAAGGTGATTACTTGTGGCAGGTAGTTGAGATTGTGATTGGAGGAGTTCCAACCGTGCTTGGGTTTGGTTTTGTGTGCTTCTGCATGTCTCTCTGCGGAATATTGTTGGAAGTCTCCGTATTGACGAATCTGTTGGGCCCAATGAGACATCAAGTTGATCATGGTGAAGTTGAAGTCGGCATTCAACTCCATGGAAATGTCTATCTTTTTGCTGGAATGATCCTCAGGAATTCATTTCGCCCAGCTTCTTGGATGGCGTCCTTGTTTCAGCATGAGTTTTGTTGCCAACATTTCACTTCTTGACAAGGTCAGTACTCAGGGCATTGTGATAGGCCTTCGCCTTTTTGCCGGCTTGCCCCAGTGAGAAAACATCTTTGAAGGTGTGAAAACGATGCAAGGGTCCTCCATGTAGCTCAATGTTTCATCATCGTGAGATGTATATCAAGCATACATATAGGATTATAACAATGCCGGGGTGAACACAATTGCGCGAGTGAATATGGGATGCTGAGCCGGACTTCCGGCTCGTTGAGACCAGGTTACAACTCCAAGCAGGAATTGGCTCATTTGCTTCTCCTCGTTCCCATTATGTTGAGAAACTGCTTTATATGACATATTCTTTCCTTTGAGGTTGTGGTAAGCAGGAACGGATAAGCAGATTACATTGTACTTGTCCAGCCATTCGTGCGTCTTGATGAAGTGGAATCTCCACTTCGGGAGGTGGTCAAGCATGGTAATCTGCATCGTATGGAGGAGGTCGGGCGTAGTGAGGTCGCTGACAATACTACGAATGTGTCCAAACACGTTGAATCCTTGGTGAACATGTTGCAACGAGAGGTCAGCTTCGGCTGCCTTGGTGTTGACATGGCTGAGCGTTCTATATAGATTGTGATTTGTCCGAGTGTGTTGCTTGTCGGGATTCACACAATGTCCAAGTTCGTGATTTGGACACTTACACCAAAAACAGACATGCCGCTCCAGATGATGTAGGTTATTATACTCTGGGTAATCTGCAAGCCATGCTGCTACAACCAGTTTGCAACGCCTGAAGTTGCCATCTGGATAGAAAAAATTGTATTACCCGCTTTTGGTGCTGGGATGATGTTTAAAGGTGAATGCCTGGAGTACCCACTGGAGTAGTTCCTTCAGCAGCGCTGGGTGTGTTTGCCCCTGCTCATCCAGCCTCATCTGAGGAATATGGCGGTTCTTGGTGGAATCGGGAGGAGAGCAACCCTTACACCACTGTGAATTGAAGGCGGCTGGTGGATGTTCGAGGATGGATTGCCAATTGTCAGATATACCGGCCACTCTCCCTTGACACCACGAAAAATCGAGAGATGCGTTCTGTCGGACATGAAGATCAAGGGAACCAGTGTATCCCCCACTCTGAGCATTGAATAAACGTCGATTAGCATGTTATTATCCTCGGGTATCTCTGCTTACCTGTGTCTCCTACCACCAATCCGCAGTGTGCATTTCGATACAAAAGTGTTTCAGGGGTCTATCGCAGTTAACGCAAAGCTGAGGGGCGAAAATGAGATGTTCAACGTAGGCTGGCTGCCGGATCAACCATCTCATGGTTTTGATGATGGCTTGACTCCAGTGTTTGACAGGGCATTGGTGATTGTCATTCCATCTCATATCCTTGAGAGTGTGTAGTTCCCACTCACTGAGAGGCTGATCGTTTGGTATGCTAGCAACCAGCTTCTGGACCCGATGGCCGTTTTTGAACCTTGGGAAACGCAGTACGGTGTTTTCTTTCTTCAGAACCTTGTCGTAGTACGTCTTCATGCCCTGCTTGTTTATCCCACACTGGATATATTTGTACTCTTCACGCGTCACAAATAGGTAGTAGGTATTGTTTTGTAGGTTCGTCTCAAGGCACCACTGAATGTTGCATTCCAATGGCTCAGCAATGAAATCGGTGGGCGGAGCGCCGGCGCAAGGGTATATTCGCGTCCGTGGCAGAGGCGGCGGCAATTTAGACTCTGAGTCTGCGATGTGTTCACCATCATCGAGGTTGGGAATCGCGTCCAAGACTTGGACTGAGTCATCATTAGTGTTGAATTCCCGACGCTGAGCGTGTTCAATCCTGTGGGGCGCCCTGCAAATAGTCAGATTCTTCTGGAATGAAACTTGAAGGTGTTTAGAATGGTGTAATTTGGGATGTTTGAGTCTCCAGCTGTCTGAGGTGAGCCTCCTTCGGCATGAAAATTCGGAGCAACAGAAACGGTTCTTCTCTAGCATTGTCCACGACAAGCATGCAGTGGAGTATACACTGTAGAATAGGACGACAGTTGGTGCTGGGCCTAAGCAGCCTCGTGTGTAAGCTCATGATACATTCAGCTAACTTATTTAGCGTCAACACAATCAGAAGGAGGGACCTTAGAAGCCAGGAGTTGCACAAACTCTGCATGCGCGATGTCCCATAATCCTATGGATCAACTAAAACCAGTCAAATTAAAACCAGGACAAAACTGATAAATAAAATAAACCTTGAGCAATTCAAAAACCTCGCGACGCGTGTAATGATAAATGCCTGAGATTAATTGATTTGAACAAAGGAAATGAACAAGACAAGAACCTGACACTAACCTCAACGCAATCATCATCGCCACATCTGCAAAGCGAGGACTTGTTTGCTCCTCGCCCACCGGGCCATCTGGGCGCGCCACAGCAAGAGGGTCATCGGGGAGAGTGACCCCGGGCCAGGGGACATCCTGGAGGAGGAGATCGGGGAGAGGGACATTGGGGAGACTGTCGCCACCGGCCAACTCCATCAGTAGCTGCTGATAACCATCGACATCCGATGCGTTTCCGGCAGCCTCAGCTTCTCGCAGAGTTCACACTGCCGGGCTAGGATGTCGCGGAGTCAGAAGCCCCAAATGATCCAGCCCAGTCAGGAGATGAATCTCCACAGTTCGTGGTGATGAGCGAGGCGCCAGGGTTCATGTCCTCGGGGCGGGCGCCGGAGGTTGTGGCCGTGGGGTATGCTCGCACATCTTCTAGCATTTCTCAGGTAGCATGATTCGCTGATCGTCTACCGTTGAATCAACATCGTAAGCAGAAGTTTTTACCAGCTCTGCCTCACCAATTGTCCGAGCTTCTTTGCCATCATCCTCATCCTTATCCTTCTCCCCATCCTCATCCTCCTCCTCCACCTCCTCCTGATCTTCCTTCTTTTCATCTTCCACCACATCATCTTCGTCCGCATCATCTTCACCGTCCCTTTCCATACGAACATAGCCGTCCAAATCAACGCCCTCTGGTGTGTCCATATCATCCTCCATCCCCATATCTACTTCAGCATCAAGTTCTGAGTAATATTCGCTGTCGAACTCGGAAGAGTCACTATCATCATCTGAGGAAATTGACACGTTGAGCGATACTTCCGGGTTTCATTATACCTGCTGTAGTTATCCCTCAGTGTCCGACTCTGCTTCATACATTTCCTTCTCCAACTGCACAGCCACTGCACGAGAGATATCATCTTCTCCTGGGGTTCATTTAACCACACCTTTCGCTTTACCGTTTATCTTCCCCGTCCCCTTCCCCCCCTCCATTGCGTTCCACTTCCCATTCCCCTTCCCATCCTATGAACCCTTCCCTGGCCCGGTCCCTGTCTCACTGCCCTTAGTGTCATGCTCACTCTCGCTGTCATCATTGTCATTGCCATCGCTGCGACGGCTCCTTTCACTGCTCGGCTCTCCGGGATCCGCCCAGTCCTCATCATCATCATCCTTGACAAACATCTCATTGCAGTTCGGTGATCTAACAGCCAGGAATTCGGCTGGATTGTACTTCCGGCAGCTTGGTGGTTCAATCTTTGGGCTGAGATCATCGCTACCGTACCAGGAGAAATGTTCTACAGTCCGTTTACCCTTCCCCGACTGAGTCATCAGCGGATTGGAGCAATCCCACTGATCCCCGAAGGCACGAGGGTTGTCCCACCTCCAATTTTTCATTTGATCGCCGATTACGTGAAATATTTACTCCAAATCAGAGCCGAAGGCTGCCCACCTCTTCCGAAGAGGTGAACTCCTGCTCCTGTGTTGTGCCCACATCAGCTGGAATGGAGAAATGTGGCGAGTCGTGACTGGATCAAGAAACATCATATTATAAACAAGGTCCCAGGCTATCTCATGCATGACAGCACAACGATTGTCGATCCGTATGAGTCCAGGGATGTGTTCCGAGATTAATCGCTATATCCGGTCCAGATCCAATGTGAGGCGTCAATTTATAACCGATGTCAGCATTTTTGCCCTAGCAGTTGCCATCACCTTTCCCTTGCTGCTTGCCTTTGGTGACATCGCTGGGAGTTGGAAATGAATGTACATCCGAGGCATTAAGATTATGATACAGTTGAATAAAGCGGAAGCAAGCCCAGAGGGAACGTAAAAAGTTGTGTAGGTTATCAGGTCTGTTTTGAAACGAGAGGCGGGGTTGTGTTCAAGTGACGTGATGTCGAGAGAGTTCAGGATGCAGGCGGTGTGTTAAATAAGGGAGAACAACAGAATGGAGGCGAGGGCGGGAAGATGGGATAAATATACTCGAGTTCCTGCTATTAGATTCATAGCCTGCGTTATGTTGCTTAATGAACACAAACCGGCCCAGCCTTCATCTTGCACAACCACCAGGCAATCGATGAATGAAGAGCCTCTTGATGAGATTTAGTCCTCGGAGTGATGACGGTTTCCGACAATGGGCTTTGCTTTGGTATCCCAGACCACTTCAACCGCTCAGACCTCGTGAATCTCGAAGCGAACTGAGTGGTTCAACACTTGCCCCAACTGTGCAACCATCCAACACGACTACCAACGCCTAGCGGTGGAAAAAGCGCACGCAACTGGTGTCATACGATAGAGACCACTGCATTGTTCGCTTGGCAATACTTTTAGCTCTGCCAAAGGGGGATTTCCTCTGGGAAGCTGAAGATAAACACAATCGATGGTTTGAAGTATTGTGCCAAAAACGAGTGCAATAATATGACAATCAGGCCAAGAAGGCTAAAACACCCTTCAAGCGGTGAAAATAGACCTTCAGACGTTGCTGTAACAGTGAATAGAAATGCTGAGTTTAATCTAAGTTCAATCTGATGGCAGTTAACTCCATAATTGAATGCTTTTCACGGGATCTCGACACCGAGTATTGTCAGGGTTTAGTGTCTCGCGCAGGCTACACAGCGCCTCCCAGTTGTTTCGAAACCCTCCCTGGTCGCTCAAATAGGAGTCTACCATGCCTGCCATTCCCTATGCATGCACAAGAAATCATTTCTACATTCTCAGTGTGGAACATCAATATCAGACTATGCCTTCCCAAAGCCCTCACCTTGAAACGACTCCAGTGGTACAAAATGATTGAAGTGTTGCCAATCGTCAGAAACAACCAAAGCCTTGGCCATGTGGGAATGCTCAACTTCCGCCTGGTAGGACACGCGTTTCCGTACCGGCTGGCGAGATGGATTCCTCTCAAGAAGGGAGTTCTGTAGCCTCTACAATCCATGGTACAAACTCCATCCCCTCTTGTTCGCTGAACAAATTTTGAGTGGCAGAAATCACTAAAGGTGTGACATCCACCCCATCCGCTACACAGCGACAGTCAATAAATACTCCAAATGTCACACAGGGTTCCATCTGTCATAGCACACCAGCTCCCAGAGGAACCTCAACTCGTCGCATTCAATCCAGCCTCGCATTGAGCATTGCTATCACTCACACTCTTCTTAGCAGTCCTCAAAACCTTCCTGCCCCCATCCCCTATCCAGAAGCCCATGCGATCATTAGAAATCCAGTCCAAACACCACCTACCAAACAGAATCTGAGACAGAGGCAGGTGGCAATTGCAACTGCAGATGGTATCTAGACGTCGATCAATGGTCTCTGGCAGTTGCAGCATCCATCGATTTGGTCACTCATCCAGGATGAGTCTTGTGTTTGCAACAAGCATACTCCTGGAGCTCTACATATGGAACGAACGGCCCTTTATGGGTACAAGCAACTTGGAGACAGTGAGTGATGCAACGCGACGCGTTTCAAAAGCATCAGCTCATGCCCCACACTGGAAGATCATAGTGACGTACTGGAACACCGCTATGCAGCAAAACACCATTTGGTCCATAGCATTTGAGGGGCGCACAAAGGGGATCTTGAAAGAGGTCTGCTGAAGCAACGGCCCACGATGAGTATTACACGCTCAATCTGGCACGAAGTTCGCGCACAAGTTGATCAGGTTAAATGGCATTTCATTTGATCAGCATGGGACAACATAGCAGAACTTTATGATCTGCACGGCTTTAAATCTGCCACAGAGCATTTGGAATTCATTCATTCCCTTCTGGCAGACAATAAGTATCCTGTTTCAGTAGCAGAGCATGTGGAAGGTTGTGTACACGGCCCAGATGCAATGCAGGGAGAGTCGAAGGCTGCTAACGAATCGCCAGCGTCAACTTCACTTCCTGGCCGAAGCAATCCAGCAGTTTATCTACATCCAATTCTATCTTCGGGCAGATAACTGCGGTAAGTATGCTGATGGATTTTATCATTCGATGGATATCCACAAGGACAGTCATATACCCAGGACACTGATCATGGTTACGTGCACTGCGTTGCACCCTGCTCTCCTGGAGTGGCAAACGAACTAAGATATTCATCCAAGAGCTTCTAAGTCAAAGTCCAAAGCGTCCAGACCCGATCTCGCGAATTTTTCAATATCTAGAATGAGGGGGGTAAGGACGCATCCTGCGGCGCTGCAACGGATCCCAAGTTGTCAACCTCGCCTGACGTTGCAGATAAGTACACATTCTTGATGAAGACCTGGAACACACTACCGGAGAGCTACCAACAGAGGGTGTATAAAAACAGTCTTGCTACTGTCCAGCTTCAGATCCAGCAGGCGGAGAACCTAATGCCTGCCATGGTCATCAGCGTGGAAGCAGCCCATGTTGACAATGATATTTCTCTTGTCTATTTGACCTCCGAAGTGCCGCTTGAGTAGCCTGAGATCGGAAGCACTAACCCAAACATCCCGATAGACATCAATGCACGGATGACGAACTGCATTTCGGGATGCCTGGGGGCAGCGGAGATTACGAAGCTGACGGTGACGACAGAGACGAGCGCGATATCATCCCCACCCCCAGCCAGGGACCACGGCCCGCGACTGAATTCGAGAGGTGTGACCAGGGAACCCGCGATGTTGGCGGGTATGAGGGTGAGGATGGCAACAATGGTGATCCTGATGCGGATTAGGAGGAAGAATCATCGCAAGCTGATGATGGATCAACGCAGAATGTTGAGGACTGAGGGCATTGAATGTGATGTCGATGGGTATGAGTGCGCGCATCGCGACGATGGGGATGCGGATGAGGACAAAGCAGCATTGCAAGCCGATGATGGATCAAATCAGAATGTGGAGGACTGAGGGCATAGTTCTACAGAGTGTGAAGACTGGACAATATATCTCAGATATGTAAAATACGATAATGGTAACGCAAATGCAACGGCAAGCGATGTATCCGACGCGAAGACTGTACTGCAATAGGTGATTAAATGTCAATGTTAAACATGAATGAGTGCGCGGCATGTGGCTATTGGCCGAAGAAAGACATAAACATCGCCAAGCGTTGTGTAAAGCGCTTCAGCATAACTGCAACCACTGCGAAGAGTGTAACATACTTCTCGTTCTGATGGTGGGTATATGTCACCGGATCCCTTGCGCAAAGTAAAAGAGATAAGTATGCAATGCGATCTTTCATTCCTGGTGTAATGGCGGCACGTGACCCGGGGCCGGGTAACGGCCATTCTATACAGTCGGCTCGCCACGAGCCTTAGATCTCTACCGATCATCTTACTATACATCTACACCTACTATCACTCGCATCCACGTTTGCAACTGTATTCTTATAATTACCATCCGTATGCCTACGAGGCCGAACGCTGGCGTACGTGCCCTTACACTATTATCGCTTTTTCAGTAAACGGATACGTTTCTCTCACGGAATTTCGCGAGTTTACCCCTTTTCCGACCCGCGACACTATGGAGTCAACAATTGAGAAAACAGCCCTCCAAACGGGGTATCGAAGCATCATTACTGCAAAGCACACAGCATTGATCATTCCATCATTCAAATGAGCCACCTGACGGCGGCGGAGTAGAGTTCAGAGACGAATTGGCGCACAAAGCGCGTCACCGGCAATGACGACGACGATCACGAGTACGGAAGATGACAATTCGACCCTGCCAATGAGAGAAATCGCACACAATCAACCTAATCGAGTTTGAATACAATTCCTACGAGTCAATTGAGCACGATCATCAGCCCGAGACGCTGCAACGGACGGAGTGATCTTACCCCTGAATCAGCAATACCGAGAACCAAAGGCGAAGTCGAAAGGCGATTTACTGGTCAACACAGTTCCAGCACAGGATCAATCGCAGCTACGACTACATTCCTTTTATTTGAGCGAAGTGCACCTATCCCAGTTTGCGTGTACACCTACAGCTCTAGCAACCTCGACAAAATCCACTTGCGGAAGCATTCTACGGCGACTTATACCTACGGATACACTACTCGAGCGAAGAAGCATACCTACGGAAGACGACAGTATACGAATGAAGCACTCTTACCGCCACGAATGTCTGCACGAACGAAGTGCACATACGGAGAATCCTACCCCACGATTGAAGCACATTTCCGCCGAGAAGCTTTCCCCCGATTGAAGCGAACTCATAGCGGCGATACATTGCACAGCGTGAAGTACATTTACGGTCGAGACCTACACAATTCCGCAGACTGACTACAATCACTTCAAAGACTACGATGACTATGATTACCACGATGACTACGATGACCGCTCTGAGCACAATTATTATGGACAATCGAAGTCCACCTACCATATCAATGATTTTCGACTGCAATTACCTTAATGGCAATGGAGGCTGCACATGACTATTATTACCCACGGACCAAATATGCTCTGGACTTCCGGCAACACCACGGCTATGACTGCGAGCGAGTCAGGAAAGGCAACCAAGATTGTCTATAATTCTTACGGGAGAGACGACATTATGATTCGAGACTACCACCTCCAGAGGCACCATTTTCAGGAGACCAATTGGAGGATCCAATCAATCGATGAGATATGGATAGTACGAGTTTTCATTAAGGCCGGGACACATTCCACGGCACTCAGTCAATATCCATCAATACCAGCAAAATTACTATTATTAAGCGGCATACTTACCAGTCCTTATGGATATGGAATGGACTCAGAATTGTGAATGGATCTGCTGGACGTGCCCATCTCGATGTACGATGTGGTACAGAACTGCCGCTGTTTAGGGCCCAAACCCGGTAATGGTCGATCGGTCACCGTGCCGGTCTTACCTTCAAACAATATACTTCTCTCGCAGCCTCCATTATGGACTGCCCAAGAGCTAGTTGATATGTGGATGCTATCGTGCAGCGGAAACATGTCTGTAGCGCGAGATATGGTACCGAGACAATCGCGGTGAGGACAGTCCTTCTCCACAAGCATAAATGAAGCTTCGGGACCGTTGAAGGACATACCTCTCCCGGGGATACAAACTCGGGGACCGCATGATGACTGCTAGCTAGAAGACGGTTATTATGGCATTCACCCAATGGTCTGGGGTTTGCACCAGTTTGCTGGGAGCTGTGGTATAGGGACCTATGGATGCGGCATTGTGAGCCAGCAGAAGTGGTAACCCTCGCAGGCTGAATGGGCGAGCAAAGAGCAGCGGTGGTAGTTGCGGCAGAAGGGGGTCCACATGGGAATCCTGAATGACTGCTACCGGCTCGCCGAGACACAAAGGGAGTGACTGGACGGCGGGGCTTGGCTCCTTGTGAGCGAACCGTTAATGACAAGGCCTCCTGGATTTCCCTTCCACCGCTTCCATCATTTCGTTGATTCTTGTGGCTAACATAGATGGAGCAGTTCGTACGACTTTCGTGCGGGTCTGCAGTTTGGAGATAATCCCCACAGACGAATGACAATTCACAGCGCTGAAGCGCAGTTTACGGCCGGGAACAGACGAACTACCATTGGGTCTCGAGCACGTGTAAGCCATACAGGCCAAGCGACGATGAACTCACAGATACGAGAGACGACGGACCTGCAGAAGGCTACTTATCGAGAAAAGAGCTATGGTTGAGACTATGAGAATTGGACTTACGAGCACCAATATGCCCATCCCGGAGATGCACGGAGATGGATGACAATCAATCTTTTCACTATGGCGATATACAAGAAGTTATGTGGAATTCTACCCTATCTAATATAGTTACTTTCGATGACAATCTGCGAGACTAGCAATTGAATGCCGAGATGCAGATATACGTACCGGCGTCCTTGCCGTACCGAGTACAATCCCGACTACTAGTCAAGAGACCAAATCAAGTGCCGTATGGCAGATTACAATGCCGATTACAATGCCGATTACAATGCCGATTACAATGCCGATTACAATGCCGATTACAATGCCGATTACAATGCCGAATACAATTCCGATTACAATGCCGATTACAATGCCACATACAATACCAAATACAATACCGAATTTGTTAAGAAAGCTACACAACTACGACGGCAATTGACGACTACAAATCGACTTCGGAATCAACACCGAATCAAGCCCTTCCAATCGCTATTCCCTACGAAGCAGAATGAGATTAGTCGCCGGCGGAGCAACGATCTTTAAAACAGGGGGATGACCGTACCGGAATCGCAACCCCTACCGCAAATAATTACCGTACCGGCAGTGCAGAATGAAGCACCGTGAGATACATTCACCAATTGAGAAAGCTAGCAGCGGCAAGTGCACCTGGAGACGAATCGACTAGTGGACTCAGAGAACGATGATAAGTGCACGGAGTCAAGTGATGGCAAGCACACCTACAGATCAATCAACAAGCACACCCGGTGGATGCCAGAGAGCGCACCCCGCGATCTGAGACGATAAGCTCACCTAGCATACGACGGACGTCCAGTATACCTGCAAATGCACCGGAGAGAGATGATAAGTCAAACGAGCCCGATCCATGCCGAACGGGTGCTATATAGCTACCGAAGCATTCCAAACAATATTCCAAATGAACGCAAATACGGCTACCGAAACAGTTCCGAACGAGATAGCGAATATCTGCAATATGACTACCGACCAGGGCCACCGAACGAGATTGAATACGACCACCGAGCATACGGAATGGCATCACGAGAGACAGTCGAGATAACTACCAAGAGATGATCACCGAGACCCTACAAAATGCCGAATCAAGAGATGCCGAGATCTGCAAATGCAATGTACAATGCGGATTTCCGAGAGCAGAAGCGCGCTCCTATCACGGTGAGTATAACCACCTACTGTCAAGGTTACGTGTTAGATACGGATCAATGATACACCGCCCACGCCCGATGCAATTGGCGTCAATTCTACCACCCTCGAATGGCCACCAGCGAGTCACATATGAGAACCGACGGCTATGACGATGCCAGGAGCGGAGGCTCA
>Ga0307512_10002355_pt1 | contig 24234 bp, 26 predicted proteins | sample 14_EM_MG_FD_200267 | JGI IMG/M metagenome (GOLD analysis project Ga0307512, IMG submission 200267) | Populus trichocarpa ectomycorrhiza microbial communities from riparian zone in the Pacific Northwest, United States - 14_EM | ecosystem: Host-associated > Plants > Roots > Unclassified | place...
TAAAAAGGTGGTCTCTTGTCTGATATTCATGCCCACACCACCAGCATTTCATATCACTTCTTTTTCCGATCCGCAATAGGTATTTCGCTATCAGTGCATGTCCTGACTTCAGCTGATAAAACCTCGCCGCAATCGTCTTTTTGGCTCCCATCACCGCACTATTACCTCCCCTCTTCACCAAATCATACCGATAACTGTGCTTTGACTTCTTCCCCAACTTTATAATTTCTTTCTTACTTTCTTCCCACTTCACCTCAGTCAACCTTCGGCTAACATGGGAGAAAGAAACATAATCTAAAAACGGTAGCGGATTTTGCGTTTCGGTGTAACTCCCGCAATGCTTATACGCCGCCTTTGTCGCCTGTTGATCCGCTTTTTTTCATCTTTGCAGGTAGAGATCTCAAACTTTTCTAGCACCTTCTTGAGTTCAGCGTCGCTTTCCATTGCATCCAGCAAAGAAAGTGGATAGAATTTCAAATTCCGCGCTAGGTATGCGTATCAATCGTGAATTCATACAATGATCGCCAATTGGAGAAACCTACCTGCCCTAAATTTTTCGTTGTACACAATCAGCACCGACTATTAAGAGTGAAAAAGTAGAGAAGTAGGTTAGTATTACCAAATTGACTCCAGATTGGCAACTGTTCCATCACAGGTGATGTGGCCCCACGCTTCTGGGACCGAAGGACCATCCGCCGAGTTCCGCTCTTTGTCGAACAACCCTGGGCCCCGTTATAGTTTGGAAAGCTGATGTCCTCCGATGCTTTATACCCCAACATCCTGCACAGTTGTCGACCAGCTCTAAGCTCAAGCTCCGTAGTGATTGGACTAGCCTCAATGGCCACGTTGTTGGGGTTGTAAAGCATAGTCATAAAGTAGGCCAGAGAAGCCGGCATACTAGTGTCCATACACATGTGCGCACTGTATCGCGGTGACCAGAAGGGAGCCGAGTGCTGTTTGAGAATGTTCGAGAGAATTTCGACGCCATATCTGAGGTTTGCCATGCTCATCCGAAATGGCGGAGAGAACTGCATGTTCTGTGTGACGAAAGCCTAATAGCACATTCAAAATACCATCAGTCGAGTTCATTCCTAATGTACCCTGAAGAGAAAGACGATTATACCCCATCTTCACTGTGATAAGCCTGCCGAGCCTCACGGTGGTCATTGACGATGAGGTTAATAAGTTCTTTGTAATAGTCGTAGTTCTCTGCCTGAGGGCCAAGGAAGTATGCCCCAATTGCTTTGTGCTGGGCATCAATGTGCGCGTATGGGGACCCCTTGGGGCGAGATGATGCCGAGGCCATGGTAGACGTTAATCAGATGATTGGGATTAAATAGAAGCTTGAAGTGTGATTCTCAACTCGAGGAGATTTTCAAACGAGAAGGCCGAGGCTAAGGAGAAGCCCAAAGCTATGATTCTCAACGCAAGAGGTTTTCAAATGAGGAGATTGAGGTTAAGGAGAAGCTCGAAGCTGTAGTTCCCAACTCAGAATGATTTCAATTGTTTATATACGGAACTAATGGAAACCGATAGGTTCACCGGAGATAGGGTGACGTCCCGAAGAATCGATATCAACATTCTAATAATTAAGACGCGGGATGATCGCGCTTCCATGGCCAGTGGATTTTTCTTCTCCACTTCGTTCATCTAATTGATATGTGATATCCAAATGCTTCTAGCGGAATCGCTGATCGCTGCTCCAGCTCCTACATTTTTCAACGATGAAGGATGCATTGGAGTTGTCCGATTAATCGATTCCATGCATAGTTATGAGGTTCTCTGTGTTACTCCCAGGTGTAGAAACACCTATTACTTTTCTTCTAATGCAATAAACACCGCGACGGGATTTTCATGCATTGTGCTTTTAGTAAGGAGTTTCGATTGGTTGTGGTACCCTACATCAGTTTATTCTAATGCGGGTTCAAAACAGTCTGTCGGGACGGGCCGCCGGAAGGGTACTCGATGAAAACGAGATAAACAGCGCCTGAGTTCCACGAAATTATCGATATCAACACGGAGAGATGCGGAAGCCGCAAAATTTACAATATGATAACGAAATGCAGCACAAATTTAGTCCAATAGAGCAAATGAGATGGAATCAGAAGCCGCAGGTAATCGGAAAACTTTGTACGAGCTGATTCTCCACCATGTGGGGATATGATTGCAAATAACCTGAAGCCATTCATAGATCACTGTCCATCACAAGAAATCTAAGACAAGTTCAGATACATGAGATTTCTCATCATGTTACGGAAATGTCTTTGGTTACGTGTCAAAGATCTCTCAATGCCCCGCTTGCGCCCCCAAATTTAAGACGGAGCACCCGAGTCGGCACTAGGCCTCGGAGTAGCAAAGGAGAATCCGCTAATCACATTGCTTCCTAATGTGTGTAGCCCAATAGCGATCGTATATTGAAAGTATGTCGCGGGGACTATCACCGACTGTATGGGGAAGCAATGGCCCGGGAGTCTGAGGGTGACCGCTGGTACTGATGCGCAAAAACTAACCAGCCGTTCTCTCAGCAGGCACCGGCCATCCGGTGCACAGGCTCGAGGTCAGGCGGATAATAGTATCCTCAAATAGACATAACAGCAGGACGGGGGGAGACACAGATCAGCGACCGGCTGACCCCTCTGCCGATGGAGCGTGCGATCGACACCCTATCTGCAGATGGAACGATTTTTCGTATGGGATGCAACAAGTAGCTCGATCAACGCTCGCCGCGTTCGCCGCCGATAATCCAGCGGTCAAACGCTTTATGAAACGAGGGACTGGTGATTGTCCGGCGTCCTAGGTTATCACCGTGGGGGTGCAAATTGCGTGGATGCCAGCCCTAACCATGAACTTGCACTTACTCTATAGCTATAGATTATATGTATCGCTCGCGGTGTGCCAGATACTGTACTGACGGATGAACAGCAAACCGCTGTCTGAAAATGACAGCTGCAGTTGGCGTTCGAACGGATTCCATATGACAACTTTTGGGAGAGAACCAAGGCGGAATGGCATAAAGCTTGAACAGCGAGTATGAGAGCGGAAAAAAAGACCATCCTACCAATCACCGCACTCTGCAACCCCACTGCTGTCCGATCCATTCATTGTCTCTCATGATCCCTCCAGCAACGGAGGAAACATTCAAGAGGCAGCGTAACTCGGCTCTTAAAGCATATTGATCACATCATTATCCCGAATAAGATGACTGAACCTCCTAATTCGCAAACCAACCTCAATTGACATTTTCTAAGCTACATACGGTGGCTGGTAACGTTCGTTATTCATCAGCCGATACAGTAGATGTGAGAGGCGGTGAAATTTGAGAACTCTAAGAACTCTGAGAGCAAAATTTGAAGAAGATACCCTTAAGAAGTCCTGTACAGTGATAGCATAATTTCCTTTCCTGACGTCGTCGGCGGAAATCAAATGTATTTTAACATGGTTTCAGGGGGCTAGCAGTAAGATTTTGACAACAACGTTGTGATTTGTTGGGTGAGAGCGTTTTTGGGTGATTTCGAACGTTGAGTGGAGTGATGGAATTCGAACAGCATTGGTAGAAGGTGCAGCGGAAAGACTGGTCGATTGTAGTTTTGGAGAAAAAAAACAATCCCAAAAGATCTCCGTTCCGCGTACGATGTCCCAAAGTATGTGGAGTCTCTTTGCAGCATGCTGAATTGAAGCTCTGGAAGGGATGCCGGAAAGTCGGCTGTACAACGGTACAAGTTCCGACTTGCGGATGTTCACTGGTACTGCGGCAAGTCAGCAGCAGCGAAGGCAAATAAGTGTAGACTAATATTCACCCTACGCGAACATTTCTCACTTTAAGAAGTGAGTTGCATGTGACCGACTGGTGGTGTCTGGCGGCGAAGGACGAAGGGATAGCAGTATGTTGTCCATGCTTGTCTAGGGTTGTGCCCTAGTTACAACTGGAAACCTTGCCTGAGGGCTTCTTTCTCCTAGGTACATACACGCAGCCGCACTCCACAACACCCGCTCGCTAAACAAACGATAGCGACTCTCCAGGCTGTGCGTCAACAATTGCGTACTCGTCTCCTGCAGTGTACAAATGCCGTACACATCGTGCAACGTTGCACAGCATTAGTAAGAGTACATCAACCGGGCACACACGTCAGACAGCAATTAAGCGAGACCATCCCTACTTATACCCCCCACCCTCCTTCCCCACATCTCACCTTCATGCAAAATGACAACATCTCTGGACTACCTCCCCGCCGTGCAGCCAAGAGTTCTCGATAAAGTCCGCGGGACAATCATCGGCTCAGCGTTGGGTGATACTATTGGGATCTACACAGGTCCCCCGTCCTTCCCCCCGTTTCCGCTACTCTTTCACTTACATGTTCATGTAGAATTCCTGTCTGCGCAACTAGCAAGTGAGGCATACGGTGGCCAACGAATCTCTCTCGTCGCCCCCGTCACCCCCTTCCGCGGCGATGGCCACCGTGATAAATTCACCGAAGGCTCCTGGACCGACGACACCGACCACTCCCTTCTCATCCTCCTCTCCTACCTCCACCACGGCCGCCTTTCCCCACACGATTTCGCCCTTCGCCTGCGCTCCTGGTGTTCCCAAGGTCTCCGAGTCCTCGACCGCCTCCCCCTTGGCCTCGGGCACACCGTCAAAACCGTCGTCGACAACCCACTCTTCCCTTCCGACCCCACCGCAGCGTCAAAACGTAACTGGATAGACTCACAATGCAACAACGCAGCGAACGGCTCGCTAATGCGTACCCACCCGCTCGGGATCATTTGTGTTCCGATGACACGGGAGGAGACGTTTAAGACTGCGATGGAGTTTTCGCAGTTGACGCACTATGATCCGAGGTGTGCTGTTGCGTGCTGCATTGTCACTGCGCTGATCCGCGGGATTTTGCGTGGTGAGGTGCAGGGGGAATCGGATGATTGTCAGATAGTTGAGGATGCGTATAAGTGGGTTTCAGCACAAGACGCGTGGGAGATCCCAGCGCCGGTCCTAGACCGTCAGGAGTTCGAACGCCACGTTTACGCTGCGTCTCTGTCGGAGCTGCAGCTGGATGATAGCAGGACGATAGGGTACGTTTACAAAGCGCTCGGCGCATCGCTGTTGATGCTTCGGCGGGCGATGCGTGTGCCCAGCACCTCTACCGACGTCTTTCGCGGCTTGATTGAGGAGCTAGTAATGGCCGGCGGGGACGCGGACACGAATGCGTGTGTTGCGGGAGCGTTGGTAGGCTGTTGGGTTGGGTTCTCGGCGCTGCCGACGGAATGGAGGGAGGGGATTCAGCATAAAGAGTGGTTACTGGGGAAAACGGAGGCGCTGGCACAGACGGTTGGGATTGTGGATGGGGAGTATAAGGGGAGTGAGGATCCGGATACGGCGTTTGATGGGGGGAGAGGGATATTGGCGGAGGAGGAACTAAGGGAGAGGGGTGATAAATTGTTGAATGATGTTTTGAAGAGGATGAAGGAGAGAGAGGATAGGAAGAAGGTGGAGGAGGAGGGCGGGAAGACGGGTGGGGGACGGTGGAGGAAGTGGATTGGTCGCTGATGTTTCTTATGATTTATAACGCGTTGAGGGGTTTACTATGTGATACTGGCACCGAATACTCGAGGATATTTGTTCCCTGGTGTGTAAGAACCTGCAGTAGATGTGTTTTACAACGATATCGTATTGAAGAACCATTAGGGTTTGCCCTCGAGCACACCCTAACCCAGCTACTTCAGGTACTTACCAAAATGTAGGCATCTAGGCACCCTAGTACCAAACACACAATGTCTTTTATAAGCGTATAGATACTATTGTCGAGACTCCTATCTACGGCAGCTGTTTGCACAAATAGAGCGCGGTATCTACCTAAGTAGGTATGCTAGTGACCGGGGAGAGATAAGCGAGATCTGTGCCCATAGTCCAAGGTTTGTTTAATTGTGGTAGAGTCATGTGGTAGCTAGTGAAGTGTTCCTAAGCATCTCGGTCGGCCACCGGGCTTTTTTAGATATCTGCAGATCTGCAGGCCGGGCTGGCATATCAAAAGCCTCAAACCGGTCGAAGCCGCTGGCGTGGAAGATTCCGTACCCAAACCTATCCAACATTCAAATCGGTAGTGCAATAGATCGACACCGAGACCAACGTATGGCTCATAGGTAGAGTCGGTAAGGCTCTGAATTGTAGTTTCCTTGCTAAAATTCTGCCGCAATACAAATCGTAGCACAACTAATACTTCGTAAATATACTTCATGAATATGCAACTGTATCGGAGCGGTTGTGGAATTAATTTTGTTGAAAAATTTGATCAGTAATAGTGTTTTTGTTGTCTCACACCCCATCATTCCCAATTTGGCGTGTTTAGTTACCCGCTCGTACCTCGCTTAATAACTTAGTAGGAGTTACTGAGGCCCAGCGAAGCGATTAGGGCTGAGGGTTACTCCGCCTGCAAATGTTTGGAGCAAGATAAGTGTTTTTAGCCCCTGTGGATGATCAAACTGTGATAGTGTGTAGACTAATCAAGGAAAGAAGGTAGTCATGGAACTCCAGATCAGTACAGATGACGTAGAAACTTGCGGCAGTTGAAATAAGGGCTTAGGGTTTCATGCTGTGGCATAGCTCACAAGCTACCAAACCGATCATGATACTTACGTCACGATGAGCAAAACAAGCAACGTTTACAGAAACTTATCATGAGGACAAGAGATTAAAAGGCTTCTAGCTCCTAGGCATTTTCCGCTACGTTACTCCACTCAACCATACTAAACCACCACAGACTTAACCGACCACAACGACTGCCGCAATGTTCCAAACAATTCTGGCGTACATCCACGCCTGGGTCGACTATGGCCTAGCTCTGTGCAAGATGGCGAAGAACCGCGAGATTGGATGGGTTACCATTGATCGGAAGGTGCGCTGTCTAGCCGTTTCTGTTTCGCCTTATGACTGATGGCCACTTCTAGACCGGAGAACAGACGAGAGCAACAGCCATTATTGAAGAAGCTCAAGTTGCTTATTCTATTTAATCCAGTGATGGAATGGAGTATGTGGCTGCCGATCAATGAGCGCGTCTATGGTTTACTAATTCACCCAACCATCATACAGTCGACACAACAAGATGGCTCCGCCATTATCTTCATGAGAAGGCCGATATAGAAGGTATGAAATAGACAAGAAATTCCCTGCAGGAGATTCAGACTGAGGAATACAATCTAGGGCACAAAATGTCCGAGCCAGCATCCGCCTAAATGATCAAATCTTTCGTCGATTTCTACGGCATCAACATGGATGATTTCGAGCTATCTGACATCGACTAGTACAAAAACTTCTAAGAGTTCTTTACCCGTAGACATAAGCCGGAACGTCGTCTTATCTATGCACCTCACGACCCTGTGCGTACCAACCTCCACGAACCCACGATACTAGCATGCTGACCCCCGCAGACCCGCGCGATAATCCCCGCGGACTGTCGTGTAGTCGTCTACAACTCTGTTCCCCAGGCACGGGCAATCTGGATCAAGGGCCACCATTTCACTATCGAGAACCTAGTCGCGGACGAAAAGGCTGGCCACACCTGAGACTCCGGCGCGATTGCCTCCTTCCGGCTCTCGCCTCAGGATTACCACCGGTACCACTGCCCTGTGAACGGCACCGTCAATTGGTGGAAACAGATCCAAGGAGACTACTATGGAGTTGACCCCATCGCTATTCGAAGTGACATCGACATCCTAACAAACAATGCTCGCTGTGCGGTGTGTATTGAGACCGAAGAGTTTGGAAAAGTCCTGTTTGTGGCAATCGGGGCTAGCGAAGTTGGCACAGTCAAGTAATTACATCGTCCTTTTTTCTGAGTCTGATTGAGTGCTGACTGTTATAAGGTTTAACGAGGACTTCAAAACACCCGGACGCAAGGTAACCAAGGGTGAGGAACTGGGAATGTTTGAATTTGGAGGTTCAAGCATTGTTGTTTGCTTCGAGCGTGATAGGGTTGTATTTGATGAGGACCTGCTAAGGGCTAGTGAGCGGTTGCAGGAGGTAGACGTGGAGATGGGTATGAGCTTGGGCAGGGCTGTCAAGGTCAAAGAGTGAGCCGTTGGATTCTGTGTCTGTATGTTTTGGTTTTCCGCTTTGCTTTATCGTGAGAAAGTTCTTAGCTTCACATTATCTTGCAACATAAAAACAACATTACCTGGCGAACCGTCGACTGATTCGGTGAGATTGTAACTACGGATGTGTGGTTGATATCAGAAGTGGACATGAGAATTCAATCCTATTTAGAATCCTGATCGGCTCTAGCGTCACTGTTGTGGCATACTTGGGCGATCTGTAGCCTGGTAAGCTCAATCGCGGGAATTAACGAGCCCAAGTATAGCATGTCACTCGCAGTTCCAAACTACATGTAAAGTCAAGAACTGGATGCTCCGCCCGGCTGGAGGTAATGATCTTAAGTTTGGCAACTTCAGATCAACAAAAGTACGTCGTGAAGCATCGCCCGAACGGGGATATGGGGACCACCCCTCCTCACCCAGCTCCCTCCAAAGCATCTCCCTCTCCCAAATACAAGCATTGGAGATGGATGCAGGTAAAGAAGTTGTTTCTTCTTTGCTCGCCGCTGTACAAACATGGCCGGGATTTGGGTGACAAAATGATGATCTCACACCGGTATTTCGAACATCACCGGCTATCACTCTGCCTTCACATAAAATCACTCGAGGTTCGGCAAGGCTTGGTATACGCTTTCGACCACCGCTGCTCCATGAGACATCACTCGTTACTTGACGCCAAGAGTTTTCTCTCCACCTAAAATTTCCTGTTTCCTGGCATAGAGTCTTTGTTTCTAACTCGAGATTGTGCCTAAGTCGAGATTCGCAAGGAAATGGTTGCTGATACCTTGTCACCTTGTGAAATCTGATTGGTGGTCTCGACTTAGGACAAGTTTTGAGTTGGGAACAAAGACTCTAGATGATCGGCATCTCGACTTAGGCAAAATCTCGACTTGGGAATGAAGACTCAGTCTTAAGTAAACTTAAGATCACAGGCCTTCACCTGCAGAATGACAAAACCACTACTCGCTGATTTCCACATGGGCAAATGGGTATCCGACACGCGCACTATGCAGCTATAAAAGAGCTGGATGCTGATGTAAGTATGGCTCAGCTTAGAGCACTTACGCATGATAACCGGTTTGAATTACTAACTTCTGAGCAGTGTGGCGGCAGCGACTGTTGAATGATATGCGTGGTCTGGCCTACATTATGCGTTGTTATATTGTTAGGGCTGGGGGCTTAGGGCTTTGCCCAACCATACATAGAGCGGTACCGCTGTCGCCCTGTCGCCACAGAAAATTCTTACATAGATAGGTCGGATGGCACTCTGAGGTGTCTATTATCCTTTAGATTGTTCATCGGCTCGTACATTCAAGAACAGTGCGTGAGCTCACCGCCCGTAGATACCATGTGCACAACTATCGGCGGAGTTAGTATCGATGAATAGTGCAAGGTAGAAGGCGCACATTAGAGATTCGGGGTATTGATCATATCTCTAGCGCTCCTGCTCGGGTATTCAATGACGGGATGTACAGACGAGTGGGGATAGAAGACGGGGATTTGTATCTATTTCTGGCAGTGTGAAATTAACAAGAACGTGAAAAACTCAGGCAGACAGTGTAGCAAGCATTTGCCACCCGCTTGATCTACTTATTATAGAATAACTCCGCAAAGCATAGCTTCTCTCCGTATCCAGTACCATCATAACAATCAGGCATTTATTCAAATCCGTTCCATCCAAACTACCAGCCATCCGAATTATAATATAATATCACTGCAGAGCCAAATCCATCCCACGAACCCAGTAACAGTTACATATTAACCTTACTCGTACATCCATACTGTTTCCCCTTCACACACTCACTAGCGAAAGATTGACTGTCGGGGCATTTGCGGTTGATTTATAACTAAAAAATGCCACATTAATTTCCAAGTCCATGATGAGACAATCAAATGAGGGTGAGAAAGATGATGATTGATTGAACTGTCTGTCGTACAGAGAGAGAAGAAGATAGACATATATATAGAGAAAGAAATCATCTCAATCACTAAGAGCGAATCAATAAGAGAAAGCACTAAGAGAAAGCACTAATCAGGCCCGAGGCTCGCGGGGAAATAGTCTCCGTACCAAGCCCGAGGCTGGCGGGGAAATAGGCTCCGTACCAAGCCCGCTAAGTCTCGTGCATGCCTTAGTCCCAATGGTCTGCGGGCTAAATCCCTTAGTCAACAGTCCAAGCAAAACCGGAAAGGGCATGCGAACCTGTTCGATATTCTCGCCACCGAGATTGGAAGTAACAGTAGCATAACCATTGGCACGATCTGCCCAAAGCCCCACTCGCTCTCTTCACTTTCCTGCATTACCGGCAACCTGGATATTATTGGTCGAGTGGATATCTTCAAATCCAGAGTGTCGTAGAAATTCACCACGAATCCACTTGCTAGCGAAATGAAATAAACCGTCCGGAGAGATGGTAGCCAACGAAATGATTTGTACCTGGCAGCTCCGACCGACAATACTTTGGAAATGCTGGCTGGGAGGCATCTGAATGAAGAGAATTGTCGCCGCATCCACTCTGACCGTCGATACAACGCATATATGTAGTCTACCCAAGGCCAGAAGACTCCCAAAACGATATTTGGCCAGCAGGTGTAATAGTCAACGAGCTTTTGATGACAGTTCATTGGAACACAAGGGTCCCAGATCTTGCACCTTGGATACAGGGAGGCGTTGAAATACGTATATAGAATAAGATAAACCGCGGTCGCCACAATTCGCAGCTTATTGAGTTCTTCCTCGGGTTCCTTCCCAGACCCCAGTTTCGGTTTCTCAAGAGGACGGTTCTCAAATTCGATTGAGTTAATAAAACAGATATAGCTTACAGTGGAAATACATGTGATCAGAAGCAGGTGGTAGTATGTGGTATCGTTTCTGCTGTAGATTCCGGCAGAAAGAACAGCTATGCCGATGACGAGCTGCTGGTCCGCTAGGGACTTCAAGATATCCTGCACTAGAGGATAATATCGCTCCCGTCTGGTCGTGCGATAGTTCTCTAACGCCTTGTGTAGTATCGGTCTTTCGGCGGGATGCAAAATATTGCCGCGAAGACGAAGAAGACGGAAAAAACGCCGCCAATGAGGAACGAGTACACGACCTGCAGCAGTTAGGAGAGTCATGAGAGTAGATTCAAATGGAGAACTTACCCCATCGCTACCTATGTCGGGGTTCTTGGGTATCGGATTGACGCATCTAAGCTTGAACGCGAGAAACTTGCCCATGTCGTTTGATGGTAACTATTTGGTAGGTATCTGAGACTTTCAAGCCGCGAAAATTGGTTTTTGAACATCCAACATTGCTGCCTAAAGATGAGATTTGGGGCTGAAATTGATCACCATGCCAGACATTACTAGTCTTAATCGGTTACTCACGCGGCCGAAAAGTCCCCGGGTCATGTGATCATCAGGGTTGGGGGTACGCCAGCATGAGCAAGTAGTAATTGAGAGAATATTTAAGCTAGATAATTTTCCCGGTGATACTGAGCCTTGCGGACATTCAGAAGACTCCTAACAGTTGGTATGCTGGTCTTGCGCCCACAATCTGGCAGACATTCCCTCAGTACCCTAACCTTAACAATCACATGACCCGGGGACTTTTCGGCCGCGTGAGTACTAGAATAACAAACCAACAAAGCCACACGGTGCTACCTAGTAGATCCTTCGCCTACGGTACCCCACCTGGTTACATACCCAAAGCAGTAGGAGCGTAGGGCAGATGGTGGCCGGGCAAAACAATTCTGCTGGCAATCCCCAGAAACACGATTGGCAGACCAAAGCCAGCAGAGACCGATTTCATGACGACTTTGGTGATTGGTGATACGAAGATGGACAAAACCCAATCAGCAGATCTGTTTTCTCATAATATCCAGTGCCACTTCTGAGTGTGGATGGGAGACATTGGAGTTATCCACGTAATTAGGTATGTTTTAAGCTGCATTCGAAAATATCGAGTGATTTTCGAGAAACGCACTGCCCTCTGGCAATTAGGTCCTGCTTGAGAGATATAAATTCAGAGTTTCTGCTCGGAGAACTTAGTAATCGACTCATCAAGCTTCACACGGCTTCGTTCGCTCGCAGCGAGCATTCTACATCAAACAAAAGGCCCTCTCTGGCCTTGCGGGCGGGTGTGCCACCACCAATATAGTCGCACCCGGTAGCAGCAGAGCCCCGCAGTAGAGGTTCTACACTTTTAATAAGCACTTCATTCGTACATATTTGTTTCCGGAGCAACACAAGGCTCTAAACTCAATTTTGCTTTAGGGTCAATGCTAGCTGAAGTACTCCTAGAATACATACGAAGTACTTAAGTACGTACTTCGTCACTGACCAAGTTACATAGAGGTAAACAAAATGCACTTGCTACCGTAAATTGTGACTAGCTGAAATCACACTTCTGGGCCATCTTCAAGCTAGCCCTGAGCTTGGCCCCGTATGGCCGAAATCAAAAAAATATCAGGTTTTTCCCATCTCGGGTTTAGCTAGTACGAATGAAGTACGTACTAAATGTGCAGAACCTCTCTAATACCAATTGTGAGGATCCGAATCTGGCAGTATCACTGGCCTCGATTGGTCCGCGCGGCAGCACCCAGCAACCACTGACTTTTATGAACCGACGAACAACCCCGCCACAGGCTATATGCATGGTGCATTTCATTAAATACCTAATAAGGGTTCATATATTCTGTATGAAGCAGCACCCTATGCCGCTCCAATCCCATTCCGAGGTATCTCCCCGATAAATGCAATCTGCGGAACGCCGGCTGCATCTGCAAGGGCCACTCACTGCAAGGGTTGCTACATACCGCGTACCACCTATATTAGACTTTGCGGGGAAGGGCTGAGCGGAATACGCATTGACATGTGATATATACAAGGATTGACATTACTGTACTTTACCCACTCTCCATCTTCCTCTTCCCGTTGGCAGTTGCCGTCTTGTCTAAACAACTGACGGTGGTGTGATGTCTGATATATTAATTCCACTTCTCCTCTCTTCTCCCGTCCCCGTAGATGAAGCATAGATATCAATGGTGGAAAGCCTAACACCTCAGCAACTCTCGGCCATTCTAGCCATAGCAGAGTCATTTGTCCCCGCGCTCACGCCCGACGAAACTGCCGCCGCTCAGCAACAAATCCAATCCTTCGCAGGTCCTCTCTCCGAGCCTTCCTCGGTAATCAATGAATACCTCACGACCTCCAGCGCGCTCTCCCCCGAGTTCGCCGAGAACATGACAACAATGCTCTCCCGCATTCCGCCGCGCGTTCTCCATTCTCTCGGTGGCTTTCTAAATCTAATGCAGTGAGCATGATGCGTCTCCCATCCCATATTTCCCCGGCTAAGTGAAAATAGCAACGGTGGCTTCATCGCGTTTTTCTTTACCTGGTCTTTTTCACCATTCATACATCTCCCCCGACAACGGCGGGAGAAGATTTTACAGGGATGGAGAGATTCCTGGTGTCCGAAATCCCGCGCGCTGTTTTCAAGTCTCAAGAGGCTGGTGCTTATGACCTATCTGAAAGCGCCGCCAAAGGCGCTGGGGTATCCGCTGCACAAGGATGTTCGGCCTCCTTCTCGCCCGGATGTGCATAGCTTCAGCTTCCACTCATTCTCCCAGACAGAGGAGGTGTTGGATGCAGATATTGTTATCGTTGGTTCTGGAGCTGGTGGTGGAGTAGTTGCTTTGAAGCTGGCTGGGCTGGGGAAGAAAGTGGTTGTTGTGGAGAAGGGGGAGTGCATACTGGTTGAGCAGATGCCAGTGGAACAACTTGAGAATGAACGGATTTATGATGGTGAAGGAGGGGCGTTTGTAACGGCAGATGGGAAGGGAGCCATATTGGCAGGTTCTAATTGGGGAGGTAGCACGACGGTGAACCTTTTAGGGTCTCTGGAGGTGAGTTGTGCCGACTCGAACGAGAGAAGAGTGGGACTTATGGAGTATAGCTAGCGGACGACGTTAGAAGCGAGTGGAGCACGGCCCACGGACTGAGCTTTGTTTCCACTGCAGAGTTTCAAGCTTGCTATGATCAGTATTCATCCCAACCTCCCGTCCGTGAATGATAATTTGCTAATATTGAGAAGCTGTAAAGCAGTAATGGGTGTTGGGACAGACACCATTGAGCACAGTACCAACAACCAGGTGCTTATTGACGGTGCTCGTCGCTGCGGTTTCGAGTGCAAAGATATCCCTCAGAATACTGGAGGGAAAAAACATACCGCCTGCGGTTCATTCTGCACTTTTGGTTGCTGCATTGGAGTGAAGCAGGGTACCGCTGTTACGTGGTTGGCGGAGGCGGAAAGGAAGGGCGCAGTTTGTATTAAGGAGTGTCGGGTTTGTTCTCATCCCGCTCTGGAACAGACAAGGGGTTTATTGACTGAAATAGGTGAATGAGATCACTTTCGAAGATAAGAAAGCTACTGGGCTAAGAGCAACCATGTCAGGTGGTAAAGAATTGACGATTCGCGCAAAGACTGTGGTCGTGTCCGCAGGAGCCATTAGGACCCCCTGTCTATTGATGAAGTCGGGAGTAGAGGTAAGTTTTGATCTCGAATGCGCGATGCATGATTGCGATGCTGATTCTCCCGCTTTCCAGCACCCCATGCTAGGAAAGAACCTGCGAGTCCATCCAGGCATCATCTGCGCCGGCTTCTTAAACAAAAGACAAACAAAGGTTCGTGTGTATTCTCATTGTCAGTACATTGCATCAAAATACTGAACTTATGCAGGCTTGGGAGGGCTCCATGATGACAGCTATGGTGACGAAACCCAACACTACCTACGCCCCATACTTCGCAAAACTTATCAACATCCCCATAATGCCGGGCACAACAGGATTCCAACTCCCTTGGTACTCAGCCGCGCACTGGAAAGTCAATATTCTTCGCCTCGAAAAGACAGTCTGGACATTGTCCCTCACTCGCGACCGAGATTCCGGCTCCGTCGTCGCTAACGAAACTGGGGATCCCGTGATTACTTATAATCTCTCTCGATTTGATCACGCGAACATTCTCGATGGCATCATCACTGCAATCAAAGTTCAAGTCGCTGGGGGATGCGACGAAATACAGCCGCTTATTGACAGTGGCGAGACAATCGTGCAGTCGTATGTGCCTGATCCGCAGACGCCTTTGGATGAGCGAATAAAGGACCCAAGATTTGAAAGGTATTTGGAGATGGTGAGGAGGACCGCTATTAAGCAAAAGCTGGGGAACTGGAACTCAGCGCACCCGCAGGGGAGCTGCAGGATGGGTGCTGATGGGAAGTCCGCGGTCGTGGATTGCAGGGGAAGAGTACGCGGATATCAAGGTTTATATGTAGCCGACGCAAGCTTGTGTCCCACCGCCACTGGGGTGAATCCGATGTTGACAACGATGGCACTGGCGGAATGGGTGGCGGGGAAGATTGCGGAGGATATTGAATGATGTGAAATGGAAGGACTGGTTTAATAAGGTGTATGTTTACTCAATTGAGAGTGGTTCATGCGAGATAGCACGTGTCTTTTTCGGGCAGTGGAGGACATCTTCCAATATAAGTTCTTCCAAGATAGAGGCTGCGAATGATGGATCATTTATGACACTCTAAAACTCCTTAAGTTTGCCGAGAAGTGACAACGTTGTTGCCTGTGTTCATGGTCCGAGGGAGTTTGTGATACATTGAGACATCCCTACTAAATGAGAGAGCTGTAGAATCACTGGAGAGCACTCTTCCTGTCTCTAGTTTCGCCGACGCTCACCTTTCCTCGATATAATCTGGCTGCTTAGGGTTGAACCCCATGACCACCCGTTAGTTTATAAACCCCCAATCCCTCCCCTCTTCCTTTTTCTCTCTCCAATCCTTTTGGTCTCTCACGAGAGTACTGAAACAACATTTTTTATCAGGTACTAACAGGTGTACCGGGAGTTTCGGGAATGCCACTCTACCAAAAAGCGCATCATCCCACTAGTCGGGCTGCCCTAATCATCTAAGGCTTTGGTTCCTTTATACAATATTGGACCCCTTTGATGATGTGGTTTGTTCTACTGCCTTCTTGTTCATCTCTGGTGATCAGGTTGTGCATATAGTAGGACACCTACAACAGAGCTCAACTTCAAGCTTAGTACCTTGGAGTTGTGAAGATGGCTCTTACTCTGTTCTAGGGCCTGCAAGGTGTATAAGTTTTTTACCCTTCGGGGTTTTTACTTTCTGCTTAACCTATGGGAGGCCCCCAGAAATGCAGTAATATTGTTCTTTGGCTGCCAAAAGGAGCGAGGGAATGAGATTGCTACATTTTTTGTTAAGCACGGAAATCTTCTATAAAAGACAAGTGAACTCGAGCAAAGCTGACTCCAAGTCCTGGGCTCCAGAGATAAAGAGACAGCGCGACGAAATGTCCTGGCTCTACTTAATCTCATGTCGTGCTGACTGCTAATTTGAAGTAAACTCGCCGTCATTGTAGTGGAGAATCTGACAACATTGCCTATCTTCATAAGTACCGACACGCAGCCAAATACACCAAATCTTGCTGTATTCTAGCCTTCTTACTATCTAGATTTTCGGAGTCGTGCACATTAGAAATGGTAGCTGGGATGGCGAAGGTTGGCATGATGTCTAAAATCTTGGAGCCGGTCGCGATGGTGCAAATCGAACCTGGGGGACTCCAGTGCCGGGACGTAGATTATACTATCTAAAGAACACAGCAGTGAAGACGGATTATTGTCTGGGTGCAGGTTTCTCTCCCGTTTCCATATCATGCATACATCCAGTCTTTAGGCAACTAGTGAATCCTCCCATCCAACACTTCCGTAATAACCATCTAAAACCGCATCTGACTGCCCAAGTTTCATCGTGTGCGTGTTACTTCCTCAGTTACTGTCGTTACGTGTGGCTAGTCTGCTCGTCGGTCCAAGGAATACCGTCTTCCCCTCTTTCTGGAGTGGGGACAATGCTATAATATATGGGTAATCGTCCTTCCAAACCCTCTTCGACAGCTTGTCCCAGTCAACCACTAGCCCTTAGGTTTTGCATTATAGATACAGTTACGGAGATGTATGTACTTACAGAAGATGGCAATATAGACGTATTCAACAATAACTGGAATCTAGATCAAAGCAGCTAAACCTGTCCGTATCCCATAAGATTTTCCTGGTAGGCATCACCTGCCTGCCTCTGCATTCCAACTCTGTCAAAAATGACAAAAGCAGCTTCCACCCAGGTCACTAAGAGGCTAAAAGTGGCGACTATCCAAATGGACTTTCCCTCTAATTTCCATCTAAAGAGATACCTCCTGAAAAACATGAAAATCTTGGAGAAGCATGGCCCGACTAGATTCCAGGAATAGTCTCGAAGTGTAGTACACCAGCGTCCGATGCCGCTCCGGAAAAGGTTGTCTGGCGAGATGGCAAGATATTTCGAGTATGGTGCGCAGTATTTGACGAGCAGCAGGATAAGTCTGAGTAATATTCCAAAACTTTCGAACACGGCCATAGCAAATATTATGGATATTTCGGTGACGAATATGGAATTGGCGACGCCAACATTGTCAACATAACAAACAATGGTCCACTTGTCATTTTCTGACGTTTGGCTAGAAAAGGCGAACCACCATCCAAAAGTCACTAAAATAACCGTAATCGTGATTATGTAGGATCTGAGGTGCTTCTGTCGAAGTGTTTTGTACGAAAACGAGAGTACCGCATATAGTGGGCCTATTGAGAGGATAGAGACATGCTCTAGCATAATAACTTCATAGTAGGTATTCCTATTTTTTTAAGGTGGTAATTATAGTAGCCATGCCAACCGATAGTGCAAAGAAAGCTGCCGCATCCAGGAATGATGGCATCGTCTCCTTGATGGCACGGTCGTGAGCCGTCACAACAGAAGAGAGAAAACCGTATTTGCGACTTCTTCCGCCCCTCTTCTTTGGCTTCTGGGTGTCAGGTCCCGAGATGTGTGACAAATAACATACAGTTACGAAGGTTAGTTCAAAAAGATATGCGGCTAGCATCTGCATGAAAGGTTATCCTCCATCCATATTTTCTGGAGGCACTGTAGGGATTCCTTACTCCAATACCAGCCATATCTGGATTCCCCGTTGCGCCAATCGATTGGCATATTTGGGGAATACATAACCGTGCAGGTACAATTAATTCCCAAGGGATTACTGGGGTTACTGAGGGAACCGAAGATTCGACGCCATTTTCGCTCGAATTGAAATAGCCCCAGTATTGAACGTTGTAGCAATATGTACCACCCGGGGCGTAAAGGTTTGCAGGGAGCGCGTCACGCCAGACATCTTCGACGGTGTAATTGTCGCGAATAATATTTTTCAGCCAAGTACAGTTCTTTGAAAAGGGTAGGGTCACTAAGATGTTTTCTGGGATCGTGAAGTTCCTGCAATAGTCATCCATCTCGTCCGCAATCAATGTTATTTTAAAGGTTGGCCTCTGCAAAGGTTGCTATCTGAAGAGGAGGAGAAACGAGGTAGTTGTTTTGTTCAGAAGTCTGAGCCGCCGATCTACAGCTCACAAATTAGCACAGCCCACTTCGGTAGGGATTAAGTACTCCAATATGTGAGCAGTCGAACTCGTTGCATTTGTACTACGTGCAGATTGCACAGGAGATTGATTCCGTTACTTCTATTCGCCTGATTTCAAGCAGTGCTGGATGATCACCTGGCTTTAAGCGTCATGCTCAAGGCAGAGTTTGCTTGTGACGCTGGGTATGAAACCTGCACGTACCACAAAAGCAACGAATTTGACCAGATTATACTCGGCGCTAGGGCTTGGAGTATAAACAGCATAAGCCACTGCCATGTATCTTTGGCTGGTAATGTTGTTGAGAGGTACTTTAAAAGTGCAATATACGTTGCTATACATTCTCCCTATACCGAGTACATACTTGGACAAGTAATTCTACCTAGATAATTGACTACATCAAGCCAGTCTCTACCACTGGGTTGACTTGTTTTAAAAGGTCCCAGTTACCAAGCAGTGTACTTAGTGACTTGGTCGACAAACTGTCAAATGAAAGACTATCAGCAGTCTGCTGTCCATAATACAAGCCATTGACCGTAAAGATTATCACTCGGAGTCAAACTACCGCCCTTGTAACCTGACGCAGATCACCTGTTGTGGCGCAAGAAACCCTGGAATTCTAAAGATGGTAAGGAGGAAGATAATTCTATTCCACTAGAACTAGACCAGGCCTACTTGCCAAATATTTTGACGTGATGTTAAAGTATACTCTTTAGTATATGGACTAACTAGCCTCTTGACAAAGTAATTTACCAACGGGGACGGAAGGGTGGCAGTGTAAGGGGAGAAAGGGTAGGAGGAGGAGAGCTTCTCTACCTAGCCGGGCCATCCGGAGGGAGAGGTGAAACGGGCACTGTCATACTCTAGATAGAGTGAATACAGTATGATTAAAATAAAACAAAATAAAGGGGCGCAGTGTTGGAGGGTGGGGTGTGGGTTGTAACAGAATCACAGGTTCGTACACCCCACCTGCTGGAGCTTGTCAAAGTTATCTGTGTATCCAGCGCGGCAATGAGCGCAAAACCCGACCAATCAACATCGATTCAGTAGTGTAGGGGATCATGGGCGCTTGCCATCAGCATCATGCGCCCGACCCGGGTTCAAATCCCGGCTGAATCATTCATTCTTTTTGCATTTCCTAGAGTACTGACAATCTGTTTTATATCTCACATCTTCTTCTATTTTATCTACTGTAACTTATACACCCACCTCAAGTCCTAACCAGAACACCCACTCCTCCTTCAACCGGTCTAAACCCACTATACCACCCCACCTGCACCTTCTCCTTCATCTCCCTTCCACCACTCCTAACCTCACGATCCAACCACTTCCTCAGCGCCTTCGCCTTCGCCCACCCTTCAAAACACTCAACAACCTTCATAAGTGCATCCGCATCTTCGACTCTTCCACCTTCATCAACCAGCTCTCTGATCCGCTTCTCAACCTCTGCATACTCCAGAAATGAGTATTTCATTCCCAATCCCGCTTCCTTTTTCAGGTCATTCTGCCATACTGGGTATCGTGAGAGTAGGAGGATGAGGATGGCGCTGATGTTCTGAGATAATGGAGTATGGCAAGTCGGGCAGCTAAGATTGTGGGGTGCTAGGAGGAACTTTATGAACTTTGCTGCAAGGGAGAGGTTCCAGCGGGAAGAGACGAGGGTTTGGCCTTGATCGGTTGTTAGCGGTGAAGTAACCTGGAGATCAGAGGGAATGTACGGATTGGAGCGTCGAGCTTGAGAAGTGCTGTAAGTGCTGCTATAAACGAGGGCAAGAGGGTACACCACCTGTGAGTTTCCTGCAGTTATTTAGCAAAGTATAAGACAAGGCGTGCGACGGACGGACTTGCTGCAACATGACGCTGCGTATATATTTCCAAATCTCGAGGTAAATAAATGGGTTCTTGATCCACCACCCATCTTTTAGGAGGGAAACGAGGCTACACAAGCTGGCTGTTATTCTGTCAGTATAGTGCTTCATAAAAGTTGACTCGCAGTGTATACAAATAACATAATTCATCTCGAACGAACGGCTTATCAACATTGTGACTATTCGCCCAATCTCATCTTCTCTATTTGCCATGTCATCTTTTGAGACACTGGATATGCTGGTGGTCGATAAATTTGACACCATGTTTACTCCAAACCCAGTAATCACCAGAAACTCAATCAGTGAGCCAACGGATGCCGAGTGGAACCATGTCAATTCCGGTTTCGATGAACAAACAAGAAGCTCGGTGTAAGATTTTCCCACATATTGAATGGCCGATGATAACAAATGAGACCGTTTGGTGAAGGCGGAGCCTAACAACGGTCAGTTGAAACCGGCGCAAGGTATGAAATGCAGGTAAATACATATGGATTCATGTGCTCGTGCCAATATTGTCGAAAATTGCACCAAGGCTGTGAGGTTCTCTAACTTCGCTTTAAGCTGCTCCACAGGCAAATTGGCTGCATCGTGACCCTGACAGCAAGTATTCACCTCCTCCATCTCTCGGAGAATTGTCGGAGTAACTACTCGCAGTTATTAGCACATAGCCATGACTTCAGCCTGAATAACGGACCGCCTTACATAAATCAACACCTCCTAGCACTTCTGCCAGTTTTGTGGCACCGGTAAGAGTGGCACGTGGGGCACTAATCAAAACATCACATGCTTTCTTCCAGGCTGTTGAACGGGTCAGACTATACTCCAAGTACGATATACTGCTCCAAACCTTCCACGGTAATCCACTCCTGGTCTAATGACTCGACGTAGCATCTTATGATGAGCATACAAAGCTGCTGGTTCAGCAAAGCCGGTTTATCCTTCCTAATGAGCATAGTAACATCCAGGATAATCCTCAACAGCTTCCGCAATTGACGAAGTGTACCCTCTGGGTCAGCAGAATTTGTGACGAACTCGTGGGAAAAAACATTCCTAAACAGATCCTACAAACAGTCAACAATTAACACGAGATAAAACACTTACCATCACTCACATGGAAAACATCGAATGCATTATCTGCATGCTTCACTATAAGCCGAAACACCGGGTGTGTTTCCGCCAAAGGACCACTACAAGCGGATCCCAACCAAGCACTCGTCATAACCATGACAAACTGCGTATCCGCAGCTCTTCTCCGCCAAAGCCACGGAATACACCATTCCGCATTCACAATCACGCAAGCCTCTGGACGAGACTCGAGCTCCTCCCGCAACGACGCTCTTGACGACAGCGGAGAAGCTATAGAGCTTCTCTGCAGATGTACATGGCTAATATAGACCTTCAAGAGTTCAATCGCCTTTAGATCAGTGCTTGGCTTAAATCCTTTTCCGAGTCAGTATTTGTGAAGCATCGAGTGATGGGTTGGTGCCTACCCTCACAACCTGACTGAACCTCATTAAAGATATAGACTAGCGCCACCCGCACCGCACTTTCAGGATGCGCTTTCAGCTTTTTATATGCCTCAGTGTGCTGTAGCACCACCTGCATATCCCACGGCGCCTTAAACTCTTCCATGCGGCGGTGCCCGTCCTCCCCGTTAATCCACGCCACAAACATAACCCTCAAGTTCGCAAACTCATAGTCCCTCTTAAAATCATGTCTATCAAGCGCAGGGACCGTCGGAAACTTGCAAGGCGAAGGCGTAAACGCATTGATGCGAGCTGAAGTACCAACTCCCAACCGGCGTTCAAGAAGACCCAGTAACGTTGTGACAATACTATGGACATCCGGTGGTTTCATATCCACGCGCAGCACAACCCTAAGAAGCGAGGCCGAGCACGGGAGTGAAACTTGACAATTCCTCAGCGTGGCATGCGATGGGGAAGGGGTACGCACAAACACATTTGGCCAGCCTCTGCATGTTCTCCCGATACACGGTGCTTTCATTGCTCCACCACGAAGCACCAGAAATAAGCAGCTGTAAACATTTCCATACGGGAACGGCACACTCTGCCTGCTCGTCGAGATGCAACCAGTCCGCTGCGGGAATGCTATTCAAAAGTTCAGAAAGCACAGTCACAGCGGCCCCATGAGCATCTACCCATCTACGGATGTTGAGGTTCCTACTAGAGCCCTCCGGTGAAAGCCGCTGCAGACAAGACAGCAGCAGCTCGCAAATAAACCTAAAGCCGGAATCTCCAAGTCGTTGGAAATCCGGGCGTAGAGATGCGAGGAGGTTGATCCCATCTGTTGCCGTCAATGTGTCAGAGGTTTTTCCAAAGGCGAGATCATGGTCACGGGTCCAGATGGCGAAGAAACGCTGCTGTTGTGTTCTAAGAAGGTCAGGCTCGGTGTGCTCAAATGGGGGGTGGCTGAGTAGGATGTGTAAAAGCAGTTCGACGAGTTGCGAGATTGTAGCGCTGCAGGCAGATTGTAGGAGGAGTGTTGTTGTGCGATATTCGATTGGGGCGGATGATTCTGAGACGATGGAGATGCAAGGAGATGAAAAGAGCTCTTCGAGCAAGTCGATCAAGGCTCCTTGCGTAGTGGGAAGCATGTTGTTTGTTGTATGTAGGCTTACGAGTGACATGTTAGGGATATCACACAATGTGGGGTTCAAACACATGGTCTCATTCGGATATTTATGCATCGCAATCATGTACTACTTCCTGCTACCTACTACAACCTACAAACCTCTGATTACTCTACTCTACTCTACATCTTCAAGTGCCCTCCAAGCGCAAATCCGTACACAACCGTACTCACAAACCCCATCAAATTGAGCAGCGAGCTAGCCCCATGCAGCTTAGAAAACCTCTTATTGAGCTGTTTCATCTCCTCACTCTTCTCCCCCTCATCATAATACTTCTTCCCCTCCTTCGTTTCCTGCCTCTTCCTCTCTTTCATAACACCCGTCGTAGCTGGCCCAACAACCCCCAAGTTCACCGCACTCGTCAAAAACGTCGCCAACATGGGTGCCGCGGTTTCCGTGGACAGCAGCTCACTGTAGGGAGCGGTCGGGTGCGTCAAAAGCACTATCAGCGGAAGCGCCGTTTGCATGCCAAAATAGATGGGGAAGATCTTTTGCTGCAGCTGGCTGAATTGTGGGCGCGGGAGGGCGCGGAAAGCGACGATGCCGCCGACGAAGGACTGAGGGGTTAGTAAATGAGAAGGTGGGAGGCGAGGTACTTACTTGGAAGAATTGAGAGCCCAGGAGGGTTCCATAAGAAATAATGTGCCAGCTTGCGGCGGAGGTGAGGGCTGAGAGAATTGGCATGTTGTGGAGTGAGTAGAGTAGATGTTGCAGTGATTGTGACGTGGAGGGAGACGGGATGAAAGCTCTCGGCTATGACGTTTTGAGGTTACACGGCTATCAATTAACACAACATCCACCGTTCAATATACTCCCAAACCACCGCCTGCCACCATCACCGTGGTCGTGACCTTGGAATGAATCGCTCTACTACCATAGACACGGCCCGTTTTCACCCCCCTCCCTCAGCCAATTGGTAGCCCAGCTCTCAGCTCTCCCACAACCACCAGCATGGAACGCACTCCATCCCTCGCCTCCACACCCTCCCTCGCCTCCCGCCTCAAATCCCACATAATCTACCACCGCATGTACGCCGATCCCCCACCCCGCTCCGAGCTAGCGCCTTCGCAACTCACCGACGAAGGGCTCCCATACCTGCCTCCACCACCCCCACCACCCAAGAGCAACCG
>Ga0307512_10002356_pt1 | contig 24181 bp, 23 predicted proteins | sample 14_EM_MG_FD_200267 | JGI IMG/M metagenome (GOLD analysis project Ga0307512, IMG submission 200267) | Populus trichocarpa ectomycorrhiza microbial communities from riparian zone in the Pacific Northwest, United States - 14_EM | ecosystem: Host-associated > Plants > Roots > Unclassified | place...
TGAATGGTGAAAACAAAACAATTTCATACTTAGCCCTTCCTATTCACCCAGTGCTTAAAGGGTTCAAATGGCAAGGAGAGCGAGTGGAAATTGACCAGTATACTAATCCGACGACTTCGTCCATGGCCGTCGATTTTGTTAGTGATAGAAATTAATAATCTATGACACGAATCTCTCTTGATCACGATCACTACATCCCTCAAATGGGTTGGAGAGGGATGAATCTGCCTGTACGTCATAGTGATGAGCCGAAAGTTATTCTCTATCCAAACATATTCACCCTTACTACAAACGCCCGCGATCCAATACACACATGTCACGTATATACCATTTCCCCCACAACGAACGGAAGATTCCGATAGTATGACCCACACAAACATGTTTCATGATATTCCCAATGCTCCAAATCCAGCCAGAAAAGTAAGAAGCCTTCAACCTATCCAGCCGTAGTTACACAAACCCTCCCCGATGCAGATTCCAACAATCCCATTAACGCCTTCCACCCTTCTTCTTCCCCGCCACAACCCTAAATGCACTACTAGTCTCCGGGACGCCCGCAGCCGCAGCCGGAGTCTGACTCGCCGGCCGAGTTTTCGCGACTTCATTCCAGCCGCCCGAGGAGTTGGCACCGGTTGGTGTTCCCGCCTCGATGACGATGCCGGTTCCGGCCGCGTTGCGACGCTTGATATACTCCTCCGCCCATCTCCTCCCATCCATTGTCGTCGAAACCGCATAGATCGTGTCGGCGATGATCTCGGTATCACTTGGAAAATTGCCAACGGTTTCAATGACTTGATCGGCTACAACAGGGATGTTAACTTGGTTCGAATAGGGGTGAGGGTATGAAGTAGCTTACGAGAAACACCAGAGTTTAATCCTTTCATGCTGGCACGGCACCACTTGAGGAATTCTTCCTGAGCTGAGGTGGTGGCGGGCTTGCTCGGTGCTACGGGAGGAGTTGGTCTCTTGGCGGCAGCGGCTCCAAAGCCAACGGATGAAGTGCTAGTTCGCAAGGTCTGGGCTGGAGCGGTTGGTACAGCAGAGGGCGTAGTGGGGGTAAGTGGACCGCCCTTAGACTTCCCGCCGGGTCCCACAGTTGTCCATGCGCTGTTGGTCATAGGGTTCTGGGTTGCGGTAGCAGCCTTGGATGCCAGATCTGCATATCGCTTTCCAGCTGCCGAAATAATGGGGTTGCTGGAGCTCATAGCAGCTTGGGATGCAGCGGCAGCGGCAGCTTTGGCCTTACGTGCCTCTTCTTCCTTCTGGATCTGTTGAAGTGTCTTACGCCCTGCAGCAACTGGAGTAGCCTTCGCGAGAGGTTTGTTCCAAGCACTGATACCGGTACTAGGAGTAGTCGAGGGAGAAGTGGCCCAGGTAGCGGTGCTCGGAAGTCCTGGAGCAGGTGGTGGTGGGGGTTGATGCGTAATCTGCTGGGAGAGAATCTCACGACGAGCCTGCGCTTCAGCAGCCTCACGAGCAGCAGCTTGCTTTGCCTCAATCTCTTGAATCTCCTTCAATGAAGGTGTCTTGATGGTTTGGTTATCAACCTCCTTGGCCCAAGGTGCAATTGTGGGTGCGCTTGGGGTTTCAGCAGACGGGCTACGGGCCATTGACGAAGTAGGAGAAGTCTCCCGAGCGGGTGGAGGCGGGAAAGGCTGAACCAACGGAGCTGGTTGAGCCTGATGCCCTCCCCAAGCGGGTTGAGTCGGCTTGGGTGCTGGAGAGAGTTTCTGAGAAGGTAGCTTCGGAATGTTAACAACAAGCTCATGAGATGGAGTCCTCGCTTTAGGAGCAGCAGGTTCTGATTCCTGATTCTGTGGCTCGGGAGTGGGTTTCTCCTGGGTTGCGGGCTGTTCCGATGAGGGATCTTCGGTAGTCTGGTTGTCGAATTGTTGAAGTTGTCGAAGCTGGACAGCAACCTGCTGAGCCTGTTCTTGCGCATCTTGAAGAGCCTGTTTCTCTGCATGCTGGTTTTGTTGGTTCTGATAACTCTTCTGGAGCTGCTGGCGCTGCTGCTCGACAAAATTTTGTTTCATCAACAATCCTTGGTCTTGTGGTTGTTGAGCCTGGGAAACTTGGGGTTGAAACTGTTGCTGGAAGCCGAGTTGTCCTCCAACATCCAAACCTCCAACACCGCCAGCTGCAGCGCCAGCCTGTCTCAAAAGAGCACCAGGTTCAAACGCATTCTGTCCTCCAATAATGGTGGCAGCAGTGGCGGTAGTAGAAGCCGGAGCAGGAACAAAACTAGCAGGACTGTGGAGGCTTCCGAAGCTAGGTTGACTATGTAGACTCTGGGTTGAGCTTTGGTGATGCAATTGTTGGGCTACGGCGGCCTGCTTGGCCATCATCTGCTGTTGAAGAAGGAACTCGCGTTGCTTAGCCATGAGGTATTGCTCTTCTTGTTTTCTCCTTTCAAGTGCGTTCTGTTGCTCGGCAGTCAAGGTCGTACCGAACGTCGGGAAACTTCCTGCGAAAGGTGGCTGAACACTACCGGGGGTTTGAGCGGCTTGCTGTTGAGCACCTGGCATCTCGTTGAGCCATGATCCTGGCCAATTAGCAGCAGCATTGGTGGACATACCAGCAGAGGAATTGCCTGGCAGTGGAACCAAGAATGGCTCTCTAGTATTGCCAATCTTCCGGACAAGATTGCCCAGTTGTTCAAACTCAGTGTCTTCCTGTCTCTTAACAGCAAGGTCGGGTGTGAAAAAACCAGCTCGGTACCATTCATGCATTTCAAGACCGTTAAAAGGCCCCTGAACGACGCCGGAAGGATCGCGATACACCCACTGAATCTTATCGGGCATGACCATAACGTGTTGTTGTTGGGGAGGAAGTGTTCCAGGAGGAGGTCTCAAGGGCTGCCCAGGATTCTGAACGTTTGCTCCAAGAGTAGACTCCTGTTGCGTCTGGTGAGATGGCTGTTGCAGCCCAGCCAGCGCATCCTCTCTGTCGCGTGTAAACATCGGGTTATCTTGAGCAGCGGCAGCACCGGCAAGATTGGACAGACTTCTGGCAGATGGGAAACCAAAGAGATCAGCAACGTCACCACGTTCTCTCATCGGACTATCAGTGATGCTTCCGAAGCCTCTACGGCTCCCAAAGGCACTGAACCGCGAGTCACCACCAAATGCGTCTCCAGACTCAAATCCGGCCTGCCCATCGTCCTGGTGTTGTTGGCTTTCTGGAAATAGCTGCCCAAGCCTACTGGCCCTACTGGCAGATCCAAAATGACCAGAACCACCCAACCCAGAAACACCACCAAGTCCACCAGACAGCAAAGAGCCACCCCCAAGGCTTCCTCCAGGGCTCGTCAGGTCACCTAACCCTCCACCTGAGAAGAAAGAACTCGGAGTGCCAGAAGATACAACCCCAGGAGTTCCGACAGACTGCCCACTACTCCAGAGACCGGGGCCTGTCAGACCACCGAACCCACCTAATCCTCCGCCGACGCTACCCAACCCAGCTGTGGAGCTTCTACCACTCCTATCGCTTCCAGGCGCACCAATAGGTTGATTTTCTCCCCTCCGCAACCCAGCAATCACGCTTCCCAATCCTCCACTTTCGTTTTGATCGTTCATCATCCCATCGTCATCCACTTTTTCAGGTGGTGGGCTTTGGAATGGATTTGTTTCTGCTGGACTCAAAGGCTCGTTCTCGCCAGCTAAGGCGTTACCGATGCTGCCTTCTCTGGAGCGTCTCAACGGAACCTGGCCTTGTTGATTGAAAGTCAGATTTTGTAGTTGGTTGTGTAATCCGGTCATGCCCAAATTCCCCATACCACCGAGACCTTCACGCGGTCCCCCAAAGGTTTGGAAGGCCAAATCTCCACGCGTCTTGGTAGGAGTGCCGAGCGAGCTCCCAACTCTGGGGTTGTTTGGCGTAGTTATGCTGATACCTGCACCCGGTCCGAATGGAGAAGACTTGTGTCTTTGCTGATCATGGATTCCTGGAGTAGGGAGAGGCGAGTTCCTGTCATCGTGGGAAGAATGATGGTCGTCCCCAGCGCCACCAACACCGAAGGGATCCGTATCAGAAGTCATTGGCCTCTCGCGCTCGTCTTCATATGTGATATCGGATGGGGGTTTCTGAGGATTATCGTCTTCGGGACGCTCATGCACATCTTCGACCTTTGGCTGAGTAGAATTGGAATTCCCTTTCGTTGCGGCTTTCGATTTGTCACCAGGTTGAAGAGCAAATCCGCCCATGGGTCCACCGCCAAATGCGCTATTTCCAAAAGTACCCATGGGAGAATTTAAGGAACTGTTACTTCCCGAACCACCCCATGTGGCAGCACTACTTCCCCTCCTGAACAGACTGGTATTTCTGCTTACGGTACTACCAGATCCTTCATCTTTTTCCTTTTCATCCTCGCCAGCGCCAGCGGTACTGCCCCAGCGACCGAAGAAGGCGCGATCTCGGATAGGACTACCGCCTTCATCGCCATCACGGAGATCTGTTCGACGCCTAGTAATCTGCGGTGGAGTAGCAGTGGCGAACGGGTTACCACCCACCGCTGCGTCCGAGGGCTCTCGACGACGGGTTGCAGGGCGGCTGCTTCCAGGTGTTATTCCAGCCCCAGGAGCGTTGTTGCGTTTCGGTGGTGGCGTGCCGTGGTTATTGGGAGCGCCCTGAGTGTTGTTATTGAGCACTTTATGAGGAGAATTGACATTGTTGGAAAAGAACTGAAGATGTCACATCAGCAAACAATGTCTTGTTGCGCAAACACCTCGGTAAACGAGGCTGTGGTAGTGGGAGAGAGTGACCAACCTCTCGTTCCTCCTCCATCATCTCCTCCAGCGAAACTGGCTTTAATCCGCCTTCTTTATCCCAACACATCTCAACCCCATTTGTAGGCTCGTCCCCACTTCTACCCCAACCTCCAGAAACGGTTCCTGAGCCACCAAAATCAGTATCCAACAGGTCTGCAATCTGGCTTCCAACATTCCCCGCACTCTCCTGGACTTTGAAGATGTCAAGGAGCTCATCTTTAGCATATGTGGTGTTTGCTGCCGCAGCCTGGCGGTTATAGTGGTGTGGAGGGTGGTAAACATTGGATGAGGACGATGTTAAAGGGGTAGTGGAATGTGTGAGGGTAGTCGACAGAGAGGGACGGCGAGTGGTAGAGTTGTTGGCAGCTCCATTCGCACGACGAGTCCTGAGAGCATATCATATCAGCAACCGAATCTAGCGGCGCAAAAGCTTAAATTTCAAGACAGATCATCCGATTGATTCCAAGACAAAAAACGGATGAAAACGTCATACGCATAGCGACCAATATCCAGGCCAAAAAAAAATATAGCAGGAGATTATTGCTGACAGACATCACGCGACGAATGCAGACGTGAACCAATCGCCACATTTTGCAGAGAGAGGGTAAATGAAAGGGATCCGAGCACAACTCACCAATCCCCGCTGGAAGAACCCCCACCACCAGCTGTTGATGAATTTCCCGCGTGATTGCTCGTAGCAGTATCCTTCCCGGCGGCGGCGGAGGAAAAAGAAGTAGCGAAATGAGAAGACGACATCGTGTTTGTTGGTGGTGATTTTTTGTTGGTTCGAAGTGTGACGAAACGGACAGAGAGGCGGAAAGCGGCGAGGCTGACTGCGACGATTTACACTTGGTAATTAGAAGAGAAGTTGTTGTTTGCAAGAGACTCGAGAAGCCGAATGGGGTTTTGACGATGAAGGAGCACAATCGATCGTGGAAGGCGGAGAGAAATCGGTGTTGAGGCTGAATGCTACTGCTGCTGCTGGCTGCTGGTTGCTCGTTTCGATGGGAGTGAAGGACCAGAAAGACGAGAGGGGCCTGGGAAAAAAAAAAGATCAGACTCTGCTTACTCACGGCCAATCAACAGCCGTGTTCGTAAGCCGCTAGTCTTTATTTGGGAGTAGTTTAACCGAGATCAGAAGCAAAAATACTTGACAATATTTTTCACCACATTAAAGTTTGACCTCCTCCATTCCTTGACATGTATGATTCTGGCCATGTTTCTTTGACAAGAGTCGCTTCTTTGACGAAATGAAACACAGTTGCACCTCAAAATACGCTTTTGGGTTATATGACGCAATCACATGACGGCGCGCCAATAACCAGGTGTTTGCCCTATTTGTTTAGAGTCTTCCGCGGGTTTCGCAGTCCCACAGCATCACCAAAAGGTACCAACATATGCGCATGCAGGACGGAGATACGATGCCTCTGGTAGAAGACTTGCCCTTTTGTTGCTTTTGCCCAATCATTGTGCAGACATTCCCAAATTCCAGTGATTATCTTATCCGTAGAGACTACGATCTATGCGGATGAGCAGCAGATATCGTGACGCTATTCCACCCTTCACAAAACATATGACTCCGGAATATAAACATTTGCAGCCGTCTTTCATCTAAAACTTTCTCTGAAACCCATTCTCCAGAGCCCCTACCGCAAAATGCGCACTAATTCGCAAGTATTTCCTGGATACCAACTACAAGTTCAATCGGTAGACGATCCTTTCGTCCGCTGTATGCATCCCGGACTGTAATCTCCGGTAATACCAATATATCCCCGATAAACCAGGTAATAAGATTAAAGACAGTGCCGAATTATCAGACTGGGTCCCGAAGTGGAGTACAATCGGCGTAGGATTTTATAGGCCTTAAATATCTACAGCCGTTCAGGTCCTATCAAACTCAACTTTGTTGCCAAATTTATTGAGTTGAACGAGATCCTCCTACCCCCATACCCTCAGTTTCCACTAGATCCGATTGCAAGATAGCCAGCTGTGGATTGAATATTTGCAGACACGCGTGTTTGATTGATCAATTTAACGACACAATATACAAGGCTCCTCAAATAGCTCAAATAGTCGGCCGTATTCAAACCTGCGAGTGACCAGCAGTGAGCATTGCACCATCATCAACGACCGTTATACGTGCATACGTACATGTGAATAGGAGGAGATAGACAGATGGATGGATTGTATCATGTAAAAAAAATCCAACGGGAATCCAGTTGTAACTTAGAGAAAACAAACAAAAACACCTGCAAAAACAAAACAGAAACAAATGTTAGAAATTATACACGTTCATTTTTCCCGTCCTTTCCCTTTCCCTCTATGGTATTGGTATGTCATTGCACAAACTCTCTCATTCCCTCCTACGTTGTTGCTATATCTACAACAAAAGCTCAAGGGGGTTCTCAACAACCTTCTTAAGCTCCCTTATGAACTCGCCGCCAACAGCACCATCCACAGCCCTAAGACACATATTAGTCGCGGAACTCTCTAAAGGGATTTTGGGATGTACTAACCGGTGATCAAACGATCCCGAAACCACAATCTGCTCGTCCCACTCAACACCCCCGTCCTTGCCCTCAATTGCAACCTTCTTGACGGCTCCAACAGCCAGGATACCGGCCTGGGGGGGGTTAATGATAGCCGTGAATCGCTCAATAGCCGGGTTCATTCCCATGTTGGAGATAGTGAAAGTACCACCCTGGTACTCCTCGGGCTTCAGCTTTCCATCACGAGCCTTGGCAGCAAGGGACTTGACATCCTTGGAGATAGTGGCGAGACCCTTGGCGTGAGCGTTCTGGACGATTGGAGTCATCAATCCGACGGGAGTGGCGACAGCGACAGAGATATCTGCAGTACTGTACTGCTTGATGATACCCTCGGCTTCGCGGAAAGAGGAGTTGACCTGGGGAACCTTCAACAGAGCGGTGGCGACAGCTTTGATGATGAAGTCGTTGACAGACAGCTTGTACTCTCCATTGGCGGAGGAGTTCAACGCTTGGCGGAGCTTGAGGAGCTTGCTGACAGAGAGCGAGGACTGAACGTAGTAGTGTGGGTTGGTGTTCTTGGACTCGGTGAGACGGCCGGCAATGACCTTGCGCATGGCGCTCAAGGGAATGTCAACGCTAGATGGGGCAGCAGCAGCTGTAGCACCGGAGCTGGAGGCTGGCTTGTAGTTCTTGACGTCGGCTTCGGTAATGCAACCTCCTGCACCGGTACCCTTAATATCCTTCAAAGGAATTCCCTTCTCAAGAGCATAAGCCTTAGCAAGAGGAGATGCATAAATACCGCCTTCCTCACGCTCAAGGACAGTGCGAAGCTTGCCCTCAAAGTCCTTTGGTTGTTCGGGGGCAGACGGGGCAGGTGCGGCCTCCTTCTTGGGTTCCGGAGTCTCAGACTTCTCCTCTTCCTTCGGAGGAGCCGGCTTCGACTCGCCACCGGTATCGGCAAGAGTGAAATCGGCGAACGCCGAGATATCCTCGCCCTCCTCAACGATAACAGCAATTGGCTGCATAAAACTGTCAGTTAAATAAAACATTCCACCCGCCAGTATAGATACTATACGTTTCCAACTGCAACATCCTTCTCACCAGACTGTCTCAAGATCTTGGCCAAAACGCCGTCGTCCTGGAACTCAAAGTCCATCTGCGCCTTGTCCGTCTCGATCTCGACCAACACATCACCGGGTTGAAGCACATCTCCAGGCTTCTTTTGCCACGTTCCGATGTTTCCGGCGGTCATGGTGGGAGAAAGAGCCGGCATGGCAATGACGGAGTGAGGAGGGAAGGCTATAACCCATGTCAGTCGTGTATGATGGTGTAGAGAAGGTGAGAAGTACACTTCGAGGCATAGTAGCGGGAGAGAAGCGCGGAGAGGCATTGCGGTGTGTTTGTTCTGTATCGGTAAAGTTAGCGATAAGTCAACCCGGTAACACATCCAAAAAAGCAAGTCTCAATCCTTCACCGTCTCGAAGCATAGAGCAACCAGAGCTTCAAGCGCTCAGCCCACAAATAATTGCGGGATGAAAGAGCTTATCGGCAGCTCGGCGGCACTTGGAAGGGCTCTTACACTCGCAGCAATCCGGCAGACTTGACACCTCCGGCACGCCTCAAAACCGCTCTTGCTAGTGTTACCGACATATTATTTAAACAGGTTCGGATTGACGACCGCAAGAACCGAGGGGGAGCAACAGTAGTCGCGGAGGAACGGAAGTTTGGGGATGAGAGTTGTTTGACGGTGATGGCGAGAAGAGGTTGGCGACGTAGAGCGAGATGGCGAACAGAGAGAATTTTGGAAATTCCGTTGGGGCACCGTTGATTGCTACCCGGAGCTGCAATAAAATGTACAGAAAACCTGCAGCGATATTTCAATAGTACTCAAAAGTACATGAATATTCCCTTTGGAGAGGCTCAACTTGCAATGTACTGATATTATACATCTACGAGTTCATTCACTTCGGATGGTGAGCGAAGAGTTGTCCGGAATTCTCCGTTAGTGCGGAATGTCTGTACACTCAACCCGCACCTTGTTCCACGAACATCGTCATCGCGATCGTGCATATGCTTCCTAACTTCGAGTGATAGTTTCTTTACTTCTAACAATGCTCGGGGAAGTCTCTTCTCTGCTCGGTGCTAATATCCGTGATTAAGTTTGGAATAGGCCCAACGTAATTGACCAATTCGAAGCTGGCCCTTTCTACCAAGGTATACCGGTACGCTCAACAGCAGACAGTCTTGAAGAAATATATCCGTTCGTTAAGATCTAGATGTCAATCCCTCTTATAACTAATGCTAGAGACAACTGATGCTCAATTTCGACTCATCCGATACTATGCAGAACTTACTGGGTCAACTCTACTTCATCAGTTAACATAGTTCCACCAGACTACTGATACACAACAGCTTAAATCCTATTCCCAATCCCAGATTAAGCATAAACTACGACTCTCCTATTTAACCATAAAAGACTCGCCTTCCCTTCACTTGTTTTCCATTTCATACCTATACCACGACTACCAACAACAACGAATTCACGATGCATTGCAGCCTCATCCTTCTCGCGCTTACCACGCTCACCACGATTGCTTCAGCCGCTCCCGCGCCTACCCCGAAGAACGTCTTCCGTCCCGAAAACATCGGCATGGGCTACCGCGGCCGCAAGACGAGCGGCCCTCGCAACTTCCCGCCGTTTCCTGGTGCTTTTGGCAGAGTCCTTGGACCGCAGGATGCCGAGCCGCGTGTTGATAGAGTTGACAGAGTTGACAGCGTTGACAAAGTCGATATTGCTGCCGTTAACTAAGGAAAGAAAGGGATGGATAATGGGTAATGGACGTGCTATGACTTTATGAAGTCGTTTTGGCAGATTGAAGCGATTTTGGATTTTTGATTGGTAAAGGGACTTTATGGCCCTTGGGAGGATAATAATATAACGTTTGTTGTGTGTGCTTCTTCACTTATGCTCTCACTCATCGATTCTCATCCTTTAGATGTCACATGACCTGTCGTCTGGCCCTCTCCAACCCCACTTCATTGTTCCCAACAAACAGCACAACGCTAGAATATTGAGTATATCCTCAACCAGCCTATAATTTGCTTTACCCTCGCCATTAACACCGCAATTATCATCACCTTCATAATTAAGCCTTAGATAGAAGGAACTATCACTACCTAAGAATGGTAATAGAAAATGAGCAAATGAGCAGACCCTACCGCAAGAGAACAAAACAAAAGAACAAGTGGCTGTAGAAAATGAACTGACCAAGCAGAGCTAAGCTAGTAACCGTCTCTCAAAGAAGTGAGGACATAATTAATCTTTCATAATATCCCATAGAAGCTATCACGAAAACATGCCCGGCTCATCACTCAATTCGGCGTAAGTCAATCTAAAAAACTTCTTGAGATCTAGATATGCACCAACCTGCCCGAAATCAAGAGGTTGTGAATCGGGCCGACATTTATTACGCGACTTATGCTAGATTTCTTCCATTTGAAGCTTGATGAATTTATTCTTTATGGCCCCCCATTCAACATCAATATAAAAAGCAATAGTAGTATCTTTAGAGTCTCTAATGAATCAATAGAGCGGCGAGGGCAGATTGTGTGAAAGAATCAAGACTCGGATGCTATTTGCAAGCCAGGATGAGTATTCTCTCGATGAATATATCGCTCGCCAGAGTCATCACTGATCAGGTTATAAGTTGACACACACGGAGTCCCGGGATATCTTGTCCCATAGCTATAGAAGTCTCATCTTGTCCGTACCAAGGTCCCGGGACAATTCGTCTCTTGGCAACACTATTCGCCGGTGTTCAAGAAATCATGAAGAACTTTGAGGACAAGTGAGTACTCATAATGCACACTATTCTTCACAACCTGCAGAGAGGTTAGAAGCGGTTCCAAAAGTAAAGGAAAGCACACCGTAACTCTATGTGGTGCTTTGAAGGGCCTTGTCAATCTTGCGGGGGATGTTGAAGAGCTGGCGCACGCAATAATTCTCATTGTTGCTGCAAGGCTGATTCTTACAGTAAAAGAAACGAAGATTCTCTTTTGTGATCGGCATCGTTGCTGCCACTACGTTAGAACTACTATCAATTGTGAGCAGTAGCGTAAGTAGGTCGATAAGGACTAAGTGTTTTGAGCTGCGGGGGCGTCCCCATCTCTCATTTGCCGCACTACCCACACTGACAGTCTCATTGTCTTCATCTCCACTACCTTCATCGCTGTCATTGGTTATCTCTGGTTAGACAGCGGCAATAGTATCGGGGGAGGGGACTATGAGCTGGGAGGAGGGTGATGGGGGCGATGATGGACGATATTCTACCCAGTGGATGATTTGACTGATTACAATCACTATTTCGTTAAAAGTGGGAGACGTGATGTTGACGCCAGCGGACATCGTGACGGGTATTCGACGCTCTGGAGGTTGGTGGTGAGCATTTGAGGTGAAGCAAGGTAATAGAAACAGCAACATAGCCCACGATTCAAAATAGAACGCCATGCAATCAAAACGCAGCTAACGCACCCACCACAGGCACCACAGCCCCGCGCCCAACTCAATACACGACACTTTGAGCTCAACTCCTCAACCAGCCTATCTATACCTTGTTTTACCCTGCCGCAATTACCATCATCTTACCATCATCTTCATAATGCTTCTCCATCTTCAGCTTGTCGCATCAGCGCCTGCAGCCGATTAAGCCAATCACTAATCATACGTAATCATTGCACATCCACTACCAATCCCTATTCCAACGTCAAGTCATCATCTGTCAACTCGAAAGCCGTGTATCCACCCTGGACCCACCCACATCGGCAACCCTAGGGGACGCGGGTAGTGGAGGGGGTTCGTGGGTAGTGGAGGGGGAGCAGTCAGAAAGGGGTGTACTAAAAAGTTTTTATTGCGTTTTTGGTCAATTCTTGACCATTCGGAGATCGGAAAAAACTGTCATCACAAAAAAGTGTACTAACCACGAAGACCGGTACAGTAGTAGGAATATGTATGTCATAGCCGCAAGCGGCTGAATACAGAATGATTACAAACAAACAAACATCGGCAACCCTCCGGAGATATCTCCATTTCCTTGCGGTTTCACCGTGTACCCACCCACATCGGCAACTCTCCGGGGATATCTCCATTTCCTGTGGTTTCACCGTGTACCCACCCACCCACATTGGCAACTCTCTGGGGATATCTCCATTTCCTTGCGGTTCACCGTGTACCCACCACCATCAGTCGGGAATGTCAAATGCTTACCTACGGGAAGTGGACCTATCGCCACCTGCTTCCGGCATGCAATACCTACAATTCCCGAATGGAGCAATGAGGGATTTGCGAGTTAAAAGGCTCAATAACACTCTCAATTATCCAGTACAGCGATGCCTATTTTCATCGAGGAAGCCACCGAATCGCGCAACACCCGCGTAAATCCCGCTCTCCTCACCACTCTACCGCGTCTCGCGCCTCCCCCTCCAGTCAACGATGGTACAGGGATTGAGAAATATGAGGTGGTTATAGTGGGCTCGTTCGTCTCCCGTGGTCTCCTATCCTTCTCGCTGCGGCGCTAATACTTCTCCCAAGTGGCCCCACAGGAATAACCCTGGCCGTCCTCCTCGCGCGCTATGGCATCACCAGTGTCCTCACTGTCGACTCAAAGCCGGCGAGCATCCCCGCCGGCCAAGCGGACGGGCTACAGCCCCGCACCCTCGAAGTCCTACAGTCTCTCGATCTTGCCCATGAGGTGCTCTCCCAAGGATGTCAAATGCACGAAGTCGGCTTCTGGAACCCGTCACCAGACGGTAACGGTATCGTGCGCACCGCATTTGTACCCGATATTTCTGTTCCTGCGCGCTATCCACACGAGGTTACGATTCACCAGGGAAGGATTGAAAGGATCCTTAACGAGGATCTGGAAAAGAACGGGAACAAAGTGCAGAGAGGATGGACCGCCACCGGCTTTACACTTGATGAAGATGACGACCAGGAGTTTCCAGTACAAGTCACCATGACCGGCAGTGAAGATAGTCAGCAGCGCGTCGTGAGATGTAAATTCCTTGTCGGCGGGGATGGCGCACATTCCACGATCCGGCGGGGCATGGGCTTGAAACTAGAGGGGGACACGACAGATCACATTTGGTAGATAACCCCCGACCCCTCCCACGATCCGCACTGACAGAGGGCAGGGGCGTCATGGACGCCGTCGTAAAAACCACCTTCCCCGACATCCGCAAGCGCTGCGCAATCCACTCCTCCTCTGGCTCCATCATGATCATCCCGCGCGAGCGCATCTCAAACACCACAGCTCTAACCCGAATCTACTGCCAAATGGAAGACGACGTAGCACCAGACTCCCCCTCTCCCACCTCGAACCCCAAAACCACCTCCCTCACGCGCCGTGCCAAAGTCACCCTCCCACGCATCGTAGCACAAGCACAAAAAGTCCTCTCCCCGTACACCATGACCTTCACCTCGACCGACTGGTGGGCAGCCTACCAAATCGGCCAACGCGTAGCCCCTGCCTTCTCCCTCTCCAACCTCCGCGTCCACATCGGCGGCGATGCCTGCCACACCCACTCCCCAAAAGCAGGGCAGGGCATGAACGTGAGCATGATGGATGCCTACAACCTCTCCTGGAAGCTCGCACACGTCCTAAACTACCTCTCCCCCATCACCCTCCTCCAAACCTACCAACACGAGCGCCTCGAAATTGCCCGGCAGTTAATTGCATTCGACACAGAATTCAGCTCCATGTTCTCAGGCCAGATCTCATCCGACCCGGACTCGGGCCTAACCCACGACGAATTCCTTTCCGTCTTCCGTACCGGCAGCGGCTTCACATCCGGGTGCGGGATCGAGTACCCCCCCTCCACCATCGTCTCCCCCGACGTCCACAGCGCGGTACAAGACGGGGAACGAGAACTAGGCCTCCTATGGCCCGGACGAAGACTCGCGAATGTGCGAATGAAACGCTTCGCGGATGCAGCGCCGAGGGACTTGCAGGACGACTTGCCGAGTACAGGGGTGTACCGTCTTCTTGTCCTGCTCCCCACCACTCCCCTACCCCAGGAAGCGTTGTTGGAGTATGCTGCAAGGATCCCGGATCTATTCCCGCACGGAGTGTTGGAGACGGCGATTATCTTCCCTCGCAGGGAGGACAGGGTGGAGTGGACGGATTTCCCGGATGCGGTGCGGGAGAGGTGGGAGTGGTTGCTACTCGAGGATGCGTATAGCGAGGTTTATGGCACGTTTGGGGTTGACTCTGCGAGGGGGGCGGTGGCGGTTGTGAGGCCTGATGGGGTTGTGGGGATGGTTGCGGGAGTTGAGGATGCGGGGGTGGTTGAGGGGTGGTTGAGGGGCGTTTTGTGGGCGATGGATGGGTGAATGGTAGGTTGTGAATAATGTGGTAGATTTAATTGAATAATGATGTATTTATGAATGAACTAGGGGTTGCCATTACTGTAATGATCAATAGGTGTATCAATAGGTGTAACCCCATTGTCTCGATTTATTCATTTCAACCCTATTCCCCTTCCTCTTTTCATCCCTGAAATTTTGACCTCCATATAATGCCCACCTTACCCATCGCGTCGTATGTTCGTTCATATGGTATATAATACACCAAAACAAATCCAAACAAAAAGGAAAAAACCGACTAGAAGAAAGATAAACCCCCTTGCAATCCCCGTATGTATAATAAACAAAAGCAAAAACAAAAGGTATCCAGAAAACCCAGGTATATATCTATGTACACATCGTTTCGCTAAAACAAAAACCGCTCATGCTGAAGACTTCCCCGGTCGTCCCTTGCCAGGACAATAAGTTTCAATCATCTGTCTGATCTGCGGTCGCTTGATGGGTTTACTGAGGAAGCAGTCCATGCCAATTTCGAAGCAGTCCTTAATGTTGCTTTCTTCCGCAAACGCAGTGAGGGCTATTATTGGCGCCTTGTAACCCATTGCGCGGATCTGCCGGGTTGCTTCGTGGCCGTCGACATTGGGCATCTTAGTGTTGTTAGTGCACCAAATAGGAAAAGAGTTAGAGGGGGGATTGCGTACCTGAATATCCATAAATATAATATCAAACTCTCTCGACTGATCCATAACCTCCTTCACTCGATCCACAGCCTCCCGCCCATCCTCTGCCACTGTGACTTCGTTCACGCCCTCCAGCTGCAAAACCTTTACAACGAGTTTCTGATTGATCTTGTTATCCTCGGCCACGAGGACTCTGATAACCACAGCATCCCCTTGCCCTTCCGCTTGCGAGTCCTCCTCTAATTTCTTCCTCGTATCAGAAGGACCATCACCTGCTATAGAGAACTCAAACTTTCTGCTCTGCGGCCCTATGAGCGAGCATGATGGGGTGTCGACTTCCGTTACCGGCGTCATCGGATGTTGGGGGTCGGTGTCGTTATGCGGAGGTGGTGGAGCGTCCGCGAGTGGAAAGTCGTTTTCACTCTCGGCACGGCTGGGAACAAAGAATGGTTGGCTCAATCCCACAAGCCTCACATTCCCGTCTTGTGCACCCGTATGCACCGAGTCATGGCCGCTACGGCCACTAAATGCAGCCCCAGAGAATGCACTCAAGCTTCTGGTTGCTGTGTGTGCACTCTTCCTACTAGCCGATAGCGGGCGTGGATAATCGTTACTTGCGGCCAACGCCAATGACTGTGTCGCAAGGTGCAGTGGTATCCGCAGCGAAAACGTGCTTCCGGCACCCTCGAAGCTCTTAAGATGGATATCTCCACCCATCAGTTTTGCAAGTTGTTGACAAATGCTTAGGCCCAATCCTGTACCCCCGTATTTCCGTGATAGTCCAACATCGGCCTGGACAAATGGTTCGAATATCTTTTTCTGCATGCCTTCCGGCACGCCGGGCCCTGTATCAATCACGCGGAACTCGACATAGTGGGTTGCAGCGCCGTTGCCTGAAGGAGACGTGGTAGACGATCTAGGCACCTGTGCAGCTGACCCAGGGTTCAAGAACTTTTTGGAGCGAGTAAGGAAAGTCTTTGTAATGTCCGACTCAGTATTATTGGCGCCGGATGTTGTGGAGCGGCGGGTAAATAGTGGTGGGCGAGTGGGCCTCGACGACGGACTGGAAGGGCTGGATGGAGAGAGTGGTGGAGACGATGACTCTGGCGATATTGGTGCTGAACCAGGAGAGTTCGCGGGTGAGTCTTTGAAAAAGATGGGGGCAGACAAATAGTCCTCATGTGTTTCGGTCACGTCGCTGTAAGGCGTTATATCCACGGAACCGGCATTAGGTAACGATTCCATGACAATCATCAGCTGCACAGATCCTCCCTCATCGGTAAACTTTAGCGAATTGCTGATCAGGTTGATAATGACTTGCAATATCCTGTTGATGTCGCCAATAAGGACAAAGTCGATGCCATCCCTGGGAACAACCTCGTAAGTCAGTTCGATGCTCTTATCCCTAGCCTGCGCCCCGAACAAGGCCGCTATCTGTGAGACAAATTCTCGCACCCTGAACGGAGAAATTTCCAGTTTCACCTGTGCTCCCCACACCTGATTCTTCGAAAAGGTGATTAAATCGTTTAATAGATGTAGCAGTAATTGCCCGCTTTTGAAGACAACCTCCAGATTCTCCTTTCCCGCAAGTGGCAACGAGCTCTCCTCCAGAACCAATGAGCACATGCCCAAAATGCCGTTGAGGGGCGTCCGAAGCTCGTGCGAGACATTGGCAATAAACATAGTTTTTGCTTCATTCGCAGATTCCGCGAGTACAGTTTGCTGCTGCAGCTCCTCCGTTCTCTGGTGGACCTTTTCTTCTAGCTTTTCGTACTGCTCTAAAAGCTCTTCCGTCATAACATTGAAGGTGGTAATCAAAGCGGTCAATTCGTCGGTAATGATATGCTTGTTCATTGGCACCTTCTGTGGTATCCGGAAGTTATCTCGGCGTCCAGAAGAATTCTGACTCGAGGCATCAGAAATGTCTGCACCTTCTCCCCGTTGTTGGAAGATCCCGAACGGTGACCACCACGGGCGTCGCTTGGGTTCCTCGCGGTACTCGGGCGGTCTTCCACACAACTTGGTTGCCTCGTGTAACCGGCGGATAGGCCTCACTGCATAATGAGCTGTAGGGAAAGTGACAAGCTGTTTTGATGTTAGCATTACGAAGTCCAAGCAATAAAACGTGGGGCGGTCTGTACCAATATTATACCCATGGTTCCAAAAACCGTCGCCAGTACAATTGTTCGAAGTTGGTGCATTGGTTCGAAAGCTTCCGCGTATGTCTGCTCGACCATGAGAAGAAACGACGAGTTCGTAGCATCAAAAGAGACCGATGCATATCTAACACTATTAGAACACCCTCCCCCACAAAACAGGACAGGAATTGTACTCAGTACCCTACGGATGACTTTGTTCCAAAGGCATCCTTCGTTGCCAAATCGACGCCTGCGACGCCACCTTTTCCGTTTGCATTCTGCCATGCTTTCATTGCTACCGGGTATCTGCTCATCGGAAGGCTCTGGAGTGCTAGATGTGGATTACTCGTGGGCGGAAGGATGTATTGATAATTTGCCGTCAATTCGAACTCTCCCGACGTGTTGTCCCACCGATTCATACGGCTCTCCGGGCCCAACAAAAGCACCTGCCCGGTTCTACCAAGACCCTCGGTGCTTTTAGTTATATCAATTAAAGACCGAAGGTTAAATACAACCGTCATGTAACCCAATATGTTCCTAGCCGAGAGTACCGCAGTGGTATTGTTATAAACCGGCACCGTGAGGGATGCAACGTAGATTGGTCCCGGCTTTTCCGTAGTTGTGTTGAACATGAGTGGCCCCAGAAACAGACCTGAGCGGGTGGCATTGGCCGGACCGATGTCGCCACGATCTTCCGTAGGGATCAGAGAAGAAACATTTCCTGGCGCGCCATCGAGGGCATTATACGCTGCATCTTTATTGAGACTGTCCAATATCACTGACGAATCATAGTAATTCTCCGCAACAATACCGTACTCTTCGAAAACCTTGTTTCCCTCAAGCGTTGTGATGTTGAGGTAGCACCGCTCGAGCGTGGTATTCTGAACAGAAATATACAGAACATCCGGATAGGTCGACAGTAGCACGCCGAAAGACCTGCCCGCCGTAGTCCAATTCCTGGTGAAGTTTTCATGCGTTTCTGGTATTGCCAGAGCGTTGATAATTGCAGCCCGGGCGGCTAGACTTGTCGCGGTAGTCGACAATAGTAGTAGCGTCTGTGTCAATTCCTTCGACTTCAAAAGAGCGATAACCTCCAATCGTGACGAGCGCAGATCAGACACGAGGTTGCTACTGTAGTACCACTGTATATAAAGTTATTGCGTTAGCGTTTATTGTTTCTCCATAAAATCCCCGCGAGACATTGAAGTAGAGACCACCAACCGTTATGAGTGCCAACAAACCAACTGCAAACAGCGCCGTCAAAGACACTAAGCCCTATGCATTGCAAACCAAGGATGTCAGTAACAATAACAGCCGCAATGCGATACATAGTATGATGCAGCTCGAGATGAGTTCGATTTGGCTACTGCCCACTCAATCTGGCTGCTGTTGGGATAATGACCGGGTTAAGCATGGAAAGATCGGCTTTGCATACACACAACTGATACTTCAATTTGATCTTCATGGTAGGTTCCAAGACACCCAAAGCCGGAGTATCTAACAGCAACGGGGGTAATCGGCAGGCGTGATGTGTGGAGCGTTGCGCGCCGCGGGTGTTATGGGCTGTGGCTTTTTACCTGCGGGCGCTCCCCTCTGTGGTGTCGTCGTCGTTGGTGTCGTTGTCACCGCTGTCGTTGTCTTTGAATTGTACTTGAAGATGGTGGTGCCCTCGGTATCGCGGATCGAGATTGGGGGAGCAGCAGTGAGTGAGTGAGCGCATGTGGTGAATACCGCAACAACGAGATAGGGAAATCGGAGGTTTTCACATTCGCATTTTCGTCGGGGGAAGAAGGTGTAAAACAGAGGCAGCAGCAGAGGGAGCTTGGGGGTACAGAATACAGAAGTCGGTGCCGCCTTTAGAATTACTTAGCAGTCAGTGATACGGCAGCCAAGCTTCTGGTTGTGGCGCGTTTAATGGCTTTCGTTCGCCTTCTCCATGGTTGGACAGAGCTGAGGTAGCCTTATTCTATCGAGATACAAATTGGATGCCGGAGCAAACATCCGACTGTCAACACCCCTGCACCCCAGCGCCAATTGGTTCCGATTTAACGGGGATCAACAACGGTGACAGCCAGAAGCGAGCTTACGTCTACCAAGCGGCATGAACGGGAATTCCTCACGCATGCCACTTTAACTCTCTTTCTTACTCGTACTCTAATCTGTTTCTACTCCACTGGTTCCGAGGGTGCTTGAGCAGTGCAGCCTTTCAAGCCCGCCCCATCGCACAAACCGGGTTCTTATCTCGGGCCGCGGACAACTAGTCCAGTTGTATGCAACAATGACAGTGTGGCTGCCCTATGCCACTGCCACAGTTACAGATTGTGAAACCTGCAAATGCGACTAGGACCGCAAGCAGCAGGTGGGACATTGGCGAACGTCCTTGCAATCGAAACCTCCAGACGTGTTCGTTGTCCTGGGATCGAGGAAAGTTGGGGATATCATAGGAAACAAAAACGGGTGCATCTCAGTTCACACGCACAGATTGGTAATCAGCAGCAGCCAAGTATCTTCATCGTCGGCACGCTTAGGCGCTCTAGTACAGTTTCACTTTTTATAATTGCGGATCACCAGAAGGCTCGTGTGCCTAGCTGCGATTTCGTGTTGCACAGAAACCCACCACACATATCCAATCACTCACAACATTCAATACACAACGTCACGAAGCTGTCACCGATATTTCGTTTGATCCAGGAGGAAGAAACTTTGCCGTTTGTCTCAGGGGGAACAGCCTGGATCGTGGACAACTTTGTATTGCATCTTTGAGATTCACAAGATCGCCCAAACCAGAACTATTGGATCAGCAATTCTATTACTATATTCCGTTAGACATATCTCCCAGCGCGAACCGGAAATCTCAGATTCGGGAACTCGCTCAAAACCCCGAGGATATCCCTTCACGGGTTGACGCGCAGTTTGAGGTATGGGTTTTCCCCGGTTGCCGTACTGTCACTGGTTGTTTGCGCTCACATTCGCTTAGGACCCAAGTCCGACGAAAGCTCTGGGAACGAACTCAACACTGTTTAATGGGGCAAACATCTCGACCCGCCTTATTCCTCGGCGAGAGGAGGATAGCTACTCTACCGCCCGATTAATATACTCCGACGATCATGAAGCCTTACTCGTACTCGCTCGCAAGTGCGCCCTAACCTTCGACGCGGCTTGACATATGAGCATCACTAAAATTTCTTTTCCGCGACATCACATGTGTTTGAAAACCCATATTTTAGGGCAATGACGGGAACTACTAGACCGCCTCGGAATCTCGTATCTCGCGCTACCCAGAATTGGTCCAGGCCCAAGCCGCTCGGATGCGGTCATTAAGGAACCAGGCCGGTCGGCGAGGAGAAATTCACGGATGCGTGAGTTTCTGTAATGGGCTTTTGTATGAGAGTAGTTGGGTACGAATTCGCTACGCGGGCACCAATGCGTATGAGCGAACCACATGAGCTCTCGAAGTTATGCCGCGTTTGAATGGGGAATACTATTAACCCAAAAGAGGGGAATCAAATTAAGCAAAAAGGATGGAGAGGTGGATCATGGATCACGATCGAATTGGGGAGAAACTACAAGGTGCACGTTCTCACATGACATGGATCTCAAATGCCATCAACAGATCTGCAGAATGATAATCGCAAGATCCACACCAGCACCCGAAATTGGCTGCAAAAAGCCTTCGATCTCCACCACTCCATTGGTGGTGTTGATCACTATCATATCCCCAGCCTAGGATGGACAAAACGACGATGCTACATCCGGACATTCCGAGCCTGAGAACTTTGCTCGATTATGCGTGATTTTTCATGAAGCAAGAGTTATACAAATGTCTGAGGCGCTCCAGTGACCGACAGCACATTCCACTCCGCCTTGCTCGCCTTGCCGGGTACATTAGTTTCGGGAATCTCGGGGATAGCGAGGCTCCGAGACGACTTCATGTCCCGTCCCATGCGGCCTTGCGTTGGTCTCCCTCGTCTCGTTGTTTGGGCAGTATGTGCGTCCCACGATGGACCAACCTTCCAATTCGAGAAGCTCGGAGTTCAAGGATTGTGGGTGACAACTCATGACCTGGTGTCGAGGTACGTTTACCCTCCATCCCACTTTCACCAGGCGTGCGGCGTTTCACAGCTACATGATACTAAACCAGAGTTTCAGGTGGATACCTCCGTCATAACCGTCAAAGGCTCGATGTAATAAAATCTGAGTTGGTCGGTATGTCACAGGATGCGACTATTCAGCGGCTGTTCAAGCACAGTATCAAGCAATCTGCAGCAGTTCTTTATCGAGCATGTTACCAACAGTATCAAGGCTGGCATACCAGCAGAAAGGGTACAACTTCCAACATTGTTGGGAATTCTGCGAAATCAAACACCCCACCGGATTGCCGAGTCTATTGAGAAGGTTTGAACTATCTATCTTGATGCAGCGGCCAAGGCTTGGAAGAACTGCAAAACGCGAGAATGGGATCTTATTTATGAATCTATCACTTCCCAAGATGCCCTGTCTGCTTGGTTTAAAAAAGACTCTGAGTATTATAAGGACATCATCGGTAACTAGGGGAATCCTGATAATTACTCAGAGGAACAGGATTCGGAAATCCCTGAAGACTGAGCATGCAGAGGAAGGTGATGATGACGAAGACATTGTGTTGAGTATTGTTGCACAGGATGTGTCTTCGGGGGATCTTCCTTCAGGTCACAAATATTGGAGGAGTACCCACTTGGTGGCCGTGTAGGTATTTCATATGTTGAACGTGATTCAGAGCAGGAAAAGGAGATGAGGCCCGGGAGGATGAGGTTAAAGAGGAGTAAACAAGTATCTTGAAGCAGAAGATCATTTGGTCATGTATAATTTAGTAAGCATTCACTCTTTGGCATTTGAGCTCAACAGAAGCAAGACTTTGGGTGCCCAGTGATGAAATTCGAAACACTTCATGAACAATCACTCGACCGGATACGCAGTTGATTACTTGTGAATAACCTTCAAACACCCCCTGATTATCGATTACAAATATAGTGAATGGCCTAACACAACACCCCTTGATTACTGATTACGTTGGGTCCTTTATGCACGGTACAGTACATCCGCACTGGCAGATAAGATGACCGGTTGTTGTGGACTTTCAGAATCGACGTGTCCGATGGCAACGATGTTGAGATGAGACTTCTGCTTACTTATTACCTGTGTAGATGATTTTTATAATTTGGGATTTCAGGGAGGCATATGGGTGCAAAAAGGTGATAATTCCAACAATAGGTAACAGAAGACCAGAGTTCGACTATGGGAGGCGAGTAATCAGCATCATGAAGCAAGTACAGACATTACAATCAGCCATGGGGAACAGAAATACCTTGATATCGGTTGATGGCGACGAATGCATGGGCCCACCCCCTGGCAACTGCCAATTGGCACTAGGTCCCATATGACGATGACAAAAAACAAAACAATAAATTAATCACTGTTAGAGTAGCTCATCAAAACCATGATGAAGGGTACTTGCGCTCAGTAATTATCTAGTGCGGTCGATCCACAAGCGCGCTAAACGACGGGCAACTGCCTAACAATACCATTTTTCTTCATAGCGACAAACAAGTCCCCCGCTCCATCCGGTGCTGTAGCTGTAAACAACGCTTTTCTTAAGAACATACCAGAGCACCTAATCTGGTTGTGAGACATTATGGGCATCCAACAACATTCGAAGTTAACAACCAAACTGGACCCGCCAATCCAACATAGCCAGGCTGAATGGCCAGAAGAATTAGATCGTCGATGTAGATCGAGCAGCGAGGAGCCTGTGTCGTCAAGTAGCTGGACGTTAACGCGTGGTCCTGCCGGGATTTTTGCAAGACTGCGACGTACAGATAACCCATAAGAATGGGTTAAACAGACGCCGGGACAGAAGGAAATTGATAACTTACATTGTGATGGTGATTGGCGTTAGAAGGAGGAATGGCGACGGAGCTCAGCTTTTGTGGTAAAGGACGAACCTAAAACAACTGTGAGCATGTCATAGTATAGTGAGGGTTGAACTTGAAGTACGCACGCGCTCAACCCAATGTCGTCCATCTGGCATCTGACCCGACCAGGCGTAGATGCGCTCTTCCAACTGATCCTCGAAGATCTCCTCCGAGATCGCCGCCTCTTTCATATGACCGCCCCAGAACAGAGCAACTTGGTCGGACTTCAGCACTAACGTACCGGACTTATAGGCGAGTAGCACAGCGTCCGCATTGACCCGGTCCTTGTCATCATTGGTTGAGGCGATAAACTCCTTGAGGGTAGCAACACGCTCGGCGATTTGGCTAGGGAGCTCGTTATAGTCTTGTCTGAGGATGTTGTCAGCGATAATGATTGAATGGTTTAGTAGGAACTAACCTGAATACCTCCGGCTCGTCCTACGTAAAACGGCGAAGTGCGTTAGGAATGTTGGAGCCCGTCCCCGCATTGATGTACTAGGAAGATACCAAAAGTCGGGCGCGCCCCATAAAATGCGGAAATTCTACACCTCCACAACAACAGTTGAGAGAGATTCTCACCTCATGCATACGGCCCAGGCGCCTTATTAGGGGCGTGGGCGCGTCCAACGCCCACACCTAACAAGCCGCCAGCGGGGCACCTCGTAGCCACACTCCCACCAGAGTCACCTCCCCTGCTCCCAGCTCCCACATCTATTCAACTTTGAGCTCAATTAACTCCATGAGTTTTACTTTGACCAGGATATTGTTTATATATGAAATGTAGTTAACAAGAT
>Ga0307512_10002357_pt1 | contig 24177 bp, 25 predicted proteins | sample 14_EM_MG_FD_200267 | JGI IMG/M metagenome (GOLD analysis project Ga0307512, IMG submission 200267) | Populus trichocarpa ectomycorrhiza microbial communities from riparian zone in the Pacific Northwest, United States - 14_EM | ecosystem: Host-associated > Plants > Roots > Unclassified | place...
CTCTGGACACAAGAATCGATACCGCTTGGATGGATTCAAGCAACTCCAAATTAAGGTCAGTAATCTCTTGCATAACACAATCAAGCTTGTGAATCTTTCGAAGACCCAGTGGAACATAGATCTATGCAGACAATCCACAGCACCCAGCGGATACAATTGAGCAGCAACGTGTTCGATATACAGCCTTGCACGATTATCAGATTATCAGTGGCCAACTCTACCGTCAGACAGATGAAAAGCACAAGACTCCGCGCTTCTGTCCTCGTGAACACGAAGTATTTGACCTAATAGTCAGAGAACATGCCAGTAAACTCATGCATGCTGGGTGAGACAAAACATGGGCTGAAATCGATCGCAAGTACTATGGTATTACCAAGAAAGAAGTCGCGTTCTTACTCGATCACTGCATAACTTGTGCAAAAACACGATCTGTGAAAACTGCTGCTCCACTCGAGGCAATAGTTGTAAAGGAGCTCTGGGAACGACTTCAAATTGATCTGATTGATTTTCGTCATTTAGGCCAGAAATTCAAATGGTGCTTGCATGTACGGGATCACTTCAGTAAATTCTCAGCAGCCTATGCGATGGAGTCGAAAGAAAGCGAGAATGTTGCATTACTCTTGTGAGGATTTATCGGACTCTTTGGAATACCAGGAATACTGCAATGTGATAATGGAACTGAGTTTAAAGGAGCATGCGACCGCCTTGTAAAACACCATGGAATACCAGTCGTCCACAGCAAACCTCGTACCCCGCAAACCAATGGCCTTACTGAACAGGCCAATGGAGTTCAGAAGGGTAAGATCCTGGCATGGATGACCGGAATGGAATCAATTGAATGGTGGCTTGCACTTCCAGAGGCCATGCTCTCAATGAATCGGCAGGTTCACTCAACAACAGGAAAGAGTCCATACGAGATTGTCTTCAAGCAACTTATGCCCAATCGTCCACGAATATCCCCAGCCGAGCGAACAACAGTGGTCGTCGTAGACAATGCAGCATCACACGAAGAAATCGAACCATCCATTGAACCATCCATCGATCCACAACTGCGGGCAACCGGCAGCAGTTCAGCGGACACTCAACACCAGCCTGCATTGGAAATGCAGTTCGAAGCGATTCAGCGTTTGAATAAAGATGTTATTGCAAATACACAGCGCAAGGTCAGCGCTATGGAAACGAGATATAACAAAGTCAATAAAGTAGAAGTATTTGAGAAGGGTGACCTTGTACGCCTAAAGATTCCAGTCGAGGATAGATGTTCAACAGATAACAAGCGCATCTTCTGCAGGGTGGTTGAAGTCAAGCATGGCAATCGTTATGGCTTGCAGTGTCAATATGGTATTCTGCAGGGTTTCTATCGTACGAAAAATATGGACCGCCTTGCAGCAACTATTCCTCATCAACTTCCAACATTCAAGAAGGGTAGCCATCGTATGCTTTCTTTGCGGGAGGCTGCACGCCTTCAGTCTCCAGCTGAGCTCATGCAAGTACGTTGTGGATGTAAAGGAAACTGCAATACAATTCGCTGCAAGTGCTTCAAAGCGAAGGTTGAGTGTACACTTCATTGCCATGGCCAAACTGATGGAGTTAAATGCACAAACAATGGTGATTCGGCAGCACCATCTGGTACTTTCAATCTTAAACGGAAGACAATACCAAGGCCCAGTCATCACAAGCGACTTCGAGCAAATACACAAGGAGAGGCAACGGTGCAAACATACTCCACTTCTGTTGATGATGACAGTGATTTGACAGAGCAGGATATTGAAGAAGGAGAGGGTATTGAGGAGTACAACGACGTGGACGAGGAGGAGGATGGGGAGGAGCCAGAGGAGGAGGAGGAGGAGGACGAGGAGGAGGAGGAGGAGGACGAGGAGGAGGAGGAGCAGGTGGTGGTGGTGGTGGTGGAAGAGGACCAGGCAGAGGAAGAGGAAAATGACGAAAGTGATTTGACAGAACTAGATATTGATGAAGGAGAGGGTCTCGAGGAGTACAAGAATGTGGATGCGCTGGAGGAGAAAGAGGACAACGAGGAAGAGCTGGTTTCAAGTCAGGATATGGAGCACAGTGTAATTGTAGTTGCTGCACGATGCTGAGTGTAATTAACTTTGTTTGTATACTCCGCGAATGAACCAGTCCAGTCACGGAGGTGGGGTGCAGGGGTACACTCCACGAATGAACCAGTCCAGCCACTGAGGGTGGGACTCCGTGACTGGACTGGTCTCTCCGCGGAGGGACATCCTCCGTGACTGGACTAGAACAAGGAACAAAATGTTCGTTGTCTTGGTAGCGTCATCGGATGGTTTTACTGTCTAATCGTCGGGTGGTGAGCATTCCCAGTTTCTAGTCGAAGACCGTAATGTACGCAAGCTTGGTTGGGCAACAACATTTGCAAGAATTTGCTGGTGCAAACGGAGCCTCTGACACCTAGTGAACATAGAGGTACAAAAGCCCTTAAGAATGATTTTATCCTCCGCGCTCGCGAAGCCTTTCCCGGACATGCAACTAATTGGGTCCTGCACCTGACAACGATACTCTGCTCGCCACCCCGGTTCAAGATCCACATATTTCTGCGTTGATTCGGGATATTTAGAAATTATATCAAGGTGGTCTAGGAAAGTCTCGAGAAATCTCGTTTCATCAGAGGCACATTCGCGATGGCTCAGGCCCTTTCTTGCCTCCTCCACGGCATGCGAGGCTTGTCGGCTTTGTTCACACAAGAAAAGAAGATGGATGACCGCTGGCCAGTTCCCCGATTTCGCAACACAATAGATCGGTAGCCGTCCAAATCCGTCCGACACAAAAGGATCTGCGCCTCCGTGAAAAATGAGGACATCGAGCACGACAGACTGCAACCCAAATGGTGTGTGGGCTAACGCATTTAAGGCAGTGTCCCCTCCATTGTTCCTATGGCCTATGTCGACATCGGTTGAGATGATCTGATGCAATCGCCAGCAACATTCCTGGCTCCAGCGCTTTGCGCCTTGGTCCCATAGAGCCCAAGCCCCGAGGCGCTGAGCCATATAATGAAGTGCCGTATTCCCTGCTTCGTCTGCTCTGTCCAAACTAGTAGCCTCGAGCATGCGTTTAAAAAATGCGCGCGAGACAAGAACCGCGGCTGCGCCCACCTCAAAATGGCTCCTACCGGATTTGGCAATTCCAAGCTTCTGTTCGCATGCGACAATGGCGTCGAACACCACCACATCGGGAGACTCCTCGTTATCTGGCATGAGTGTGAGGCTGGGACTTATTAGGGGCTCGAGATGGCGTCTATCAAATTTAAACCAACCCCGCTTCCATATGGGATCGGCAAGTAGTACAATGTCAATAACCTCTCGATACTGTCGTATGTTTCGTATAATATCGGGTCTTTCCATCACCTGGCAAAGTGCTAAAAATGCAAGCTCGCAATACGACTTTCCAACCGGACAGTCTGGCTGTGTCATCTCTAGGAACTGCTTGATTGCAAGTGCATATTGCCGGGGCGATGCCAATGTATTCTGTTTGAAAAGTCGGCGGATGAATACTGCCAGCGAGTAGTGATGGGGGGTTGGTTCATCCCACGATCGAAATATTCCAGGCGGGCATAACGGATTGGCCAATTCAATCGCTGCTATCTCTCTTATGGTGCGTTAGTAATTCGCTACAAGCGTATGATTTTGCGTTACTGCCAGTAGTTCTCAAAGATTGGTGCCTTACTTTGTGATATGAAACTTTGTACTGGATTGGTGAGCTCGACTTTCGGCGTATACAATAGATGCTGGGTATGTCAGATACGGGTCGGCACCTCGTGATACCAAATATGTGCATAGCCCCAGGTGATTGTTTGCAGCTGCAACCTTCATTATTCCATCCTCAGTTATAACCTACAGTTGGTTCATGGGTTAAAATAAATGGTACATACATGAAGAAGTGTACCTCGTGACGGGCAGTTGACGTGATCCTCCGTTTGTTCGATATCAAACAGCGTGATGGTTCCTTCTGATAACATCCTCTGAACCCCACGCAGATCACCACGCTCGCAAAGCTCAAACGCCGGATTACCGTATGGGATTGCCCTTTGGATAGGAAAACTAACCGAGAGACCCCATGCTGCGAAGTTGAACCGCATGGCAAATCCACGAGATATCAACCAGGAGGATGGCAAAAGGTATAAAAAGGAATGCTCCTGTTCTCCTCGTTCGTATGATTGCTCCACACCAATGAAACGTGCTTTCATTGTCGTTGTGGTGAGGACAAATGTTCCAAACCGAGTCTCAAATCGCCGTATCTTTATGATCTTCTTCATCCGGATTCCTATATTTCCATTGCTGTATACGATGTTTCCTTGGTTTGCAGACTTGATAGCACTCATTATTTCGGTCTTGTGCTCGGCCAAATTTTTCAACACCAGTTCAAAACCGTCTTCACTGTCGCCTCGAAGATTTATCAACACATCCGAAGTCATTTCCATTATATCCTTAATTTCGACGAGGCGAGGCTTGAGATGTGTCTGCACCCTTTCGCTGACGTCTAGGGAAATTGAAGAAGCTTGGGATTGTGACGCATCAATAATAGCCATCGGCAAAGTCAGACTTTCTTCTCGTGATTCGGCCTTACGAAGCATGGTTTGTGTATGGCTTAATGTGGTTCTGTCTGGGATTAGCTGTGATATTGATAGATGATTCGGTCAACACACAAGATAGGAATCTGCATGGCTGTGTTTAAATCCCTCTTAACAGCCTTTAGCTGCTGTACCAATAACCTTATAGTTTCGCTTTGCATGGAATACCTGATTTTTGCCAGAGTTCGCTTGCGAATTCCTTTTGAGCTATAGTTCCTGAGAGTGGCCAAACGGTCGTTGATATCAATAAAGCCTGTCAGGCACTTCCGGAGGAGAGTATCTATCATTTCTTGGCTATCTCCTAAATCCACTTCTTGCAAAAGCGAAAGAAGTCGATTGAGGATGGGGTTGAAATCCTGAAGAGCGGAATCGAGCGCATTCATTTCATCGTCTGCGCTGATGACTCCATCTGCGAATTGTGCAAGTTTTTCTCCAATCATAAGTCCGAACGAAATAACACCGATCGCGCCGCCGGCGACCGAAAAAGGATCGCACATGTCTCTATTGTTGAGAGAAAGACAGATGATGAATGCGAATGAGTTCTTTTGCGCGCGAACAGGAAGGGATGGATGGAAAATATAATGTGATATTGTCGTATTGCGACGGAGGACTCAACAGGCAGAGATTTCGATAGAGCCAATAGAACAAGGTTTATTCTTTACACACCCGATTTTCTCGAATTTGTAACATTCCTGTTTGAGATGTCAATCATAAAGGTTACCAGGGACTGACGTTGATCGACCAATGAGTTCACAGGGATGGAAAGTGCTTCAAATCGGTGAAAAGGGGTATGGAGTTGTCCTACCACCGTCGAAAATTAGGGGTATGATTTTTCGGATGATGACTTCTCGTATTGGTTGGATGCCGAAATTTGGACGCAGAAATTTTGTCATCAAGCGCCGTGGGTACCCACTAAAACTCTTGCTGCATCGTGCTGTCGCATTGGAGTCCGGCCCTGAATAGAAGACGTGCGCAATGTGATTTAAACTCACTTCGATGGTTGGGGACGCCTAGATTAGGTGGTCCCTTGGACATTCGGTTTGAAAAATAAAATAAATAATAAACTTAATAAAATCTGTTGAAATACTGATTGCTACAAGCTTGTATATGCTAAAGTAGAGGTACATTCATGGACTTATATACGCCGTAGTCGGAGTATGTCTTTGTATGTCTTGTACGCATGCATGCGCACTCAGCTGGCATCTCCAGCTGAGTGGCATCTCCAGCTGAGTGGCATCTCCAGCTGAGGATGGAATGACCATCATCTTAGAGAGATTATGCATCAGCCCAACTGAAGCCATACGACAGGAGATAAACCATATATGCAACAAAATCCAAATGCGGTAATTCGAGTGATGGTTCATGACTGGTGAATGTAGTTTCCAGCGCACACATCAGAGCCACTTCTCACAACAACTTGAAGCACAACTTGAACAGCACTGTGGCACCTAGTATATTAGCACTATATCTTACAACTTGAAGTGATTATCGGTATCAACTCTCTTGAATTGTACTAAGGATCTACTAATACTTGTTCTTAGGACCATCACCACTGCTCCGCTGCTTGAACCTTCAGCTCCTAACACCAACCAACCCCGCTATCTACACAACCACTTGACGGTGTTCCTTCAAACAGGGCGCGTTGTCATCGTCTCGGCGAGGTCCTTCCAACGGTACCACTCTCGAACCAATCCGGCCGTGTCGCATTTTCGCTCAATCCCAGACCTGCCACCTATCCTGACCACCATGCCTCGCTCTAAACGGATTAACCGGAAGATGCAGCAGATGCGAGCTATGAGATGGCCTGGGCATTTATCTGCCAGTGTTCAACTTGAAGTGAGCTTCACTAGCAGGCCCATGTCAGAACTGCCTGTCACTCCTGAGCTCGCTGCGAGAGTGGATGAGGAGCCTCAGAACAAAGAATCGGAGAACCATGACTGGGATGATATCCCCGCTGCTGTACACTGGGAGGGGGATGCATCAGACAATGAAGAGGAAGAATCCGAGTACTCTGATAAGGAATGTGTGGCAGAAGTGGAAGAGCATCGGGAGCCTAAAGATGATCTTCCAGTATTGCTCTGCAGACTTGAAAAGGATCCGACTGTCTTTGATTGCTTTTATTTTCCCTACCAGCGTGGGCCTCAACCAAGCGACAAAACCAAGACGAGGAAAGCACAGGCTGCTTTGGAGCTGGCAACTGCAGGCATGGATTCCTGGCCTTTGGATAAAGGATTTCTGGTGCTTCCTGAGCGGCGGACCAAAAAGGTTTCTTCGGCCAGTAAGGACAGCAAACCCTCTAAAGAAGACCTACTGCTACAAAGCCGGAAGGAAGGAATAAAGTAACTGGAAGGAATCCTACGCTCCAAGAAGACCTCGCTCAGCTTGTTACCTCAGAACCAGGAGCGACACCGTGCAGTATTAGCATTTGTAACAATGCATCAGTCAAGACAACCAGGCGAGACCAGGGAGGAGATGTCCTTCAATGTAGCGCGATGCTTTGGTAAAGGAGTGTACTTTGCTAGGAAGATTGCAACTTGGGAGTTGTTATTTCTGAACGCAGAAAAGATTGAGGAATGGAAGCGGGGTTGTTTTGCAAAGACACGCTCCTGGTTTAATGATGAAGGGGTTATTCTGGCAGCGCGCGAGTGGTTATCGGGTGCAGGGGAACACATCACCGCCTATGGTTTAGCAAAAGCTGTCAGGGAATACCTTGACAGTAGGCCGGCAACTGCTGCAGTTCATGATACTTTTGGACTGGGAGGCAATCAAATCAGGGCAAGAACAGCATGCCGTTGGTTGAGCAACCTTGGCTTGGGTTACAACACCATACACAAGAATGTTTATGTGGATGGCCATGAGCATGAGGATGTTGTTGAGTACAGGCAGAAAGTATTCATACCCTGCTGGCAGGAATTGCAGCGCCGCCTGGGGGTTTTCAAGGAGGATGGTAGTTGGGAAATGCCTGCCGGTAATTACCTTGTGATTCACTTGGACATGATAACTGAGCAACAATAGATCTGCGGCCCGGTGAACTCCCCTTGGTTGTTATTACCCAGGATGAATCAACCTTTAATGCCAATGATGGTAAGCGAAGGATATGGATTGAAGAAGGCAAGAATCCACTGCGGCCACAGGCATGGGGAAAAGAAATCATGGTGTCTGGATTCCTTACACCTGGCGGAATTTTAAGAGTTCCGGACCACATCCCAGATGCAGAATCACTCCTCAACCCTACCTGGCCCCTACTCGATGGTATACCTATCAGAGATGCCATGGAATATTTGATTTATGGGCAGGATAAGTACTGGACCGGGGATAAGCTGGTGAAGCAAGTTGTCAGCACAGTCCTTTCCATTTTCCGCTACATCAGCAAAATGTAATTCGGTCCGGAAGCCATATGCAACCCTCCCAGACACTCTGGTAGCCCTCACCACTGCTTCTAAGCACTCCCAGATGCTCCCAGCCCCCCCTGGAGTTTTGCAAAGTGCATTCAGACTGTGCAAGAGCATTCTCACGTGCTCCTCAAAGCACCTGAAGTGATGGAGGTGCATTCAGGATGCGACAAGAGTGAGTATTAGAATAGTCAAATTGTGGAGCTGCTGAGACCACTGTGCAAGTCTGCTGGAGACTTCGAGAGGTGCTGAGACTGCTGCACATGCTCTGCGGGAGACTTGGTGCCATATTTTCACACCAGTGGGTTTAGGGTTCCATAACCACATGGCATTTCATCGATCATATTGGTCATTGTTACAGTCACAAGATTCGCAACATCATAATATGGCATGTATTATCTAAGTCTCTCTATATGTACATAAGGGGATAGGGGGATAAAGGAGATGGATCCAGCAATGGGCAGTATATATTTCGGAGACACCAGGGTAGATATACATCATCTCATGACATGAAATACACACTTGAAGCTGTGAAGGACCGAGTTTGGAGTCCGTAATCATGCAAGTTTGGAAACTCACTTGGAGGCTGTGAACAAGTGAATATGAAGATGTACTTGGCAGCTGTGATTGTGCGAGTTTGGAGATGCACTTGGCAGCCATGATCATGCCAGTTTGGAGATGCACTTGGAGGCCGTCATGATGTGAACTTGGAGGCTGTATTTAGAGCGAGTTTAGAGATATGCTTGGAGGCTGTGATCGAGCGAGATTAGAGATGCACTTGGAGGACATGATCATGCAAGAATGGAGGAGTACTTTGAGGCGGTCAATCTGGAGCAAGTAGATCGGGAGGGAGGCGCGCCGGGAGCTGAGACTCTATTTATTGGTCGACTTGTAATTGTGGGAATGTAGAGAGTTGAGTACAGCATGGTCTGCTGCGAGATCAAAGACTGGCTGGGAGCAGGAGACAGTCGATCAGGGGATGACGCAGTACACAGTGTATGCCGTACTCAGTGTATGCCATACTCGGTGCTAACTCGTGATCATGGCATGGAGAGATAGTGAGTGATGACTTAACTTCATTTTTTCAGGTGATGGTAGAGTTGAAGACGAGAATAAGAAAGCAGAGAGTATATTGGGGATATCATCATGAGAAACTGCGACTTAAGAGAATTTCGTGTGCGAGTCAATGTACCATCCCCGATACGGCTGGTACGACTCCCAATATGGGGTGTAATTACACCGATACGAGGTCTTCCGAACCCAATCAGGCATGTCGTACCCCTGATTTCTCATATCCTCTCGTATCCTCCACATCATTCTCATTTTCATCCCCCATCTCGCTCTTTCTCGTCCACAACTCTACCATCATCGCAGAACCCAAAGTTGAGGCATCCCTCTCAATCTCTCTATGTCATGATCATGAGTTGACAGTGAGTACAGTGTACGCCAAGTACAGCATACACCAAGTACAGCATTCACCGAGTACAGTATACACCAAGTACAGCATAGACTGAGTACAGCATACACCGAGTACAGTATACACCGAGTACACTATACACCGAGTACACCATACACCGAGTACACCATACACCGAGTACACCATACTCCTAGTACAGCATCCACCGAAGATTGTTTGTCTTTCTTTCATTCAAATGATTACGAGTTGACCCCTGAATGTAGCTTCAGCTTCTGGCATTCCTCTCTACACAATCGACTGCCATCAGCCAGGACAGCTCAAAGGTTAAGTCACATTGTCACATTCCCATGGTTGCGAGTTTACTAACTGAAGAAATGAGTCTCAGCACCAGGCGCTCCGTACATCGACTACCTACAAATACTCGTCCAAACTTGCTCCATTACGGCCTACAAGTCCGCACCATCATGGCCTCCAAGTGCATCTCCACACTCGCACGATTACTGCCTCTAAACTCGCTCGATCACAGCCCCCAAATGTATCTCCAAACTTCGACAATTACGGCCTCTCAGTTTGCCCGATCATTGCCTCCAAGTGCATCTACGACCTCGCTCAATCACAATCTCACAGTGCATCTCTAAGTCCACTCCATCACGGCCTCTAAGTGTATGTCCAAACTCACTCGATCACGGCCCCGGATAATATATCTGAGTTCACTGGATGGTCATTCTCAGGTGCACCTTAAATTGCTCTCAAGCACCACCTGCAGCCAGTGCGGATATACCATGTGTAGATGGGTAGCTATATAGATACATAGATACATTGATACATAGATGAGAATACAATCTGAATACGTGAGTTTTAACAATTGTTGAACGATAAGTAGTAGCTATGATTTCCAGGCGCACCTGCCGGATTCCAGGCGCGCCTGCAGCATTCCAGGCGCACCTGAACCATTCCAGGCGCACCTGCAGCATTCCCAAAGAAGATGTTTTTCCCTGACTGCTCTAGTGTAATTCGAGGTGCTTCCAGCCTTGTCACAGGCGCTCCCAGACTTGTCACCAGCGCTCCCAGACTTGTAGCTGGCACTCCCGGGTGCACCGAAAGTACTCTCCGGCGCACCAAGGTGTTCCCAAACCTCACACAATCACTCCCATGGTACTCCTGTACTACTCATCGGAGATCTCAACTACTCCGAAGGCTGGCCGGAATGCCCTCCTACAGTCTGATACTCTTCTGAACTTGACGCATCTAAGTTTACACTCCACATCCTCTCAGACACTTCTGGAGTCTTCCAGAGACTAAAATACATTTTGCTGATGTATGCATTCCCCGGCTGTCAAGGGCTCTGGGTGTTTGATAATGCTACCAACCACAATTCATTCAAATCTGATGCGCTGGTAGCAAAAAGAATGCAACTTGCTCGTGGTGGGAAACACCCTCTGCTTAGTGAGGGATTTGATTATGAGCGTGGTTTACCTCAAGCTATGGTGTTTGTGGGGAATCATCCCAACCATAGTCTGCAAGGTAAAGCCAAAGGTTTACAACATGTTCTTACTGAACGGGGCTTGTGGCCTGTAAATTCCAGGTGCTCTGATGATTTCAGGTTTCTGCTTGAGTGTCCTACTGCACATGGCCTTACGAGTTGTCCCCATGTAACGCGGGAGGATCGACTCCAAGATACCTGAACTAGAAGTATCCCTTCTTAGTATCCCCTTATCTTGTCTCACTATTGGACTTGATATTGGACTTATACAAGGACTAATAGATGGTTCACTTCGAAGCTTCACTCAGGTGCAGAAAGTAATGAGAATAGAATAAATGTAGAATCGCTTTCCAATCAGAATATATCGTTAAGGCTTGTTCTCCGTCGTGAGATGGTTGCCCTCTATACCCGTGGAGAATTGAGAGGTCTTTGTACCTCTTTCTTCTGCGCTCTGACTGCACATTCTAACTATGCTTTTCCCTAAATAATGTACTAACATTCCTTCGTCCCCCAATGCCCTTGCTCTGATAACAAGTCGGCCTGAACTTCCTCCGAGCAAATGGTATCCTTTGAATCTTCCAGTGTTTCCGCACCAACAGTATCTTTCTGATATTCATCTCGAGAGTGATTGGGATCCATCGGACTGTTGTCTTCCGGACCATCTTCCCCACTGGACCATTCAACAGCCTCCGATCGTATTGTGCCCGAGCATCCCTATCCCACTGGTCGTAGCTATTGCCAATCGCAAGATGCTGCATACAGAGGTGACAATGGCTGGTGTCATTCATTATCTCCACCCATAGAGACTATAACAATGGGTGTTTGCATTGTATTGACACACCACTACTGCTATGACAACGCTCGAAGGTAGGTAATGATGATGTAGTCAAGGGACATGTGCCTGGCGGTCATTGGTGTGGCGATAGTGTTGGCTTATGACTGATGAACCTTATTCCCTCGCCTCCTGACATCATCTTCGAGTGATATCTCGTGACCCCGGAACCGTGACAACTCCAAAGGTGTAACACCCCCGCTGGAGGAAATGCCTGAAAGTGGTTGCTGCGCGCAACACTTGATGTCTCTTCAGCGGGATTTCCAAGAACAAAAGGGTTGGCTACAGGAGGAACTCGAGGCTGAACACCAGGAAGTGATCTTCTATCCAAAGTTTCACTGCGAGTTGAACTTTATCAAATGCTACTGGTGTTCGACTAAACACTATATGCGTGAGATCATCAGTTACACAGTTCAAGGACTACGAGAAATACTCCCATCTACACTCGCCTCTATTCCGAGCGCCACCATTAACCGTTACTATCATCATTGTATACGTATGTTGGAAGGGTATGCATCAGGATTGGATTACGGAACCCAAGCATTTAAGAACAGAGTGTATTCAAGCCATCGTCAGGTTGTAGATAAATCTAAATGGTAGTTAATATTAATATTATGTTATGTAATAAATTGTTGTTAATATCCGCATTGGGAAATTACATCAGCAAGCGTTTCCCGATTAGGCGAATTAGGCCGAGTTCCAACTGGACATTCCAGGGGTATTACTAACAAATTGAATTTTTTTTGAAATTTAATTGTAAATCAACCACGCTTTTTAAAAAAAATCCGGCTCTTTAGAAAATCTATTTACTGTGTTCTCTATCGCTCCAAAAGGCGCTTTTTTTAGTTTAAGTGTTGGTGGTGGAACCTTAGGCAATCAAAAGTGCGGCGGTTTTTCACGTAGGTTAAAGGCGACCCCAACCATATGTATGTCTCATCAGCTATCCTTTGTGTTTGACACTCCCTCTGGCCACCCTGAAGCAACTTATCGGACGTAGATACGTAACTAACTAGCTATCTCGCGGCTCATATCTTGTGCGAAATGCTTTATCCCCTACACGCGTGGGACGAAGTCAATTGCCAGAATAAATTAATGCAACCAATTTCCCAAACCCGCGCATGTAAGGGATACCTGCTTAAGGGAATGAACAGCCGCTAACCGACTGATCATGTTGGGTAAATAGATCTCAGCCCTCGTACGGCTTACTGGGTTGGTATTCATATGGGCTGACAGTTGTTCGGCTGTCTCTATATATTGATGAGTACGTACGCATTAATTCGTACATGGACTACTGTATATATATGCATTGTTGCACTCTTAGATTGTACAACCATGCTTCTCTATCTCTACTTTTAACAGATCAACTGAACCCTGACCGCGAGTGACCCGCCGTTTCCCCCGCAGCCGATGATTCTCAGAACGCGGCGACGGAGTGTCAGGAAAATAACTGCATAGAAACTCCCCGTTCGGCTTTTCGCCCAATATACTTCAAAATACCGGTGCGAGCGGGCTACCTGCTCCGCCACGGTATGATTCATACACCACACAACATTCTATCGATCTACCTTTTATATGCCCATTGGCTGCTTTCCGGACTCGCATCCCGTAAAAGAAAAGAAACTACGCACATCTTCTATTTCCAAGCTTCTTTCTCACTCCCAGAACGTTTCCATGTAACTAAATATGTACTGCCCAAATTCTCAATCGTGGGGGGCCTTGCTGCCGGTAAGTGCTGGCATTTTCCTCTTTTGCGCATTATAGTAGTTACTTATTTGGGGCCATTTGCGTTTTGCATTGCTTTACCGAGTGTCAACCTTACAGTTTATCAGGTCTAGTGGCAATGCCATGATCAATCGTGGTTGCATTTGTAGGGGCATCTGTAGTGGCAGTTGCAGTGCCATTCATCAAGAGATTTGATTGTGCCATGACACCCAATAAAATTGGCTAATTGGTGAGGTCGTCCGATTTACACAATAATATTGTGTAAATCAGATGAAAATTTTGTGAGTCCCACGATATGTTGTTTATATCCCACTATCCTGCCATTGTATCTGTTTGTCAGGGGGATAAGATTTGGAGTCCGGTCATGGCAACTTGGACTTGGATGATTCTGCGATCCTTATCGCAATCACCATCAGACTATCATCATCACCATCACCACTATCACCACCTCACCACTATCACCACCACCACCATCATCATCATTGTGCACCTGCACACCACATGTATATGGAATTTCAAGAAATTAAATTAAAACGTTGTGGTCAAAATTGTAAGAGGTAAAAGAAAATGACACAAAACTGTATCTCTAAAAACCACGGTTTCTTGCTGCTTTGAACCTCAACACCAAATTGAAACATCATGATAGTTGCATGGAGACCTGCATGAGATGTCACTCACTATGTAGTGCAATTTACATTACAATAGTGTAATGTAAACTCTGCATGAAGGATCACTTGCTCCCAAGTGTGATTTACACATTGCATGAATTATCACTCACACAAGAGTGTGATTTACACTCCAGCTGCAGTGGCAAAGCTCTGGTGGCACTGCCACTACTGACAAATATGCCACCATGATTGGTGTTGTGGGATTGTAGTGTGAATCAAACAAAATGTAAACTACATATACACCACATCATCTATTTTACACCATATCTCACACCACGGTAGTTTACATTACACTACGCCTCACCAAAACCGTGAACCGTAGGGTCAAGGTTCATACGGCTTCCCGTGCGTGATGTCAATTCTCTTTTCCGTTCTGGGCACTCGACGACGTGAGAGTAGATTATTGTTCGGAGGCTCTGTGGTGCGACTTTATTGATACGAGTGTAGGGCTATGACCGTTTCCCCTGGAGCCCGTTTGGTGGTCGGTCGGTCGTCTGCGATGCGGCGGGTTAGCGAGGGTGGCCGCAGAGGAAGTCAATAATGAAGCTTGTTCCACCACCGTCACCTTACCTCGGTCTTAAGCTGAGCTGTGTACCGTAACGTAGCACCACCGGAGACCTATGAGCGCACCCCAGTCGCGCAACAACTCCACACGGATTTACTGTAGCGGCAGATGGGGTTCGGAACTTCTCCGTCATTTGCTATACCAATCGTAAAAGGATGTATACATTTTGAGGCTGCTGCAAGCTCACCGAGAGTCCGTAGCCTTAATAATTGCTAGCAGTGAAGACAGCCTTCAAGCAACGATCAACATGAGAGAAAGCTGGCACATAATAGCACAGAGAGGCTGTGCAAAAAAGAATTCACTAGCGGAAGCTTTTTTGGCTCGTTTCATGTTCCACAAGTACATATGTACCAACTTTCGCCGCACTACGGCATATCCCGTGCGAGCGCCACCCCCACCTTTAGGCCCTCAGGTGCGGGGTAACCCCATTTAATGCGCGCCATAGCCTTCTCTCTTCACCTGATTCCAGCACAATTCGAAAGACTTCACCACCGTCATGGGCCAACTCAAAACCCTCCCCCCCGAAATCCTCCTCGAGATCACCTCCCACCTCCCACCACTCTCGAAGCACTTTCTATCACTCACCAGCCGGTATCTCTACACCATCACTGGGCAGGTCGAACTTAGTAAATCCGACACCTACGATCTTCGGTTGCAGCGCGAACACTTCGACCCCAGCCGCTACCACTGCGTCTGCTCCAAATGCGTGCGCCTCCTTCAATTCTACCACTTCTCCGTCAAACACTCCAGTGCAAAAGTAAAGTCTGTGAACCGCACCTGCCTCGACTCTTTCCTTAAAGCCCATGATCACTGCAACAAAAAACTCACTCGGTGGTTCTTTGGCATCAACTTCGGGGTTTGTACGAGTTGCCACCAGCTCGTGAGGTGTCCTGGGTATATGGGTCCGACGGATACCAAGATCTTTAACATGTCCAGTTGCATCCTGCCGCATACACGCAGGTTGGGGACTGATCCTGAGCGCAAAGTGGGCGCAGGAGTGGAGCCGTCGATTAACAGGATGCGGGATACATTGGATCAACTAGAGGACAGGCTGCCGCCAAAACACCTCCTGGCATATCGGCCTGATACGTATCGTAATACGCTGACACTTGAAGCGAAGTTTGAGGAGGCGATTGCGCTGCTTCAAGAGCGGGCTGCAAGAGAGGCTGGGAAACGAAAGCGCAGATAGGAGGAGACAAGATATGAAGTATCTATTTAGAAACGGCTGGTGGGGGGAGCTACGAGGTAGTTAAGCGGGTTGTTGCTAAAGGTGGAAATGTGTATCTTTTGCAAGTTAATATGCAATATGGTTTATCGTGTCAGATGGAGAGAATGAGAGGTGGCTGTGTCGAGGTAGGCTGTGATAATGCTGGGAAAATCTTGTTGAACGATATAATGAGTACTGGATGCTGCTGAATTCTAAAGCACGATGAACATTTAAGGCAAAGAAGATCGTGTCGGGTTTCCCTGGAATCAAGGCTGCTTTCTGGGTTAGGTCACAAGTTTCAACATTCATCAGCCATCACTTGTTTATGAGTTCTGTTACGATATGGAAGTTGGGGAGAACCGTGTGCGCATATTCTATGATACAGAGAAGAGAGAAGGAGAAAGACTCAAGATATATACAGGAGGCATCGGCCCCTGCAGCAGTACCGTGTATCAGACCTGTAACATGTCTCCGGCACATCTACACCAGTAACAAGTTCATACCCGCCTAAGTTATACCCAACTTATTGTGCCTAGCATTCCGACAGCTCTGATAACTCTTAACATCAGCCGCATAGCAATACATCTCGCTTCCGGAAAGGAGACATTGGTGGCAGGACACCTGACAAGCACAATGTAACTTGTGCAGTTGGGCGTTTGGATATTTAACTATCGTACCAGGCTAAACTTCATTTGATTAGAAACTAGTCTATTGTATAATGTGACGTTAATGAGCGTATTAGCGCCGTGAGCATAGACGTGGTTGATCCTTGAACCTGTGTCACACGATTTGTACACTCGTCGTAACCATCACCGATATCAAGCCACTAGGTATCTCTCGACATCCGGATATGGACTAGTTGCCGTATAGGCATTCGGCCGTCGAGCCGCGGATTAGCTTCTTCCGTAGTGGATCTTGCCGCCCCGCTCGATGTCATAAGAGTCGTAGAAACACGGTAAATACCGCGTATCTACAGACGCCGTTGATTGGAGCAGAAAGCCCCGCTTCTACTCTCGCCGTTCTTTAGACCTGTTATAGAGTTATTGAAGCCTTACACTGTACTCAAGCAACGTCTGCTAGTTCAGACCTTTGCTCGATGCAATATGTCATCATCACAGGCAAAGACACGGCACTGCTTTACCACGTCTTTTCTCCACAGCTCTTCTAGCTAAGACCCTTGTTGCTGTGCGAAGCCTCGCTGTAGGGATCGGCTAAATAATGTGCCCCACCTGCTGGGTATAGCTATTGGTCAATAAAGCATTATATTTGAAGAGAGTGCCCCGAACCGGAGAAAGAAGGCGCATAATCAATGTCGATCCTGATATGGATTATCCGACTGTGTAGCATGCATAATTAATTTATGTTCCCCGAACACAGGGCTTATCTAGTAATAACTGTCTTAGGAGCCTCCATTGGACAAGAATAGTTTCACCACTTTATCGCCGATTCACTGGCACTGCATCTATTTCGATCTAGATAAGTTTAGGGTACTAGCTCAGTGTGCACATCCACTCTCTAAAGCACCACACAACACCTAATCTACCAATCCTCTATCTATCTCGGCGCTTCTTTTATCTCACCCTACATACAGCATACAAGGCTAATTTAACGAGAACGACCTTCGCGGTTTGACAAGGCTTTCCTTGCAAGGTTTTGTTCACTACTGCCCCCATTGGCGATATTCCCATTGTTTACACGTTCCAAATTTTAGAAGCGCTCCTTATCAGTGTTCCCTAGTTCCGCCACAAGGTTTAGTCGACACTATCTAGTAAATTAAAATCAAGAACACAGCATCAATTGCTCCCAGCCATTTTTCTTTCGCTTCCTCTCTGACAAGAGCATAAATCATGAATGTAAAAAACCCAAAAACCATACAATCATCGTATCGAATCGTCCGCTCCTATGCCAAGACGTTTTTTTTCTTTCTTCCCAAAATTTAGCAAGCGACGAGAAAGCCTAGGAACGAGAGTATGTATCTGATTTCCCTCTCCGACGAGATGTAGATATAAGAAATTCAAAAGAACCATAACCGCATCGTCTTGCCCCCGTTCGCTCTCCGAAATTCCGCTTTCCTTTCCCAACCATCTCACCTTCCTCTCAACTTTGGAGAGTCCTCATGCAATTCGCTGAGCGGGAACACTCTTTCTGCAACATCATCTGATAGATCCACAACAAACCTTTTCCCAACTAACTTTGTGCCGTATGTAAAACCTGCATCCGTTTCATCCAGACAAGCAGCCAATTCTTCTCCGGTACTCAAACTCCCACCTTCGAACTTCATCATCAGGGTTTTCAGAAGTCGTACGTCGGCCAAGAAGCTGTTGTCACGGATATAGACGCGCTCACAGTAGTGGAAGACTATTAGAATCGCGAGAATCTGCCAACCGATGATAGCTCCGATTGTAGCACCAACTTTTTTCCATTTGACATCCAGAGATGTTGTAACATAGTGCCTTTCTTTCGCACCATCCCGACTGACTTTCGGAAGTTGGAGATCTGCCTCCGCTATTGACAATATCGGCATCCGTGCTACCAAGCTTGTCACATACCGGCGTAAACGTCTTTCGAAAGAGGTGTTCAAGAACTGATCACTCGAGTTGCGATCAAGATAAAACTGCTTGCTCACTTCTCCAATCCCGAAACTAACAGCTGGTACACTTTGCTGGAAGTAAGGTAGCATGTTGAAGACTAGATCTGTTCCTGGGATGGTGGTGCGGCTGATTGGTTTCGTCGGGTAGATCAGGAGATTTCGGGTGTGGAAATTGTTACGTGCATCCGGAACTCCAAATAAGCGTCCAATTCCGGGATTGCCTGCTCTGTCAGACAAGCAAGGTTCACATATCCACAACGCTCCGTAGCGGAAAAAGTCACTGATTTTAGCGTCGACTTTTGCAAGCTGGGAGAATATATCTATGGGAATGTCATTAGCAGCTGCAGCAGTGCAGACGCCTATAAGACGGTGTTTACTCACATATTGTAGCACATCGAGGAATAGATTCGTCCTGGAAATAGCTCGAGCTTTCAAGCATGGCCCAAATATCTGCATTCGCGTTGTATGGCAGAGCACGCATAATCTGTTGTAACACAGTGAGGTAGCGCTCGGTAAAGGTGCCATTCTGAAAATCTGAATGAAGTCAACATCATCAGTAGGCATTCTAAGCAGCACATTACAGGATGTTGCATTTGTGAATGGTAATAGATGGGGAGGCTGCGACTTGGACAGACTTCGGTCAGGGAAGTTTTTTTTTATGAATTTATGCCTTGCATGGTTGCGAGCGGCTGAATACCAAATGATTACAACCGATAGGAATCACGTACCTAGACCTGTTGCTGGACTTAGTCTACCACTGATATCATATGTCGTATTTCCATCGAGGAATATGGTTTGGCAGCTGGCTGAAGAGTGTATTACAGCTTCCGATGGCGTTTCACTGAGATCCTGATGTTCCTTCAAAGCATAGGCATACTTAATAGTATCTTTCTCGACTTCGCTTTTCATTCCTTCAATATGGTAGCCGGATTCCAATACGTGATCAAGATCAATGCCATCCCAGGAATCGTTAAATGATGTGAAGTTGACCAGTCGGGTCCAGATTGATATGCCAATCTGTGCACAGTCGGTTAAACAATTAACTATACAAAGGGAGAAGATTTAGCTTGTGCATCGCCATATGTGCTATCAAGACGGAGGTTACACACTGTTTTTCGACATTAACTCTGACCCAAGCATGTACTCACGGAGATCAATTGGCACATCTACATACGACCCTGCCGCAAAATATTATTCAACCTTCCAAAGCATGATGTTGCAAGGTAAATTACCATTGATGTACCGTGTCTCAGTATAATTATTCTCAGGAAATACAACCCAGTGTGGCGATGAATTCCAAGGGTCTATCGACCAATTTGATACCATGATGGGATAGTCAACTCTGGGTAGATCCACCAAATTGAACGTCAATCCAAATAGTGCCACGCTAAGTCGGCCAGCGACATTGACAAAAAAGAATATCGCAACAATTGTTGTCGTCCGAGTCCATCTCCGCTCAGAAAAGTTAATTGATATCAACCGCAGTGCGCCAGTCGGCGATCCAATTTCTAAAATGGAGTTAATCCGTGTGGATGTCAACTCATTCCGTTACTGGTACCACGAGCTTAGGTAAAGGAAGTATACATACTTCTCTCGCCTTGTGAGCTGCTCTGGCGAGGATCGGCCATCGAATCATGCAGCCCAAGTATCCAAGCAGAGAACCGATACAGATACTCATCGTACCGGTGAGTAGAATTGCCAAGGTATTAAATTCCCGTTGATGCCATTTATTGAGGTTTTCGATTTTGGAATACAAGTAGAGGCAGATGACAAGAAGGATAATCGTAAGACAGGTAGCTGAAAATCTGCGAAAAACTGATACTAGACTATGACGGTATTGATCATGTCTCTTGCAAGAACATTCCTTTAGCTGAGACGTTGCTGTTTCCATGTCTACTGTTTCCATTTTGATCGCGGACATGTTTGGAGAGAATACTTAAGCAGGTTTCAGCTGGTGCTCAGGGTATGATAAAATAGAGATTTAGTCGTGTATGTGAAGATAATGAATGCGGTGACAGAGCGTCAAGTACGGGGAAGTGGATGGTGATCATACACGGAACAATGTGTGCAATATACCTAGATTCCTAACTTTATGGCTCCAGGTGCTGGCACAAGTAGTTATGAAATAAAAGCTTGAGTTTAAGATATTGTGGTTGGCTGTCGGGTGTCAAGGCGGAGCAGATTCTAGAGACTGTGTTTCTATGGGTCATAGGTAACGAGTGGTACATTTCCACCTGCTGCAGTGGAGAACAAGTGGAGTCCTGTCGAAGTAGATTTTAATTGGATCAAACCTAACCAGTTATCCTCAGGTCGTCCAGTAATTGATCACACCATTGCGTTTCATTATGGGAGTTCATATGTGCACCAAACATATGATAGCGAAGGAGTAGGCTATCGTTCAAATAAGGCTATTGAAACCTCCATACCTTGGAGCTAGTCATTTCGGCTGACAGCACCATTCTGGGCACTGCATGCTGTGCTGTGAGTTCGTGCATGGACCAAACATACGACAGCAAGAACGAGGGCGTTTGTTCCGGGGTGGCGCAGTGGGGTCGACGCTAACGGGAATCTCCGCAATTAAATATACCGACAAAAGCCGTAGGAATTTCTATTCTCTAGATCGTACTAGCTACATTGCACCGCTGTAGAATGCTGGAAGCGCATTCGAAAGCTTTGATTTATTCGGCTGCGTTTTCGTTGCGTTGATTGTACGGTGCAAACTGATGTCGAGCGGCAGCCCCAACCAATCCCTCATCCCTATGGGTTACAGAAAACTATAAGGAATTTAGCGTAGAAGTTTATTGATGGATTATATACCTTTTAAAGTAAGTTGATTTAACTTCCGGTTTGGGTGAACAAAATATCCGAAGACAGCATTCCCACTGCCAAACGACTTCAATTTCTCGGTGCGGACTGGCTCCATTGTTACACGTAGTGCAACGTCAGGTATGACACAGCCACATATATCGCAACCACCATCATTGCTTATTAGAAAAATAAATATTTTTGAAGCTGGTTGTTTTACTGAAGCATTTTAAACCTCCATCTTGCTAGGAAAAACGTCTTCGGACAGCCTTACAACTTCGTTTGCTTCCAGGGTAGAGGTTACGCGGTCTGCATAACACCCACTGAGTTCTGAGGGCGTGTACCACAGCCGCCTTAGATTCGCCATAGCCCGGCAAATCGATTAAGTACCCTGGAAAGCTTCGCCTCCTGAGCTCCATTGGGCCTGCGCTCTCCAGGTTGTATATCACTAGTTGTCCTTAGCACGCAAATGAGGCGTCCTGCTACCCTAGAATTGCAACTTTCTCGCCGTGCGTCTTGGTGTGTGGTCAATCAACTGTTATGTGTAGTCATTGTATTTTTAATGTGTAATCAATGTAACACAATGTATTGTCTTTGTAATATGACGTTGCACCACTTCTAATAAGTTGCTGGGAGCCTTGAAATCTGACAAGTTTTCTTTGGTGATGAGAGATTGATCGCCTTCAACTCTACTACCAACTCCACCACAGCCCACTCTTTTTAAAGAGTTTTTAAAATACAGCTATCTTTTCCCTCTTAATTGTTCTATTAACTTTTTTAGGTGAGTGGGTGTTGCTCAAACTCACCCGTTGCAGCACGCGACGGAGATATGAAGTTTTTGTCACTAGTCATGAACCCTGTGACGTGAAGGTCTCAAAGATGTCGTCGTGATGGAAAATTTCACCTTCACGCAAAATCGACGTTGCGACGGTATAAGCCCACCATTTATTCTCTTCAACCACTCGTCGATATCAAATGTAACCGGACACCGTGTAGATTAATTAGTTTGGAATACTTGTCATAACAAAGAAATGGGACTGTGCCAAATTTCCACATCTGACCTCATTGCACCCCAAACCAGTTGGCTCGCCAAGACAATGTCTCGGATTATTGCCTGAAATGGGTGTCAGGATACATTTGTTATCAATGAGTGTTGGGCAGATGCAAATTATCACTTTATTGAGCTTTTGCAATATTTTGGGTTTTCGAGTATCCAACTTAACTAAATTGGCATAAAGATCAGTTTTGATCATTATGATAGTTCATTAAAGAATGAAAACACTCTTTTGGCTTATATATACATAAACTAAAAGGATCAAAACCTGCATCAGCAAAAGTGCAAATCGACTATAGACTGCGCTACGCGCAGCTCATAGCAAGCTTCCCGTGGACCCCTGCGCGACGCGCAGCCTATAGTCATCTATAGTGGATTCATAGAGATGTGCGCGTGGGCCTATGGAACTATATACGGCTGGCGGCCGGAGATGGACCATACCAGACATCACTGCCTGCAGTCTTCACTGCTATACCGGTACTGTACACTATCACTGGGAGTCCGCTTGAGAGCCTGCTTGAGAGCCTGCTTGAAAGCATGCTTGAGAGCCATCTTGAAAGTATGCTTGAGAGCCTTCTTGAGAGAGCCTCGCATCGGGAGGAGTAGAGTTTTCCATTGGAAGCATTTGGCCGATGGACAACTCTGAGTTTGTGAAAGCTTTGGCTAATAGAAGGCTCTAGGTCTGTGGAAGCTTTGGCTAGTACAAGGCTCAAAGTCTGTGGAAGCTTTGGCTAGTACAAGGCTCAAAGTCTGTGGAAGCTTTGATGCTGACGTTGACGTAGCCAACCTACTTGTCTAAGTACTTCTGGTACTATGATCACTATCACCAACACCATCACCATCGCCATCACTATCGTCATCGCCATCGCCATCGCCATCGCCATTGCCATCATCTCCATCAGCCCCAGACCGAATGCGCACACATACGGCCACAATCAATGGGAAGCGGGTACCAGATTCCGCTGGAAAATCTGAATCGGAGATCTGCTCTCCCCAAGTTCGAATTGTCTACCTTTCCTGCGGAATCTAAGGCTACAATTGTCAACACCATGACCATGAGGCATCGTGAGATCTTGTGACCGTGGCCACACTAAAGATAAGGTTCAGACTATAATATCGACCGACGTCATGATTCGACCATACACCGCCCGCCATCTGTCACACACCACATGCCACATGCCGCCCGCCAAACAGTGCCCACCATACGCCACCTGCCTCACGCCTCCCGGTGCCTGGCGCCTGCAACTGACGCCTCCCGGTGCCTGGCTTCTGCATCTCAGCAAGTCTCTGGATCGAGCATGCAGGAGGGTACATGTGAGCATATAGTCAAGTGAGATTGGGAGTGTCTTCCCTCTTGAGAGTGTACTTGGGAGCGTAGAGCCAAGTAGGCTGGGAGTGTACCATCGAGTGCAATTGGAAGCGTGCTTGAGAGCGTGCTCGGGTGTGTGCTTGAGAGCTTCTTGAGCGCTGGTTTGGGAGTGTACAGTCAAGCAGGCTGGCTGTGTGCCATCGAGTGCAAGTGGGAGCGTGCTTGGGAGCATGCCCGGGAGTGTACTTGAGAACATACTCGGTGTACTTGGGAGCGTCTTGAGAGCTTACTTGGGAGCGTATAGTCAAGTAGGCTGGGAGTGTGTTATCGAGTGCAATTGGGAGTGTACTTGAGAGCGTGCTCGGGAGTGTGCTTGAGAGCTTCTTGAGAGCTGGTTTGGGAGTGTACTTCAGAGCGTACTTGGGAGCGTGCAATGAAGTGCATTTGGCAGTTTTATTGAATGCAGCATGATGTATAGTATCAAGCGCCCATAATCGCATCCGTATCATAGTAATCTAGTCAAATTG
>Ga0307512_10002359_pt1 | contig 24149 bp, 26 predicted proteins | sample 14_EM_MG_FD_200267 | JGI IMG/M metagenome (GOLD analysis project Ga0307512, IMG submission 200267) | Populus trichocarpa ectomycorrhiza microbial communities from riparian zone in the Pacific Northwest, United States - 14_EM | ecosystem: Host-associated > Plants > Roots > Unclassified | place...
AGTGTCTGAGAGGATGTGGAGTGTAAACTTAGATGCGTCAATTTCAGGAGAGTATCAGACCCTAGGAGGGCATTCCTGCCGGCCTTCAGAGTAACTGGGATCTCTGATGACTGGTACAGGAGTACCATGGGAGTGATTGTGATAGGTTTGTGAACACCTCGGAGCGCCGGAGAGAACTTTGGGTGCACCGGGGAGCACCTGGGAGCGCCGGCAACAAGTCTGGGAGCGCCGACGACAAGCCTGAGAGCACCTGGGAGCGCCGGCGACAAGTCTGGGAGCGCCGACGACAAGCCTGGGAGCACCTCGAATCACAGTAGAGCAGTCTGGGAAAAACAACTTCTTCTTTGGGAACGCTGCTGGTTCGCCTGGAAATCATAGCTACTACTTATCGTTCAACGATTTGTGAAACTCATGTATTCAGTTTGTATTCTCATCTATCTATGTATATAGCTACCCATCTACACACGGTATATCTGGACTGGCTGCAGGCGGTGCTTGAGAGCAATTCGAGGTGCGCCTGAAAATGACTATCGAGTGAACTCAGAGATACACTCCGAGGCCGTGATCGAGCGAGTTTGGAAATGCACTTGGAGGCCGTGATCGTGCGAACTTAGAGGCCGTAATCGAGCGAGTTTAGAGATACACTTGGAGACTGTGATCGAGCGAGTTTAGAGATGCACTTGCAGGCCGTAATCGAGCGAGTTTGGAGATACACTTGGAGGCCGTGATCGAGCGAACTTGGAGGCCGTAATCGAGCGAGTTTGGACGAGTACTTAGAGGCGGTCGATGGACGGCGCACCGGGTGCTTGAGACTCTATTCATCAGTTAGTTAACTCGCAACTGTGGGAATGTGACAAGGTCCCTTTACCTTTGAGCTCTCCTGGAGAGCTGGCTGATGGCAGTCGATCGTGTAGGGAGGCACGCCGGAAGCTGAAGCTACATTCAGGGGTCAACTCGTAATCATGAGAATGAAGGGAAGACAAACAATCTTGGGTACTCGGTGTATGCTGTACTCGGTGTCAACTCATGATCATGACATGGAGAGATAGAGAGGGATAACTTAACTTTGTGTGCTGTAATGATGTTAGAGTTGTGGACGAGAAAGAGAGAGATGGGGGATGAAGATGAGAACGATGTGGAGGATCCGAGCGGATATGAGATATCAGGGTCACGACTTGCCAGATTGGGTTGGGAACACCTCGTATAGGTGTAATTACACGCCGGATCCGGACTCATACCTGGTGTATCGGGGATGGCAAATTGACTCGCACACGAAATTCTCTTAAGTCCCAGTTTCTCAAAATGATTTCCCCCATCTCCTCCCATCTCGCTCTTTCTCGTCCTCAAGTCTACCATCACCTAAGAATACGAAGTTCAGTCATCGCGCTCTATCTCTCCATGCCATGATCAAGAGTCAACACCGAATACAGCATACACCAAGTCCAGCATACACCAAGTACAGCATACACCGAGTACAGCATACACCGTGTACAGCATACACCGAGTAAAGCATACACTGAGTACTGCATACAACGCATTCTGCATCATCTCAAAATCGACTGTCTCCCGCTCCCAGCCAGTCTCTTATCTCTCAGCAGACCATGTTGTACTCATTTATCTACATTCCCACATTCACGAGTTAACCAATGACTAGAGTTTCAGCTCCCGTCGCGCCTCGCTCCTGAAAAACTGCCTCCAGATTGATCACCTCCCAGTACTCCCCGACTCTCGCTCCATCACGGCATCCAAGTGCATCTCTAAACTCGCTCGATCAAAGTCTCCAAGTGTATCTCGAAACTCACTGAATCACGGCCTCCAAGTTCGGTCGATCACCGCCTCCAAGTGTATCTCTAAACTCGCACAATTGCGGCCTCCAAGTGCATCTCCAAACTTGCTCGATCACAGCCTCCAAATACATCATAAAGCAGCGACGGTGGGTGTCCGGAGATACAGGGGAAACTGAGGTGGAATGAGTGACGGTGAGTATATATTTGGCATACCCAAGAGTAGATAGGCACCGACTCATCATACAATCAAAATACACACTCTGTCTTTCCCAACTTTTGGTCTCACTCGCTCTGTTGGCAATAACGTGGATCAACGCAATTGCGTGGAATCCTCAATGCCTGAGAGTATCATATCTTCTCACACAATTCCTACGCTCCTCGAACTAGAACCGCTCTTTCTCATGAATTCCGCTTGAATATCGCAAGAGGTGTGGTGGAGTGTTGATGGTGGGCTCTCTGCCTTACAGCTCAATTGTTTCACCGCAACGGCCTCCAAATGGTGCATCTCTACAAATCCTCCCAATGGGCGTGGCCTTGTGCTCCTCCGATTATGCTCAAGTACCATCTGTGGCCAGATTGACCGGATGTATACATAGAGAGAGACTGATATAATGCATGCCATATGATGATGTAGCGAATCTTGTGACTGTAACAAAGATGAATATGATAAGACGAAATGCCTTGTGGTTATGCTAAAACCACTGCTGTGAGAATACAGCATCAAGTCTCCTACGGAGCTGCACAGCAGTCTCAGCGACTCTCAAAGTATCCCACAGAGCTGCGCAGCGGTCTCAGCTTCTCTCCAAGTCTCCTGCAGATCTCCGCAGAGGTTTCAGGAGCTCCAAAACTTGACTATCCTAGATGGAGCATCCTGAATGCACCTTCATAACTGCAGGTGCTTTCAGGAGCATCTGAGAATGCTCTTGCAGAGTCTGAGAGCACTTTCCTTAGCTCCAGGGGGGTCTGGGAGCGTCTGGAAGAACTTATAAGCACAGGTGATGTTGCCCGGAGTGTCTGTGAGGATTGCGTGTGGCTTCCGGACCGAATTACATTTTGCTGATGAAGCAGCCACTCAAGTAGGCTCTACAGCAGGCTTTCAATCGCCAGCGTGCTCTTGCAGCGATGGTGTGTACAGTACCAGTATAGCATCAGGCAGTAAAGACCAGTATAGGTCCATCTCTGGCCGGCAGCCGTATATAGTTCCATAGGCCTACACGCACATCTCTATGAATCGACTATAGATAACTATAGGCTGCATGTTGCGCAGGGGTCCAGTGGAAGCTTGCGATCAGCTGTGCGTGAGTGGGTGTGTGCGTAGCGCAGCCTATAGTCGATTTGCACTTTTGCCAATGAAATGAGTATTTATAGGAAGGATATATTGGCTGTCAATAATGACTATATGAATTGTGGCATCCAATAGTTGAACATATAATGACTGTTAGGATGTGTTTCAGGTGACCATCAATAGAGCTTCAACAATTTGGAGTCTTACACTGTTGACAATCAGTGGGCTCCATAGTTACATCTTCCCAATGTGATATTATTGGTTTCCTCTATAGGTCAAAAGGAATGCGACCTGCTCATTGCCTCATTCGAAAAATGATCGTCAACTGTGCCAAAATGACTTTTTGTCTTGCATCATAGATTTTTCAAGAGCTGTGAAATGACATTAACCAATAATCAATTTATTCGCCAACTTTTTCGGCAAATATGATAGCGATGACATTGCTACATTCCCCTGAAAATTATCATCAATGGAATGTCAATAATGTTTGGTCTTGCATCTTGGATTGTCCAAGGGTTGTTGAACATCATTAATTCATAATCGATGTATTAGCTGCCTGTCTAAGCTCAAATGCTAGCGACTATATTGCTACTATCTTATAAAAATACATGTCAAGGGTGCGTCAATAATGTCTGATCTTCCATCATTGATTGTCCAAGGGCTGCGAAACAAGATTGACCCATAGTTAAAGTATTGGCCACCTTTAAAGGAAGAATTGCTAGTTATGATACAACTACAATCTCCTGGAGATTAGCATCTATGGAGGGTCAATGAGCTTTAGTCTTGCGACGTGGATAATCAACAGGCTGTGCAACTGACTTAACCCATAATCAGAGTATTGTCCACCTGCATGGACAGAAATGCAAGTATTAATAACGCTACCGCCGTCCAAAATGAGCATCAACAGATCATTAACATTTTGTGTGAGAGCTCAGTAAGCTACACAGTAATAAGCTGTGTTGCATTATTCCTAAATTGTATCTTTAACATGCAGTCTTTTCAGTGTGTCCTTGTACAGAACTTCACAAATATACATGCAATGTTTCACAGATCTGAGTATTTTCAAAAATGATTGCCAAGATATGACAATAACATTCTAAATCTGAGCATCAATATAGCGAGGACGATTTTTGGTCTTCCAACTTTGATCATCAATGGGCTGTTCAACTGTGTTAATTCGCAGTGAAAGTTTTGGCTGCCTTTAAAGGCGAAAATAGAAGTTGTGATATTCCTAGCTCCTCCTGAAAATGAGCATCAACAGCGTTGGTGAAGACGAAGTATGCTATACCATAACAAACTGCGTCCCATTATTCCAAATGTTTGATATTAACTGTAAGTCCTATCAGTATGTCCTTGAATACAACTCCACAAATATGCGTGTCATGTCCCTAAGGTCTGACTTAATCAGCAAAATGTGATTCAGTCCGGAAGCCACTGTAACGGCGGGCGGTTAGGGTTCCCGTGAGCGGCACGTGACGTGTCCAGGGCCGGGTAATGGCTACTCTATATAGTCGGCTTGCCACAAGACTTAGATCTCTAGCGATAATCTTACCTTACACTTATACATATACTATCACTCGAGTTCACGTTTCCAACCGTATCCACCCAATTACCATATAAATCGGTACGCAGCCGGAGGCTGGCGTACGTGCCCTTACACTATTACCGCTTTTTCAGTAACCGGATGCGTTTCGCTCACGGGATTTCGTGATGACTCATTACTCCTTTTCCGACGTGTCGCTACAACTCGACGATCAGACGATGAGAGTCAACTACATACACATTCGGAGATCTACCAACATATCGATGATCATAGGGACGAGTCCACCCCAAATTGAGTGAATTGACGAAAGCAGAGATGTTTTAGGAAACCGCATCACCCGCGACATGCGTCTGCGGTCGAGTTGACCAATTCCCACTCACCAAGAAACTAAACCCATTGAACGAGAGAAATCGCACGTGATCGAACATGAGAGGTTCACCGGCTGACGACTGCAATCGAGCACCGACATCAGAGAAGCTGCAATTACAAGATCATTTTAACCCCGAACTCGTTGATTCAGGGCGGAAGCCCCAAGAAATCACGAGACGATATACGAGTCAACTCAGTTACATATTCTACAATCAAATTGAATTATGATTGCATTCCTCACACCAACAGAAAAGACGAGAGCGCACATACGGAGGAGAGCCAGCCCAGTCGATGCTCACCGCTGGTAGAGAAGAAGGGGAAGACCTTATACGATGCCGAAGGTCAAGGTCGGGAGACTGTTGCACCTGAGGTCGGCTGCAATTGCGAATGCTACTAAGAGCCCCTACATAACGAATGATCAATATCGAGTCACCATTTCGACAAATACCGCCTCCAGAAGCACACGAATATGATGGTCAATTCCGATGACCAATTCCGACCTATTCGGATGACGGAGTCGGATGACACCAAATACCCTATTAGCAGAGGCGAAGTTAAACCTCCATCCCGCGGTACAGCAGTCAATCGAACTTTGAACCGGCAGAAACGAGAATGCCATATTTCATATTCATAGGCAAGCCATCCTGAGATCGGCAAGAGAGCACGATCTCATTCGACTTGGGACATGAGTCCACCTTCGGACAAGAGTTCACCCTCGGACAAGAGTCCACTTTCCACTGTCTGTGCTGGAAGCACCGGGAGTTTTATCGATCCAGCTTGTCTTGGCCGACCATCTGAGATCAATGGCTTTATGCCTCAAGGCCGGTCTGGCCAACGCGTTCCTGATATAGACAGTCCTGAGATCCCAAGTAGGGGGCAGGATGGCCCGGATGAACCTACGCAGGAGAGGGACGATTATCTTGTCAGTCCTGTTGTGGGCATCGACACGCTCTAAGGAAGCCAGGATGGTGAAGGAGCAATTCCGGAGGCAGATCTCATTAGTACACTGCAGTCGGAATTACATTTTATCAAAAGTTCTGAAGGCAGATCCCATTCGTACTCTGCAGTTGGAGCGTAACGTGCTGAGGACTGAAGAGTTTCTTAGGTACTATACCGGGAGCACCGCAGATATGACGACCTATCCTGCAGGCTGGGCATCATGGCACTCGCCCTTTCAGTGGGAGTTTGCACTAGGATTGCTGAGAGCTATGGGAGAGCGGTCTCACTAATTTGAATACCCTCGTACGCTGGACGAGCGAGCAGGAGCAGCGGTGGTAGTTGCGGCAGAAGAGTTACACATTGACGGTGCTTGAAAGACTGCTACCGGCTCGCCGAGTCACGAAGGGAGTGTTTGGATGGCGGGGCTTGGCCCAATTGTGGCGAACTGTGTAGATCCGGCCTCCTGGATTTACCCATCACCGCTTCCAGCCTGTTTCGCGTTACCAATTGGGCTAACACGAGTAGTTGGAGCTGGAAATTGCGATGGCACTGATAGTGCTTCCAGAGGCCTTACAAATTAGAGATCTCCGGAATACCGCAAAAATGGAGTACAGACAACTGAAGATACCGCAGACTGAATCTTGACAGTGAGACGGGCCTGAGACCTTGCAGAGGCTATGCAGAGGCACCGCAGCACGGAGACTTTCACATATGCATGCATGTCACCAATGATATTGGTCATGCAATAGGCGATGTTTATAGAACTGCTAACAGCTACGCCTGAGGCCATGGAATACGAGTACAAATTGCATGTTCCAGAGATGACCGAGATGAATGACAACAGTCTACTGCCAGAGGGCGATACACAAGGTTATGTGGAGTTTAACCCTTATGATCCCTCACGTTAGATGATAAATTACAAGACTAGCAATTGAGTGCAGATGATATGCAGAGATACAGACCAATGATGAACGGGGAGCATAGCTCCACTGAGTACACTCCTGAACACTAATTGCAGATACCTAATCACGAAGCCAAATGCCAGAAACGATCCCGACTCTGATTCGGAGATCCCGTGTTTACTGAGCTACGGAAGAACCATATCCCAGTCATTCAACCACGATGATAAGTCGATATTGCGCCGAACCAAGCCATATGAGATTAGTCGTCAGCGGAGCAATGATTTTCAAAAGGGCGATGATTGTACTGGCTTCGCAACTTATACCGCAAACATTTACCGTACTGCAAGTGCAGGAACGAAGCACCGTGAGATTCACTCATCAATTGAGAAGGCTAGCAGCGGCAAGTGCACCTGAGGATGAATCGACTAGATTACTCAGAGAATGACGATAGAAAACGATGATAGCGAACGATGTTAAGTGAACCGAGTCAAGTGATGGCAAGCACACCTACAGATGAATCAACAAGCACACCCGGAGGAGAGCCAGCGAGCGCACCCTGTGATCTGAGACGATATGCTCACCTAGCATACGACGGACGTCCACTATACCTGCAAATACGCCAGAGACAAGATGACAAGCCATACGAGCCTGATCGATGCCAAACAAGTGCAAATACGGATACCGAAGCAGTTCCGAACGAGATTCCGAATAACAGTAATATGGCTATCGAAGCAGTTCCGGATGAGATACCGAACGACTGTGATATGACAACCCAATCGAGCCCTAACGAGATTGAATATGACCACCGGACGTACTGAATTCCCTCCCAAATAGCATCACGAGAGACAGTCAAGATAACTACCAAGAGATGATCACTGAGATCTCACAGCGACGGATAGAACTGCCGAATAACTTCCCATTGAGATACAAGGACTATGTGGACGTATGCAGCAAAAGATATGGCAACTCTCGCAGCGCACCTTTCAAGGCATCCAAAGGGAATTCGTGAGGATGAGCGGTTCTGGCTCGAGGAGCGTGGGAAGAGGGTGAGAGGAAATCACAGGGTACCCGGCCGTGAGGAGCCACACAAATTGCTTGGATCTATGAAATCTCGGAAAGAGCGAGTGAGACCAAGAGCTGGGAAAGATAGAGAAGTCGAGTTGAAAATTCTCAATGCCTACATCGAAACAAACCTAGCCAATGGATTCATCCAGCGATCATCACCTGTAATAGCGCCGATCTTATTTGCGAAGAAGAACGACAGCCGACTATGGTTGTGTGTGGACTACTGAACCGTCAATAAAGCCATCTCCCACTGATCCCGGAGATGCTCGACAGGACCTCAGTAATGCCTATCACCTCATCCGAATCAAGGAAGGCGACGAGTACAAAACAGCATTTCGCACCCGGTACGGACAGTTCGAGTCCGGAGTCATGCCGCTCGGGTTGACGAACGCACCAGCTACAACACCAATTAGAGGAGATAAGTCGTCGGCAGAGCAACAACCTTTAAAGAGAGGGATGACCCTACCGGAGGTGCCGGCATGACGGACCAGAGTGCACTTAACCACAGAATGGTCCAGCGGGACCCAGAGAGCGGGGATAAGCGTACCTAGCGAAGAATCAACATATGCACCTAGCATCTGGAAGATGATAATCCCACCTAGAGAACAATTGCGACGGTCGATCGAGACGAGTTCAAGTACCGATAGCTACATTCAGCACCCATTGTCGAAGTCAACACGATTGCCGTACCCCTAAACGCGTCAGCCATTCCACGGCCAATGCCCGAAGAGACGACGAGAACAGACCAAGCGAAGTCAGCAATGGCCAAAAGCAGTCTAAGGGTCAATGATGAAGCAAGTCGAAACACGAAGCAGGCCAAGAAGAAAGGCCAAAGCAAGCGGACAAATGAGACGAAAGCAAGTGGAAAAATGTGACGAAGCAAGCGAAGTTGACCAAGACCAGCCAAAAGACAAGTGAAGTTGAAGACCTCCAAAATCCAGAGACGAAGGCTGCCGAAAGACGCGTCGGTCAACAAAGAGACGTACCGAAGAGGATCACAAAAAGCCCACCGGGAGGCAGTCTACCGAGACACACCGAGAAGTTGACAGAAAAGTCCACTGCGAAGTCGCCCAGTCAAGTCCTACCGACATGCCAAAAGACCTCCGGGATGCAGTCTACGGAGACACACACCGAGAAGTCTACCAAGAAGTCGACGAAGATACTACTGAAGCCGCCGATCGAAAGCGCACCCATGAAGTTGACCGGATGGTCATCGCAGCGGACTTCGATCGACGATTACCTAGTCAAGCAGCATCTGGCAGTTAATGCCACTTACCGATGACTACAGCTTGAGAGATATTCTACGAAGCACTGCATGAAGGCTCAAGAGAGCGCAGGCACACCTGAACTTGGTAAGTATAACCATTTTAGAGAAGCTTACGTGTTAGATATCGACAAATAAGACGCAATTGGCGTACATCATTGAGGCCTCCGACCGATGCCGGCAGCGGAAGCTCCCATCGATGCCAAGTCATGAGCGGGAAGCTCTACCAACCTGATGATTCCGACGATGGCCTCCGCCAAGATACCAGCTATGGGAATGATGGTCATTGGAGTATGGTTCGGAAGTGGAGATATGGATGACTGCATCACTTTTGGATGTTTTCTTGTCGATCTCTTGTCTTCTTCTCTTCTTGGGATCTCGGCCCGGTACAAATGGCGTCGGCACGGGTTTTACCACCAGCCAATGGAGGTGGAGTTTCCCCGTCCGCCGGATCCACCAAAAGGTTGCCCTGTGCGGTACCGATCGGTAGCGAGAATTATTGATTCGTACCAGTACGTATGTGGAACGTTTGTTTGATTGTTTCCTTCTTTTGCTCCCCTTGTACGGGTGGCTGCAGCACAGGGGGTCTGCTCCCCATCAGGGGGATGATGTAACGGCGGGCGGTTAGGGGTCCCGTGAGCGGCACGTGATGTGTCCAGGGCCGGGTAATGGCTACTCTATATAGTCGGCTTGCCACAAGACTTAGATCTCTAGCGATAATCTTACCTTACACTTATACATATACTATCACTCGAGTCCACGTTTGCAACCGTATCCACCCAATTACCATCAATATCGGTACGCTGCCAGAGGCTAGTGTACGCATCCTTACAGCCACGTGCAAACCTCCCAGACACTCTGGTAGCTCTCACCAGTGCCTCCAAGTAGTTCCAGATGCTCCCAGGCCCCCCTGGAGTTTTGCAAAGTGCTCTCGGACTCTGCAAGAGCATTCTCATGTGCTCCTGAATGATCCTCCAGTTATGGATGTGCATTCAGGACGCTACAAGATTTAACTATTGAAATACTCAAATTTTGGAGCGGGTCATTCCTCCGTGCAGGACTGTGCGAAACATGGTGCCGTATTCACAGCACAGTAGTTCTTACGGTTCCATCAGCCCAAGGCATGTTTTCTCTCATATTCGGCGTTGTTACAGTCACATGATTCGTGATCTCATAATATAGCATGCATTATCTAAGGATGTCTATAGGTATACATATGGTCAATCTGGCTGCAGATGGTACTCGAGCATAATCGGAGGAGCACCTGGAGACGCCCATTGAGAACCTACAGATGCACCACTGGTGGTGTTAGCAATGGTTCCAGGATACCCGGCTTCGGTCCGGGTTTGACCCGGACCTGATGCCCCGGTCCGGGTCGGGAACCGCCAAGGAACCTAACCGGCCAAGTCTTGGCGGGCTGTTACCCGGACCGGACATATACCTGGGGGTTTTTGGCCAGGTTGGGACTGGACCGCGGTTCCATTTGTACGGTTCCAGCAACTATGGTTCTAATTAAGTATTTGAGTTCTGATCGTATCATGACATGATCAGTACATAGATTGTGCATTTCTTCCTGTTCTTTCACCTCCCTCTGTCAGATGTGTGATCAGGTCAATTTTCGTTGAGTTGCAGTGACAAGAAGGCCAAAATTCAGCCATCACAGGTTTTCAAATGGGACTCAATGAATAGTGGTCAGATTGCAGATATAACTGCAGGAGGTGAAACAGCGGGTAGAAATGCACAATCTACATACTAATCATGTCATGATACGATCAGAACTCAAATACTTAATTGGGCCACAGTTGTGAACTTGAAATGCCGGGTTTTTGCTGGTAAAACCGGCCCAATTGCAACGGTCTGGTTTTTGGTGTGGCAAAACCCGTTGCCACGGTTCGGTTCCGATCCCAACCCTAACCTGGAACCGTACTTGCGGGTTGGAACTGTTGCCAACACTAACCACTGGGAGGCAGTTGTGGTAAAACGACAGAGCTAGAAGGCAGAGAGCCCACCATGAACATTCTGCCACACCTCTCACGACATCCAAACTGAATTCGTGAGGGAGAGTGTCGAAAGGTGAGAAGATATGATACTACCCGGCCATGAGGATCCATGCAATTGCGTCGATCCACGAAATCGCGCAATGAGCGAGTCAGACCAACAGTTGGGAACAATAGAGTATGTATTTTTGTTGTATTACAAGATGTGATGAAAATGTGATGATGACTATCTACCTCAGGGTCTCCCGAATATAGATTGCACATCGCTCATTCCACCTCCGTTAACCCTGTTTCTCCATACACCCACTGTCGTTCCATAACGAGTTACTGGGATGATGTGATCGAGCGAGTTTAGAGATGCACTTGGTGCCCGACATTTAGTGAACTGAGAGATGCACTTGCAGGCCGTAATCAAGCAAGTTCAGGGATGCACTTGGAGGCCAGGATCGGGTGAAATCAGATATACACTCCGAGGCGGTGGTCAAGCACGTTTCTAGATGCAATTGGAGGTTGGGATTGAGCAAACCCAGTGATACACTCCGAGGCCGTAATGGAGTTAGTTTGGAGATGCAATTGGAGACTGACATTGAGTGAACTCAGAGGTGCACTTGGAGTACGTGATCAAGAGAGTTTGGAACTACACTTGGAGCCCAGGATAAAGTGAACTCATAGATACACTCCCAGGCCATGATCACGCGAGTTGGTAGATGCATTTGGAGACTGGGATTCAGTGAACTCAGAGACACACTCCGAGGCCGTGATCGAGCGAGGTTTGGGATGCATTTGGAGACTCACCTTGAGTGAACTGTGAGTTGCACTTGGAGGTCGTGATCATGCGAGTTTGGAGATGCGCTTGGAGGCTGAGATCAAGTGAACTCAGAGATGCACTTGGAGGCTGTTATCGATCAAGTTTGCAGAGGCACTGGTAGGCCGTGATCGAGCAAGATTGGAGATGCAATTGGAGACTGACATTGAGTGAACTCTGTTGTGCACTGGGAATCCTTGATCGAGCAAGTTTGGAGATGCACTTGCAGGCTATGATCGAGCAAGATTGGAGGAGTACATGGTGGCGGTCGATTTGGAGGGAGGCGCGAGAGCAGCTGAGACTCTATTCATTGGTTGACTTGAAGTTGCGGGAATGTAGAGAGTTGAGTACAACAACATCTGGCGAGAGATGAGAAACTGGCTGTGAGTGGGAGAATGTCCATCTTTGGATGACACTGTACTTGGTGTATGCTGTACTCGGTGTTAACTCATGATTATGGCATGGAGAGATAGAGAGGGAAGGACTTAACTTCCTGTTCTTAGGTGATGGTGGAGTTGAGCACAAGAAAGAGAGAGATCAGAGGAGAAGGGGGAAATCATTATGAGAAACTGGGACTTGAAAGAATTTTTTGTGTGAGTCAATTGACCATCCCCGATATGGCAGGTATGACTCCCAATCTGGTGTGCGATAACACCCATACCTGGTCTTCTAAAACCAATCAGGCAAGTCGTACTCCTGATTACTCATCGCTGCTCGTATCCTGCATATCGGTCTCATCTCCATCACCCATCACTCTCTTTCTGGTTCACAACACTACCATCGTCAAAAGCACAGAAAGTCAAGTCCTCCCTCTCTATCTCTCAATGCCATCATCATGCGTTAATGCTGAGTGAAGCATACACTCAGTGTAACATACACCGAGTGCAGCATATACCAAGTACACCATACACTGAGTACAGCCTCATACACCAAGTACAGCCTCATACACCAAGTACAGCCTCATACACCGAGTACAGCCTCATACACCGAGTACAGCCTCATACACCAAGTACAGCCTCATACACTGAGTACAGCATACACCAACTACAGCATACACAGAGTACAGCATACACCAATTACAACATACACCATGTACAGCATACACCTAAGGATGTCTGTCGTCCCTTCATTCCCACAATTCCGCGTTGACCCCTGAATGTCACATCAGCTTCCGGTGTACCTCCCTACCGACTGACCGCCACCAGCCAGTTCTCCATAAGATCTTCAAAGGTAAAGTAACCTTGTCACATTCCCTCGGTGTGGAGTTACCTCACAAATGAGTCGAGTCTCTGCACCGGGCGCCCCTCCCATCGACCGCCACCTCATCGAGCACTTAGAATGTTAGCAACGGTTCTGGACCGTCACTTGGGGTCCGGGTCTGGATCAAAACTGAACCGTTGCCAAATTGGCAGTCCGGGTTGTCAATAAACCCGAACTGTCAACTTGGGTAGGGTTCAATGGGAAACTCCCAACCTGTCTGAATTGGGCGGGTTGTCAGCGGGTCGCCTGGCAGATCCATACATAGATTGAATTAAGGCGGTTGTTTCTGGAGCATGTTAATAGTATTTTATCAAACTTGCATTTTCGACAACCAAGGATATGTTTTTGCATGCTTTGCAGCTTGCAATATCGATTAATTTGGAATCGGTGTTATATCTTTGATATTTTGTATTGTTGCCTGAAAGGGCGGTCAACGATTCCGTTATGAATGTGAAGATCAGCGCGATGCCTTGATTACCCAATATTCAACAACTCAAACTGTTGATGCTCCGATGACACTCATTTTCAGTATGCGGCAGGGAGCATTTCACTGTTGTTTTTGCCAGTAAAGGCTGCAAATATTTGATGAATGGATGTCTGCAACCAATGGGAACATAAATTACCGAAGATGCGAAGCTAAACATCATTGGGGCACCGTTGACGCTCAATCCCAGCACGCGGTAGCGAGCATCTCGCTGTTGTTTTTCCCAGTTAAGGCAGCCGTTATCTGATGAATGGATGTCTGCAACCCGATTGGTATATAAATTATCCAAGATGTGAAGCTAAAAATCGTTGACACTCCATTGACGCTCATTCTCAGAAAAGGGTGGTGACCACGGTGATATCTCTCTTGCCTATAAATGCTGCCACTACATCGGTTATGGATAACATCGACCAAATCACTGTGTAATTACCCTACTTACAAAACCACAAATTGTTGACGCTCTGTGGACGTTCATTCTCACAATGCGACTGTGACCGTATTGCTGTCGCTGTTCCCTATACGTACTGGCAATGCATTCGACATGCATAACAGCGACCAAATCACTGTGTAACTACCGTACTTACAAAACCACACATTGTTGACACTCTGTTGACGTTCATTCTCAGGATGGGGCGGTGACCGTGTTGCTGTCTCTTTTGCCTATACAAGCTGGCAATACATCGGTTATGCATGACAGCAACCAATCACTGTGTGATTACGATACTTACGGAACAACAAATCGTTGACGCTCCATTGATGCTCATTCTCTGAATACGGCGGTGACTGTGTTGCTGTCTCTTTTGCCGATAACGGCAGCCAATACATCAGTTATGCATAACAGCGACCAAATCACTGTGTAATTACTGTACTTGCAAAACCACAAATCGTTGATGCTTCATTGATGCTCATTTCACTGTATTGTCCTCTCAACATCTGCTGCCATTGATAATAGTTTTCATCATGTTTTGAACTTCTTGGTACTCTTTCTCCCAGATTGAGACTTGGCCCTGTGGCAAAGCCGAGTGCAGTAACATTCTTGCACTGTTCGTTCTCACACGACTCAAATGTATGTATCTTGTCAAAAGGTTTATTGCGCCTGCTATACATCTGTTTATCAATCAGTATTCACAATCAACTGCTCACCATTCGCCCAGTATATATCTCTAAATACAACTCTCGGTCATGATACATAAATAAGCTGGTGAATCATTGACGCATTCTGTGCTACATGTTCATCACTCTCTGATTCCTCCTCGTTTTGATTGCAATGACTGTCATCAACACCTTGTCAGCCTGTCTCTTTGACTTCCGTGTAGGCTGAATCAATCCGGGAACAATTGGCCACGGCGTTCACATCCCGCTGCTCCTGGCATTCTGGATCCTCGATGCTATTGTCTTGCTGGATATCGGATTCAACGTCCGCCGCGCAATCGTCTTTGCTGTCATTTGGATCATCTAACTCCACATTGCAGTTAAGCCAATCTTCAGTGTCAGCAATGCTTTCAGTTGCGCAATCCTCATCACTTTTGACTGGATGACAGTTGATGCTTTGGATTCGGCAGACATTGAAAATTTGAGTTTGTCCTCCAGGGAGGTCCTTTGCAGACAAAGGTGGTGGCAAAGAAGATCTTTCTGACCATTTGATTGCAGCTGCACCAGCATGTTAGAAGAGTGACCAAGATGCGTTGAGGATCTCTTCAGTGTCCGAGATGTATCCCACAGCGGTCATCTGCTTATTTTGAGCTCAAGATTCCTTCTGGGTACCACGTAGGTTTTGGCTGCCCTGCCACATCTCCAAAGAGTAGTGAACCTTGGCCATTCGGTGCAATTTCCTTTCTTCCTCATCTTTCATCATTTCCGAGTCATTTTCTGTGGTCGTTGTATCCAATTCTCCGTCAGCGCCTGCCAAAATCCCATTATTATCTTCAGCAACTTGCTGCCTTACAATGACTGTTTCGCGAAGGGTTTCGCCTATGGTTTTTGACTGCCTCCAGCCAATACCATCTCAGCAATGGGAAAAACTGGCATCCACGCCGACACCAGGCGGTATGATAAGAACTATCTCATGTGCCACATTGCAATGATCGGCATACTTTGAGTGCATTTACTGCCATTGATGCCACCAGTTGGTTATGTCTGGTAACCAAAATGCAATGCTAATCTCCATCGGGTCGGAGTGGTAATCATTGAGATGTGGATTAATTTGCGACCAGTTCTTTGGTGCTTCAGGCGGCAAATTCAAAGAGAGCCTGGCAGCATTCAATAAACGTGCTGCGCGATCGCTTCGTCCGGGTGTCGTCTCTGTCACATTGTTAGGCGTTAAGTATTCTTCATCATCGCCAGACAAATCATATGGATCAAAGGATGATTGACAGCGTCCTGATGCCTGTGCAGAGGGGATCGGATTGCTGCTCGGTAAGCTTTCGTGCTTATTGACCAGCACACGTCGGTGTTTGGCACAGTATTCATTCTCAATATACTTCAGAATGGCCTTTTGGTATTGGGTAGTATAGGATGTCTCTTCCTCAGGATTAATATCCATTCCCTTGTCCCACTTTCTAAATGATCGCAACTTCCAAAAAGCATCAAGAATATGTGCAGAAATGAGCAGCATGCCTGTCGTTGGAGTCACTCCAGTGTAGTATTTGGACAGCTTCTGTCCAGCCAATTTCACAGCATAGAACAAGTTTTCCATCCATGGAGTCATCTTCTTGGCCAAAGCTTGCATCATGCCGTCCATGTGATCGAACATGTCGTTGTACACTGTGATAACCTGATGAAATGTGACTGTATGCCTCTTTGACATCCGCAGGGTCCAATATCGAAATGGCCTCAATGCTTCCACAACATACTTCGCAATGGTCCACTGATCTTAAGTTGTGAAATGTGGCCGGTAATCAGTGTATTTTGAATTTTGAAGCCACTCGCATGTGAATTGCCTTGATCAGTAGGCGCGCTGGAGAAACTCCAGTGTTGAGTAACAACGTGTCTTCACATCGATAATCGGTAGTACCGCAATGAAACATTTGGCCTTTTGACAGTCGATGAACTCGTTTCGATGACCAGGTGTCAGCGTAATCAATACTGCAAGCATTCTCTGCAATATAAAGGTCAATTTCAGGACTTCCAAAATATCATGATATACGCACCTTCTCAAATATGTTGGCTAAACCTGGTTTCATGGCCAACACTTGATTGATTATCGCGTTGCCCTCTTTTCGAAGTCTTTGACTCTCCCCAATGTCTATGCTCTCATTCTCCCCAAATAACTAATGGCGCTCATGGGCTTCCCATTAGTTGGTGCCGCCTTTAATACCGAGACTGCTCATGACAGCACCCAAAGCCAGCTGTATGACGTGCGTCATGCATGGCATGTGGTTTGTGAAAGCAGGCCACTGGATTGCAGAGGCCTCGAGTGTTGATTGTAGCTCGCATGTCATCCAGTAAATTGAGGAAACGTTGTCAGTCGAAATACCAAGCACACGGCCGTCGGTAAGCTCGAAACAATTAACCACGTCCTTTAACTGGACGGCTAGCTTTGCTCCAGTATGTTGGCCCTTGACCAATCATCTTTAGTAAGCTTTTGAAATGGGAAAAGAACAGGCGATCAACCTCTTCAAAAGCGAGTTGAACTTCACGCAATGACCAGTTTCCATCCATATATTATTCAATGACCGACGTTATGGCTAGTTTGTTCGGAGATGTCCATCCGTCCAAAGGTAACCTAACTTTATTACTTGACGACAATTCCTTCTCAATTGCATCAATGGTCAGTGCATATTCCCTCCAGCGAATGTAGCCAAGAGTCGTAGTGGACAGCATCTCGAGGCCATCCCGTAATGCCTTGTATGACTGTCGTAGCTCTGGATTAGATATCGTGTTCCATGGAATATCAGCTGGAACAAATCCTAACATGAAGTAGCGATGCCACCTGTCTCGGTGAAATTTGGAAGTTTGAAAGTCCTTAGCTGCCAGTTTAGAATGTTCTGTTGCTCATTTTAATCAATATGGATCAAACCGGATGTCGAATATGATCTTCCCCTGCGCACTCACTATTTTGATTCCTCGACTTACATGCCGTCTCACAATGGCCAAAGCTGTTTCCTCAACCGTCGAACTAGTCAATTCTGTAACCTCTGACTGTGTCAATTTGATTAACTTTGCAATGTGAGCCTTTGCCAGCAAGTGTTTCCTCATTTAGCTGGTCCCATGTTCTGATGGATGGCAAAGATCTTGATGACAAACAATACATATGATGCCAGGGCTGCTGGTCTCCTCAATTCCGCAGTGTAAATAGAATCGCCACGAAGGCGCATGTCTAGAAATGTTCCAACCAATACGCCGCTTCGAGCCTACATTCATTGAAGACCACCAAGCATCGAATATCATTTGTAAAGGAAGGTCACTCAAATCACGAATAAAGACAGGTTCTTCTTTGGAAAGATTATAACCTTGAGCAATGAGGTGTTTGAAGAATTTGAATCAGACATGGCCGTAGGACTCAGAAATCTGGGTAATCCAACTCGAAAGACTGCTGTAGGTAATGATACAGTCAAGCAGACTGCAGGTTCTGAAATATTGACTCTACAGCTACACGCAAAAAAATCAGATCTGTGAGACATTGCATGCATCTTTGTGAAGTTGTATACGAAGACAGATTGACAGGACTGACCACGTAAGACTCAATTCTCTAACAATGAGATGCAGTTCACTGCTGTGTAGCTTACTGAGCCCCGACAGAAATTGTTGACGCTCGGTGGGCACTGAATTGTAGGAGGCGGAGGTGATATTGTCAGTAGCATTTTTTCCCCTAAAGGTAGCAGATGAGTTGATTATTGGTTAAAGCCTTTCCCCAGCCTTTAGATTGTTCAAGATGCAAGACGAAAACTTGTTGATGCTCCATTGATGCTCATTTTTAGGATGTGGTAGCGATATCGTCACTAGCGTGTTTGCCAATATTGGCGGCCAATATAATGATTATGCGTGAATGTCAATGCACAGCGCTTTGAGTGTCCATGATGCAAGACCAATGATCGTTGACGCTCCTTTGACACTCATGTTCAGGAGGTGGTAGCGAGATCATTGCTGCCATTTTTTCCCATAAAAGCAGCCAAAACTTCGATTATAGCTCAGTGTTGTCACACGGCAGTATGATTATGCAAGTTGCAAGAACAAAAATCGTTGACGCTCCGTTGACACTCATTTTTAAGAGATAGTAGCGATGTTGATGCGAGTATTTTTGGCCTTAAAGCCGGCCAATACTTTGATTATGTGTGACAGCAACCATGTCTTCTGCTTGATTATCAGACTCAGAGGCCCAAAAATCGTTGTCTCATCGTTGATGCTCATTTCCAGGATTTGTCAACCAGTGTGTCACTATCCTTTTTGGCTATAAAAACCGACAACACAATCACATTGGAACGATGTGACTATGCAGCCATTTGTTTATCGAAAATGTAAGACTAAAAATCTTTGATGCTCCGCTGACACTCAACTTTATGACATACTGACAGTCAGTGGGTGCTCAACAATGGTATGTAAGAACGCATATAGTCATCATTGGCAGCGAATAAATCGTTTCTATGTATAAACATCTGCATCCAAATGCCTCCAACCCTCTCAATTTCTGATTGACCACTAGACACATTTTCTGGGTGATGAATGAAGTTGGCCCATCACATTCCAGCACTTTCGGCTGGCAATTCACCGCATATGAATCCGTTCACTAGTTTTGATATATTTAGCCTGACTTCCTCACCTCTCCTCATGCAGCTGATTCTCCGCGATTTCCATGACCTACCATAAGCAATTTTGAACATCTCGACCATGCACACAAAGTCTGTGCAGCGAGTTATGCAGTTGGATCCAGGATCATATGGAGCATGATGGTCATCATTCATTCAGCTTCGTATTGTGCTTTGACCGCTGCATCTATGACTCGTATGACATCACTGACATATATTGTGTTAGGGAGTTTTGTCTGAAATTTAGTTTTCATAGTCTCACTTAATACTTACGGGAAGAATGATAGCATGTTCATTGGTCGTCAGTCAACGAGATTTCACATCTAGAATATTGGCTTGGCCTATCCGACCCTGGCACATGCATAGACTAATTATCATGTCTCACAATTCGGTCACTGAAATCAAGTTGAAGCTGACATGTAGCAAAATAGGTACAGGTATTGCATGTCAATTCGATATAACGTTAGTGTTAGCAACGGGTCTGGGCAACCCGCCAGCGGATCGGTTTTTGCCCGGCGGTTCGGTTCGGTTCCGGTCGTTAACAGGCCCAAAACCTCAACACCTATTTCTTGGCGGGTTTGTTACCCGGACCGAACCGAAACCCTGTGTCGTTTGGCCGGGTGGGAACGGGACCGCAGGTCCATCCTGCAGTTCCTACATTTTTGGCTCCAATGAAGTATTTGAGTTCTGATTGTATCATGACATGATGTATACGTAGAGTGTGCAGTTTAAACCGATCTTTCACCTCCCGCTTTCAAAATTGAGATCCAACTGATATTCGTTGAGTGCCTGTCAAATAAGCGTAGATTTTCACCGAAATGCGCGGGTTTTCGACAGCGACTCAACGAATATTGGTCTGATCGCAAATCAGAAAGCGGGAGATGAAAGACCGGCGAAAACTGAACAATCTGCATATACATCATGTCATGATACGATCAGAACTCAAATACTTAATTGGAGCGAAACATCTGGGCTTGCAGAGGCCGGGTCTTGGGGTGGGAACCGGCCCAAATACCAACGGTCCGGGCTGTAGATGTGGTAAAACGGTTGCCACGGTTTGGTTCCGGTTCCAACCATAACCCGGAACCGTTCTAGCGGGTTGGAACCGTTGCTAACACTATACATCGTCACAAATACCACTTTGCTGATTCATTCCTCTGGCAACGCAGGAGCTGTCACCATGTCTTCGTCGGAATCCGATTTCTCTATGGTTAATAGCTAGGGACGCAATATGCTGGGGCTTAAGCTTACGGGTTCAACATCATTGGATTGCTTAATGTGTGACCGATCGGGCATTGGGGTGGGCGGGACGGATGGATTGCTTTCGTGCGTTGGCAGTTTCCGTGAACCTAGCCTCATATGACTTCTTCATGGTCGAGAAGTCACTTGCGGCATTTGCAATTTTCCGGGGACGCTATCAAGAGACTGCAGAGGCTCACTAAATGTCATCGGCACAGATGGCACTGCATTATCTTCTGTTTGCGGTTGAACGACAGCCAGAACCTTCAATGCAGTCGTCCCGTACTTCATATCCCTCTCACGGAAGGAGTCCGCCATATCTCCCCATCCTGGTTCCGTCAATTTTTCAAGCTTCATCTGCTTCTGCTGAAAACGCTCCATGCTATACTGTACCGTTTCAGAAATTCTACCCATCACCCACCCAGGTTCGTCATCTTCACCAAACTTGCCCCATGCAGGATCTTCTTCATCATCATCCTTGTCTTCCCCATCCTCCCTATCATCGGAACTTGGATGATCACTCAGACTATCTCCGATGGCGTTCAACATCTCCTCAAATGTTTTTCAGGCTTGGTGGTTGTCAATCCTGCCTTTCAGCATTTCTCATATCATCCTGCTCCTGTGTAATTGCTGTCTCTGTGTCTTCAACTTGCTTTCTTGCCACAGTGGTCTCTCTTTCCACCTAATCCTCAATCCATTTCTCCTTCTCTTGGTTGCTTAAGAAGTGCGTTTCACATCTTTTCCCAGCCGCAAGCTTCTGTTTGGATCGCAAGCTACGCAACACTCTAAGGGCTCGGACCTGTTCAACTTCGAAACCCCTTTTGCCCTGATTGTCCTGATGATGTCGTCGAGTGGAGCGCTTTGTCGATTTGCGGTATTTGTCTGTTGGTAGTTGTGAAAGGTTCATTTTCGGAACATTGACCATTGCATTTTGTGTTGACTTTGTTGATGGACGAGATGTTTGATGTTGCAAGATATGGACCACATAGAGGCAAGCTGAGTCTTTTATGTCGAGGTTGGTCGTCCAAATCGACTTGAACAAAGCAACATCTGCATTTTCACCGTCACTACGTTGGGAATTGCAATGCTAAATGTACCTCATGACATGATGTTCAGCATCTGTATCATGTAAGATCCCAGGGATTTCTTGAGACAAACATCAGCAGACGTCCTTTCCGACAAAGAATGTACAGTTTTTATCACACAAACACCAGATATTGACGGTTGATCACCACGATTTATCCCTGTAAACAAACTCCCAACATTGGACTGACTTGGTGCAAATCGCAGGGCAGTTGGCAACCGGTGCAACCGGCAGGGATACGCAACAGGATTCATCCTGTGTAGGATGAGCAAGCTGGCTGTTACGCATGCCATTTTGACTTAAAGCTAACTATATAATCCTCAGGACTTCCCACTGCTTATCGTGATCTTTGTCCTCAGGACTTCCCACTTCGTTTCGTTATCATCATCTCTTCACTCCCACAGCAGCAAATCTTGGCTCCACAAACACCTCAGCAAGGTGACGGTGGAACTGAATCGAGCAGAACGACGGGTGATTCTTCCAATATGTCACCCGCTGAGACCCAACTACAATGCAGACACCACTTAGTTCACCGCGACGCTGCATATGAAGCCACCGATAATATGACCCCCGACGCACAGTTAAAATTCGTCCCTAAGACCGGAAGCAGCAGGAATCAGATTCAACATGCAATCGGATGTAAGTGTCGTCATGTCGAGGTACACAGCCGTCAATCAATGCTATAACATACAGCTGGAGTACTTACAGAGCTACGTGACCAAGTTATAGCCGCCCCTAATGCGAAACGTCCATGGTCGACCTAGGCATCTGTCCGCACACTCCACGATGTTGCACATTGCCATGTTGTCAGCTCTGGAATTTTTGCTCACAATTTTGGAGAGAAGAATCCCCGAGAGTGGACCAAACAGGCGTTAACCATGTAATAGGATGCTACGGAAGCATAGATGGTTGACGTAATGGCCGAATCCAATATGTAAATGCAGTAACTAATTTCTTGTAGGTTTTCAACATGTCTGCAACTATGGCAAGGCAAGGAGGTCGGGTACAGCCAGAACAGTCTGACATGCGCCTGGCTTTGACTATGGCCAAAATGGCCAAAGAGGGGTTTTCGCTGCCGCAATAGAGGAAATGCAATTCCTAATCAAGAAACATCAGGCCTCAGTCCGAGAAGAGAAGAAGCGGGGAGTTGAGTTTCCTGCTCATAACGATGTGAGGGCTGCGATGGCAAGACACCCGGCTATGCTTTGGGAAAATCAGATGGACGGCTGCCTTCCTTGCCAAAATGGCATAGCTCATCATCCCCAGACACTAGTGTTAGCAACGGTTCCAACCCAGTTGTACGGTTCCGGGTTAAGGTCGGGTCCGGTACCGAACCGTGGCAACGGGTTTCACCACACCAGAAACCGGACCATTGCAATTGGGCCGGTTTTACCAGCAAAAACCCGGCATTTTAAGTTCACAACTTTGGCCCCAATTCAGTATTTGAGTTCTGATTGTATCATGACATGATCATTACGTAGATTGTGCTTATCTACCCGCTGTTCCACCTCTTGCTGTCAGATCTAGAATCTGACCACTATTCGTTGAGTCCGTTTTGAAAATCCGTGATTTTCGCTGAATATTGGCTTTTTTTTCACTGCAACTCAACGAAAATTGACCTGATCACAAATCTGACAATGGGAGGTGAAAGAGCAGGAAGAAATGCACAATCTACGTACTGATCATGTCTTGATACAATGAGAACTCAAATACTCAATTAGAGCCATAGTGGCTGGAACCGTGAAAATGGAACCTTGCTCCGGTTCCAACCCGGCCAAAAACCGGCGGGTATATGTCCGGTCCGGGTAACAACCCGCCAAGACTTGGCCGGTTCGGTTGCTTTGCGGTTCTTGACCCGGACCGAAGCCGGGTCACCCGGAACCGTTGCTAACACTACCAGACACGCTGGAGACACAAAGGCTTGGGTGCACCTCCCCCAGAGCGACACCAGAACCGACGCCGCATCGACTCGAAAGGCCACTTGTTCCACCCACTAACAATGAAGCAGCTAATCAATCCGAAATCGAAGGTGTGCCACCCAGATATGTGTATATACATACTCCTCTTCCCAGTGCTCACTTTTTCAATCGTGATGCATATGGCAAGGATTGCAAGCATGATAAAGATTTTGATCCAGATTTACTGACTGATGAAGAAACATCCACTGGTTAGTGCACTATCTGCTGCGTGGTAATGAAGCTCACATCCAGTTTGCAGACGACAGCAGCCAGTTGAGCGATCCTGACAGTGAAGATGAGCACTGATCGAATGAAACAGGATTGTTGAGTGTATTATTATCTCCAATACGCGGACACTTTAAAGTATATTTTAAAGGATATATTTATATGTATTATCAAAGAACAATGTTTTGATGAAGGAGAC
>Ga0307512_10002360_pt1 | contig 24145 bp, 26 predicted proteins | sample 14_EM_MG_FD_200267 | JGI IMG/M metagenome (GOLD analysis project Ga0307512, IMG submission 200267) | Populus trichocarpa ectomycorrhiza microbial communities from riparian zone in the Pacific Northwest, United States - 14_EM | ecosystem: Host-associated > Plants > Roots > Unclassified | place...
GCGCAACAGGTGCTGAGACTCTATTTATGGGTTTGTTAACTCGAAACCATGGGAATGTGACCTGGTGACTTTGCCTTTGAAGCTGTTATGGAGTACTGGCTGGTGGCAGTCGATCTGTAGGGAGGTACGCTGGAAGATGAACCTACATTCAGGGCTCAACGCGAAATGGTGGGAATGAAGGGATGACAGAAAATCTTAGGTGTATGATGTACTCTGTGTATGCTGCACTGGGTGTTAACTCTTGATGATGGCATGGAGAGATACAGAGCGATGGCATAAATTTGTGTTCTTGCAATGATGGTAGAGTTGTGGACTGGAAGGAGAGAGATGGGGGATGAAGCTGAGAAGGGTATGGAGGATACGAGTGGAATTGAGAAATGAAGGGTACTACTTGTCGCATTGGGTTTAGGAGACCTCATATCGTTGATATTACCCGCCGGATCGGGACATGTCCGTGCCGTATCGGGGATGGTAAATTGACTCGCCCAGGAAAATCTCTTAAGTCAAAGATTCTCATAATGCTTTCCCCCATCTCCTTTGATCTCACTCTGTCTTGTGCTCAACTCTACCATCACCTAAGAACACGAAGTTTAGTCATCCATCGCTATCTCTCCATCCCATGATCATGACTTAACACCGAGTACAGCACATATCAAGCACAGCATCATCCAAAGATCGACCATGTCCCGCTCTCAGCCAGTTGCCCACTCCCAGCCAATTCCCCCTCTCTCAGCGGATGTTGTTGTACTCAACTCGTTGAATTGCCACAACAACAAGTCAACCACTGAATAAAGTCTCAGCTGCTGTCAGGCCGCCCTCCAACTCGAGAGCTTCCAAGTACTCCGCCAATCGCGCTCGATCGTTGCCTACAAGTGAGTCCTCCAAGACGCTCAATCACGGCCTGCCAGTGCATCTCTAAGTTCACTCAATCTCGGTCTTCAATTGCATCTCCAACCTGGGTCGATCACGGCCTCAAAGTGCATCTCCAAACTCAATCAATCACGGCATCCAAGTGCATGTCCAAACTCGCTCGATCACGGCCTCCAAGTGCATCGCTGAGTTCACTCGATCTTGGCCTCCAAGTGCATCTCCAAACTCGCTCGATCATGGCCTCGGAGTGTATCTCTGAGTTCACTAGATCCTGGCTTCCCAGTGCATCTCTGAGTTCACTTGATCTCGGCCTCCATCTGCTGCTGTCAATTGGCTCAAACACGGCCTCCAAGTACAAGATTAATAGGCAACTGCGGGTGTACGGAGAGACAGGGGTCACGAAGGAGGACTGAGTGACGGGCAGTACATATTAGGGAGACCCTGGGGCAGATAGCCATCATCTCATTATCATTTTATCTTATAATTCAAAGAAAATACACAATCTATCTTTCCCAACTGTTGGTCTCACTTGGTGTGGCCGAGATGTCATGGATTCTCACGGCCGTGTAGTAACATATCTTGTCAGAGTCTTCCAACGATCCTCGAGCTACAACCATTCTATCTCACAAATTGTGGTTGGAAGACGCGAGTGGAGGGACGGAATGTCGATGGTGGGCTCACTCCCGTCTAGCTCCGTCGTATCACCACAACAGCCACGAAGTGGTGTCTCTCTTGGGGTTCTCAATGGCCGTGTTCAGGTGCCACTCCGATTATGCTCGAATACCATCTGTGGCCAGATTGACCGTATGTATATATATAGAGATACCTAAATATAGCATGCCATAATATGAGGCAGTGAATCTTGTGACTGTAACAAAGACGAATATGATAGACGAAACGCCTTGTCGCTATGTAACCCTGAGTATCACTGTGTTGAGAATATGGCACCAAGTCGCCGGCAGAGCTGCACAGCGATCTCAGCTGCTCCAAAATATCAATATCGTAATGGTCAAATCTCGTAGCGTTTTAAATACATCTCCATAACTTCAGGTGCTTTCAGGAGCACCTGAGAATGCTCTTATAGAGTCTGAGAGCACTTTGCAAAGCTCCATGGGGGCCTGGGAGCATCTGGAAGTACATTGAAGTACCGGTGTGGGCAACCGGTGTGTCTGTGATGTTTGCGTCTGGCTTCCAGATTGATTTACATTTTGCTGATGTACCCAATGATCCCATGCGGTCGTATGGTCACAGTTGGCCACAATGCCACAGCGATTGTTCGCAATAGGATCCGAAGAGAGCGATAAGAAACAGCAAAACTCCGATTGGAGGGCGATATGCCACTAGCCGCCTGGTATTGGCACCGGTCACGGATTATTCTGCCACCACGCTGTCTATGACGGCTCTCACTGAGCCGGTCCACTTTGGCGTGACCGTTCCCCCCGGACGGATATGTTAGTTGCTGATGCACGGTATCTCTCCAAATAATCCTCAATCTATTGCTCATCGTCATCATTGCTCAAAGTGTCTGGGTCTCAATATTTCTCCGCTGCAAGCTTCTATTCGAATCGCAAGCTACACAATGCTCCAACGGCTCGGACCCATTCTCCTTCTAATGCGGTCTTCCCTTCAATCGCTTGGTGATGTCGTCATGTGAACTGCATTGCTGTTTTGCCATATTTGCTTGCCGGGAGGGGAGAAAGGTTCTTTTCTGCAGCGTTGGCCATCGAATGTTGTGTTGACTGTTATTCGGAGAGAAGTTGGATGTTGCAAGATATTGACCATATGGAGGCAAGCTGCATCTTTATGCCAAGGTTGGTCCGCTTGATCAACTTGAACAATGCAAATTCTGTGTTTTGACGATCACTAAATTGAGAATCGTCATGATAACCTTACAAGATGACTATATTGTCAGCGTCAGTTTCATGTACGATCCCAGTGATCACTGGAGAGAAACATTAGCACATGTTCTCTCCGTCAAGGAATGAAGTATTGAGATGTAACTTTCATCTGATTTTGGCTGTCGTTCAGTTCGATTTATCCCTATTGCAAAACATACATCATCGGACCGACTCTCTGCATATCACGAGACCATTGGAAACCCCTTCAACCTGCAACGATACGCAGGCGGATTCATCATGAGTAGAATCTCCCAGTTGGCGGTCGCTCAGTCTATTGTGACTTGAAGCCAACTATATATTCCCCAGAACTTCCCTCTTCTTTTGGTTATCAGCTTCCTCTCTATTTCGCCACAAGCAAGTCATGGCTACACAAAAACCTTGGACGGTGAGAGCGAATCCGAATTGAGCGAAACAATTTGCTCTTTATTCACTGCGTCACATCAGGTGACACAGCAACACTGCAGATAGCAGTTAGTCCACAGCGAAGCTGCCAATGTAGACAGTGGATAAATGACACAGGACGTACATTCAATCACCTTCCGTAAAACCACGAGCAGCACGAAGAAGAAGCTGCAAGGAATTGTATGTAAGTACGTCCATAGCATGGCAGACAGCCATCAATTTTCAGCATAATATACAGCGGGTATACGGAGGGAGCTATTTGAGCAATATATCGCTGCCCGGAATGGGAAACCCCCATAGTCGATGTGGCCCGCTGTCCGCACAGTCCGGCAAATTGAACATCATGATGATGTCAGTGCTGGCATTTTCGTGAACAAATTTCTTGATCAGCGTCCCCGAGAATGGACCAAACACAAGTCACACACCTTGGAGGTGGCTACGAAAGCGTTTATGGTTGAGGTAAATGCCGACTCTCACTTCTAGAAGCAGCAATCAATTTCTTGTAGGCTTTCAACATGTCTGCTACTATGGCAACGGAAGGAGGTCGGGCGCAGCTAGAACAGTCAGACATGCGTGGTGCCTGGAAGATATCCTAAATGGCCAGAGAAACGTTTTCGTGGGCTGCGATAAGGGAAACGCTACACCTAATCTAGACACATCGCACAGATGTCCGAAAAGAGAAGAAGTGGGGTGTCGAATATCCTAGGCATAGACAGGTGACAGCTGCGATAGAACGACACCCGGAAAAGGTTTATTAGAAACAAACTGACGGCTGCGTTCCTTGGCATAATGGCACCGCCCAGAATCCAATGACGCGCTGTGTGCGCAGAGGAATGGGTACATCTCCTGGAGTCCGACACAAACAGCCGACACCAGAACTAACGTCACCTCCACCCGGAACGCCTCCTCTGTATCCTGGTGACAATAATGGTGCTCTTAATTCCCAAATCGCAAATCTACCTGCCAGATATGCATATAAACATCCCACTCTTCCCAGCGTTCAATTGTTCAAGGATAATGCATATGCCAAGTATAGCGAGCACGATGAAGATTTAATTCCAGATTTGCGGACTGATGAAGGAACATCCACTGGTTAGTACACTGTGTGCTGCAAGGTGATACAGCGAACATCCATTTTGCAGACGACAGCAGCCGATTGAGTGAAACCGCAAACACATACGACCATGCATTGTAAGTATGACGATGTTTGAATGAAGTATTGTTGACAATTACCGGACACTTTATAGTATGTTTCGAATGATCTATTTATATGTATCATTAAAGAACAATGTAGTGATAAAGAAGATAGTACATGAAGACAATAGAGAGGCTGTTAAAACACGATTAATGATATACTCCTCCAAATGAAATGATGGTATATCGTGGATATGCCCATGGCAAAATCAGCATCAACAGAGCATCAAAGATTTCTTGTCCTGTAAGTCGAGTAATAGAAACGCGACTTGGTAGTTATTACATATAGTGGAAGTGTCGACATCCTTTATAGTCAAAACCGAAAGCGACTCACTTCCAGCCCCATCTTGAAAATGAGCGTCAACAGAGTGTCAACGATCTTGAGCGTTCGATCATGCTTTATCGAAGCGCGCTGTGGCTGTTCAACTCCATGCACTCAGTTTTAGCCGTTTTCGTAGTCTATAATGCTCGGGCACACTTAGTTGTACCTTTTTAAATTTAATAAGTTGTTACTGTTCAGGAGGCTATAGCGGGAATATCACTTGCTGATTTGCCCATAGAGGCTGCCAACAACTTGTTTATAGATACGTGCGATTACGTGCCTCATAGATCACCCAAGATGCATGACCATCAATTGTTGACGCTGCATTGACGCTCATTTTCAGGATGCGGTAGGGAGCCTCTCTCTACTTGCTTTCTATATAAATGCTGTCAATACATCAGAAAATGACAGAGCCATACCATAGTCAATATTGTGCAATTGACAGTGGGATATTGGAATGCAACAATGAATGAAAACACCCAAAACGCAGAACCAGAGATTGGAAGTGACAGGTCGAGCCAAACCCGGCAAAACCAGCGGGTTGGCGGGTAAGGGTCCGGGTGTACCCCGCCAGGGGGCAGCGTGTCATGATTTCGGACGGGTCAAGGAGCAATCCGATCAGGTCTTATGGTCCGAACCAGGACCGCTGGCAGGTCACCTGAACCAATTGCTAACACTAACCATTTATATTGACAGGCACAGGCTTCTTATAGTCACCACCTCCAATCTGATACCAGACTTCCAACATTCACCGTATCGTATTGGTTAACCAAATCAGCTTCACAGCATCACCTTGATCAACGGTGGCCGTGGGTATAATTGCGATGGCCATTGTTGTAACAACAACTACCTGTGGTGAGAGACTGCGGAGCGTCTGAGTACATTTCAATCCTATGTCACAATCGCCAGCACCTCTGGAATAGGCTGTAACAATTGTTCACCTTAGTCAGCTTGCGTATGCATCGGTCTATTTGGTACGAATTCACCTGGGCATAGCCTGAGTCAGAGCTTTGCGATTATCAGTCAACTTGATCATGAAATCTTGCATGTCTTAATCACATCTCATATTACAATTTCGCCGGACTTTCTTCGTACATTGACCATTGTGTTCACGGTTACACCAATTGTTCAGGCATTGGCATCGGTTGTGCAATGCAGCTGTAAGTTCATGACCTCATGTCTAGTGAGAGTAAATTGAAACATTTAAGGGTATGGTGATTATGTGAAATTTGACATTCAGTGCTCAATGCAGCAGTTGGTAGTAGAACTCTCCATCAACCATGAAATGTCATGTGTCAGGTACGGCAATTGTATAGACCTCAACACTGGGTGCCCAATTGGGATAACTATTTTTGAACTTGTCTAGATTGAAGTTAGAAAATAGTTTCTCTTGCAGTTCCTCCAGCCTCTGTTTCATGGCCCCAATCATTGTTTGCATTCTAGGCTTGGGCTCGGTTGGGTTGTTGCCCAGATAGTCAGCCACACAGTTGCCCAGGACATACTCCCTGTTGGCTGTGATTCCATCTCTCTTCTGACCATCCTCAGTCTAGGGTGGATCTTCCTGAAGCATGGAAACATGTCAGGGGAAGATCAAGGATATTCGGCCAAAGATTTCACAGGTTTTTCATCCTCAACCCTGGATTAGCCAAGCACAATTGACATCTGGCAGCTGCCACAGAAGGCATAGTAGAAAATTGATGGTAAAATTCCAATGCAAGCTGTTCATTTCTTTCGATTGGGTCATGTTGGACACTCTCCCTGAAGCTTGTGTATTTTTGTGAACCACATGTAACCAATAACTAAAGAATGCAATATAGTGTAATGGCAAGAATGCAGAAGATTGACAGTAGCTGTATAGTTTAGTGCTATGGCTCCACACGAGACAAAAATCAACGTCAACAGAGCATCAACAGAGCGTCAATGATTGTTGATCTCACATCTTTGCAAATCTAATGGCAATGGAACGCGGTTAACCCACGAGGAATCTATCGGCAGCATTTGTTGGCAAAAATTCTATTGTCGTTATCGCGTCTGCCTCCTACAATTGAGCGGCCACAGATAATCAACAAATCTTGTGGAGGCTCAGTACACTATATAGCACTGAACTGCATTACGCAGTTCTCAAATTAAGTTTCACACGGTCAGTCTTTTCTACATGTCCTTGTATACAACTTCACAAATATGCATGCAATGTCTCACAGATCAGACTTTTTTGCTTCTAACTCTAGAGTGAATATATAAGAACCCGCAGTCAGCTCTACTATCACATCACTTTGGGCAGTCTCTCAGGTCGGGTAACCCAGCATTCTAATTCCTACGGTCATGTCGGGATCACAATCTTTGAACACCTGGTTGCTAGAGGTTATGATATGTTTCAAAAATGAACGTGTCCTTATTCGTGAGTTGAGCGACCTGACTTTACACATCATGTTCGATGCTTGGTGGGCTTCAATGAATGTATGCTCGAAACTTCCGATTGCTTAGAAGAATCATAGAAATGTGTCTTCATGGCGATTTTAGTTGCACTGCGGAATTGGGGAGACCAGCTGCCCTGGAATAATATGTATTGTTTGTCATCAAGTTCTTCACCATCCATCAGAACATGGAACCAACTCAATTGGGAAACACTTGCTGGCAAAAGTTCACATCGCAAAGTTGAACTAATTTACACGGACAGAGTTTGCTGAATTGACTAGTTCGATGATCGATGAAACAGCTTTCGCGACCCTGAGGAGGCGAGGAAATCGAGGAATTATAATAATATGTTCCTTGAGGAAATTTATATTTGCCATTTGGGTTGAACCATATTGACCGAAATGACAGACAAACCGCTCCAAACCGGCAGCTAAGGACTTTGAAACTTCCGACTTCCCATGAGACACCTGGAATGGCTACCTCATGTTAGGATTTGTTTCGGCTGATATTCCATGAAACACTATATCAAATCTCGAGCTCCGACAGTCATATACAGCATGACGAAGTGACCTCCTTCTGCTGTGCGCTACGACCCGTAGCAACAATGACCAGAAGGAATATGTACTGACGGTGGATGCAATGAAGAAGCAATTACAATCACAAAATGAACTGAGTTTAGCGTTGGACAGATGGACGTGAACGAACCAACCATCCATAATGTCGGTCATTGTGGACCATATTGATCACATTGCGCATTGCAGGAAGTTGTACTCACTTTCGATGAGGTTGATTGCGTATTCTTTTCCGATTTTGAACGCTAATTCAGAATGTGATGTCAACCGCCAACATACTGGAGCGAGGCTAGCCGGACATTTGGAGGAGGTTCTTCACTGTTTTGATCTTACAGATGGCCGGTTCATTGGAATTGCGACAGAAAATGGTTGCTCAAATCAATCGATCACATGCGAGCTGCAATCGACACTTGAGGCCTCAGTAATCGAGTGGCCTACATGGAGGTACCACATACCATTCATGGCGCACGTCATAAAGCTGGCTTTGGGTGCATTCATGAGCAGCCTCAGTGTAAAGGGACGCACCAAGCATTCGGGCGCCCATGAGTGCGATCAGCAATTTGGAGAGCGTGAAAGCGTAGCCTTTGGGTACTGTCAAAGACTGCGAAAAGAGGGCAATGCTAGAATCAATAAGGCATTGGCCATGAGATCAGGTTTTGGAAAGATCATTGAGAAAGTACATATTTTAAGATATTTTGAAAGTCCTGAAACAGACCTTCATATAGCGGACAAGGCTTTGGGTATTGATTACGCAGACACCTGGTCGTCGAAACAAGTTCATTAACTTTCAACAAGGCAAATTCCACATTGCAGAACCACCCATTGTGGATATCAAGACACATTGGACCTCGACACTGGAGTGGCTCAAGCAGTGCAACTGATTATGAGAATTCATACACAAGTTGCTGCAAAATCAAGAAAACAATGATTACCGGCCACTTTGTACAACACAGGATGATTGCACCAATGTGAAGTACGTCATGGAATTATTGAGGCCATTCCAATGATGGACCCTGTGCATGACAAACAGGCATACTGTCACATTGCATCACGTTATCACTGTCTACAATGACATGTTCGATCATAAGAACGGGGTTATGCGAGCTCTGGCTAGGAAGAAGATTGAATGGGAGGGAGAGTTGTTATTCGCCCTGAAGTTAGCTCAATAAATGCTATCCAAATATTACGAAAAAGGTACTCTGTTGACGGGTATGCTGCTCATTTCAACCAGCATCCTCGATCCATTCTGGAAGTTGCAATCATGTTGGAAGTGAGACAAGGGACTGGATATTAATCTTGAAGACGAGAAATCCTATACTGCCCACCACAAAGAGGGCGTTGTGAAGTATGGGGAGAATGAATATTGTGCCAAACATCGACGGGTACCAGTCAGTACACCTGGAACCATCCCGAGCAGCAATGTTGTCCCCTCTGTGACGGCTTCAGTCTCATATCAATCATCCTGCGATCCACTCGATTTGTCCAGCGATGATGAAGAATACTTAAAGTCTAACAATGTGGCTTAAACGACACCCGGACGAAACGATAGCGCAGCACGCTGGTTGACTGCTGCCAGGCTCTATTTGATTTGGCCGCCCGAAGCATCACAGAACTGGAGGCAAATCGATCCAAATCGCAATGATCACCACTGTGATCCAATGGACATCACCTGTACATTGTGGTGACCGGACATAACCGACTGGTGGCGCCAACCAGAGGGAAAGCCCTTACAGTACGCCGATCTCTCTAATGTGGCACGCCAACGTTTTTGTACCATACCACATGCTGTCACAGGGGAGCCCAATTTTTCGCTTCAGCGAGACATTATCGGCTGGAGTCAGATAAAACCCACTAGTGACACCCTTCGCAAGAAAGTGGTTGTTAGGCAGTCTGTTCCAACCAATAACGGGATTTTGGCCGGTGCTGACCCTGTATTGAATATGTGGAACTCAGAAAATGACTTTGAAATGAAGACCCATGCGGAGGAAAGGAAATTGCACAGACTGGCCAAGGTCCACAACTCTGTCGATATGTGGCAGGGCAACGAAACCCTATATGCTACACAGAAGGGATCTCGCGCTCGAAACCGGCTGATGGAAGCCGTCCGATGCATTTCGGACCCGCAAGAGATCATCAAAGCATCCTTGTCACGCTTTCAACAAGATGGTGCGGCTGCATTCAAATTGTCAGAACGATCGACTATGCCACCTGTGTTGTTTGCAAAGGACCTCGCTGGAGGATGGACCCAAATATTCAATGTCCCCGAAATCAGAACACTCAACCGTCATCCAGTAGAGTGTGATGAAAATAGGCCACATCGAAGCATTTCGGACACCGAAAAGTTTCTAAGCTGTAATTGCGACTTGAATGATCCACACGACAGCAAACACGATTGCGCAGCAGACGATTAATCTGATATTAAGCAAATCAATGGCATCGAGGATCTGGAATGCCCAGAGCTGCAGGATGTGAGTGCCGCAACAGATGTTCCCGGATTGTTTCGGCCAAAACAGAAGTCAAAGGGACAGGCTGAGAGGGTTTTGGTGACGGTCAATGTAATCGATACGGGGAGGAATCAGAGAGTGAACAAACAGTAGGTAGTGGTAATTAGCACAGAATCGAGTATTCCTCAGAGAAACGTTGAAGGTGTTATTGCAAGCGGATCAATCTACTGGCAATTGTTCGACCCAATGATGCTGCATGTCAGTGCAGAAACAATGCAGATGCTGCTCCCTCATTTGATTTTGACAACCTGTTTTCCCGTGTCTCTGTTGATGGACGGCTGTAGAGAGCTGATGGTCTGTACTCAAAACAGCACATATGCCGGTCCAGAATTGGCCTGTCACTGGGCGCGGTAATCAGGACCGAAGTTGTCTGTGGCGCTGTGCTTGCAAACGCCATGGTCACACACGAACCGGGGCATTTCCGGCCGGTGGATATTGTTCCGGCACCATTAGGGGATGGCGATTGTTGACAGTCAGTCCACGATACAGAGAATGACCCCTCAGCCTGAAGCCGTTAACTCCGGCATGTCAGTGAGGAAGTCCCTGATGGTACCTTCCCATGTCCATCATGAGTTCTCCAAGCGCATTGTGATGTCATGCCTAGCGTGCTGGGTGTATTTCATTCGGTGACATACATGCCAGGTGAGAACATCTCTACATACATGCCAGTCCATTGCGGGCCAGAAGATTTCCCAAGATAGCGACACAGTAGGCTTAGGAGCCGCATAATGACCGGACTCAGGGTTGTCATGAAATAGCATTATCTCGAATCTGCCTAGGTGGTCCACCTCTGGAACATTTATTCTGTCATCGTAAGTGAAGTCTCGGGTAATGACTTGCCATTTTCGCACCTCCTTTGTGGTCCATGTGCTGTCTGTAAACGTTCTGTTTACTAGGCTCACCGGGACGTCAGCAGCGCACAGCTTGCACCACTGGACCATAAATATTGCTGGTATCGGATCATTGTATGTTTCCGCTGAGGCAGCTGCCACTAGTGTTGGCAACGCGTCAGGGTAACCAGCCAGCAGTCCGGGTTTGGACTAGACACAAGGTTCAATTCGGTTCCAGACCCGTCCAAATAGCTGACCCTCATGTTCTTGGCAAGCCAAACCCAGACCAGTACCCATCAACCTGGGTGTTTTGCCGGGTTCGCCTCGACCAGTTGGTGGAAATCTGCGATTCTCGGTTTGGGGTTTTTCCATTTATGGTCGCAATCAGATATCCTACCATCTTGTGCTAATCATTAACTTTTGAACATCATTTCCTTTGTATGTTTTATTGGCTGCCATTATAATCAACACATACAGAGTCATGCTCTCTGCTACATCCTGGAGTTGACTGTGAACGATTTTTCATCTTGCATCATCAGTACGATTTCAGGTACAGAACAGCCATCTTGACAGTTGAGGTAGTCATTAAGCTGCAAATGGATCGGTTTGCACCTGCGACTGCGCCGACAACAATTGGAGAGCGGATGGAGATATGTGATAGTGTCAGCGGACAATGACAATGCTGCATGGAACTTCAGGAGCAGTAAGTAGCCATATGAGGTTAGCATGTGAGAAACCACAGTCTCTCATAACAGTATCGGCTCTCACGCCCAACAATGTACCGAATTCCCCACGGATAAAGAAATCAAACCCTGTTCAACCCGTATGCTTTGACCCATGAATATCTCCTCCCGTGGTGATTACCATACAGGAATTGAATTCAGATGAACCTATTGTAATGGCTCGTTTGTCATCCGTACACTGCCTGGACACTGTGTGATTCTTGACAACTAATCTCCACGAAATGTAATCGGTGTACCTATTGTGCTAAGTGGCCACATTTACATGATTTCAGTGACCAAATTGTGAGACATGACAGTTCGTCTGTGCATGTGCAAGGGTCATACGAGCCATACAAATGTTCCTGACTCCAAAGCGAGTTGATTGACGATTGATCAACCTGATATGGTCCAGCCTCTTACAGATAAGTGAGAACATGCAATCTAAATTGAAGACAAAATTTAGAAACAAAGTGTGTGGCAGTGATGGCATACAAGTCGGAGAGGAAGCGGTCAATGCGCAACACGAATCTGTAACAATGACCACAAGTATGTTGCATTCATCCATGCATACAACCACATCACTCTGCGTTCAGACCTGGTGCACATAGTCAGCATTTGTGAAATTGCTTCTGGTTGGTCATCGATATCTAGCAGAAGAAACTGGATAAGGCAACGTGAGGAAGTTGGGCTATATTAATGGTAAATAGTCTGTGGATCTACATGCGGTGAAGTGCCAGCTGAAAGCGCTGGAATGTGACAGTGCAACGTTATCCAACGCTGAGAGAACATGTGCATCAGTAGATCAGAAAATGAGAGGCCTGAAAGCGTTTGGAAAAAATGAGTATTCTTACAAATTATACATTGGCTGTCAACAATGAATATACGATTATTTGTACAAAATTATTAACCATACAACAACAGATAGAACATGTTTATGGTGAGCATCGATAGAGTGTGAACGATTTGTGGTCTTGTAAATAAGTTCATTGGGAAGCGATTTGCTCACTGTTATTCTTAACAATAGTATTGGCTGCATTGATAGGTAAAAGACACAGCAAAACACTTACAGCGCATGCTGAGATGAGAGTCAACGGAGTGTCAATGATATTTGGTCTTGTATGGAAGTTAATTGGGCAGTGATTTGCTTGCTGTTATGCATAACCAATGTATCGGCATCTTGTACAAGTGAAAGAGACAGCAACACAGTAACGGCCCCATTCAGAATATGAGCGTCAACAGAGGGTGAACGATTGTTGTACTCGCGGGCAACTTGATTCGGAACCAATTTGCCTGCTCTGATCCATACTGCACGTATAGGCAGCCGTTATGGGCAAAGCAGACAGTGACACGGTAACAGCCACATTCTGAAAATGAGCTTCTACAGAGCATCAACAATTTTTGTACTTGTAAGTATGTCAATGTGATGGCGTTGTCATGTATACGTGGTTAGGGTTGCTGGGCAGTCACGTGAGGTGTCCAGCGCCGGGTAACCACCAACCTTATATGGACATTGCGCCGGAGGCTTGGCTCCGTATCAACAATCAGAGCACTTTCTTTTACACTTCATATCACTCGCACCGGTGTGCAACAATAATCCATGTTGTGTATCCGTATGCAACTGAATGCAGGCATATGCGCCATGACACTAAATTCGATCTTTTCAAATTCGGATATGTTTCGCTGACGTGATCACGCGACTTCACCTCTTCATTTTATGCGTCGTGACAGACACCAAATCAAATTCTTACAGTCAACTACCCTTCATGCCTCAAACGGGAATACAGAGAAGCCTATTTCATGTGCCTAAGACGCGTGCAAGCAAAAAATCCCTGTGAGCATTGCTCAGCCGAATCACTCCTCTTGGTACGCACCGCGTTTCGGTGCGACCAGAAGATGAAATCAATGATGACGACCCCATTCACACTCAGATCCGGGAGGAAGCACATGATCATGACGATGAAGATGCAGATAAAGATGATGAAGGCCCATCCTCCCCAGAAGTCAAGGATAATCGCGGCCGAGACTAGATCTTGGCAATAATCACCCAGCACGACCAAAAGGAGTTGCTTGAACAGAATTGAATGGTACTTAAACACCTGTTCGGACAAGCCCAATAGCAAGAGGAGAGAACCCGAACTTTTTCCAAACTCGACCACAGCCGAGCCACCAATAAACCAAAGAATTCAGGAAATCACTCCAAAATCTTCAAGATGGTTGATCCCTTACGGTAGTGTGATCGAGCAAACAAGCAGGATAAGGTTCTCGAAACATTGAAGTCAAACATTGCTTCTCACAAGCACCTATTCCAAAGAAGTGATCCCGATCAAGTCAAGTATGAAATGTGTGTTCTGGATACCTGTAATGATCACCCAGATCCGACTCGCTGACGGACAGGAAGTACGAACCCATTCGAGTGGGTCAGCTAATTACGTGCGGCGAAGGACCCATGTATACAGAAATTTGAACTGTTCGTGAACGAAATTCAACAGATGTACACAGATCACGATAGGGGTCTCGATACAGCGACAGAAGCCATGCAGGAGTACCAGCAACTACCACACGAATCAGTCCAAGTTTATGCCAACCTCTTCAAAGCAGATTGGAGGAGAGCTGGCTGGAGCCTTATAATACACGAAGAGGGCCAATACGACATGGAATGGGTGGTCCTGCGGCACGCACTCCAGATCAAACTCAGACGTTGGTTGCCCATGTGCAACGACAGGTTCGACACACTAGACCAACTCTTCGACTGTGCAGCGGCTTCAGAGTTCAAACTGGACAACAAGAAGCCCGGAGGACAACAACAGCAAAGGCAAACATGAAAGTCTCCGAAAGGTGGCAACAAGCAACGAAATTTTCAACCATCAATCTCCGAAGCTGTGGAAAACACTTCCGGGAATTCCGATACCTCCGGCAATTCCAATAATTGCGACACCAGTACCTCCAAATCGGGCAAGTCCAATGCATCCAGTGGAGGCTGCCATGCCAACTTATCACCAGCACCGTGGCTATCTAATCAAGTCTACAAAAGCCACAAGGTAAACAGGCAATTCACTTGCTGCGGCAGCGGAGACCACACAACCTACATTTGTTCCAAATATGGCAAGTTGAGCCCACCTCACCAGATCTCCACCAATACCAGTGGCTATGACGGCACACAAATTAAGCTCCGAAAGTCATTCGACACGCAGCAGCAAAGAAACTTGTCCACCTCTCTCCGTATCTAACTCGACGGGCGAGGCTGCATGACACGCAGTTACACTCTGAGAACTTGGGAAGCCGAGCCTTAGTAGCAACTTTGGATGAGATTCAACCATGCTGAATCGCCTTGAAATGAAAAGTCATTCCGGAAGGTCGGGCTCTGATATCAAGCCAATATCTATGCTGCACAGAGAGACTGGATTCGGCACACATTATCAATGATGTCCTTGTACAACATATACATGGCAACATGCAGCGAGTCGTTGCACTGCTCGACTATGGTGCAACGACCATCATTATATCACCATGCCTGCTGAAGACAATAGAACTGCCACACGGAACAGCATTCACATCCACCCACGGTGTCAATCTCCTGGTGAAGATATCTGCAACGGAGAGCCGAAAGCCTTGTCTTAAGGTTCAATATTTTGAACAGCTTAAACCGGTTGACAAATCGGAAGTTTTTGTCATCCCCATGATGGCATATGACCTAGTCTTGGGCTTGCAATGGTTTAAGGCGAGGAACCCGGAAATCGACTGGACCAAACGTCGATTGATGCAATCATCGTCATGATTAGGTTCTCAGCAATGGCACGAGACTTGGCAAGGGCCGGGTAACAGCAACCGGTTATAGATGACTCGCGATCTCTCTCTGAAATCACCTGCGATTTTCTTACATATCACCTACTCTATTATATTACCACATCCCCGCATGCAACCATATCTTCCAATACACTATCATTAGCAGCCATATCCAGATATATGGCCTTGCACTGTTATCACTCCTGATCTGTTTGATACGTTTCGCTCACTGGACCTTGTAATTTGCCCCCTTCGACATGTCGCCACAAAATAACCTGTTTTATCCAAACCTGCATCCAAACAAGTTTACTTGAACTCAATTGCGCGTCGCTGACATTCATGACAGTGATGACAGACTGCAGACAGCGGCATCGATAGCCGAAGGCGCTACTCCAGCAGTTTCAATGGAGGTGGTGATTGATGATGATGATGATGTCAACGATGACCTCCGAGATCAAGGAGACGATGATAGCCCGATTGAACATGATTTTGGTGATCACTGTTCCCCACTTAATGATCAGGATCGTTTAGAAGTGGATACTCAAAACTGGTTGATGCTGGAAATGCTTCTCGAAAACCAAGCCCAGGGGAAATCTGAACAGACACACGAACGGGAGTGGATGGCGGCTGAACAGGAATGCATGGCTGCCGAACAGGATGAATGAATGGGCTGCCGAATGAGCCAAACCCTCAGAACCAAGTATCATAGGCGTGAGACCGAATATCAGACCGATGGTGGACCCTGTCCGCCACTCCGGCGGTGCGAAACAGCTGGACGGATTTCTGGACGCGTAATGCTTGAATTTCAACTCCCGCGGCCATCTATTCCCACGCAGTGGACTTGGTGATGTCAAATACGCGATCTCTCTTCTGGACTCCTGGAGCAATCACCAACACCTGGCACTCAGGCAGACTGCGATGACAGACCCTTCGGAATGGGCGGGCGACTGACCTGCGGAATCTCACCCATGCCTCCAGGACTTGAACCTCATTTCACAGGAGATGGCCAGGGTTGATGGGGATACGGATCGACGTCGCGTGGCTCTGTGTAGGCTGATGCAGGAATATATACAACTTGCCCAAGAATCGGTTGGAGCCTATGCGAACCATGTGAGAACAAATTGGAGACCAGATGGGTGGAAGCTACAAATGCATGAAGAAACCCTCTATGATGTTGCCTAGGCAGGCCTCCACAACTCTCTCAAGAAAAAAGTTGGACCGATGGCACCCACCTGCGCCAGGTTTGACTCCTTGGACAAATTCATTGATAATGCCGTGGCCTCGGAAGTTACACAGGTCGAAAACCAGAAGCCACAGCAGCAGCAACAACAGCAGCACCAACAGCAACAAAAACAGCATACGGACACATCTTCCGAAGGTGGCAAACAAGCCTACCGGCCATACATCTCGCAGCCAGTCGACACCACCGTCTGCGGCAAATCCGCCTACGGGGATCAAACAGACACGGCAACTCGGGTGGCGAAGAACAATCGTGAGGCCTACCGCCATCACCATTGGTCTCAAAGGAAATCTTCGAAGGAGGACGTTCTGCAGGCATTTGCTTACAATGCGGATCTCCAGACCACAAGTCGAGCATCTGCCCTGAATCCTCACAAGCATGTAGCCCACCGCGGCAGACGCAGACATTAGCTCCAAACAGGGGTGGAGGACACCACATCAAACGACAGAGGTCCATCGATAATCTCCAGCCGAAAGAGTGATAGGGTTCGCGCGACATCTGGCCCGACGGGAGAGCTTCGAAGAGGCGGAATTGGGGTTAGAGTGGATTGCAATGCAGACTGTGATGGCGACGATGGATATCATACAACCGCATCGGATCGCTTCGAAGTCAAGGGTGATGTTAGACAGCGGAAATGCTCTCATGCCGAGTCAGTACATATAAGGCACATCCAGACTGGACACATCCTATATTGTTCACGAGGTTTTTATCAGAGACGGAAGTGACAACATGCACAGCGTGCGAGAGCTCCTCGATTGCTGCGTGACAACCATCTTTATGGCACTGAGAATGCGAACACGGCTTGGGCTAGTGGACGAACCAGCGTACCTCACGACTCTAGGCCTCAATGGGCAGGTATTGACTCACCCAACCGACAGTCAAAACACCGCGTTCACCCTTCACTAGATGGAGCACTTATCACCAGTTCAAGAATTGGAGGTGCTAGTTGTGCCCATGCGGGCTTACGACGTGGTTCTGGGAGTGCCTTGGTTGCAATCCAGGAATCCTGATGTCGATTGGCAATGCACTCGACATTTCGCTCTGCGAACCACAGGGGGAGCGGCAGTGGTGGCAGTGGTCCCAGTAGACCACCAAGAATGCCCCAGTAATGTTCCAGGATCTACGGCTGGGGAGGAGGCGTGTTCCGAAGGAGCCGGCGGATTCCCAGATATTCAAATACTCGAGGCAACTACTTTTGACGATTTACAGCCCAGTGAGCAGGTTGTCGGGAAGTTCTTCCTAAGAGTGGGAGATTGTATAGGGCTGCTGGGAGTGACTGTGGAAGCCATCGTTGATGGTGAGTGAGATAGGCCCCAGTCGCTGGATGGGCGAGCAGGGACCAGCGGCGGCAATGGGCAAAATGAGGTTCCCAAGGGTATTCTCATGAAAACGTGGCCGGCCCGCCAATACACGAAGTCAGTACCAAACGGCGGGGCTTGGCCCTATTGTGGCGAACCATTTCAAATACGGACACCTGGGTATTTGTGCTTACCTCTTCATATCTATTAGGAATTGAAAACTCGTGTGTGCAGATGGCGCCGGCACAACGACGACGATGGTGCCTACAGATGATGGATGATATATTCCGGCTACATATGGAGAATTTGTGGAGGTTTTAAGCAAATACAGGGCGGAGACACTCACTCAGCATCGGTCAACCGACCATGCAATTGGCCTGAAGCCTGGCTATACCTTGCTATATGGGCGGAGTTACAACCATTTGGAGTTCGAGTTGAGGATGGTAAAGGCTTACATCGAGCCTAACCTACCAAACGGGTTTATTCAGCGATCATCATCGCCGGCGGCAGCGCCAATCCTCTTTGCAAAAACCAAGGATGGAGGGTTAAGGCTGTGGTTGGATTAACACGTGCTGAATCTGGCAACAGTGACGAATCGGTATCGGCTTCCGTTAATCTCAGAGATACCTGACCATGTACGTGAGGCCAGGATATATGAGAAACTGGACCCCCGTTGTGCCTTTACACTCATCCGGATCAAGGAAGACAATGAATACAGAACGGCTTTCCAAACGAGTTACGCCCAATTGGAATACTGGGTCATGCAATTTGGCCTAACAAACGCGCCGGCCATGTTCCAGTCTTACATCGATGATTGCCTACAGCCATACAATGACAACGTCGCGTTATGCTCCCTCGACGACATACTCATCCATTTGACAAACGACAAGGAGCATTAGGAGCATGTGTGCCAAGTGTTGCGGAAACTTAAGCAATTCGGCCTTTATTGCAGAGCCGAGAAGTGGCAATTTGGAGTTTCGGATGTCGGCTTCCTGGGGTTTGTTATCACTCCGGATGGAGTCGGCATGGAGTCCGACCGGATCCCAACAATTGAGGACTGGCTGACACCAAAGTCAATAAGAGATGTCCAGGTTCTCCTGGGATTCATGAACTTGTACTGAAGGTTCATCCTGAAATATGCCAAGGTGACTCTTCCGCTTGCAGAACTACTACCGAAGACAGATAAGGCAGGTGAGCCACCGAAAGGCAGACCTCGATGCCAGAAGTCAAAAAACTGTGGGAAACTCAAATCGGTATGGACGTGGCAAGCCCAATTGGCGTACTGGACACTCAAAAGGACCGTCACCAAGGCACCGATACTGCAGCATTTCGATCCGGCCAAGCCAATCATTCTCCAAACAGACCCAAGTGGATTCGCGATTGCGGACATACTCAATCAGTACAGCAGTTTCGGGGTTCTCAGGCGGGTCAATTTTTAGTCCCGGAAGTGCTCTTCAGCGGAACAGAATTACGACACTTATGATCGGGAGCTATTGGCCACCATGGAAACACTAAGACAGTGCCGAGACTACCTCATGGGCGCCCATCTCAAGCTTTCAGTTCGGTGCCACCTGAAGAATCTCGAATATTTCCAGACATCCAAAGTGCGCTCCAGAAGAGAAGCCAGGTGGTCGGAAACTCCTTCAGCTTACAACTTTGTCATGGAACACCTGGAAGGCAGCAAGAACCCGCCTGATGGTCCGTCCAGACTACCCGACGACGAGATTGGCTGCGAAAGGCCTGTGGCTAGATTATTGGCAACCGTCTCAGTGGAACCGTACAAAGATCCCATGCGAGCAATGATCGGGGCTCAGGCTTCCCACTGGTTGGCTGTCGACGTCACGGCGAAACCCATCGACCAACCAGCTGCAAACGACACAGGTAACGCGGGGAAGCAGAGTCAATGGAACATTGTCGCGGGGGCAGTGACTTACTAGGGGAGGATATACATTACTGTGGTCGATTGTTTACGCGGAAAAGTGATAAGTCTATTCCATGACAACCCTGATTCCGGTCATTGTGGAGCTCTTAAGACTACTGAGCTGGTATCTATGGATTACTACCGGCCAGGAATGGTCTCGCACATTCGTAGGTATGTCGTGTGTCGACTATCAGTCCCTCAACCTGGGCACAGTTAAATCTACATACCACGTTCCTCTAATCCCAGAACTACTCATTCGAGTGTGCAAAGGCCGGATGTTTACAAACCTGGGCCTCCGGAATGCTTACCACCTAATCCAAATATCAGATGGAGAGGAATTCAAGACGCCATTCCGAACCCGCTACGGTCAGTTCGTGGACCAAGTTATGCTCTTCTTGTCGTCGAACGCAGCGGCTTTGTTTCAGGCTTACATCGACGGGTGTCTACGGCCCAATATTGGCGACTTCACAGTGTGTCACCTAGACCATAAACTCCTCAACTCGACCAGAGAGAAGTCGCCCGAAGACCAAGTGGGAAAAGTGCTACAAAGCTTCGAGGACATTAGGTGATATTGCGTGGGCAAAAAGTGTCAATTCGGAGTTCGGGAAGTTCGCTTTTTAGGAATTGTCAGCAATCCGGATGGAATCGCCATGGAGACAGATCGCACATCAACGATCGAAGACTGGCCCACCACGGAATCAGTTCAGGATGTGCAGGTAAATGTTGGTTTCGAAAACTAGTACCAGAGATTCATTCGGACATAATGTAACGGCGTCATACGGCAACGGGCACGTTACGTGTCCAGGGCCGGGTAACTTCAACCTTATATAGACGACTGCCATGACACTTAGATCTGTACCGATAATCTTACTACTTACTTCTACACTCGTGCTCACTCGCACTCGCGTGCAACCGGATCTAATTGATTACCATACATATCCTTACACCGCAGAGCGCAGGCATACGCGGCCTTACACTATTATCGGTATTTCAGGAATCGGATACGTTTTGCACACGGGATTTCGCGAGTTCACCCCTATTTTCGACGCGTCGCAACACGTAATAAAACAAGTCAAATACCGTCAATTACCCCCCATGACTCCAAAGAAAACCGCTAGAACTCAATTGCGTATGGCTAACACGCGTGAGAGTACACCATCACTGGCTAGTCGAATTACCCCTATTCCTTCCGGTCGAGTCTCCGTACTCCCGGAGGATGAAATCACCGACGAGGATCAAGATCACGGAATAGTTCAAATCGACGAAGAAGAAGGAGACACTGAGAACGAAGATGAACATCAAGACCGAGGGTACATACGAGCGGCCTTTACCGAGGAGGATGTTCGGGAGACGATGGAACAGCAGCGGAAGCTAGTCAATACTGTCATGCAACAAAACGCGGAGTTGATGGAAGTCAATCGAGAACTCCGACAAGGATCCGCACGACCGGAATCGACTACTACGAGGGAAAAGTTTAAGATCACTCAGCCTAAACGATTCTGCGGAGGAGCTCGGGAACTAGAGATCTTCACCGGTGCCCTGCGATCAAATTTCAGGACCCACAGCCATCTATTCCCGAACGGCGATAGCGACAAAGTGCAGTACGCCCTGGATCACCTCGGAAGTTGGGCAAATCATTCTGATCAGTGTCAACAAAAGACGAGCATGACCGATCCAGTTTCCTGGGGTCAAGATCTACGAAACCAAGAGAATCTGTGTCAGGAGGACTTCGACCTCTTCACCACCGAGCTAAGGAAGATGTACGGAGATGAGGAGCGGGAGCTCAATCCGGCAACACGAGCATACCACGAGGTTCCCCAAGGTTACCACGATCCGAAAGAAGGCGTCAGCGCTTACGCAAACCGGCTTCGGACGAACTGGCGGGAGGCCGATTGGGATGAGCAGATACACCACAAAATGTTATATGGCATGGTCTGGTCGGGATTGAAAGAGTATCTACGACCAAAAATAAAACCGTTTACCGATGAAAGCGGTAGGTTTAATACCATCGACAAACTTTTCGACCGAGCTGCAGATGTCGAGTCACTACCGAAAGCCGACAAACAGAATCAACAACAGCATCAGCAAAAGCAACCGGGAGATTCGAAGAAACTTAACTTTCGACCGTCCATTTCCGAACCGACCAAAACAACTCAGACCAATCCTGGCAACTCGGGACACCCCAACAAATCCGGAGGAGGCAATCGCGCCAACCTATCTCCGGCACCATGGCTAACGAAGGAAGCCTATGAGAAGCGGAGAGTGAACCAGCAGTGTACTCGATGCGGAAGCAAGGAGCACAAGGCCCACAAGTGTACAAAGTACGGACGACCGATGTGGCCCGATAGGAACCCCACTGAGGCCTCGGGCTCAGGCTCGGGAGAACCGCAAGTTAAACGCCAGGAGTCCTTCGATACTCAACAGTCAAAAAACTAATTTACCTCTCTCGGTATCTAACTCGACGGGAGAGGATGGACAAGGAGGAGTTAGGGTTGCAGCGGTTGGGATCAAGAGCATTAATGGCAACACTGGATGAGATACAACCACATCGAATTGCCCTGAAATCGAGAGTTATCCTGGAGAAAAGAGCTCAAGCGTCAAGCCAATATCTATGCGGCACTGAGAAACCGGATTCGGCACATGTCATTCACGAGCTCCGGGTACGAGATAAACATGGCAATATGCAACGCGTACGAGCACTTATCGACTGCGGCGCCACCAGCATCGTTATGGCCCCTAGACTGGTTCGGCAACTCGGGCTGAAACACGAACCAGCATTTACCTCCACGCAGGGCCTTAACGGTCATGTGATGGTGTCGGCAAAAGAGAGTCGGAAGACCAGCATTTCGGTTCAGTACTTCGAACATCTAGCCCCGGTTGACGAACCGGAGGTGCTGATCGTTCCTATGAAGGCGTATGACTTAGTTCATGGATTGCCTTGGTTTAAGGCGAGAAACCCGGAGATCGACTGGAGTCGAGGGAGATTGACAGCTCTAAAAAGCCCGGGCGGTGATGGAGCAATTCCGGAGGCAGATCACATCAGTACTCTGCAATCGGTGGACAACGTTTCGGATGCAAAATTGCTGTCGGAACAGTGCGGTGAGGATAGACCTCTTCCGAGTCCAGATATACAAATACTCGGTGCTACCGCATTCGACAACCTACTAGCTAGTGATGAGGTTGCCGAGACCTTCTTTCTACGACTGGGAGATTGCACTGGGATGCTTGGAGCCACGGGAGAGCGGTCTCACGAACAAGGTGAATACCCTCGTAGGCTGGACGTACGAGCAGGAGCAGCGGCGGTAGTTGCGGTAGAAGAGTTACACATTGACGGTGCTTGAATGACTGCTACCGGCTCGCCGAGTCACGAAGGGAATACCGGGACGGCGGGGCTTGGCCCTATTGTGGCGAACCGTTCTGATCCAGGCTCCCGGGACCCCTACCCATCTTCACCCATTTCGAGTTGTTGCAGACTGAGGCTAATAGCGTGCAAACAAGATGGAACAGAACAAATGAAAACGGGGATGGTACCCACTGAGGGTGGAGGACGTATTCCAGCCCAATATCAAGACTTTGTGGATGTCTTCAGCAAGACAAAGGCTGAAACACTCCCGCCGCACCGGCCAATCGACCATGCGATCGACCTGGAGCCAGGCTATATGTGACCATACGGGCGGATCTACAACCTCTCGGAGGTCGAACTCAAGACACTGAAAGCTTACATCGAAACACACCTGGCAAGCGGCTTCATCCAGCGATCATCATCACCGACGGTGGAACCGATCTTATTCGCCAAGAAGAAGGATGGTGGTCTAAGACTCTGTGTCGACTACCGAGCACTCAACTTACGCTCAGTAAAGAACCGGTACCCCCTTCCACTAGTCTCGGAATTGCTAGATAGAGTACGCGGAGCTCGGATTTTCACCAAGCTGGACCTCCGCAACGCGTATCATCTAATCCGGATCAAAGAAGGCGACGAGTACAAGCCAGCATTTCGTATCCGGTACGGTCAATTCGAATACCGAGTCATGCCTTTCGGCTTGACGAATGCACCGGCTACCTTTCAAGCATACATTGACGATTGCTTGCGGCCTTATATCGACAATTTCACCGTGTGCTACCTCGACGACATCCTCATCTACTCGACCAACGAGGACGATCACGAGGATCACGT
>Ga0307512_10002361_pt1 | contig 24143 bp, 27 predicted proteins | sample 14_EM_MG_FD_200267 | JGI IMG/M metagenome (GOLD analysis project Ga0307512, IMG submission 200267) | Populus trichocarpa ectomycorrhiza microbial communities from riparian zone in the Pacific Northwest, United States - 14_EM | ecosystem: Host-associated > Plants > Roots > Unclassified | place...
CTCTGGGGTGCATGGCGAGCGTCAGACGTTGAAGTGACAGACTCGGTCCGGGGCAGAGTAAGGAAGAACCACGGACGAGCTTCGATATGACCAGGTCGATCGCTGCGACGCGCTCGTCCATGCACGAGAGCTTTGGACCGACGATGCGGGAACGCGGTTGCTCTCCTTCAGGCACGAGTGCGAGCATATTGCTAACAAAATACAAAGGAGTGAGAGCCGCCCATCGTATGAAAACGACCTGAAATAGACTAGACGGGGAAAGCCTTTCAAATGAGACGGACGCACTCGAGGTCGGTTCGGGCATCTATTAGCTCACGGACGGACCTAAGGCCATCCTTACACACGAGATCGTCCCATGTGTGGCAAGCAACCCGGAGCTCCTGCAGCGAGGCGCGCACTTTTCGGTGATAGGTCGACTCGGCGTTCTTGGCGGCTGCTTGAGTAGATTTAGTAGTGGGAGATTGAGACTGCTTTACGGGTGATGAGGATGGTGTGGACGGTCCACGAAATGATGCCAATCGTGCGGACATGATACTTCACTTCAAGGGTTCGGCAACGGACCGGTCATTGAGATTGATTAACCTTTTCTTGGAATCAAATCATCGCTGAAATGTCCACCGCGCTCGAGGAAAATCTCCTCCGGTCAGAGGCGGAGCTCAAGCTTGGTTTGGTATCGAGCATCTCTCTGCATTTTAGTACTGGGGCCACGCGGCACCCATAAAACCCGCACGCTGACACCTGGGACTTGCTTGCACAGGCGAGGAAACAAAAGGCGGAGAAGTACAAGGATGTCGGTGAACCCATATCCCTCCCCGGCGTGCCCCTAGATATAGAAATACGCGGGAACTACGCTTGGGTCGCCGAAAGCACGCATATCGCTCGTAAAGTCGACCTCCATGTGCGTTTCGAATCCAAACCCCTTTTTTTCGTTTCTGAACGTTCCAAAATGTGGGCGTTTTACTTTTGTATCGCGTTTTAGACCGGGAAGACCACACAAGTCTACAAGGGCCATTCCGGACCAGTGACGTCCCTGGTATTTTGCGACAGGGTATATGGTTCTGGAGACGAGAATCTTCTGATAACGGGCTCATGGGACAAGGTGGGTTTTGGTGACCATGGTCCGTAGAAGGGGCGCCTCTTTGACGCCTCTTGGAAAAGACCATCAAGGTGTGGAATACGGACGTGAGCATCCATCTACCTTGTGGACTAGCCCCAGTCTCACACATTTGTCCTCTTCAAGACCAAGGCAGTGATCTCGTCAACTCTGGCACACACGGATTTCGTCAAGACACTTCTCATCGTGCCATCTCTTAAGCTGCTCGTGTCTGGAAGCTCGGACAAGTCTGTACGATTCTGGTCAGTAGTATTTTGAAGCCTATTTTTTTTCCCTAGCAGTTCATCTGTTGAAAATGCTGGGCATGAACACTACTCTAGGGATCTGTCCTCACCCCAGTCGTCAGATGGACCATCCCCCGTTGGCTCCATATCCGCACATACCCGGCCGGTTGAGTCCCTAGCAGCATACCTCGACACGACTACCAGTCCACCGCATCTCGTCCTATTCACGGCTGACACGATGGGCGTGATCAAAGTTTGGGACGTAGTGAAAGACTCCGCGGAAGGACCCCCAATCTGGCGCAGCACTCTCCGCGACGAATTGGAGGACCACCGTACGCGGATCAACGAGATCGTGTACGGAAAGGGTCATCTGTGGTCAGGCAAGGACTCACGAGCTCGTCCCTCTCGGCCGGTCCAGCTGATGATGATGATGCTCATTCTTTCCCCTCAGCTTCTGCGGATGAGACAATTCGGTTGCATGTATATCCGCCATCGACGGACACAAAGCCGAAGCCAAGTCCGCCCATCACACACAGGACAGGGTTTAGAGCTGTCCTACCCATTTACCTCCACTCCAATTTGGATCCGGACGCATTTCCATACCTTCTAGCCGGATCTGGGGATTGCATTCGTACCTACGATGCTTCTTCGGTCGATGAAGTGGAGTTCATAAGAGAGGTCGAGGGACATTGGCACGATGTCACACATCTACGAATATGGATCCAACAGGCCGCAGATGGGACGAGGAGAGATGTGTGGGTTGTTAGTGGAAGTCTCGACGGTACTCTTCGCAGATGGAAACTATCAGGTGCGGACGGTCTGACACCACACTCTAATGACCATGACCTCACCGTGTTTGTCAGATCTTGTCGTCCCTCCAACGCCTCTTAGTGAAGAAAGAAAGGATGCTACGACGAATGATACGAGCCAGTCGGATGGGCCACTCGGCCTTACAGAAGAAGAGGAAAGAGAGCTTGCTGAGTTGATGGGGGATGACGTGTAAATACTGTGCAGTGTCCAACAACTAATAGATCAAAGCTTAGAACTAAGCCACAAAGTACCTAGAGTTTAGCCTGGGGCATAATCAGGTCATGTGAACGACCGAGGCTTTTGGCTGCGGTTGTTACGAGTTCATCCACGCTGATAAACGAAATTGAGTATTGTCCTACGAGACGAGGAAAAACAGGTCTCACATTTCCTTTGCTGGTTTAATGTCCTGGGGAAACAATGTAAAATTAGCAGGGTATCTTCAGAGCGGGCCAAAAGAAACAAAGAGCCACCTTGATAGAAGCTGCGACTTGTCCCATTAACCCTGCGTGCAACGGTGAGTTGCGAACCACTACCAAAGCCTCAAGGGAACTCACACATGCGGCCTTGCAGCAACTTTTCGGGGTGTTCGTCCATCTCGACCGAATGTGGTAGCTTGCCCGCGGCAAGCAACTCTGACATTTCCTGCTGACGATTTTCCTCCCTGGGGATTTGGACCAGCCAAGTTGGAGTCAAATGAACGTCATTGGCGGCAAACCCCAGGTAGGACAGGGAGGGGGGTTCATCTTACCAGTCTCGGACGTACTCCGTCTTGCGCACGTGCAGCGGACGGCCGCTGTACACTAGGGTTTTGACCATGTCATCATAGCCAGCCGACACGACAAGCTGCTTGTGCAAGGGCGGCGCGCCGGACTCCTCGCTGGCCACGAAACGGGTGCCGACCCACACCCCCGAGGCGCCGTAGGAAAGCGCGGCGGCGAGGCCACGTCCGTCGGCGATGCCGCCGGCCGCGACGACGACAATGGGCTCTCCGGTCAACGGGCTTTTCTGGTCCTTGCAGAGGTCGACTACGGCGGGAATGAGGACGGAGAAGGGCGTGTCACCGGTGTGTCCGCCGCCTTCGCCGCCTTGGGCGCATATAATGTCAACACCTGTGGTGCGCCGGTTTTAACGAGCGGACGAGGTTGATAAGACAAAAAAGAGTTGTTGACCTTGATTCAGTGCCTTCTTCACATGCTACAACAGTTGCTTGGTAAACATGATGAAGCGGCTGATCCAAGTTGGACAGCACCTTTGGATGTCCTATCATGCTGTGGATGAACGAGAGAATATGACCCCCACTTCTAGTTGCAGTCCGGAATTTACACGCACTTCATCACAAGAATCCCAGCAGCATGGAGTCTATCAACCATTTCTTTTGGGGGGACTCCAACTGCACAGACGAAAAGAGTGACCTTCTTTTCGATGATAACATCCGTGAGCTCGGACAACTGTCCTTTGGTATAGTCGTACTGAGGGACCAAAAATAAATGGCACAGGCCGCTGGCAGACAGATGGGCCTTACGTTAGTCTTGCGTGCCCCGCCGCCCACCTGCGGGATAGCGAGGTCAACGCCGAAGGGTGTATCCTTATCTTCCAGTTGGCTCCTCAGATCGTCAATGGCTTGTCGAAGTATTTTGGGGCTATATGTCAACCCGCCAATGACGCCGATTCCACCTGTGCAGATATGGGCCGCGTGCGACAATAGAATACGTGAGCCGCAAACCCAACTTTGGTGGAATCAACACACCCGCATTAGTGACTGCAGCAGCTAATCTCGGCCCCGCGGCCACGTTCATGCCTGTCAAAATCGATTAAATTTGTCCTCTAGATTAGAGCGACCGAGGAGAAATTCTGACCCGCAAGCATGACGGGGTGTCTTATATTGAACAAGCGGGTGAGAGGTGTCGAGAAAATTTGCTGGGAAGGGGCCATTCTTTCCGCTCAATGGACGAAGACACGTCTGCATCGATGACGGGAGTTTTTATACGCTTCCCAGGTTGAAAACGCAAGAAGGGAACACGTCATGTGTACAGTCGTATTTCTGTCATTACTACGTGAACTTGTTCAACCGGTAAACCGGCTAACTTGTGAACCGTACTGTACCCGCAACTCGTCTTCGCCAACCATTCAATTTCAATACGATCGTGGGACCACGATGTCCGCCGACAAATGTCCAGTCGACCACAAGTCACTACCCAGCGGCTGCCCGGTCGATCACACCACCCGTTCAACTTGGGGTAGCATTCTGCCTCATTCCTCAGACACCCTGTCGTCCGAGCCTACCAGCACCAGCAATAATGCCACCCGTGCTCCCGAATCACTCTCCACCTCTCGCGAGGTCTCCTCCATCCCTCGCAGCGACAAGGAAAACTGGGTGTATCCCTCCGAGGCACAGTTCTACGCGGCCATGGCACGCAAGAACCACGATCCCCGCGCGCCGGACATGAAGGTCGTCGTACCCATTCACAACGCCGTGAATGAGCGCGCGTGGTCCCACATCAAGGAGTGGGAGGCAGGACGTGGCGCGGAGCGCTGTGGAGGCGTTCGTCTGGTCAGCTTCAAGGGCAGACCAGCGGAGCCCAGCCCAAAGGCGAGAATCTTGACCCTCCTCGGGTACGTACATTTCCGCTCTCTCAGACTTGTGTGCTCGATATGAACATGTTTGCCTCGTAGATACAACCCGCCTTTCGATCGACACGACTGGGTCGTGGACCGTTGCGGGACTCGCATACGCTACGTGATAGACTTTTATGCTGGCCGCCCCCTACCAGGCACTTCCAATGTGTCCTTTTTCCTTGACGTGCGACCGGCACTGGACAGCTGGGAAGCGGTGCGCATGCGCACGGGCGTGTTTGTAAACAAATGGAAGCTTGCGATCCAGGAGGCAATCTCTGGTCCTTCCTCTGTGCCACCGGCATCTGCGAAACCTGATCCATGACCCTCTCTGATTGGTTTTTCCCTAGCTACACCACTACCCACTTACTCCGTAGACATTTGTATAATTCGAGAGAGACCGAGATACGCCGCGAATGAGTATTCCAGGTCCTCGGGATTTTCCTGCAAAAGGTTATGACCCTCAAAGCGAGAACCGCAGGACCAGGGTCCTTTCCTCTACAACCCGATTCAACGAGAGTATCAATGGGCGCCTACTTAGCAGTGTTAAGCATCGCCCTATTCACAGGATCCTCATACAGCTCCCTCTGCGCGAATCGCATCCACACCTCGCCTTACTCATAATGTCTGCCGTAACATCGCGTTCTAACTTTGATTCCGTCTTCAATTCTGCCCTACATGCTTATAAAATGCGAACTAATCTCGACCTCGCAACGCATCCACTACTTTCCAGCCTTCAAACTTGCGATTCCCCCGATGCGGTTCTGACCATCCTTCGAGAGAAAATCCTCGCATCTGATCAATCCCAGGGTGGAGATGAGAGACTCACAAATTGGCTCATCCCGACGGTCAATGTCCTCTACGCATTTTCCGCTACACTTGGTGAGGGTGTTGGTCTGGTGAGTATTGGAAAGTTCCCATGCCGAGAATGTTTGCTCTGATACTCGTCTCTCAGGTATTGTCACCGGCGAAAGTAGTCTTTGCTGGGATTTCGGTCCTCCTTTTGGTCCGTATCTTCCTTGATTCACTCGCGTAAATTGTCGTGAGACTGAAGGGCTCCAGGCGGCCAAGGACGCATCTGCGTTTCGAGATACGCTCCTCGACGTATTTAGTCGCATCGAACTTTTTTTTGCACGACTCAACATATATACCACAGTCCCTCCGACACCAGCAATGACAGGCGTAATTATGGAGATCGTGGTCGAGGTGCTGTCTTTTCTGGCGATCGCTATGAAGATAGCTAAACGAGGTCGAACGAGTAAGTTGCTCCTGATGTCATATTGTCCATGAGTGACATTTGAGTGATGCTTTATCAGAAAGATATTTGAAGAAGCTGACAGGAAACACAGAGGTTGAGGATGCACTACGAAAATTGGACAAGTTGACACAGGAAGAGGCCAGGATGGCAGCTGCTGAGCTGTTGAAGATCACGCACAGCGTTGACAGCAAAGTGGAAGGAATGGACAACAGGATGAAGGGAGTTGACAGAAGGGTACAAGATATCACCAGCAAGATGGACGAAGGCAGCTGTTCGTCATCCCTCACCTCCTCCATTCTGGCTCTAAATACCCGGACCACAGGGAATCAGCTGCGAGATAGTCTCAGACAATGGCTTTCTCCTCCAGACCCATCCACAAATTACAACATTGCAACTGACGCCCATCACGTCGGAACAGCACAGTGGTTCTTTCAAGGCAGTATCTTCAAGGGTTGGCAATCCACCGGTTCATTCTTGTGGATTCATGGAAATCGTACGTTCCTCTTAGCTGTTTCCAACCTTTTCTCCTGATCGGCCTCACAACTTTGTAGCGGGCTCGGGAAAGACCATTTTCTGGTCCGTCATCATCCCCATCTCTTTTGCATGGTTGACCTCACATATCCTGCCAGTTCTGCAATCATACGAGACATCATGGAATTGCGCGACGCTGGGAAATTCACCGTCGCTTACTTTTATTTTGACTTCAAGGACGCCGACAAGCAAAACCGCAAGAACTTACTGCTTTCCCTCCTTGCCCAACTCGCTGCTCGCTCTGATCCTTGTTGTGAATACTCTCCCGCCTATATTCTACACACGATCGTGGAGCACGGAAGCCTAGTGACCGTGTCATGACAGATTGTCTCAAGGAAATGCTCACCCTGCCTGTCCAGTTCTCAACCTTCACCATCATAGATGCACTCGATGAGTTCTCTAACACTTCTGGGATTCCATCTCCACGCGAGCAAGTCCTCGAGCTCGTGGAAGAACTTGTTGGAATCTCTCTCCCGAATTTGCATCTCTGTGTCACCAGTCGCCCAGAGTTCGATATCCAGAATGCCTTGGAGGGCCTCAAACCACGATCCGTGTCCTTGCATGACGAAACCGGTCAAAAGCAGGACATCATCAATTATGTGACCCATGTGGTCCGCTCGGACCCGAGGATGAGAAGATGGCGGGAAGAGGACAAGGATCTGGTCATCAGGACCCTCTCAGAAAAGGCTGGCGGGATGTAAGGGCAATGCATATGTTCACCACAATTTCTCATGTGATCACACAGGTTCCGGTGGGCGTTTTGCCAACTGGAAGTGCTCCGTCAGTGTTTCCCACCGAGTATCCGGCGTGTTCTCGAGGAATTGCCTGAAAGTCTGGATGAGACGTACCAGCGCATATTGAGGTCAATCAGTAAGGCCAACCGAGGGCTCGCGCATCAAGTATTGCAATGCCTTGTTACCGCTGTTCGTCCGCTTTGCGTCGAGGAACTTGCGGAAGTACTCGCGATAGACTTTGACACAGGAAGGACGCCAAAGCTGAACGCGGGTTGGCGATGGGCAGACCAACGAGAAGCTGTGCTGTCCGCATGTTCGAGTTTAGTCGCCATCGTCAACGACGGTGATTCTCGGATCGTGCAGTTTTCACACTTCTCGGTCAAAGAGTTTCTGACGTCTATTCGGACTGCTGAATCGAGCAGAGACATCTCGTGCTTTCACATTGTTTTGGAGCCTGCGCATACGGTCCTTGCGCAGGTTTGCCTGGGTGTTCTGCTTAGATTGGATGAGCACATCGATGAAGAAACCATCAAGAACTTCCCACTTGCTGAATACGCCGCTGAATACTGGGTTAGGCATGCGCGGTTTGGGAATGTTTCATCACTGATTAAGGATGGGATTGACTACCTCTTTGATGCAGAGAAGCCCCATTTTGCAGTGTGGCGTTGGGTTTCCAATGGTAATAAATACAGTGCTCGCACGCGCACGGTAAAACACTATCTACCCAAAGAAACCCCTTTATACATCGCTGCGCTACTAGGTCTTCGCGACTTGGTAGAACGCCTTCTCATCAAGCACCCAGGGGATTTAAATACAATGGGGAGCTCATGGGGATCTCCTTTGTGTGCTGCGGTGGCCAGAGGACATGCCCACGTTACGTCGTTGCTCCTCGAGCACGGCGCAAATGCGGATTTTAGAGGAACGCAATACCGGCCTCCAATGCACCTAGCATCGCGATTTGGACATGTTGAAATTGGGAAGCAGTTACTCGATCACGGCGCAGACGTGAATTTACCAGACAAGGTCGGCAGGACGCCATTGTACATGTCGGCCCTCTTCAATACCGTCGAGTTTGCCCGAATGCTACTTGAACACGATGCAGAAGTCGACGCCAAGGATATAGCGGGCCAGACACCATTAAGAATTGCAGAAGAATACAGGTCGCCCGATGTCGCGCAATTATTACGGGAGCACGGTCGGGGTGGGTGCATGGACGAAGGGATACGAGAGGTAGGGAATTTACTTTGACGGTTTTCCCTTTTTTTTTTCCTTTGCCGCCTTTGCTTTTAACAGTTACGTCGCTTGTCAGCTGCTAAGTCTTAAGTTACTCTTTGAACCTTCGTTGTTCCCTTTCTTATCCATATCTACGTACGGCATCGTTTCGTGTTCTAGTTTAGATTCACATGTCCTGTGGACCAAGTCATTATACTACTTCAGAAATCCTCCCCACATACTATGGGGTCTCGCACTTGTTTCCTACCCTTGACCACGTGGCCTCATCTTTTGCCTCGCTAGCACACTCCCTGAGTGGCACCTTCGGGCCGTGGAGGATATGGCCAGGGATGCTGAAAGCACGACCGAGCCTGGTCCTGGATGGAGCGGCTTACTACTCAGGACGCATGGCGGATGGAAATGGTACATATGTCACGATAGTATTCTTCATGGCCGGGACTGACACAAAAAAGAGAACAGTCATGTCAGATATTTGGACTCGGCATCCGGAAATTCTACATTCTGTCCCACTCCAGAGTTATGGACGTGATATTTGCCATGGCCATCGTGGTTATTATGTAGCGTCATGAAGCAACCCTCGAAACTGTCGCAGTGCGTCTCCAGAGATAGGCCTTACAAACCGATTTTCTGTTCATCCAAAGCCGAAATCCCCGAGAGCTTTCACGGGCTTCGTTCGTTGCATTAGTCCTGCGTTACACTAGCCAAGAAATGTGCCCATGAAGACAGAATGTTTTAGAACATACATTATCAGTTACTTCTTCACGTTTACCTTTTTTCTGGGTGGCTTTACCCCGAGCTCATCCTCGTCCTCGTCAGTACGGTAATCCTCGCTTCTTGCATCGTCGTCCTCGCTCACTTCCCCCTCACTGACCTCCTGGTCCTCGTCACACGAAGCCTCTCCATCACTATCCTCATCACTCAGCGTCTTTAAAGAACCGTCATCATCATCTGCCACCTCACCAGTTGCACCAGGAGCATTCGCCTTGGAGTTTTCCGCCAATGCCTTTTTGCGTTGCACGTTCCACTCTCGCTCCTCCCGACGCTCCTTCCTCAACTTTTCCTTGGCAGCGTGCGATGCCCTCTGATCCGCAGCCTCCGATTTTGCCTCCTTGACTGAAAAAAAAAGAGTTCAACAAAACCCGAGAGTTTCTCAGGCTGATGGCGCCACGAACCACCACGTGCCGTTCCCCAAATCGATCACTGCGCCGCCTCCACCTCCCACCGCCACCACTCGTGCCGCCGAGCTGGAGGGCGCGCCGCACGCGCCGCGAGACGCCATAAGGCTTAACCGTTATGCGGTAGTGGCGCCGGTCGATCGTCCCGCGTTCGGCATTGTACGCGTACAACGAGGACTGCGCGGCGAGCCGGGGAGAGTGCGATCTCGCGCGGCGCGAGAGGGGGAAGAGTGTCTGGAACGGTTTCATGACGAGCGTCAGGTGATGCGGGGTTGTAGGACTCGGTGGGGGGAACGACGCGAGGACGAGCTTCGTAATTAACATACCAAGAAAAAGAGGTTGTCGTGGGATTTTATGAATAAAGCACGTATGAGCGGGAGGACGTACCAGCGGGGCGCTCGTAGAACCGCTTGGACGCACGTGCTTCGCGTGGCGCGAAGACGAAATGATATCCTTCACGAGACTGTAACGCTCGAGGTGAAAGCTGAGCGTCGGACCATTCGACAGACGCACGATACGCAAAATCCATGAGCTTGTTCCGGGATCGTTCCTTCACTTGGACGAAAAAACAGCATCACATCAGCATCCTTCAAAGGGTAGGAAAAGGGGTAGGAGGGAGAGAAGCAGACCCTTAGTCTGGCTGCGGTGTTGGGCTCCATGACTTTGCGGACGTTACGGGTCAGCTGTGTGAGAGAGGTAACTTGGCCATGCTTTATCGGGAAGGTCATCTTGGGTTGATGTTGAGGATTGGATTCCCTTCAAGTGGGTGCGATTTTTGCGTCTGCGCGCCATCCACTGGCCCATCGCCAACCATCCAACCTTTTCAATACAATCGTGGGACCACGATGTCCGCCGACAAATGTCCACTCAACCACAAGTCACTAACCAGCGGTTGCCCGGTCGACCATCCCACCCGTCCAACTTGGGGTAACATACTACCTCATTCCTCGGACGCCCTGTCGTCCGAGTCCGCATCTCAGCCTACCAGCACCAGCAATAATGCCACCCGTGTTCCCGAATAACTCTCTACCCCTCGCGAGGTCTCCTCCATCCCTAGCAGCGACAAGGAAACATGGGTGCATCCCTCCGAGGTGCAGTGTTACGCGGTGTAGCGTTGGAGGCAAGTCCAAGCTCGTGAGTTCGAGAAGTCGTTCTTGACAAGAAGAGGCCGCGATCCCGAACGAGCGAGAACGCCCAAGAGAGAGGCTGAGTAGGAAGAGGAGCGGTTGGCGATAGCGTAGAACAGTCAGCGGTGGCAGGGCGTATAGCGGTCGTGGCAACACATCATCTGCCCCTCATCCTCACCATGCTCAATCGCCATACCCACAACACATGTCTATCACATTATCGCATTATCGGCCGCAGCACCGTGGATTTACCAACACCCTTTCATCGCCGCACTCTCAGGCATCGTCTCAGGGACCACCATCATATCCTCAACCCCACTACACGACGCCCAGCTCACCTTCCAAGCTGGCGTAGTATTCGACTCCCCAGGCAGGTGTGATTTTGATGTACTCCGTCAGATAAGCTAGCAGATGCTAAGACTTTTCGATGCAGTACCCCCATCACCTACTCTAGGACGGCACAAATTGACCCGCGCCGGCATCCTCTTCTCCTACACATTCGGGCCCAAACTGGACATTCACCCACGCGCCCGTAGCGCATACCACTAGCTACACGACGATACCATCGTCGTTGTCCTCACCGCCGCATTCGTACAACTCGAGCGCAGAACGCCCTTCGATGTCCGGCGCTGGCGCCCCCGCATATGCGGATTCTGCGGCACCGGCACCGGCGCAGAATGGGCACGACCATACAGTCGCAGCAACCCTGACGAGGAAACCAAGTCCGGTTCAGGTTCAGACCCCCTATGAACCTGAACCGGACTTCGGCAACACTACGATGATCCTTCTGGCAACGTCAGAAAATTGGTAGAGTAGAGTAGGGTAGGAAAGCATCTTTTCATGAATATCAAGTTTTTAAGGTGAGAAATATAGTGGTTAGCTCCTGTTTTTCTTCTGGCACGCGTTGCCAGTGTTTCTCTTCCATGTCACATGGTATTTAGGGAACTCAGGTTGCATTCGATGGTGTTTTCCATGCTTTTCAACAGTACGGCGGAGCACCGGCGAGCCAGGGTTTCCACTGCTGACCCTGTTCTCGTCCTTCGAGTTCTATTTCATGGTATCACGTCTAAAGACCCTGCACAACGTAGTAACAAACCAACCTTCTCGTCGTCTCCATATGAACACTTCAAATATCATGTCCAGGAGCACTGGCATTTTGGCTACTGTATCGTCATGGGTGGCACCTATTAATCGCCACAAAATCTTAACAATCGGAGGTCCGACGGCATCAGTAGCGTCGATGCATACGGCCCAGTGTTCTTAAAGTTCTTTTCGGCATCAATTATCAATTTTTCTCACACTCTCAAGTGGATGACGCTGTTGTATACGTCCACCGTCGGGGGGTACTAATCATCTACCACGGTGTAAGAGCATGGGAATTCCTTGCATCGACTACAAAAAATACGACAGAACATGAGGAATGATGACCTCGATATGTACGAAAACTAATAAAAATCCCGTCGTGTGTACCAAAGTCCTCTGGGCATGTATAATGCGAGTATACGAGGCGATTATATCGCCATCCCCACCTGGCTCATTCACATTCGCTGAGTCACACGGAGAGGTCATCGCCAGCGCCTGGCTTCTTAGAGGGTTCACCTTCAAATTCCGAGTTGGCGTCCTTCTCGTTGCCAGATAGTTCCTCCGTAATCTGCGTGCCCGTCCTGAAATCCGCCATCGTGACAAGAGAAACAGCCCCATGTGCCGCCGCCGATTTTCGCTTTCTTTCATAGGTTTATGATGGCAAACTGTGAGAGTTAGACTGTGGACGGGAGCCAAGGTCCATTTGAATCAATACGGAGGCCCACTAATAGCGAAGTCGAATACTGCACCTGCGAAGGAAACCCTAGCTCAAGCTCACTTCGTTCAGCCAACCGGTTACGCAGTCGGGTGCGCGATAATAGCCCGTCAAAGATCATCTGGGACGGGTAGTTCTTTTGAGCACGTGACACTCCTTGGAGGGAACGACTACCCACGTGAGTGTATATTAATCCAGAGGTCATATCAAAGATTGTGTGAATCGTCCATTTTGGCCATAAAAAGATTGTTCCCAACGCTGCCAGTGACCAAAGCGTTGCAAAGAGTCCTATTTGAACCGCGTTGCGAACGAAATGGTGCACGATTGAGTCCGATCTCTTCATACCACTGCGGGCTGAGAGCAGCGCTCGCCTGAGGAAAACTTTCACAGAGGGAACATTAGTCTCGCCCCACACCGATTCGAAAATGACGTACACATAATGAGGCACTCGGCTATAGCTTGTAATCCGTGCCAGATACCAGATGTAGCAAGTTGTGTGTGAGTGAATTTCTGCTCCTGGTTGCTGTAACACACATCCGTAAGGGTTGGCATTTCATGGAACGGTAATCGTACGCCCGGTTCCAGGTCGCCGCAAGGCTGACGACGCCGGCAATAAATGCCATTGAAGAGAACGCTAAGACTAGCCCACTCTGCAGGCGACTACGTGTTAAACTATAAATGCTAATGAGGTAGAGCCGGTCAATGTCACATCCACGGTGAGATCAGGTAAGCACTAACCGGGCGACCAAGAAGACGTTTGCCATCATAATGAGGACCAATTGACACAAAGAGTTGACGAAAGCCTGCCATGTCAGCGCTACCAAAGGGATGAGAAGTTGTAAATGCTTGAAACAGGGAACAAACATTTCGGGTTAGTTATTAGAGTATAACTGACAATACTACAAACAGGATCGATGAGCCTTGAGTTTTTGGGTGGGCGAGTAGGAACATACTAGACATTCCAAGCCAAATCCCAGAGCCTAGTTTAGTTCGCTTGCTGGTCAGACAAGGATTATCGGGCGAATTGATGGCTAATGCATACATGGCACCTTGCAGGATGACAATGCAAAACTGTGCGACAACAAAGGCCCTGTAAAATTGCTGAGTTGCGACAGTAAATGATTGAGGTGGAAAGCGTTTGTGCTCACTTCACATGTACAGGATCGCTGAAACCTACCAAAGGTTACCCATGAAATGCCTGCAGCCAAACGATGATACTCACGACTAATCCAATAAGAATACAGCTGTTGGCATACAAACCCGAAGAAATACGCATTCACTGCTCAGACATTCAGCCATGTTCCCTCGCAGAGAACATCCGAAACCTACGAAGGATTGCTATTAAAAGCACGCCTGTTGATCAAATGCGTGTCATTGAAACCAACGAACGAAAGAAAAGTTGAAAGTGCTTGCCCAGAACTTGCGCAATGTCATCGGGGAGAGCGGCGCTTGCCATGGGAGGGAAAGGGGGAGAGAGTAATGATAGCTCCCCAGCCGGTCACCGCGGGCTCGCGGTATATATGCGGGGAGGTAGAACGGGGTCGAGCCATCGATGTGCCTTCTGGCTGATACATAGTTCCGTGACGCCACCTTGAGTTTGAGTCCCAAGCATCCCTCTTTGGGCGCCTTTGTCATGTCATGACACGTCGGAACTGAGGCCTGAGGCCTGAGGGCGATATCGCGGCCTTGTCAAATTTAAATTTTCATGGTGCACATGCACAGTTCGAAAAAACTTTAAAAGAAATTGAAAATAAATAAGCGCCAGGACCTTCACTCTCGCCTCACCAGATGATCGTGCAGTTTGCTCTGCATGGCTCCTTGACTCAACAGTATTTCTTGCTCAAGCCCAAGCCCAATGTGTGCATTTGTTGTCTATGCGCCACAAAGAATGTTCGACGTCACGACTCGCGCACTATTCTTATCCAGTCACGCCACGACAGTAGGCTCACTCTTCGTTGTTTCTCGGCACCTTGGGGCTCGTCGCTTGTTGGGAACGAAAAACAACAAACAAATCGACTCGGGCAATCTTGGCTGGCGGCAGGTACCACAGTACAGTACTTATTACAACACGCCTAATGATTAGAATAACCTCAACAACTTGCAAAGGGACACCAGAACCCCTGACAGAAGTTTGACCGGCGAAACCTCAAGGCCTCAAGCGTCAGGCCCTGATCCCTGACGTCCTAGTAGTGCGTTGCGTCATGTTCAGAATGATGTTTCAGGTTGCAGAAGGACCGCCCTTTCGTTCAGATGCTTGTGGTCTCCTTCAAGTTGACGGAAGTTGTATGACGCAACAAAAGCCGCCAGTGGTCACCAGTGAGAAGCACGGTGCGCAGAGAAATACAGAAGCACAATACGGAAACGGCAACAACCGCACCCGCGAAAATTTTGATGATGACACCTACGCCCGATGTTCGCGAAAAATTATTGGGAGTTGGGGAAGATGACCGTCTGCGCTGCGCCTTCGCCTTCGCCTTCGCCTCCGGAGATAACCGATAAGAGTGAGACAGCCAACTGCTGTAACAGCCACCATTGTGCCAACACCTTATCTCAACCATGCGCACCTCAACCTTATCGGTCCAATCCCTGTTTCGTACTGCTCAGGCAACTGAGTAGTCTCCGCTCAGCGCCCCAGCCTCGAGCCTCGCTTCAGTATACTTTACGTGGACCCCTCTCGTAACACATTCTTGACCCTGCCACCCGGCTCCCGTTGCACGTACTACTATCTGGCCCACGCTTCCTCGCTTTCCGTGGACCCGACTGAAGCAACCTCTGCCTCCCTACGTTTATCATACCGGATGTTGCATGATAACACCACTCGTCGAGGGTGTCGTGCTGCTTTGACGTGTCTGCGTGGTTTGTTTGTTAGTAACCGCATAGGGAGCTCGCCAACACCAAACCGAAAGCTCCCCGACTTCGCCCCATTTGGCCGTCGATCGCCGTGATGGAAATGATCGGTCGCGTTATTGGGAAAACGCAACTGTCCGGGAGTCGCTGCTCTTCACTTCACTGTGCCTGTGGCCGGCCTGCGGCCCCGCCATCTCAGTTCTTGGCCTTGACATCCACTTTTGTTCTCAATACCCCTCTGACGTCGTACCGTTCCTAGAGCAGGAGTGACACCTGCTTCTGCTGTATCGTCGGCATAGAACTGTGTATGCCAGTTACGTCACAGGTTGTCGCCCCTCCCCCCCTTTGCCATCAGCAATGTAGAAACTAATTTTATTTTCCAAGCGCCCTTTGTCATCGTGTCCATCACTCATGTTTCGGGGATTCCGCGAGCCGTGCCCGATGATCGGTTCGGGTTTCCTGGCCTGGTTGAGGATTGCAGTAGCGCTTTCATTGCGAGACATACAGTACAGTAAGCCTTGACTGTTACTTAGCAATCCTTAGAGCGATTCATCGAGATCGGCGGTCAATCTACCCCATTACTCATTTGCAACGTAATTGGAATCGAGTGGATCCAGCCCTTCTTGCGCGCCGTGCTCTCCGAACTTCCAAAGGCCAGGAAGATTTGCGTCGATCAAATTCGAGGAAGTCCTAGTCTGTGATGCTGTCCCATCCGTAAGCCGCATTATCAGCCACCATGAAGGACGACCCAATCCATCCTCAGGCTGTCGGTATTTTCATCTGAATTGCCCCGTCCGTCAGGACCTCTCTAGTCGCAGCAGACTTTTCCGGATTCCGACCATGGACAAATTTCTCGTCCACACTTCGGCAGGGCGAGGGATGAGTCCGACAGCTTGTGCGATCCGAAAGCTACGTAGATTTCGTAAGTGGGAATTCAGTTCGCTATGTGTCAATGCTGTTCTACTTGTTGCTCCCACCACCACGCTCGAAGGTCTCGTGGTGGATAAAGAGTGCTGCCTGGATATATTCGAAAAAGAGCAACGTGTGTCACTCGTAAACATTATATTCGGCCTCAGGAAAGACGTAACAATCACCAAAATTCAGAAAATTTCGAAATAGATGCATAGTGAGTTTGCTGTGCGACCACACGTTCATACAGAGACCAGTGATGGCCAAACAGTGGCCAAACCAAGATGATTTCGTCAGAGCACGAATACCAATACCCAGAGATCTTTGTCTAGGGAGGACAATCGCCACGGACCCGACACAATAGCAGAAGCAATGTTCAAACCACTCTTGTACTTCAAGGTACCAACCCTACTGGGCTGAAACCAGAAGGTAATAATACCATCGGTATTCGAAGTCCAGGCTTCTCACCCGTACCGCCGGGCTGGAGGGCGCGCCGCGAGACGCCGTACGGCTTCACCGTGATGCGGTAGTGGAGCCAGTCGATCGTCCCGCGTTCGGCATTGTACGCGACGAGGACGGCGCGGCGAGCCGAGGAGAGTGCGATCTGGCGCGGCGCAAGAGGGGGGAAGAGCGTCAGGTGAGGCGGGGTTGTAGGACCCGGTGGGGGGAAAGAGGCGAGGACGAGCTTCGTAAAATAACATACCAAGAAAGAAAAAAAAAAAGAGGTTGCGGTGTGATTTTATGGATAAAGCACGTATGGGCGAGAGGGGGCGTACCAGCGGGGCGCTCATAGACATAGACTCGATTGAACTCAAGTGCTTCGCGTGGCGCGAAGACGCAATGATATCCTTCACGAGACTGTAACGCTCGACGCTCAGCTTTCGCGTTTTGCCATTCGACCGACACACGATACGCATCGACGGTGCAATGTCCGTCAACGCGAAGGCGATTGGGTGCGTGACGTGCAGCGCTGGCGCCATGGTCAAAAAGTCCCTGAGCTTGTTCCGGGATCGTTCCTTCACTTGGACGAAAAAAACGACGTCACATCAGCATCGTTCAAAGGCAGGAAAAAGGGCAGGAGGAAGAGAAGCAGACCCTTAGTCTGGTGGCGGTGTTGGGCCCCATGACCTGGCGGACGTCACGGGGCAGTTGTGTGAGAGAGGTACCGACTTTGACCATGTTTTATGACAAAAGAATTGGGAAGGCGATGTTGGGTTGACGTTGAGGATTGTATTCCCTTCAAGTGGGTGCGATTTTTGCATCTGCGTGCCATCGCCAAGTTGAACCATTCAATACGATCGTGGGATCACGATGTACGCGGACAAGCGTCCAGTCGACCATAAGTCACTAGCCAGCGGCTACCCGGTTGACCATCATACTGTAAGGATGGTACATGTCGCAACCTCGGAAACGAGCTCCGCAAGCCATACCGCTTAATCTCTAAGCTTGAGCCCGCCTCCTCAAATCGTGCGCGTGTGCACTGTTCGACCACGTGACGTCCCTCCATGCGCCTGAGCGTTCAACCGTCTCCGTCTTACGCGACTCGACTCCAAAGCTCGTCTCATTCCACCCTCGTTGCCGTACAATCGGCCCTTTCCCCTTCACGACCAAGTCCCCCTCCCCGTCGCACCATGCAGCACACGTCGCGCGCTGCCCCTCGCAAGTACGGGCATCGGTCTAGACTACATCTACATTGGGAAGGACTTTTACTTTACAAAGGATTGATCAATCTCTCGTTTTGTACGTTGCCGTTATCTGCTTTGGTTTAGACCTCCCGCGCTCTGTTCCAGAATTCCCTCTTTTACCTTGGCCATTCTACCATTTCGGACACCGCACCTTGTTCGCCCTCGTCGTCCACGCACCCACATCGTCGAGTACTTGACTACGATTTAGTAAATGTTTCCTCATTTCGGGCGCCGCATCCGTGCCATCGTCACAAGGCCGCCTTCGCATTTTGGTTCTCCCACTCTTTCCCCCCTCGTGAAGCCTTAGATTACTTGTCTTTATCTTGCCTTCGACTCTGGTATAAAAGCCCTCTGGCCTGGCCTCGCAAAGAGGCATCTGCGCCTCCCTTTTCTTCCCCTTCTTTTCGCTTGTGTGCTCTTTTTCCCGACCGTTCGACGACAAACCAAGCCGCTGTGCCATCGCTCGTTCCTCCAGTCTAAGGCTGTTACAGACAACAAGCTGAGCCGCTGCGCCGTCGCTCGTCCCTCTGATCTCGCGTCTACGTGTTTCTTTTCCCTCCCTCCGTCTATCCCTTGCAGGTCGCCATCATTTCGCTTCCACGAGAAGACCATCCGCCATTGCCTCGCAACCCACCGCATCCTTGCACCTCAAGTCCGTCTTTGAGTCTGCTCAAGCCCTCAACACGATTTCTCGATCTTTCGGGATCGCGAACTCATATTCTCTCTTTCTTTCTATTTTTCCGAACTCACTTCTAGGCCACTCTGGTATAGTTCGCTATACCCTTCAAGTGGGTGCAATTTTTGCGTCTGCGTGCCTCCGCCAACCGTTCAATACGATCGTGGGTGTATCCCTCCGAGGCGCAGTTCTACGCGGCCATGGCACGCAAGAACCACGATCCCCGAGCGCCGGACATGAAGGTCGTCGTACCCATCCACAATGCCGTGAATGAGCGCGCATGGTCGCACATCAAGGAGTGGGAGGCAGGACGTGGCGCGGAGCGTTGTGGAAGCATTCGTCTGGTCAGCTTCAAGGGCAGACCAGCGGAGCACAGCCAAAAGGCGAGAATCTTGACCCTCCTCGGGTACGTACCTTTCCGCTGTCTCAGACTTGTGTGCTCGATATGAACATGTTTGCCGGCCTCGTGGATACCTTTCGATCGACACGACTGAGTCGTGGACCGTTGCGGGATTCGCATACGCTACGTGATAGACTGTTATACTGGCCGCCCGCTGCCAGGCACTTCCAATGTGTCCTTATTCCTTGACGTATGACCTGCACTGGACAGCCGGGAAGCGGGGTGCATGTGCACGGACGTGGTTGAGAAGCAGGAGGCAATCTCTAGTCCTTCAAGTTCCTCTATGCCACCGGCATCTGCGAGACCTGATCCATAACCTTTTCTAATTGTCTTTTCCCTCGCTACACCACTACCCACTTACTCCGTAGACATTGTATAATTTGAGATACATCGCGAATGAGCATTGTTCCAGGTCGTCAAGTATTATCTGCACAAGGTTATGCCCCTCAAAGTGAAGTGGAGAACCGCAGGACCGAGGTCCTTTCCTCCACAACCCAATAGCCACCCAATTCAATGAGAGTGTCAATGGGCGTCTACTTAGCAGTGTTAAGCATCGCCCTAAACCCACGACCCTCATACAACTTCCTCTACACGAATCGCATCCACACCTCCCCTTACTCATAATGTCTACCGCAACATCCCGTTCTAACTTTGATTCTGTTTTCAATTCCGCCCTCCATGCTTACAAAAAGCGAACTAATCTCGACCTCGCAACGCATCCTCTACTTTCCAGCCTTCAGACCTGCGATTCCTCCGATGCGGTTCTGACCGTCCTTCGAGAACAAATATCCGCATCCGATCAATCCCGGGGTGGAGACGAGAGACTCACAAACTGGCTCGTCCCAACAGTCAATGTCCTCTACGCATTTTCCGCTACACTTGGCGAGGGTGTTGGTCTGGTGAGTATTGGAAAGATCCCATGCTGAGAATGTTTGCTCTGATACTTGTTTCTCAGGTATTCTCACCGGCGAAAGTAGTCTTTGCTGGGATTTCGGTCCTCCTCTTGGTCAGTATCTTCCTTGATTCACTCGCGTAAGTTATCATGGGACTGAAGAGTTCCAGGCGGTCAAGGACGCATCTGCGTTTCGAGATACGCTCCTCGACGTATTTAGTCGCATCGAACACTTTTTTGCACGACTCAACATATATACCACAGTCCCTCCGACACCAGCAATGACAGGCGTAATTATGGAGATCGTGGTCGAGGTGCTGTCTTTTCTCGCGATTGCTACAAAGATACCCAAACGAGGACGAGCGAGTAAGTTGCTCCTGTATGTTATTTAGTCCATGAGCGACATTCGAGTGATGCTTTATCAGAAAGATATTTGAAGAAGCTGACAGGAAACACGGACGTTGAGGATGCACTGCGGAAATTGGACAAGTTGACACAGGAAGAGGCCAGGATGGCAGCTGCTGAGCTGTTGAAGATCACGCACAGCGTTGACAGCAAAGTGGAAGGGATGGACAACAGGATGAAGGGAGTTGACGAAAGGGTACAAGTTATTTGCGACAAGATGCACGACGTCGTTGACAAGGTGCAAGGTGTCGATGACAGGGTACAAGAAGTCGGCGACAAGATGGACCAAGTCAGCTGTTCGTCATCCCCCAGTCACCTCCTCCATTCTGGCCCTAAACACCCGGATCACAGGGAATCAGCTGCGAGACAGTCTCAGACAATGGCTTTCTCCCCCAGACCCATCCACAAACTACAACATTGCAACCAACGTCCATCACATCGGAACAGCACAGTGGTTCTTTCAAGGCAGTATCTTCAAGGATTGGCAATCCACCGGTTCATTCCTGTGGATTCATGGAAATCGTACGTTCCTCTTGGCTGTTTCCAACCCTTTCTCCTGATCGCTTCACTTTTGTAGCGGGCTCGGGAAAGACCATTTTCTGGTCTGTCCACCGTCCCCATCTCTTTCGCCGGATTGACCTCACATATCCTGCCAGTTCTGCAATCATCCGAGACATCATGGAATTGTGCGACGCCGGGAAATCCACCGTCGCTTACTTTTATTTTGACTTCAAGGACGCTGACAAGCAAAACCGCAAGAACTTACTGCTTTCCCTCCTTGCCCAACTTGCTGCTCGCTCTGATCCTTGTTGTGAAATACTCTCCCGCCTATATTCTACACACGACCGTGGAGCACGGAGGCCTAGTGACCGTGCCATGACAGATTGTCTCAAAGAAATGCTCACCCTGCCTGCGCAGTCCTCAACTTTCCTCATCATGGATGCACTCGATGAGTGCCCTAACACTTCTGGGATTCCATCTCCACGCGAGCAAGTTCTCGAGCTCGTAGAAGAACTTGTTGGAATCTCCCTCCCGAATCTGCATCTCTGTGTCACCAGTCGCCCAGAGTTCGACATCCAGACTGCCTTGGAGCGCTTAAACCCCCGATCCGTGTCCTTGCATGACGAAACCGGTCAAAAGCAGGACATCATCGATTATGTGACCCATGTTGTCCTCTCGGACCCGAGAATGAGAAGATGGCGGGAAGAGGACAAGGACCTGGTCATCAAGACCCTCTCAGAAAAGGCTGGCGGGATGTAAGGGCAATGCATATGTTCACCGCAATTTCTCATGTGATCACACAGGTTCCGGTGGGTGTTTTGCCAACTGGAAGTTCTCCGTCAGTGTTTCCCACCAAGTATCCGGCGTGTTCTCGAGGAATTGCCCGAAAGTCTGGATGAGACATACCAGCGCATATTGAGGTCGATCAGCAAGGCTAACCGAGGGCTCGCGCATCAAGTATTGCAATGCCTCGTTGCTGCTGTTCGTCCGCTTCGCGTCGAGGAACTCGCGGAAGTACTTGCGATAGACTTTGACACGGGAGGGACGCCAAAGCTGAACCCAGGTTGGCGATGGGCCGACCAACGAGAAGCTGTGCTGTCTGCATGCTCGAGTTTAGTCACCATAGTCAACGACGGTGAATCTCGGATCGTGCAGTTTTCACACTTCTCGGTCAAAGAGTTTCTAACGTCTATTCGGACTGCTGAATCGAGCAGAGACATCTCGTGCTTTCACATTGTTTTGGAGCCGGCGCATACGATCCTTGCGCAGGCTTGCCTGGGTGTTCTGCTTAGATTGGACGAACACATGGATAAAGAAATCATCAAGAACTTCCCACTTGCTGAATACGCCGCTGAACACTGGGCTAGCCATGCGCGGTTTGGGAATGTCTTATCACTGATCAAGGATGGGATTGACTGCCTCTTTGATGCAGAGAAGCCCTATTTTGCGGTCTGGCGTTGGGTTTTCAATATTAAATACAGTGCTCGCCCGCGCATGATGGAACCCGATCGACCTAAAGAAACCCCCTTATGCATCGCTGCGCTACTCGGTCTTCGCGACTTGGTCGAACGCCTTCTCATCAAGCATCCAGGGTATTTAAATATAGAGGGGAGTTCACTGGGATCTCCCTTGTGTGCCGCGGTGGCCCGGGGACATGCCCACGTTACGTCTTTGCTCCTCGCGCATGGCGCAAATGCGAATTTTAAAGGAATGGGACGGTACCACCTGCCGCCAATGCACCAAGCATCGCAATATGGACATGTCGAGATTGGGAAGCAGTTACTCGATCACGGCGCAGACGTGAATATACGGGACAAGTTTGGCAGGACGCCATTGTACATCTCGGCTCTCTGCAATACCGTCGAGTTTGCCCGAATGCTACTTGAACACAATGCAGAAGCCGACGCCAAGGATAACGTGGGCTGGACACCATTAATAATTGCAGAAAAATACGGGGGGGGCGACTCGGATGTCGCGCTATTATTACGGGAGCACGGTCGGGTTGGGCGCATGGACGAAGGGATACGAGAGTAGGGAATTTACTTTGACGGGTTTTCCTTTTTCCTTTGCTGCCTTTGCTTTTACCTACGTCGCTTATCAGTTGCTAGGTCTTTTTCTTTGAACCTTCGTTATTCCTTTCCATCATTGATATTCGTGGCAACGGTTTTCTTATCCACAGCTACGTGTGGCTTCGTTTCGTGTTCTAATTTCGATTTACATGTCTCGTGAGCAAGTCATTCTACCAACTCAGAACCCTCCCGCATACTGTGGGGCCTGGCACTTGTTCCCTACGCTCGACCGCGTTGCCTTATTTTTTTTACCAAGCTAGAACGCTCCGGAGTAGCGCCTTCGGGCCGTGTAGTATTGCGAGGAGTGCTGAAAGCAGGACTGAGCCTGGTCCTGGATGGAGGAGCTTACTACTCTGGACTCATGATGGATAGTAATGGCATATATGTCAAGATAGTGCTTCTTCATGGCCGTGGCTTAAACAAAAAAGAGAACAGTCGTGTCAGATATTTGGACTCGGCATCTGGAGATTCTGTCCGACTCTTGAGTTATGGACGTGATGTTTGCCATGCGTATCGTGGTTATTGTATAGCGTCATGAAGCCATCTTCGAAACCGGGGCTCTTACCCTCGAAGCCGCAGTGGTCGTCACAGTGCGTCCCCAGAGGTAGGCCTTACAAAAGGGCTTTAAAGCCGAAATCCCGAGCGCTTTCAGAAGCCCCGTTCGTTGCCTTAGTCCTGCGCTACGCTCACCAAGAAATGTGCCCGTGAAAACAGAATGCTTTAGCAGAGTAGTAACAAACAGTATCAGTTACTTCGTTTTTGCCCTTTTTCTGGGTGCCTTGTCTTCGGGCTCATCCTCATCCTCATCGCTACTGCGATCCTCGCTTCTTGCATCGTCGTCTTCGCTCACTTCCCCCTCACTGACCTCCTCGTCCTCGTCCCACGAAGCCTCTCCATCATTCTCGTCGCTCAGTGCCTCTGAAGGATCGTCTTCGTCGTCTGCTACCTCGGCAGTTGCACCAGGGGCATCCGCCTTGGACATTTCCGCCAATGCCTTTTTGCGTTGCACGTTCTGCTCTTGCTCCTCCCGACGCTCCTTTCTCAACTTTTCCTTGGCAGCGTGCGATGCCCTTTGAGCCGCAATCTCCGATTTTGTCTTCTTGACTGAAAAAAAAAAAGTTCAACAAAACTCGACTCTCTGA
>Ga0307512_10002362_pt1 | contig 24141 bp, 16 predicted proteins | sample 14_EM_MG_FD_200267 | JGI IMG/M metagenome (GOLD analysis project Ga0307512, IMG submission 200267) | Populus trichocarpa ectomycorrhiza microbial communities from riparian zone in the Pacific Northwest, United States - 14_EM | ecosystem: Host-associated > Plants > Roots > Unclassified | place...
TGTCTCGATGTCCACAATTCCTGCGTCCACCTTCCTCGCTGCTTTGATCACAATTTCCCTATACTGAATCAACATTTCGGCCGTTGCTGCGGGGGTTGTAATCGTAGACAAGCATCCTCGGGTGTTCTTCGTAACTCCCTGGATGCGAACAAAATGTGGAACCTTCGCCTCAAAAAGTGCCCTATTCACTTCCGACGAAATATCCAAATCTTTCTTCTGAGAAAGGGGGAGTCCATTATCCCTCTTGAAGGTGACTCTCCTCTTCTCCATCGAATTTTGTCCTGGGGGGACCGGCTTCATCTCCTCCTTCTTCTGCTGTCTCTTTACTTCGGTAAAGCCATCCCCCTTCTTCTTTTGTTGTTGCCCCGACTGTTGTTGTTGTTGTCGCTGTTCGGGTTGCTTTTTTGGTGGTGGCGCGGCCGCCCTCTGTGCCCACGTCTCCTTTTTCTTTTCTTCCGGCTTCTTTGCCGTTTGTTGTTGTACAGCTTTCTTAACCTCCGGCTTCTTTTTCTCTCCTGCCTTTGGTCCCTTTGGTATCTCCTTCACCTCCGGTTTTTTCACCTCCTTCTTCTTTTGTTCCAGTACTGCTGGTACTACCGGCCTTTTTGCGATCGTAACCTGTCCACTTGGGGTGAACCTCGGAAACTCCTGGCTCTTCTCTCCAGGTGGTATAACCGGCGCATGTTTGGATGCCTCCAATTCCTGTGCCTCCACCTCAATCTGATCAAGCACCCGCGCGACCTTCGCATTTTCCTCCGCCGAAAAAGTTGCCCCCGGCTCAAACTCCACATCACTCATATCTTGACTATTCTCAGGGGTGGCTTCTACCTGTTTCCCCCTTCGAATCTCCTCCTTCTTCCGACTTTCTTCCGCCGCGTCCTCTAACCTCTTAACCACCCTATCGGTCAATTGGTCCACCATCTTTTCCATGCAAGCACTCATTGCATTTTCAATCGTCTTAGCCATATTCACCGGAGCGATCTTGGCCAATTTCTTCTCAATTTTACTCAACCTCTTGTCGAGTTTTTCCACCCTCCCTTCTGCACACTCCCTTTCCGATTCCACCTCAGGAAGTATGCTGTGGGCTATTTTTCGTGTCGATCCCACTGCCGCATCAGTGTGGTTCTGTCTTGCCGCCATAAACTCCGCCTGCTTTAGGCACCATTCATCATATCGCTCATCATGCAGCTGATTTGAGGCCATTAAATCCCTCAGCCCATTAGTGTTCCGAAGATACTCACCAACAAAAGCTTCCAGATTAACTGGCCCATTCTCATTCGTCAACGTCTCTGCAGGCTTCGCCCAATCAGCATCCAACCTCTTCCTGCTTGGCGTCTGCGGCATATTCGGGATTGGTCGATCGGGCGTTGCCGGCCTCTTCACTCCCTTCCCCTTATTGCGCTTTTTTCCTCTCTTCGTTGGCATCATGTAGGGCGACTCGTCCCTCCAATCCACCTCCGTCATCGCATCATCATAATTGTCGCTGCTGTCGCTAGCTTCAAATCTTCTCGGAATGGGTGTGTAGACTTTCCGGGTCTCTTCCATTCCCCCCTCCCTTTCTGCGTTTTTGCTGGCATTTTCCTCCGACTGAATATACCTACGAGCAATAATTCCAGCGCTCGCCCTGGGAGTCGAAAAAGGATCCTCCGAAAGGGCATTCAAAGCGCTTAGAGGTAGGCCCATAAGACTTCCCTCATAATTCGTAGATGGCAAAGGGGTTGCGACCCTCTCCCTTGGTGTTTGCGATGGGAAGGAAATTTCGCTTCCCCCGTAATTCGTAGTTGGTGGTGGTGAAGACAACCTCGACGATTCTTGGCTGCCCACACTTCTGCTTCTCTGTCTCGTTATTCCCGTAACTCCAGTTTTTCCCGTTAGGTCGGAGTATGCTCTCATTTCGTCCAAATCGCTAGGTAGCTGTCCAGACTCGACTCTGGAGGTCGCTTGACTCTGTTCGCGCCTCCTCAAATCATCTTCGATCCGTGCCTCACGCAAGCCGTATTCGAACTCATCTCTCTTCTCTTCAGCCCTAAGTCTCTCGTACTCTGCTGTTCCGAAGAATTCCTTCTCCTCACGGGCTGCCTCTGAAATGGTAGCTCCATCTTCATCAGACACCGTAAGCGGTCCGGTGATCTTATCGAGTAGGCCACCGATGTGGCTGCTGGAGGGGGCCGAGGTCACAGAACTGGCCTCTTCTCCCTCTTTTTCCCCCGCCGCTTTCATTCTCGCTACTGCTTTCTTGAAAGTGGTCTGTGCTACGAAGAGACTCATCGTGCTTAGCTTCTGGGTGACTGAAGGTCGTTCAGTTGAAAACCGAAGCAAAAATTTTCTCGCGATGTCAAACTTGATTGGATAAAATCGGTCTTGGCAAAACTAAAAGGTGGTGTGGTGTGTTGTCGGAGGTGTGTCACTGTCAACTGTTATCCGTTGCCGACACTGGCGTATGACATCTAAACTGTCAAAATTAAATCTTGCACGCCGCGCCGCCGTGCACAACAGTCCCAATTTCGGACTTTATACTGAACTACATCCAATCGTAGATTGTTATGCACAACAGCACCGCGCGGTACTGCTTTGCACGGCACTGGGAGCTAGCTTGTGATGGGACTGAGCTGGCTGTAGATGGCAGTAACAAACGCACTAGGAACTAGCCAGGAGACAGTCTGATGTGGGAAGAGCCATTTTTCACCACTGCTGTCAGGAAGCTCACTCGAGAGTCAGAGGATCGAGAGCTACGGGAAGTGCACCTAAAAACCACGCTGTAGAACCGCACTTGAAGTTGATGGAAAGTGCAATTACAAAACGCACGTGAGCGTGAAAGGAAGCGCTTTTGTGAGTGGCAGAAATCGAACTAGGTGGATATGACAGTTAAGCGGGCTTGATGGAGAGCAGGGATATGGGGCACAGACCGGTGAGAGCACCAGGGATTGAAACGGTCCGACCGTCTGCCTGCCCATCCCGACCTCGCCCTATATCGTCATCCATGGCTTCAAATTGTATCGGCCAGAGTGTCCAGTCTTTATCTCCCAACGACTGCACCCCAGCTAGAGAAACTATAGTCAACTACCGCAACTTGCCATGGCATTCAGTTTAGGTTTCTCTCCAAAACCAATTTGTAGGTTCAACAGAAGCACGGAAGAGTTAATCTGTGTACATTTATGTCTGCCGCGCGTAAAGGGTAACTGGGGTAGCTACAGGGCTATTACAGCGTCTTTCAGTGAGGTAATATTCAATCACTAGCTAATCGAGATATCACTCGATCACGGTAACATCACTCGTCTGACCAGAGGGCCAGGTTGTCCCTCTACGGTTAATAATACCTAAGGCAAATCATTGTAGATCTCCTTGCACGGTAGGGGGAGTCTTCGGAGGGACGAATAGATCATGAATTCGCCATGCCGGGGTAGATAGGATGTATCTGGGCCACCCCAAAAGACAGCGAAGCCGTCGACGTATCTTGTAATTCTTCAATACTAAATCGGCGTCTTCTGTTTGAATATTGTACACTATACCTAACAAATCTGGGTTCACGTTCCAGAATGTTTACCGATTTATCTAATACACAGCACGATCGACACTAGTCAAGGGGGTTTCTTCACCAGACAGGATCGGGACTATTTTACCTTCAATATCAAGATCGAAGTAGGGATTTAAAAAAAGATCCCGATTTCCCCGTGCATAGGCGACGAAAATACTACAGGCTCTGCAAGGAACATCCGCAATGGAATCCCCGAAAACCACTCATGTAGTTTCAAGTCTAGTGGCCTCCTATGCTACGACACGAAGGGCACTTGTTTGTGCCAGTCGACGGCCGACCGTTCCCACTCGAATACGATCAACGGGTTAATTCATTGCGGTACTTCACTGGTGAGCTGTAGGCTGCCTAGCTCATTTCGAACATCTCATACGCGTCCAAGATTTGTATGACTGTCCATTGGCATACGCCGGTTCATGTAAGGTGCAAAGTACGTAGAATCTATTCTCAGAGATAGGTAAAGATATATATATATAACAATGTTGATCGTACTCCCTACATCCGGTCCCGTCCCCTCACTCGGCCCGTTGCTCCCGTAGAGCCGCACCCCTGCAGCTTAGCCCTTCGACTCGGCCTGACCATATTTTCCTTCTTGCACCGCCACCACCACGACGTCGTGTAGTTAGCATCGTACCAATCGGTCGGTACAATGTCGATTCGTCGGGTCGCATCAAATGTATGTAAACAAGCGTGCTGAGCAAGTTGGTTGTCTGGATTCTCTATCAAGTTACTGCTCAACCTATACCTATTGAAGCATCGTCATCCCCGTCATCATCGGCCATTGTCGTCATCGTAGTCGTCATCCTCTCGGTGCCACATTCGAGGTAAAGGAATTGGACTAGTTACTATTGGTGTCAGTGTCAGTCATAGTCTTGGTGTTAAGAACGCCTGCCTGAAGATCTCTACCCGGATCACATACCCAGTGCGCGTTACCCTAGCGGTACCTCTGTGGCGCTCTCCAAATTTCTCGTTGTACATCCAGCCGATGTTCCCCCTGTCTCTAGTCCATTCCCGAATAATTTCTGTCGCTATGTCGCTGCAGTAGTCATCTCGAACAGCATCCTGCGTGTGAATCTCAGTGCGGCCCGATTGCTCCGTAGTCTCGAAATTAAACTCGTACTGGTGCCAAACGCGTCTCAAATTCGTCCCGTTGATGCGTCGTTTGTCTACCGTATTCTCGTCGCGTGTCACTGTAGGTCCCATCCATCAACTCGACTCAATTTCTCGAGATAAGCAAGGTGATTTTACCGGGTATACAGCTTTTGCTAATACTGCTGTTGCGAGTGTGAAGCGAAGTAGACCAGCGACACCTTAGTAGACGTAACGACGGAGAAGAGATAACAGCCGGTGAGTGACGACAATGGTAGTGAGGTAGCTGTCAATGGTTGAGTAGATGCGAGATAGGTAGATGATGCCGGAGGGTTGTAGATGCCGACGCACAGTAGAGGACATCGAGTAGACAAGGACATGCAGTAGACTAGGATACGGTACACAACTACGTGGAGGAGACACAAGGTCTGAGGATGGAGAGGTGGACGGCGGTAATGGAGTAGACGATGACGTAGAAAACATAAGTTGCATGTAGTCGAGGGCGGAATATACGACGGCGGAGTAGACAGATAAGGAGTTATAGGTCGTACAGTGAGAATGCCCGATGTAGACCACAGCGTTGATAGATAGTTGTTACGCCGGGGGACATTAGAAGGCCTAGAATGGAATGACACAGACGATAAGTAGAGGTGATGCAGAGAGCGGAGTGATGGACAAGGCCAGAGGCATGGACGAGGGCAGTTGTGTGGGAATAGGACGAGGGCAGATGTGTGGGAATAGGATGAATACAGACAAGAACAGGCGTCGACGAGTGCAAAGGTAGATCGAAGATGGTCCTTAACGAGTAAGGAGGCATAGACGATCAAGAGCAATAGCAGATAGCGATATCGACGGTGACGTTATGATGTAACGGAGTCCGATCAGGAGTTCGTGGAGGCGTTGGAGAACGCGGAGTGAAAAGGGCTACTCAAGAGTATCTACTCTACATATGACCGCTCCGAAACGTGTTCCACTCTCGAGAGCGCGTTTGACCATTCTGGGAAATACCATGCATGCGCTTACCGTTTTCAATCGTCGCCGAAGTTACTTTCAGCAATCCAGCGGGAGACTAATCCGTACAGGTGCGATCTTCGTGCTGCCAAGCCAACAAACGAAGGCTCGGAATTTCGGCAACCCCTGAAACGGTAAGCGAACGCAAAGAGTTTCCCAGAATGGGTCAGAGTGTGTACGTCTTCTCTAGAGCAGAGACTTTACACATCGTACGGTACCTACCCCCTGAAGCATTTGACTGCAATCCTTCAACGACTCAATTCACTCCATCATCGACTCCCAGACTCCACCGCATCACTACGTCACAGTCGATTTACTCTCTTCCTCTACTCTCGTACACGTCTCCACACTCGCCGACACCTGTTCTCGTCCCTCTTCCACGCCTTTGTCTTCATGCAAGCCTCTGTCCTCGTCGGTTCCTATTCTCCCACGCCTCCACCCACGTCTATGCCTCCCCCTGTCTATACCTCCGCACTCTACGCCCACATCTACGCATCGTCTACTTTACTTTGCATGCGAGACCTTTGATGTCACCCTGCGCAGCGTAAACGGCACCACTCCTCAAACGTTCACACCTCCGTTTAAGCCGTTGTCTACACCGAGTATTCTCACAGTGCGACTGATGATTCACTAATACTATATTAGGTCTACAAATTTGCAGATATCAGGTCTGGGCGGACACTAAAGTCGCGAGTACCCGCCCGGACCTGGCATAAGAATAGAGTGGTTTTTGTTTATGATGGAATGAGGGAGTGCTGTATCAAATAACGGTCACAAGTCACTTCAACATGCCTCTGACCGCCAGCGCTATGTCCCACCGCCTTCGTCTCGTCTCTCCTCCGCCGTCATATCCTCCGCCCTTAAGTACGTGCAACTTGTCAACCCTGTCGTCTACAACCCCTCCGGTCTTGTCTCTACTATGCCGTCATATGTACCACCTCGCTTACATGCGACTTGTCAACTTCCCTCTACCCTCATCTCCGCTCCACCCTCGTCTCTCCTCTACTGTCATTCCTCCGGGCTATTGTCTATCATCTATGCCGTGTCTTCGTTGTGTCTTCTACTGTACACTGTCGTCTTCGCCTTCCCTCCGCATCATGTATCATCGACCTCCGCCGGTGTCATCTACCGGTGACGTTGCCGTCCCCTCTAGCATTATCTCCCTCCCCGTCATCGATTGTCTACAGCTGCAGGCTTCCCAAAAGTCCGTCCAGGGCGGGCGGATGTCTATCCGATTCCGGACTACAATTTGTGGGGCGGAGAGTTTTTCGACTAGTGGACTACCAGGCCCGCGAGTAAGCCGAGTGATGCCTAGATTATGCGAGATATGTAGCGGTTACTAGCCTTCACCCCGATTTTTGTTCATCCACTCCTGTTAGAAGGTTCCTGTGCCTAGTATTGGGATACGAGAGTTGTATGCTATGTAATCTGTTACAAAATGAGTAGTTTTAAATCTAAAAAACCCCGAAATAGGGAGCGGTAACCTCTGCCAGAGCCCGCCAGATCCCCGTTCAGGGTTCTAGGTGTCTATGCATATCCCGCCCTGGACGATGATGCGAGCCTTGAAAGACCAGCTGTCGCCCGGACTATTGGGAAGCCTGTACAGCTGTGATAATGGTCCGAGACTAACACATACCCCGACACCGACAGTACCGCTCAGGGACGTGACGCCAAGGGGATGACGATAGGATGATGTCGGGAATGACGCTTTAATTGGTTAGAGCAGTAACTTTGATAGAGAATACTAACTACCGGCGAGCCTTGCACGTTTGTTTACATCCATTTGACGCGACACTAACAAATTTACCTGATATCGATCGACTGGCACGACGCAAATCGAACGACGTGATGGTGGTGGCATATGAGGCAAAACTTCGTTCGGGCAGGTCAGTGAGCTACGCCAAAAAGGGTACGGTCCTGCCCGAGCACCAAGCCGTGCGAGGGAGATTAGATGCGGTTGCCGAGCTGGCGTAGTACGAGAATATACAGCGGCACTCACTGACGATTCTCAACAAATTGCTCCCGAAGAACCTACATCCGGCTGACACCGTCAGGGTTACCGCGTGCGTGGATTAGTATGAGGTTTGCGGCGAGGTGATATGGGGACTTTGGAGCGGGTAGGGGTTCCAGCTACATGTACGGCGCAACACTATAATTGAACAGTGACCTATTGAAATAGCCTTCACGTTTTCTAGCAACTCACAAGTTGTCTTGGGCTTGCTTGTAGAGCGTTCGGCGCTCCGGATCCAAGTGCTAGAGCAAGCATGGTAACGGTCCGTCGGGACTGTAGTGATTCGGAGAACTAGCGTACAGTCCAGCCCAGGTCACCAATTTTGTCGCCCTAAGGCATCCAGTTCTCAAATCTCCAGGACTAGGGTAGTGCTCTGGACTGCAGGTACCTGCCAAGTGACATCTCGTACCAGTGGTTTGGAGCCTTTGTTAACTCTAATCGCGCGGTAGAGTGTACCATTTTACTGTGCTGTGCCTGAGGGAGATAGGGCGCAATCTTTTGGTTTATTGCAGCCATATTGTGGTGGTCATTCGGTCATCGCTTCATCACTCGCGATCACCATTCCATCACTCGTAATCACCGACCTGTCACTCGATGGACTACAGGGCCCCATGGGTTCACGGTCTTATTTTCCAGAGGATTGAAATCCCCAGTCCAAGGTGAAGGGGCCCGGAAATTCATAATCCGGGCCAGGCTGAGCCTTCGGACGGACAGGACGGACTTTTTCCATCCCTGTGCTAGAGAATAGGTGCGTCTGTAAGCTTTGGAAACGGCCAACTCCGCTTCGTGCATCCATTCCTATTTAAGTATAATTGACGGTTCGCTCTAAGTACGCTCCACTTCAAGTGCTTGTGCCTTCGGTTGCTGTCCATAACATCCAGCACAAGGTCTAGAGAGTCTGTCGGAGTCGCCCGCTATGCCTAATATGAAAAATATCTCTTGCCACTCGCATCTCACCACTCCCGCTCGCCACTCTGCCTTGAACGAACCCATCAGCCGCTTGCTGCTTAACCATTGATTGTACCTCTACGATGTAATACATTTGGTCGTCAGTAGTCATGGTATTGAACCGTAAGCGACCAGAAATTTTCTCGTCGCTGCTCTAAACGCGCTACCTCCCCATCCCGGACCATATATTCCGTCCGCCTGAAAGCATACGCATTACATATAGATGTAGTTCACCCTTCACCACGAAATAAAAAAAAGACATGGATCCAAAGTAAAATTGAGGGTAGTGGAGTGTTGCGGGAAGTCTTGGCACACATAAGCGAAGCGAGTCGGCGGTATTCCCTACACAACGTGGGGTAAGCAGCTAATTCTTAAGGAGAGCCTCAACCCCTTGCAGCTCGTAAAACTCTTCACCACCCGCTGGTATCCACCCAGAATCAAGTACGAACGGACATCACTGCACTATGCTTCGGAGGGCGGACATGAGGCAGTGGCACAGCTGCTGCTGGACAATGGTGCTGACATCTCCACTGGCGACCAGTCCGACTGGACACCGCTGCACTTTGCTACACGGTACAGATATGAGGCGGTGGCACGGCTGCTATTGGACAAAGGTACCCCAGTCTCAGCTACCACCGAGGACAGTTCCGACGTCTCTACTACTGAAATGAACAGATGGACGCCGCTTCAATTTGCTTCGGTGGACGGATATGAAGCGATAGCTCGACTGCTTATTGACAAGGGTGCAGACATCTCCGCTGGTGATCAGTCCGACTGGACACCGCTGCACCTTGCTTCACAGAATGGACATGTGGCAGTGGCACGGCTGCTGCTGGACAACGGCGTAGATGTATCTGCTACCAACCAGGATGGATCGACCCCAATGCACCTTGCTTCGGAGGAGGGACATGAGGCGGTGGCACGGCTGCTCCTGGAGAAGGGCGCCGTCGTCTCTGCTACCGACCAGAAAGGATCGGAACCACTGCACCTTGCTTCCTAGTACGGACACCTACTTGAGTAGCTGTTCCCCTACGTACCTACTCTCGCTTCACACGATCTGTATATAGAGAAATACTTGACTTCTCGACGCTTCTTATGTGTCAGCAGAGATTTACCACAATTTGTAGTCGGTTGATCCACATTACTAAATATCATATACCTATTCGAGTTTCGTTCAAAGTGTTCCTTAATTACAACTGTGTGGACATTTGTTCTGAATTTATATGGCAAGACAGTCGTCGGAAGGTATGGCTAGTGAACATGGGGCGACATGGTTCGCTGCGTTGATTTAGGTTAGGGTATAGAGCCAATCAGGGTTTTTCTTTTTAACTTTAACTTTAACGTATAAATGGTTTCTACTCGTAAACAGTGTTACATAGCCGGCTGTGGTGATATGTACGGTTTATGATTTGCTCGCCGCACAGGGTTGGTCACAACAGGGTTGTCAAGTCTATTCTGTTGCAGTTAGGACCAGGCGTCAAGTGCAGGTTAACAGTGCAAAGAGCAGGTTAGTTGCGAACAGATATCATATTCGAAAATATTCCATCTATAAAAAATAATGTAGCAGATATACTTCTGCCATGCGACTAAACATCTTGGTGTTGGCGGTAAGCGATCACTCTACAAATTGTGATTGTGTAACGACTCCTCACTAAAGAGTTGTAACTAAGGAAAGAGACCCTGTAGATGAAGGAGAAAAGATAATATGCTCCCGCTTAACAAGCCGTGATATTGTTAGTCCCATTTGACTTCATTATACAATTATAAACTGATGTACTTATCCACTAAAAGCATCCCTGCATCCACTCGAATTCGCGTTATTGAGTTCATAGCGCACTTAACTTGGGTTGCACCATAGATACACACGTTCAATCTTTGCTCTTTTTGTTTACGTTGTCAAGTAGTACATCATCTTCACATATTCGGAATGAACCAATGGTAGAATACCTCGAATCTCAAGATAACCTGCACATCTGTGACTAATTTTTCTGTAGCCTAATCCTCTAACGCCGAAATACAATCCGATTCTATGCAGATGCTGTCGGGAGTATCGAATGAACCACCAGAAACCGACTTCTCCGTTCCCGAATTCACACTTCAGCTCTTCAGAAGTGATGAAAGACTACTCCCACTAGCCCTAAGAAGACCGCCACAAACACCGCACAATACGATTAATCTCACAGTTCTAAGTGCGGATCATCTTGAACATTCATAGGTGGATAATCTATTGCATACAATTCCCCGGTACTACATGAATTCCTCACGAGTTAACCAATTTCGTAATGTAAAGATGCAGCGATAGACAGTAACAATTATCCATCAGCTTCACAGTCTCTCACTCACAGTTGCAACTTACCAAATCTTATCCAATTAAATTGATCTTGTATTGTCGTGTATCCCTTGGTAATTTCTATGACACTGTAGTCTCTGATCTCCTGTCTATTAGCAGGTTGTTGAGAAATATCCAATTTTGAAAACAATCCCAGACCGGCGGTTATCTTACAATATATCGTCGGTCAGACTTTGTTTGTTTTAATCATTCTACATTCAGTCTAACTAGAGTGTGGTAGTACCCAATTCCCCTCCCCTCCGGATGACCGACTAGGTGGGGGCGCTCCCCTCCTTCAGCCCATTCTTCATCTTCAACAAACGAAACGAAGCGAAATGAATGGTCGCACCAGAAACAAGAGAAAGTAAAGAATACATATATTCTGCTCTGCGATGTGGAACTTCACGACCTCTGTGGCTGCCAAGAAGTCCATCACTCTCTGATCACACTTCTCGTTGTTAGACTTAGGGATACGGACTTATGGGATTCAGCTGGTGATGCAAGGCCGAGTGCGCACACAAGCTCGCAAAGCATACACGGTCTACTGTATATATGAGGGTAGAAACTCCCACAATAGAGAGATAGAATCAACAACGATCTTTACTGTATTTATATCTCAATCTAGACGAGCATCCACAACCCTAACCCTTACCACATACCGAACTCAACACCATCACTACCGTTTTCGTACAACTCCACCTCCATTACCACTTCTACCTTCACAATGAAACTGAAACATTCGAGACCGAAGATGGCCTACGATATCATTACTGGTGGCAATCCTCTACCTGTCGGAAACCACATCCAGCAATGTACACAAGTCAGAGGGGAAATTAAGCACTGCCATACTCTAGTTAGAATGCATGCAGAATGATTAAAACAAAACAAACAAAAATGTACACAAGTCAATCACGCTCACATACATCCACCATCTGCGCTCCGATGACATACTCTTTTACATGAAGAGTATCCATGATGCCACAGGCTATACCACTTATCCTCTATCGTTATTTTGCCCCGGGAGAGAACTCTGATGTGACCCTCAAGTCTCACATCTTTATCACTTCATCGAAGGAGTTGGAATTGATTAAACTTCGAGTACTATATCTCACACTGAACACCTTAACATTTTCGTATTCCATACTAGAAGACAGAGAATACGGTTCACATCACGGAACTCAGAGAGACATTTATGGGATTTATCTTCTACCCCCGATGCGGTGGTTCACATAGCCAAAGCCGCAGTGGGTGAAAAGTCTTCCAAAGAAGCAATGGTACACTCACTGCACGACGGACAATCACATCACTGAAGCATACGGGAAACGAAGTGTGCCCAGAGCGGAAACGGCAATTCTGGAAATGACCACCGGTGCGGAGGAAATGGTAATCGAACATGCTACCACAACTTAAGAGTCGATTGCATTCACTTTAAATGTGCGAAACAGCAAAGAACGAAGCTAACACAGCTACCGCCGCATCATCCCGTGGTACTGCCAGAGATCTAGACAATGAGAGTCTTCAGTTCGGGAATATCTCATACTGTGCAACGACCGCAGCAAAGGCAAGCAGCACGTGCTACCAACCCATAGTCATAGAACTCGGAAATGACAACATGGTCACTGTGACTAATCGTGGACCTGTTGACGTATCTCAGGGCTACAAAATCGGTGCGCTATAACCGCTATAACCATATCTGGCTGCGGTAAATGCTCCATATCATCGCCATCATCATCCATCACTCACACCGGAAGTCATGTCGATGATCGTTATAATGTATCCCCAGCGCAGCAAGTGCACTTATAGCATCAACCTTGGCTGCACTTCCAAGTAGACTCCTAAGCAAGATCACGGCGTTGACTCCAATCACACACAGTGATGATTTCACCTGCCATTACCAAGTGTATTTGGAAAAGGAAAAAGAGAAAGAGAGCAAGCGAATCTACAAATGCACCGGATAGCGCACTCACTACCGTACCAGAAGTAAGTTTGGACAGCTGTGGGACAGCGGAAGCTTACCCTGATTCGAATTTCGAACTTAACCGTTTTAAACTCTGGCACCTGTAAGCAGCAAGGAACATTGCACATTTGAACAAGATTTTCGAAGGCTCTTAGCGCAATTTACCTAAGGTTGTTGATTGTGTCTCATTGCTGAGGTGGCAATCTGCGGCAATGGTTGTCGATGCAGAGAACCATTGCATCGCGGATAAACCTGTGGCAAGGAGAATAGTGCGTATTCTACTCAGTTCACGGAGGATGTTGCTCTACGGAGTGACCGGTCAACCGACGGGGTAACTGGGTTCCGTGAAATGACTTGTCACTGCACCGAGCGTACACACTGCATGAGCTGACCGCTCACTTCGTAGAGTGTACACTCAGCTCCCCATATCCTGGTGAATCCCATCTAGGCATCTCAACGGTCCGGGGCGAATACAGTTCTTCGGGGCCCGACATGGTGGTCCCGTCTTGGGTATCATTGATGTAGCCTCGTCCGTCCGTGGCCGAATCATTCAGCCTTTGGGCCCCGCACGAGTACCTATAGTAGGTCGGCAGCTACCGGCGGTGGGTATCCGGTGGTGATACCGATGATCGGTCTTAAAATTTCCCGTATCAAAGCCCCGAAACTACCGGCTGTAGGTCTTCAAACAAGCGCCTGTGGGTACTACTACTACAATACTTGTGATAAACTTGAATACAAAGCATAGTATTAAATAAGATGATATCTACCGCTTTTCAAAGTTCAATCAGCATATCACGCTGTCATGACCATTGTTAAAGTAAAAATAAGTGAAACGACGTAACGCAATGAGAGCCGTACAAATCTTGACGCTCGGTACAGTATATCACAGTGGTAGACTGGACTTTATTGATACGAATCTATGTTATTACACAGTAGAAGTCGGGGAAACGGTGGTGATTCTCTTCAAGTATCACTTGCACAAACTGGTTGAGGAACTGACTTTATGGAATTAACGCCCTGAGCTATCAATCTAATTATATGTATCTGCAAACCTCACAGCACAATGTAACTCGTATAGATGGAGTTTCGGGACCGATCTAGCAGTCTTAACTTGTTTCGAGTTTTGGTATAAAGCCACCCACTACCCCAGTCACCACCACGTCATGTAGTTAGCATTGTGCGAATCAGTCGGTAACGTGTCGATTTGTCAGGGTCACATAAAATATATGTAAACAAACGTGTTAAGCTCGCCAGTTGTCAGGGTTCTCCATCTAAACTCCTGCTCCAACCGATTGAAGTATCGCTATCATCGCTCATCGTCATTGTAGTCGCCTCTCAGTGCCACATTCAAGGTGAAAGAATCGGCTCATTACTGTCGGTGTCAGTGTCAGTCTCGGCCTCTCGGTGATGAGAATGTTTGCTCTGAAGATCTCTACCCCAGGTCACATACCCAGTGCGCGTACCCCCGGCGGCACCGCCGCGGCCCCTCCATATTTTTCGTTGTACATCCAGCCGACGTTCCCTCTCGCTCTCCATAGTCCATCCCGTAGGCATTCCCGAACGACTTCCGTCGCTTTGTTGCTGCAGTAGTCATCCCAAACAGCATGCTGTGTGTTGATCCCAGTGTAGCTGGATTGCTCTGTAGTCTCGAAACCAAATTTATAGTAGTGCCAAATGCATCTCGAACTCGTCCTACGGAGGCATCGTTTGTCTACCGTGTTCTCGTCTCGTGTCGTGTCGCCATAGGTCCCATCAATCAACTTGACTTAATTACTCGCGACAAGCAAGCTAAAGACGACACACCCTGCTCCCGCTTACCGATCGCTGACAAGAGGGGTCGAAGTTAGTAAATTTTATTCTCGATCCGACCGAATATACTGCTTCCGTCTATGCTGCTGTTGCGAGTGCGAAGTAGACCTGCGTCACCTCAGTAGACGCGACGACGGAGGAGAGATGACGGCGGGAGAGTGACGGCGATGGTAGTGAGGTAGCTGTTAGTGATGGAGTAGATGCGAGATGGGTAGATGATGCCTGCGAAGGGCGTAGACGACGACCCGCAGTAGAGGAGGATGTCGAGTAGACGAGGACATGTAGTGGACTAGGAAACGGAGTAGACGGCGCGGAGACACGAAGTCTCAGGAGCGATTAGGTGGAGAGGTGGACGACAGCAGTGGCAACATTAGTTGCATGTAGACGAGGGCGGAATATAGGACGGCGGGGAGGAGTAGACAGATTAGTGAGGCGGTGAGTACCTAGAGTAAACTACAGCACAGACGGAGGCGTGCACAACAAGGAGTCGTTACACCGGGAGACATCAGAATGCCTGGCATGGAATGACGCAAACGATACGTAGAGGTCGACGAGTGCGGAGGGATGGACGACCAAGAGCAGTGGAAAAGAGACGATATCGACTTTGACGTTGTGATGTAGTAGAGTCTGAGGAGTTGATGACGGAGAAATTAGAGAATGGAAAGTAAAAAAGACTTCAAGGTATCGCAGAGTACTCTGTTATGACAGCTCTGAGCATGCTTCGCGGGAGACTAAGCTTGCCCCACTCTCGGAATCTCTTTTGCACTCGCTTACCGTTTTTAAACGTCACTAAGGTTTCTTTCGGCTATCTAGCGAGATACTAAACAACACTAGTGCGATTATCATGCGATGAAGCCCCCACGATTGCTATCATCTCGGCGACCTCTGGAAACGGGTAAGGGTCCACCCACCTTGCCAAATATAGCGTGGATCCCTGCACTGGTGTCAGGCGTTGTGACTCTATCTCGCATATACCGATAACGTAGCCGCGGCTAAACATAGAGTACGACGCGATCACCGAGTTGCCAAATGCCACCACACGATTGTAGGATCGCTACGGCTGAAAGATATCTCGGCGATCTTTCAAACGGAAGCAAGCGTAAAGCGTTTCCAGAATCGGCAAGCGTGCGGCTCTGCAGAACATGATCGCCGGGATTGCACAGAACATTGTCTTCCCTTGAAGCCTTTTGACCTCGCATCCTCTAATGCTTCCATCCACTCCACCATCGACGCTTCAGACTCCGCTGCCTCACAACATCAAATCGATATCGCTCTCTTTCACTGTTTTCGTCCACGCATACGCACTCGATGATTTCAGTTCTCACGCCTCCGCACTCATCGATGCCCGTTCTCCACCGCACGCATTGTTTTTCCACACCTCTGCCAACTTCCATGCCTCCCCTTCCCTTCGATCCATACCTCCTCACTCTGCATTCACTCCACACGTCGCCTATACCATTCCGTGCAAGCCTTCCGATGTCTCCCCACATAGCGCGTAAGGCTATACCCTTCAAGATCGTGCGCGTCCAAGCCATTGTCTCCTCCAGGTCTGGGCGGACGCTAAAGTCACTAGCACCCGCCCGGACTTGACATAACCACTGACCTGTTTTTGCTTATTGCGTGGTGAGCAGGACGTCGGGAGTGTTCCATCAAATAGACTGCCACAAGTCACCTCCAACCTCCACAAGTCACCTCTAACCTCCACCGCAGCCCTTGTCCATTTCTCCGCCCTCGTCTTTCCTCGGTCCTCATCTACTCCTCCGCCCTCGTCTATTTGCAGCATATCTTGGCTACGTCTTCGTCTGCGTCTCCCCCGTTGTTAACCCCTCCGCTGTCGTTTCTCCTCCGCCCTCGTGTCTCCTCCGCGCTGTCGTCTACACCTTCCGGCGTCATATATCCAACTGCTGTGATCTACCCCACAGCCGTTGTTGTCTCTCTTTCGCACTTATTCATCCTTCGTGCTATTGTCTATGTCTACCGAGGTGACGACGATCTAGTTGGCACTGGCGGCGGCAGTGTGCGTGGAAGCAGTATAGGGAAATCGGCATGCCTAATGCATGACGAATTCTGCGGACGGCTGAACAAGTTCACATTCCTTAACACTGTACTTAACCTCCGGGAGAAGTAGCAACTCCTCACCATTATCATATAAGCCACATTCAATGAGGAATTGTTACCAGCTTGACCCGCATGCACTGACGACAGCTATTCAACCTTGGCACGTGTATGAGAAGTGCCAAATGAACTCGGGATCACAGGTACAATATCGCAGCCTAAGTGATGAATTTGGCATCGTTACTGCCCTTGAGCGTTGTATGATTTTCTTGGCTGAGACGGCCCGTGTAGAGTGCAGCCCATGATGTGCTGATGCAGAGAGGGTAGGGAGGTTTTGTCGGACTATTTTCTTTCAGTAATGTATTTATCACTATATATCCTGTTGATACAAATCAAAGCTCTACTCCTCATGTCCATTGCTTCGTTCATCCCTCCACCACACATCGAGATCACAGGCGACATGATATTAACACTCTCGGTTTGTCTGGGAAACAAGAAACCGTGAAATCTTCGCTCAGATGACCAATTCTATCAACAAATGCTCTCACTTTACATTCGTTCACTGGGTGCTTCATACTCGCCGTCTATCAATCGGGAATCTATGGATGGGAGACATCGAGGTAAAAGAGTGAAACGGCCCTCTTTCCACTCCCTACCATCTTTCGACTCCCGCCATCTGCGTGTGCATCTAACAAACAGCCGAAAATCGCGTAATGCACACCCTCACCTCCTGTATCCTGACGGTATTAAAATCCTGACCAAAGTAGCAGCGAATGACCGAACACAATAATCAAACACTATCACAATCATGGTGTTGAGCTGATTGGAAGTTCTGGTATCACTATGCGGGATGCCAAGCATGGATGATGTAGCTTACCGTATGTAGGTCGTATTTTTAGCTAGTGGCTCGACCTTTAGACTCGTCACACGACACAGTTAATTAATATACACACAACCAATTTGACAAATCGCACCCGTCAGTCGCCGTACGATCCCTTACACGTCCAAGACTTGTCCAACGCATTGAACCGATGCTCAGATGGAGAGCACAACGCAAATTTTTTTACAACTACTCCGCCTCTGAATGGCAACGCATAACCGTGGCACCATCCTTTTTGCTTTGGCTTTGCAAGAATAGCTGGTGGTGAGTGTCCGCACTCCAACTTGCAGGGAAGTGTGTGTACTGCTTCGTTAACGATAACGAACCAGGAGGGTCGACTTGCCGCATAACGACACATTTGCGAGGACTGGGATATTTGTGAGGGAGATTTATCTATAAGCACATTAATCTCTACTAATGATGAACGATTAACGAATGACTGGCCGAACTTTCACAGAAGCTCACGAGAGTACAACAACGGCGACAATTATATTCAGCCCTCGGCCGCAAAACAGAAAATGAGATAGGACTTAGTCCGACTCTACGGAAGACTTGCTAGCGGGGTGGGGAAGCCACATCACACAACTTTGAGTAAGTGATTTTACGAAATGGTAGCCTACGGCGTGGCAATAGCGGGTGGAGGAACGGTTGAACTGGAGCCGTTGCGAAGGTACGGACAAGTGATGAGTGAATGAATGGAATGCCATAGTGGTGGAGAGGGCCGGAATATTGCTATTGGCAGATGGTATACGGGTGCAATTGGTGGTTTACTCTTTGCCATCGATGCGAGTACCTAGCTAGGCAATGATATGGCCGACACGGAAATGAAGGCCGAACGAGTTAGTACAATGTAGACGAAGCTCGTTGCCCTATTAGGAGTAGCGAGGGGGCACGGAGCTCTGGATCACGGGTATACTGCTGCAGTTGTGTGAGTGTCCACAAATGGAGGTAGAGTTTCTCTCTCCCAGCCTGCAGAACTCGATCTGTTCGATTAGAGCATGTGTAATAAATCCATTGGTGTAGTTGGTTAAGGCTTTGTTGGGAAATACCGGGGGTGATTGTGCTAATGCATGCACCCGAATTCAGCCGACGACATAATTTGTTTGGTCATGCGGCACCAATCACATTCAATCGAGCCATCGGGAAAGATTCGGGTGAGAAATTCGTGACAGGGTAATCGAACTGGCTTCACAGTTCCTTGCGGGGGGTGGCGTCGCAATAAAAATCATTGTAGTGCGGGGTGGCTACATAGTCACCGCAATTGACCTCTCGCATGGGCGCTTAAGCGTGTGAACAAGTTACAAGATAGTACATACATAACTTTGATCGCCGCCAAACCACAAAAAAACGTTGCGATTAGACCATCGCGCATGCACGAATGTGTGATTGCTGCCGAACGATTGGCTGGCTAGGGCTAGCTTCTTTCATTCTATCTTCATTCGTTAACTACCAAATGTCCAACAGTCAGAATTCACACGTTTGAGCGAACCCACCTTTCCGTTGGCTACCTCGGCCCCGCAACCGGAATGAAATAACAGCCTTTCCCCTCTGAAACCTCTACCAAGACTTTGCACATACATTTACGCGAACCGCACCTTACCCGCTGATTTTGACTTCATTCCGCCACCACCATTTACGTCACACAATGCCTTCTTCAAGGGCGCCCAGAAAGAAACGCAAGCAGCAGATTCGGCAGAGGCAAAAGCAGCAGGGTCAGCAGGGTAGCGAGGAGGGCCACATTCAAGTAGATGGAGCATCGAGTGTGCAGGTTGGCATTATCTTACCGATGCCGTCAAGATCTGGATGGTGGCTAACGATGATCTGCATAGCCGGCACTAGTGCAAGATGATATTTTCCCTCCAGTCCCTACACCATCCACGGAAGAATACCCCAACTTAGGCGCTCCACAAACTCTCTCCGGGGGACGGAACATCAGTCACACTGCCAACAGCCGCCTCACCACTACCCGATATAGGACACGCAGCAGCGGGAACACAACAATGACCGACAGCAACAATACTGTAGACAACACTCATACCTACAACGAAGCCATGCACAATGAATTCAGCAGCTCGACAATTGTAGGGAATATAATAATCGGTATGCCAATATGTTCTGTGCTGCGATCGCCCAACACTGTCAACTGACACCTCTGTTCAGGAGATAACATTAACCAATCCCCGCATTTTGGACCTCCGAAAGACGCTCCAACCTATGCAGACTTGAAAAAGTTAGGTAGTTAACCTTGCACAAAATACATTATGATTCTCATAACTGACCGCACCGGCTCCAGTTCAAAGGATCGATTGGGATCTTCTCTCAGGCAAATTGTCCGTCATCGACCAGGGTGAGCATCGATCCACAATCTCACCATTTAACGGGAACAAACCCGAGAATTTTTGGATCTCCAAAAACATCGAATTTACGCAATGGGAATCGGCCAACAGCCCACGGGCGCTATTACTATCTGCACCACCTGGCCACGGGACGACCGAAGTTTGCTCGCACGTCATCAACGTTGCTAGGGAGAAGGCCTCTCAGACAAATGGATCTGTATTGTACTTTTTCTGCTCGTCTGTTACAAACGCTAAGCTAAATGCTGAACTCTCGACCATCCTCACCAACACACTACTCCACCAAGTTGTCTGCTATTCAAGTGATGGAAAGGCCAACTCTATTGCAGCTGCTTTCCTCAGCGCGCTAGTAAGTAGACATTTCCAGCGGCATTCGCAAGATCATTTCCAGCAGTACTCGCCAGATTTCCGGGTGAACGATCCTCTGGACAAGACAGTGGAGAAGATTCTGAATGCTCCGGATGAGGAGCTCATCGAAGCATTAGCGGAAGCCATTACGAAAGCAGGGATTCAAGAGTTGTCGATCGTTGTCGATGGTTTGCAAGCGGATATTGCTTGCTGGTTATTCAAGCATATCAGGGAAGCAACACCGAAGTCGGAAGTTTTGCTTACAAGTCGTCACCCATTCGAACAGATACCCGACGGGATGTCATATATCGAATACGACAAAGAGCGAAAGGGTTTGCATGTCCGCTACTCTTCAGCCTAGATTCCAGCTAACAGCCTTATCTAGAGTGTCTTCGTTTTCTCCAACATGACGATACACGGTATGGAAAAATTTCGAAAGAGCATCACGGTTCGCTGGAGTGGCTCTGGACGCACTCACAATACCTAGAATGGTCAGCATCGACAACCTCTAGTCTTCTATACATCGAGGGGAAGCCAGGTAGTGGGAAGAGCACCCTTGCAAAATATTTCGAACAAAACCTTATTGAAAAGGAGCCAAATGCCCGTTTAAGTACCATTGCCCATTACTTCTACACTTTCCGAGGTACGAAATTGGAACATACTCATGTAAATATGCTGCGGTCGCTTCTCTTCCGTATACTACAGCAGGACGAGTCGACTTTTTTTCATTTCCAAAAGGAGTTCAGGAACGCTCAACATCACAATCTCTTGGAATGGGCTTACGACTCTCTTAAAAAGGTTTTGTCCTCTTTCGCAAACCATCCCTCAACGAAACGTATCTACCTCATTCTTGACGCGATGGACGAGTCCGAGAAAGACGACAGACGCAGTATCATACAGTTACTCTGCCAACTTTGCTCGAAGAAAAATCGTTGCAACATAAAAGCATTCCTCGCGAGTCGTCCTCTTGCCGAGCTCAAACATCGCATTGAGGAACCCCATCATGTCATAAGAATGCAGGATGAGAATACGGACGACATTTTCAGATTTGCAGACGATTTCCTCAGAGAGCTCAAGTTAACTGGGAAAATCCTTGGTGAAGCTAAGGATTATATCACCGAAAATGCTCAAGGAGTATTCGTATGGGTGAATTTAGTTAAAACCGAACTACTCGACTATGCTGAAACAGGCTATACGGACGCCGAAATCTTAGACGCTTTAAGAGAACTTCCTGCCGAATTAGAGGACTTCTACAAAAAGATGTTTGACAGGCTGGAGAAAGGCCAAAGACGGGACATTGCGATCGGAATAAGGCTTTTTCGCTTCGTTCTTTTTACACTTCGCCCTTTTACAGTTGCAGAACTGCGTGATGCTCTTGCTATGCTGGATAACCAAAATCCTCCATATGAAGAGTTCCAGCGAAATAAGATACATGAAATCGACAGGCGAATTGAGCACTGTGGAGGCAACTTTTTGGAAATTAAAGGTGCTTTCCCCTTGAGAGAGAGCCGCATTCATAACATTGATTGCTTTTGCAGACGATAGAGCCGTTCAATTTATGCACCAAACTGCTCGCGAGTTCTTGATCCGGAACATACCAAATGCCTCGAATATAAAGTTCGAGATTAATGATACAGTTCACAGCGCGATAACTACAACGTGGGTTCGATATCTGAAGCTTTGTTTCACAACCCCCTACATGCAAGATACTTTTTCAAAAATCGAGAGTTGGAGTCTGCGAGACTTTCGAGCCTATGCTGAATATCTGAACGAGTGGCCATTGATCGAATATACACTTCGCTATATCAAAGACCATCTTGATTTGTGTGGTCGGAATAAGCAGGTATCTCAGCTCGTTTCCACACTGGTTCGACACTTGGCCCAGAATCAAGCCTCCTACTTTCTTGGAAGCTTTATAGATGTTCGCGTCCGACAGAATAACGGACAAGCAATACCTGTTAACGAGCACCATGAATCATCTGAGAATATCAAATACAGTACCCTAAATGCCGCTGCAGAACCTAAGCTGCCTCATGTAGTGAAAGCTTTACTGCTTACATGCAAACAGGACAATCATCACGCCGAAGGGAAGACGCCGTTGATTATTTCCGCACAAAAAGGGCTCGCCGGAGCTACGCGACTACTGCTTGACCTAGATTTGGACAAGGACGCCAAGGACAACTCCGGGCGGACTGCACTTCACTATGCAGCGGAGAATGGGGGCGAGGCCATTGTTCAACTGCTAGTGGAGCAAGGAGCTAATGAAACCATAAAGGACAATTATGGGGAGACTGCACTGCACATAGCTGTTAAGAAGTTGTGAGTTTGTTCCTTGCAGACTGTCTCCTGTCGAAAATATGGTTTAACATGCGCTTAATGTATTTGGTACGTCAGCCCGTGAGTTACATCTCAATCTATTCCGGTTCCGAACAATGAAAGGTTGATCAGAGATCGATGACGTGGTTCAATAGATTGTAAGTTTGTGCCGGTTATTCAATGTTCCGAGAATGCTCGACTAACCTGAGACCACCCGCTGGGGTCAACAGTGAGTAAGCTATCAACTATTGCACATGGCGATAATAAGTGGCTAATTGACGGCTATTACTTGGCTTCCGTAGCTCGTGAGTTTCTCCAAACGTTAAATGCCTCAGTACTGTATTGCTAACTAGAATCTGGGCTGCTTTCAATAGCAAGTGAGTTTTGCACAAAATACACCCACTCCGCTTGCAGCGGAACCAAGGCTAACCTCAACTCGCTGGTTGGGTTCGAAAGAAGGTAAGCTATTCAAAGATTGCCTAGTGCCGTGGTGATGTGAAATTAATTCGAACAAATGGCATAATATGCAGAAGGTAGGTAGCACTAAAAAGACCTCCCATACTGATGAACTTGTCTGACCAAATGCGGACGCTTTGGCCAAATAGAAAGTGCGTTTGCTCCTAACCTTGCAGCCTTACTATCGCGTATAACTAATGCGAACTCCGTCCTTTGGTTCCTTAGGATGTGAGTCACCACTAATATTTCCATGCACTGATAATGTGGGGTTAAATTGAGCCCGCTGGGTTGAATCGGTAGTTCGTAAGTTTCTCCTCCACATTGCACAGATAGTTGGTGACTAATGGTGTCTTTCAACAGTGTGTGAGTTTCTCCGTTTCTCCGTGACCGTTCTAATCTCGATGGTGATTAATCTGAGCCCGATGGCCTGATTCGACAGCGAGTGAGTTTCTCCGTGACCGCTTTGATCTCGATGGTGACTAATCTGAGCCCGATGGCTTGATTCGACAGCCCGTGAGTTTCTCAGTGACCGCTCTGATCTCGATGGTGACTAATCTGAGCCCGATGGCTTGATTCGACAGCGAGTGAGTTTCTCCATGACCGCTCTGATCTCGATGGTGACTAATCTGAGCCCGATGGCTTGATTCGACAGCGGGTGAGCTTCTCCGTGACCGCTGTGATCTCGATGGAGACTAATCTGAGCCCGATGGCTTCATTCGACAGCCTGTGAGTATCTTCGTGACTCCTCTGATCTCGATGGAGACTAATCTGAGTTCGATGGCTTGATTCCACAGCTAGTGAGTTTCTCCGTGACTGCTCTGATCTCGATGGTGACTAATCTGAGCCCGATGGCTTGATTCAACAGCCTGTGAGTTTCTCGGTGACCGCTCTGATCTCGATGGAGACTAATCTGAGCCCGATGGCTTGATTCGACAGCTAGTGAGTTTCTCCATGACTGCTCTGATCTCGATGGAGACTAATCTGAGCCCGATGGCTTGATTCGACAGCCTGTGAGTTTCTCCATGACCGCTCTGATCTCGATGGTG
>Ga0307512_10002363_pt1 | contig 24127 bp, 23 predicted proteins | sample 14_EM_MG_FD_200267 | JGI IMG/M metagenome (GOLD analysis project Ga0307512, IMG submission 200267) | Populus trichocarpa ectomycorrhiza microbial communities from riparian zone in the Pacific Northwest, United States - 14_EM | ecosystem: Host-associated > Plants > Roots > Unclassified | place...
TCGGAAGTTGCATTTCTTATCGCCGCCATTCTGAGACTCTCCCAATTGCCTTTGTTGTTTTCACTGTCCTCCGGGCTTCTTCGAGGTTGCTAGAGTTGTAGGTGTACACGACAATTGAAGTTGATGCACTTCGCTCGAATTGAAAGAATGTAGTCGCAACTGTGCTGACTTGCAATTGTCTTTCGGTTCTCGGTATTGCCGATTCAGGGGTAAGATCGCGCCATTGATTGTAGGTTCTCCAACTGATGATCGCGCTCCATTGACTTGTAGGAATGGTATTCGATTTCTCTTGTTGGTAGGGTCGAATCCTGTACTCGTGATAATCGTGGTCATTGTGGCGACGCGTCTCGTCCATTGTAGCTTCTCTGGCTGCTGATCGCACTCAATTGACTCGTAGGAATGATGTTCGACTCAATATCTCGATCGTATTCGGTTTCTCTGATTGGCCGGATCCAATAGTCGCGTCCTGTAGTCGTGATAACTGTCGTCATCGCCGGTGACGCGTCTCGTGTGACAGATGGTCTCTGAACTCTTCTCCGCTGCCATCAGGGTGCTCAATTGAATGATGAAACGATCGATATCCGTGCTTTCAGTAATCATGATTCGATATGTCGTTTTTAAGGATGTAATCTCAATAGTAGACTTTATGATGTGGCACGTCGGTAAAGGGGTAAAACTCGTAATCCCGTGAGCGAAACGTATCCATTTACTGGAAAGCGATAATAGTGTAAGGGCACGTACGCCAGCGTTCGGCCTTATAGGCATACCTATGGTAATTATGGTAAACGGTTGCAAACGTGGACTTGAGTAATAGTAAATATAGGTGTATAGGTAAGATTATCGCTAGAGATCTAAGTCTCGTGGCAAGCTGACTATATAGAATGGCCGTTACCCGGCCACAGTCACGTGTCGCCGTTACACAAACATCCAATATGATTTGTAATGTAGGGTCGCTCCAATCGTGAATAAAAACACATTCATTTTTGGAAGAGATCATAACCTCTAGCAAGAAGGTATTGATAGATTTTGAGTGCAACATCGCGATAGGAAACTGAACGCTAGGTGATTGGATTTCGGACACTGTCATAAGTGACGTCGTAGTGAAGTAGAATGCCGGTTCTTAAATATTGAATTTCGAGATGGAACCAAATGAAAGTCAGATCTGTGAGACATTCCATGCATGTTTGTGAAGTTGAATTCAAGGACATATGAAGAATACTGACTGTTAATATCTCCATTTAGGTACATTTCTGTGTAATTCTTCGCTGAGTAGCTTACTGATCCCCCACAGAAGCAGTTGATGGTCTGTTGGCGCACATTTTTAGGAGGTGGTTGCAATATCATCACTTGCAGTGTTGCCAATACAGGCAGCCAATAGTTCAATTATGGGTTAACGCCATTGCATAGCCCTTTAATTATTCCAGATACAAGACCAAAACTAATTGACGCTCCGTTGACGCTCATTTTTAGAAGGTACTAGCAATGACATCATGAGCACTGTGGCCCATACAGGCGGTCGACAGTTCGATTATGGGTTAACACCATTGCATTGCGTTGTGATCATCTAAGATTCAAGACGAACAATCATTGACGCTCCGTTGTGGTTCATATTTAGGAGATAACAGCGATATCCTTGTTAGCATTTTCGCTCATAAAGGCGGCTGACAGTTCGATCATGGGTTAACCCAGTTGCATAGTCATTTCATTACCCAAGATGGAATGCTAAATATCGTTGACGCTCGGTTAACGCTCATTGTTTGGAGGTAGTAGCATGATTGTCACTACCATTTTTACCCCTAATGGCGGCCAATACTGTAATTAAGGGATAATGTCAATAAACAGCGCAGTGATTATCCAACATGCACGAGCGAAAATCATTGACGCTCCGTGGAGGCTCATTTCTAGAATGGGGCAATGAGCGTGTCAGTTTCCTTTTTACCTTCAAAGCTGGCCAATACTTCCTCTTTGGAAGGATGTGACCATGCAGCCATTTGATTGCAGAAAGGGTAAGACCAAAAATTGTTGACACTCCATTGATGCTCACCTTCATGACATACTAACAGTCATTGGATGCTCAACAATTGCACGAAAAATGCATATAGTGAGTATTAACAGCCAATATATTGTTTGTATGTATAATCATTTGCATCCAAAAGCGTTGAGGCCTCTCTGTTTCTGAGCGACCACTACACACGATAGCTGAGCAATGAATGGCATAGCCGCATCACTTTACAGTCCTTTCCCCCGGCAATTAACGCCATATAGATCCATCCACTAGTTTTGGATTTCTATCACCTGACTTCTTCACCTTTCCTTATCCAGCTCCATCTCCTCGAGTTCCATGACGCACCATTAGCAATCATCGAAATCTCGACCATGTGCACCCGATCTCAGCGGAGAGTTATGCATTCAAATGCATTGAGTAATGAAACACCACAGCTGTCATTCATCCAGGTTTGTATTGCGCATTGACCGCTCCTTCCCTCACTGGTATGAAACTGCTGACTTAAATCTTGTTTGTAAATTTCGTCCCGAATTTAGGTTTTGCTTTCTCCTTAACGGTAACAGGCAGGACGATATCAAGTTTATTTGTTTTCTATCCAGTTGATGTGGAGTCTAGAACTTTCCCATGGCCCATACGACTGTTGCACACACGCTGATGAATTATCATGTCTCAAAATTTGTTCCCTAAAATCCAGGAAAAGCTGACATGTAGCAAAATAGGTACACGAATTGCCTCTCAAAGAGAAACATCATCAAAATTCACTACATCGCTATCTATTCCTCCAGCGACGATGGAGCCATCGCGATGTCTTGGGCCGAATCCGTTTTCTTTCTGGTGATTAGGTTGTGATGCTATATGCATGGGTGAAAGCTTACGGGTTCAACAGGCTTTGATTGTGTAATCCGTGACGAATCAGGTGCCGCGACTGGTGGCAGTGATGTTACGCCTGTGTTTGACTATAGGTTCTCTGAACCCAGCCTCATTGGAATACTTCCTTGTCGAGAAGTCCCTTGTGGCATTTGAGATTGTCTGTGAACGATGTCAAGAGACTGCATATGCTCCCCAAATGTTGTCAGTGATGGTGTGGCTGCAGTCTTCTCTGTTTGCAGCTTGACAACGGCAGGAACCATCAATTCGGCCGTCCCATACTTCATATCTCTCCCACGGAAATCGTTGGCTGCATACCCCCAACCTGGTTGCATCAATACCTCCATCCTCATCTGCTTCTGCCGAAAGCTGTCCATGCATTGCTGTACTGTTTTGAAGATGATGCCCATCACCCAGCCGGGTTCGTCATCTTCACTGAGCTTGGCAAGCTCTATCTCTTCTTCATTATCTTCCTTCTCTTCCCCATCCCCCTCATTGTCTAAACTTGGAAGATCGCGCAGATTGCCTCCAATAGCATACAACATCTCCTCGAATTGTTTTCATGGCTTTGTGGTTGTCGATCCTGCATTTTCAGGATTTCTCATATCTTCCTAGTTTTGTACAATCGCTGTCTCTGCATCTTGAACTGGCTTCCATGCCACAGCAGTCCCTCCATCCACATTATCCTCGATCCATTGCTCTTTCTCTTCATTGTTTGGAATGTGCAGTTCTCGTCTTTTCTCCGCTGAACGCTTCTTTTTATATCGTAAGCTGTGCAATGCTCCCACTGCTCTGACCCTTCCTTCCTCTAAGCCGCTCTGCCCTTCATTCGTTGGATGACATCGTTGTGTTCAGAGCTTTTTTAGTGTGCCATATTTGCGCACTGGATTGGGTGAAAGGTTCTTTTTCGGAGCATTAACCATTTTATCTTGTGTTGACATTGTTGTTGGGTGAGATGTTGGATGAAGCAAGATGTGGGCCACATGGAGGCAAGCTGCATCATTTATGTCAAGGTTGGTACATTTGATCAACTTGAACAAAGCAAACTGAGTGTGTTGACTGTCACATCATTGGGAATCGTAATGCTAACCATATAACATGACTTGAAGGTTAGCGTGTGTTTGATGTAAGATCCCGGGGATGCCTTGAGACAAACATCATCAGACATCCTTTCCGTCGAAGAATGTATCACAATTGAGATTCCAGCTACCATTCACCACAATGAATCCCTGCTAATAAACAAACAACATCGGACCGACATACTGCGAATCACGGGACTGTGAGCATCCTGTGCAGCCTGCAGGTATAAGCAGAAGGCTTCGACTTGAGTAGAATATGGGAGTTGGCTGTCACTCATTCTGTTTCGACTTGAAGCGAACAATTTATTCGCCAGGACTTCCCACTTCTTTTCGTTATCGTCTTTCTCACCTTTTCCACGACAGCAAGTTATGACTCCACATACACTCCAGCCAGGTGGGAGTGGATCCCAATCGAGCCAAACAACAGGCACTTCATCCACATTGCCACCCGCCAAAACACAGCACTGTCGCAGACTCCAGTTAGTCCACTGCGACGGTACCAATGTAGCCACCAATAATATGACCCCAGACACACATTTAAAAATCGTATGTAAAACCGGAAGCAGCAAGAATAAGAAGCTGCATGTGAATGGATGTGAGTAGCTCCATACCGAGGTGGACAGCCGTCAACTAGCCATATGATGTACGGCTGGTGTACACAGAGAGCTCCGTAACCATTTTATTGCTGCCCATAATGGGAAACCTCCATTGTCAACCATGGCATGTAGCCGCACAGTCCACAAAATCAAGCATTATGATGTTGTCAGCCCTGGGACTTTCGCCGATGGATTTCGTGATACAGGTCCTCAACAGTGGATGACCCAGGCGTTGATGACCTTTGAGGAGGCTACGGAGTCATATATGGTTAAGGTAATCGCAGAATCTCAATTTTAGAAGCAACTAATTCCTTGTAGATTTTCAACATGTCGGCTACTATGGCAAGGCAACGAGGTCCGGTTCAGCTGGAACAGTCCGACATGCGCCTTGCCTGTCCAATGGACCGAATGGCCAATGGATGGTTTTCGCGCGCCGCAATCGAGGGAATGCAACAGCGTATCAAGAAGCCTCGCTCCGAAGTCCGATTCATGAAGAAGCGCGGGGTTGAGTTTCCTGGGCATAAAAATGTCAAGGCTGTGATAGAAACACACCCGGCAATGGTTCAAGAAAATGAGACGGAGGGCTGCCTTCTTTCCCAAAATGGTATAGCAAAGAATCCGCAGACATGCTGCAGCCAAAAAGACATGGGTGCACATGCACCAGAACTGGTGTCACCTCTGCCCGGAACGCCACCTGTGCCACCTGGTGTTGATGAGTGTGCCCCAAGTCGAGAAATTGAAGGTGTGCCACCCGGATATGTGTTTGTTTGTTTGTAATCATTTTGCATTCACCCCGAAGGGGTGCCCAGCTAAGTTACCATAAGCCGGCCGACCACTGGTGGTCATGGCATTTAATTAACATTTTTATCCCTGTCCATCCATCGGCTAAACTACGGCCAAACTAGCTCACATAGCACCTACTTCTGACTCAGGCAAAGTCGTCTCCTCCCACTTCCCACTACCCAATGGAGGGCACTAAGGCCACTGACCCACCAAGCCCACCCCCATTACTAATCCTTCGAATGCTCGACCTGTGGTGAGTTTGACACAGGGAACTCGTGGTGCGACATCAACTTGTGCGACAAGGAGTCTGCTCGGGTAGAGGAGTGGCGCCGGGATTCGAACCCGTAGCAATGAGCATAGTGGTGGCAAGACCAAACCACTACACTACGGGGCCACTCCACCCGGATATGTGTATATACATACTCCTCTTCCCAACGCTCAATTTTTCAGTCTTGATTACTATGCCAAGGATCGAAAGTGCGATAAAGATTTTATTCCAGATTTGCTACCTGATGAAGCAACATCTACTGGTTAGTACACTGTCTGCTGCGTGGAAATGCCGCTGTTATCCGTTTTGCAGCCAAGAGCACACTATTCAACGAACCTGAAAGTGAATACTAGCATGGATAGAAACGAAGGGGATTTTTGGGTTTTATTACTATCTACAATTAGCGGACACTTTAAAGTATATTTTAAATGATATATTTATATGAATTATTAAAGAACAATGTAGTGATAAAGAAGGAAGAAGATGAAACTGCTAGAACGGCTGCCAAAACACCATTACTGATATTCTGTGCCAAATTGAATTCTTGCATAGTGCGGATATGCCTGTTGCAAAATGAGGGTCAACGAAGTGTCAACAATTTTTGGTCTTGCATCTTAAGTAATATATGTGGCGGTTGCTCACAGACATCTGTAAACCACGAGTTGGCCACCTTTATAGGCAAATAAGTGAGAGATGTCCCGAGGACAGCCTCCTTGACACTCACTACTTACTTCACTTTCAAAGCTGCAATTTAGTGTTCCTGAGGGTGTTACTCTATAAAAGCAGTCAACACATTGTATATAGACTGTTATGGCCACATCGCGCTGTGATCAACCATGATATAAGGCCAAACAGTGTTGATGCTGCATTGACACTCATTTTCAAGATCGGGCAGGGAACATGTCATGTTCTCTTTGGCGTATACATGCGGCCAACACTGTCATTATATATAACAACAACCAAATCACACTTTTATTACCTGACTTACAAGACCAATAATCATTGATGCACTATTGACATTCATTTTTAGAAGATAGTTGCAATGTCGTAGCTAGTGTTTTGAACCTTTAAGGGGGCCAAAACGTTCAGTACGCATTAAAACGACCACGGCTCTGATCAATTACCTGGCTTACAAGGCAGAAAATTGTTGAAGCTCCATTGTCTTCCGTGTTCAGGATGGGGCAAGGAGAATGTCTCTCTTGTTTTTGAGTATAAAGGCGGCCAATACATCAAAAAATGACAATGACATATGAAAGCCAATATTTTGCGATTAGCAGTAGAATATCTGAATTCAACCAGAAATAGAAAAACCAGAAAACCAGAACTGGAGATTGTAACTAACAGGTCTAGCCATAGCAGGCAAAACCCGCAGGTTGACGGGTTTCGGTCTGAGTTTGGCCCACCAAGAAGCAGTGGGTAGAGCATTGGGATGGTTCTGGAACCAAACCGAATGATTATTGTGGTTCAAACCCAGACTGCCGGCGGGTTACCTGGATCTGGGGCTTACATTATTGTGGAATACTGTCGCTGCAACCCATTACCCTCCAAAGTCGAATGCAAATATGACACACTGCTTAACTGCTGCTGAAAAACAATCAATGCAGGCCTTGTTGAAAGTACCAATGGAAAGCTCATCAGCCTCCTCCTCAATGTCACCCTTCATCAATCATCCTCTGTCAATGCCTGAATCTCCACCTGTTAGTTTCTAGGAATGAAGTGATTTCAACAAGAGGGTCTTGTTGCCTGAAACCTTTGATTCAAGCCTTTAGAGTTTACAGCAGGGACGTGCTGCCGCTATTACTGGCTTGGAAACTGAGTATGACAATGGGACACAATGAGGTCTGCACAGAAGAGGTCATGACCACTTCAAGCATCTACAGGTTCAACCAGTTTCCGAACACGCTACCAAAATGCACAGGCAGAATACATTGTTCAATAACTCGATGCTGGATGAGGTCGGGGAGATCCCTGCAACCGCCTGAACATTATCTCATTGATTGTCGATATATGATTGAAGTTTCCCCCAACAACTGGGGCTTCAATATGTGACCTATGCAAGTGCCCAAGATTGTCCTTGATTCCAATGTTAACCAGCAGATACAGATCAGAGAATGTCACAATTCTGCAGGAATTACCCGAGTCTTGCACATTGGCATTAAACTCAATGATATATACTGACTCCTGGAGATGGAAGCTTGCAACAGGTTGGGTAAGGTCTGCCGGCTACTTGACAAAGAATAATACATTGTTCAGAAGTAAGACCTAAAGGTATTTATTATATATCCACTGGCAATAATAATAGTAATATTTCTAATCAGACTTGCATGGAGTCATATATTAGTTGCTATATCTGCACTGCCATTTACCACTATTGTTTCAATGCAACTAAATCTATGGGTGTCCAAGATTTCTGCTTTCTGGCACAAATGTGACCAGAGTTTGTCTTCTTAATGGCCACTATACTATAGTGGCGCCTTCATACTGACGTTGCCACAGGCAATGCTATAGAAGTGCTGCAATTTGGCCTAATAATCTCTGGCAGTGAGTAATGTTTCCAATGGACACTGAATAATAACTGACAGTTGCAGTGATATACAAGTGGCATGAGAGGCTGTGGGATAGTGCATATATGATGCTGGAACTGTCAGATATTGCCTTTGGCTTGATGATGCAAGTGGTTCCAGGCAATAGAAGACAAGATGCTACAGTGGTTGAACATATAAACGTCTGAGAACTGGCAACTATCAGAGAATGCAAACACAACCTTCACAAGCTGATAGAAAACCCAGCCACATACGAGGTACAGGGAGAATTGGAGAATTCTGGGTGATTATCATTAACTGTTAGGTAGAGAAGTACACCAGAGGTCATGTACTGTGTACTAACTAGCCTACTGTGGAATGACTGGCACCTGGGGTTGAATTGGCAGTAAGGTGCTAGAGGACAGTGTTCATATGTTTGACGAAGAAAAGAGATCTAAGTTTGCAGTGCGAGATAACACTTTCACTGATGGACTCGAGATGCTGTCAAATCTACTGCATTGATAGATTAAATCTTATATATCAGGGTGAATTGTACCATATAGTAGCTTCCTTCCAGTGACTGGAAGTCTATATCACTCATGCCTAAGATCTGGTAGATCCCTTACTATTGCTCTCAAAGACTACTGGAACTCAGTAACCATCAAACTATAGCTCCATGTGACTATCAGCAAAATGTATATTTGTCACTGGAAGCCTCCAGGAGTGTGTGAGAGGAGGTGGAGTGTAAACTTAGAAGTGTCAGTTTCAAGAGAGACTCTGACCCTAGGAGGGCAGTCTGGCATCCCTTCAGAGTAACTTGGATCTGTGGTAACTGCTATAGAACCACAGTGGGAGTGGTTGTAATAAGTTGGAGAGCACGTTGGAGCACTGAAGAGCGCGTTGGAGCCTCCTTGGCCTGCTGCTGATTCGATGCAGGAATCCCAAACTCACTCTGAGAAATGCCTGGGTTCTTCAGGATATCAATTCAGAGGACAGCAGGCTGTAAGTAAGACTCTCTGGATGTATACGAGCAATAAATTACATTCCACAGCGAATATGATTCCTAGATTATTGTTCATTATGAACTTCCAAATCATACTATACTACCCAACATCTCAATCAACATTGCATATTTTGCATTTCTACAGCAAGGAATCGAAGACACTGGCAAGGAATTCAAATAAGAAAGCAGGTAAACCGAAGGCCCAACCTGACTAAGTCATCACATGATAACGATCGATTGGTGTGTCAATATAATTCACTTGATTTCCAATTTCATCATGGCCAACAACAGTAGGATTACATGGTTCATCTACAGCATAAACAAGCTGGAGACACTTCTTGTGATTGCAAATAATTCAGGCCTGGCAAGTGGGTGGAAATGAATTCCAATGTCATTTGGCTCAATTTGTGATATCTAACCAAGTTTGGATTGCAAATTTAGCTAGGATTGAATCAAAATAGAGGGTAAAAGGGATTATCAGATATTTGGGGGAGAACAAGGTGTGCCACTGTGAAAACAGGTGTGCCAGACAGGGGATTAAGGGGAAACAAGGGGAGTACACTTGGTGATGGACGAGTGTGGAATGAAATAGAGGGGGACAATTCAAGGCCCATGGGTTCAGATGGTGACTGAGGTGTGCCTACACAGTTCAGCTGCCCATCCAAGTGGAGCAGTGCTGACAGTGGGGTAAATGGTCTGGGATATAATAGAGGTCCTCCTAATCGAGGTTGAGCAGTGCCAATGCGGATCGTGAAGTACCCATCTTAGAGGAGGAGTAGCAAAAGACAAGGGGGTAAGGTATGCAGAATGAAACATTCAAGTACCAATCACCACTGATGAGTGCTGACGGGGAATGAAAAGCACCAATTATTGTTAAGTATCCCCATTGGGGTGAGAGGAGGGGGGTAGTGGGGGTAGAGGGGGTACAAAGCGACCCACCAATGTGTAATTGATGTGAGTAGTGGCTTCTGCAGTAATTAAATCTGTTACCTTGGAAGGGCAGAATGTACATTCATATTGGTTTCGAGACAACATAACCATGACCATTGTGTCACTGGAGTATTCGCTCAGCCCTGAATGAATAGCTGCAGCCACTAGCACAAAGGATTGCACTGTGACAGGTTGAAAGAATTAAGAAATGGTAGGCTGGCACCCCAAGCTGTTGGCAGTGAAGAAAGATTGACAGTAAATTAATTCAAGAACTTCCACACTGCTTAACTACAATTTCTTATTATCCACAATCTTTGGGAGATACACATTGACAAATACAAGCTCTTTAACCAGGATGTGAAGGTTAATCTCAATGCCAAAATCCAAGCAGCAACTACAAAGAACAGTTTGATGAGCTACATCTGCCAATTGCCCTCGAATCATATTGGTAATTCGTTTGAACTATATATAGTTTGCGGTTTAGTCATTATTGCGTGTCCAATCGAGGATGATTAAACAAAGTAAGAGTTTCAGCTTCTCAAGTTTGGACATCGTTTCTAAGAAATAAACCACTCGGTAATTGACTTACCGATGTTGTACCTACATGAGCACCAGCTAATGCTTGTTGACCATTCTGAGTGTCAATGTTCAGTTTTGAAGCTTGATCAACCATCAAGTAATTCTCATCAGAAATGATAAGCTGAGTACTCTTTGTAAATACTATTGCCTCCATGAATCTGTTTACTTGCTCAAAGGTTACCTTCTGGTATCTTGGAAGAATGGGAAATCTACCTGGCATTGATTGAGGAAGGTTCTGGTTCACACTGGCATCACAAAGTGGGAGCATCAAGGAAGGGACAAGGTAAGACTAGAATAATATGTGAATGGTTGACATTTGGCATTTGAGCAATGGTTGTGTTATAGCCCCAGCTGGATTTCGCAAATTGCAAGGTGGAGTGTGTTCCATGACTGTACCGACCCAGCTCTGTTTCATTGGCAGTGGGACCAATGTAGTTCAAAATGTCTCATCAAGGTGCACCTGGTCAAGTTTAATAGAATACCGGCAAAATCAGCAAATGAAGTAACACTTTGTCAAAAATGATGCAATTTGAGGAGGATCTGCAAAGGGTCCAGAAGACAGTACAGCTGTTCATATTTGAATCTTCGATGGTACTGCTGTGTTGTCATTTTGAATGTGTCAGGTACACCAGACTGCACCAATTCAACATGCCTCCAATACTGAATGTCTGCGCTTGTATCCAAGTACACTATTGAAGTAAGAATTTCAGGTTGGTTGGAGCCAACTGACCTAGAATTTAACAAGCTGCAGCAGAAGAGATCAATGCACATGAAACACTCCAGTCATTAACACAGTTGCATTGCTAACCAATGGTAAGTAGTGGCCATATGAGCTTCCGAGAAACGGATCGATTGTGATTTCCCCTGCATATGACCCCGCTGACAGTAGTCATTATTCCTCTAGTTTGAGCATTTGAAATGTAACTCTGTGGTACAGAATTATCAGTATGTTAAGAATCTGCAGTACTTGGATAGAGTTGGGAGCATGGTGAGTGGCAACAGTTCAAGTTGAAAGGGTTCACACTGAGTCTGTTGTTGCTGATAGTGGATGAATTAGAATCTCCGAATGCGGTAGTGCAGTCAGAATATCAGCAAAATCAATTTTAGTCTGTGGGGGCCTCTGGGACAGTTTGGAAGTTGTTGGACTAGAATCCCAGAGTATTCAGATCCCAGATTTGACAAGACCAATGGGGTGGCGCTCACGTTCACAGGGAAGCATGAACGACCAATCTCTGAGTACATACAAGGTTTGGTGACAACTAGGGGAGCACCTGCGAATCCAGGTGACAAGCCTTGGTACCCCTGAAAATGCAGGCAACATGCTTCGGAGTACCTGGCACCACAGGCAATGAGCCTGGAAACAACTCAAATCATGATACAGCAGTCTGGGAAACACAACATCTTGTTTCGGAGCACTGCAGGTGTGTCTGAAGATTATAGTAACTACTAATTGTTGAACTGCATCAGCAACAACTCTAATTTCCGTCGGAAACACCCGGGTGTTCCGGACGGCTCTGACGGCTCTGACGGAACCTCGTACCCTCTGATGGAGAATTACACTCTGCCCGTTGCCCAGGTGACAGGTCGCGTTGCATACGTACTCCTTTACTTTGTGGTGACGTTTACACACCATCAGAAGGACACATGATTTACACTCTTCGCAGGGGCTGCAGTTATGCTGAAGCTGTTTACACAACGCCTGGCGATGTTAAATCATAGCTACTACTTACCATTCAACGATTTTCAAAACTTAGACATTCAGTTTGTATTCTCATCTATGTATCGATGTATCTATATAGCTAATATGTACTCCCCGTCGTTCAGTCCACCTCCGTTACCCCTGTTTCTCCATACACCCGCCGTCGCTCATTAATGATGTACTTGGAAGCCGTGATCGAGCGAGTTGAGAGATTCACTTGGAGGCGGTAATTGAGCGAGATTGGAGATGCACTTGGAGGCCGTGATCATGCGAACTTGGAGGCCATAATCGAGCGAGTTTGGATATTCACTTGAAGGCCGTGATCGAGCGATATTGGACGAGTACTTGGAGGCGGTCGATGGACGGCGCGCCGGGTGCTGAGACTGTATTTCCTCAGTTAGTTAACTTGCAACCGTGGGAATGTGACAAGGTGACTTTACCTTTGAGCTCTCATGGAGAGCTGGCTGATGGCGGTCGATCGTGTATGGAAGCACGCCGGAAGCTGAAGCTACATTCAGGGGTCAACTTGTAATCATGAGAATGAAGGGAAGACAAACAATCTTTGAGTGCTGTACTCAGTGTATGCTGTACTCGGTGTATGCTGTACTCGGTGTCAACTCATGATCATGCCATGGAGAGATAGAGAGGGATGACTTAACTTTGTGTTCTGCGATGATGGTTGAGATGTGGGCGAGAAAGAGAGACATGGGGGATGAAGATGAGAACGATGTGGAGGATACGAGCGGATATGACAAATCAGGGGTACAACTTGCCTGATCGGGTTGGGAAGACCTCGTATCAGTGTTATTACACGCCACATTGGGACTCATACCTGCCGTATCGGGGATGGTAAATCGACTCGCACACCAAATTCTCTCAAGTCCCAGTTGCTCATGATGATTTGTCCCATCTCCTCTACCATCACCTAAGAACACGAAGTTAAGTCATCCCTCTGTATCTCTCCATGCCATGATGAAGAGTCAACCTGGCTCGAGGAGCGTAGGATGAGGGTGAGAAGATATGATACTAACCGGCCACAAGGATCCACGCAATTGCGTAGATCCACGAAACCATAGAAAGAGCGAGTGAGATCAAGAGAGGGGAAAGACAGAGTGTGTATTTCGTATAGACCGACAGAGCAAGAAGAAACGGCGAAATGGCGATCGGAAGGCGATATGCTACGTGCTGAGTGGTATTGACGCCGGGCGCGGAGTAATCCGCCACTGGGGTGTCTCTGACGACTCTGATGGAGCGCGTCCACTCCAACGGAGCCATTCCGCCCGGTCGGAAATTTTTTTGGCTGATGAATTGTTTCAACTCGTATATTCAGTTTGTACACTCATCTATGTATTCATATACCAATGGATCTATATAGATATCCATCTACACACAGGACATCTGCACTGGCTGAAGGTGGCACTTAAGAGTAGTTTGAGATGTGGCTGAGGATGGTAATCGAGTAAGTTTGGAGGCCGTGATTGAGCAAGGTTGAAGATGCACTTGGAGTCCATGACCAATGGAGTTTGGAGATGCAGTAGAATGCCATGTATAAGTGAGGTTGGACATGCAACTGTAGATGATAAATGTGCAAACATGGAAGCCATGATCGAGGAACTGCGCAAATACAGTTGCAGGCCAACTTCAACCAAGTTTGGAGATGCATTACCAGGCCATCATCATGCAGACTTTGAGGATGAGGTCAAGTGACTGTGGAGATGCACTGGGAGGCGATGATCAATCAGAATTGGAGCAGTACTTGCAGGCAATCGATTGGGAGGTGAGACAGGTACAATGACTGCATCGAACTGTAAGTTAACTCCCATCCATAGGAATTGGATGAGTGGACTTTACCACTGAGCGGTGATTTGGAGCTTGGCTAGCGGCGGTCGATATTGTAACAAGAAATGCCTAAAGCTGACGCTACATTCAGGGGTCAACTTGTAATTGTTCCAATGATGGAAAGACAGACAATCCTAGGTGGATGTTTTACTTGGTGTATGCTGCACTTTGTGAATGCTGTACTTGGTGTATGCTGTACTTGGTGTATGCTGTACTTGGTGTACGCTGTACTTGGAGAATACTGAACTCGGTGTATGCTGTACTCGGATTATTCTGTACTCAATCTTAACTCATGATAATCGCTTGGACATCTGCAGAGCAATGAATTGACATTGTTGTCTGCAATAATCGTATAGTTGCAGATGAGACAGAGAGATGGAGGTTGATGATAGGACCAATAAAACTAATCTGAGGGGATGTGGGTCATCAGGGATACGACTGGCAATGTTCGGCTGAAGAAGACCTGGTGTCAGTGTGCTGACCTGCCTGATTGGAGGTCATACCTGCCATATCAGGAATGGTAAATTGAACTGCACACATAGTTCTTTTAAGGCCTTATTTGTCATAATGATTCATCCTGTCTCCTCTTCTCTCTCTCTTTCTCATCCTCAACTCTACCATCACCAGGGAATAAGAAATTATTTCTTCACTCTCTATCTCCCCATCCCCTGATCATGAGTTAACACCGAGTACAGCTTACCCCAAGTACAGCATACATCAAGTACAGCATCAACACAACATCAGCTATATGCTGCTCTCATGGAGTCTCTGATCTGTGATGTCTCAACTCTTGGCGGGCCTTGTTGAACGTTGCTCTATACATTTCCATGATTACAAGCTAACCAATAAGTAGAGTCTCAGCTCCCATTGTGCCTGCCAATGGAGCACCTCTAGATCAACAGTCTCCACATTAACCACCTCCAGATCAACCACCTCCAGATTAACCACCTCCATATCAACAGCCTCCAGATCAACCGGCTCCAGAGAGACCAGTTCCTGATTGATCGCCTACAGATTGACTGCCTGCGGATTCGCTGCCTGCAGATTGACCGGCTGCAGATTGACCACCTCCAGATTAATCACCGCCTGGTTGACCGCCTCCAGATTGACTGTCTCGAGATCGACTGCCTGCAGATTGACCTCTTCTAGATTCACTGCTTCTAGCTTGTCCACCTGCAGATCGACCTCCTCGAGATTGAACACCTGCAGATTGACCACCTTCAGATAGCCCGCCCGAAGCGCAACCCAGTCCTGATTGACCGCCTGCAGATTGACCTTTTCCAGATCAACTACCCTCAGATTGACTGCCACCATATCAATCGCCCCCAGATCAACTGCACCAAGATCAACCGCACCGAGATCAACCTCCTCCAGATTCAACTGCTCCAGATTCAACTCCTCCAAGCACTTCATATATATCTCTGCATCATATGCTCTAAGTACATCACCAAACTTGCTTGATGCGGTCCTCGCAGGTGGCATGATCATGGCGTCCAACTGCATGTCCAAACTCGGACCATCATGGCCGCCATGTACATCTCCAAACTCGCTCAATCACATCCCTGAAGATTGTACAAATGTGGCCTTCAATTGCATCTCCAAACTCGTTTCATCATGGCCTCCAATTACATCTCTAAACTTGCTTAATCATGGCCTTCAAGTGCATCTCCAAACTCAATTGATCACAGCTTGCAAGCACATCGAAGAGCTCACCCAATCCTCACTTCCAAGTGAATCTTTTAGTTGACTCAATGATGGATTCCATCCAAGTGCACCCCACTGTCGCTTGATCACAGCTTCGAAGCGTGCACTATCATGGTGTGTAATCACATCCCCGAAGTCACTCGCTTACAGCCCCCCAGGCCATCTTTGAGTTCACTCAATCTCAGCCTTGAACCGCATCTATGAGTTACTCGATGATCGCCTGCATCCAAATGCATCTCTAAACTCGCTCAATCACAGCCTCAAAGTACATTTCCACATACACTGAATTGGGGTATCGAGGTGTGCCTCCGATTGCACTCCAGTCCTGTCTGCAGTCAGATTCACTGTATCTGCCTATACACATTGAATGAGCGAGGGAAGACATGCCATATTACCATATTGCGAATCTTCTTGTAATTGTAACAATGGTGAATATGATAGAAGAAATGGCATTGTGTTATGGGACCTTAAAGAGCACTACTATGAGAATACAGCACCAAGTGTAAAGTCTCGCACAGAGCTGCACAGAGGTTTCATCACCTGTTCTTGAAGTCACCCTCACCCATCCACAGGATATCTTCGCTGCTCTTGTAGTCTCCCACTTACCTGCGCAGAGGTCTAAGCTGCTCCAAAAGTAACTAACCTGTTGGTCAAATATTGTAGCATCCCAAATGCACTTCGATAACTGTGGGTGCATTCCAGTGCTCATGAGCATCCTCTTGCAGGATCTGAAAGTACTGTACTTACCTCCAGGGGGGCCTGGGAGGGTCTGGAATAACTTAGAAGCACAGGTGAGGTCAGCTGGAGTGTCTGGGAGGTTTGCATCTTGCGTCCAGAACCTCTTACATTTTGCTGATATAGGACACCCCATATTCATGTCATTCTGTTGTTATAGGATACAGCAGCAAAGTTAGAAGTCAATTAGGCACTATTCTGTGCAGATCTTCACGTTCAGCAGTCTGCGTCTGCTGCATTCACAATATCTATTGCAGTCAGTGTAAGAGGGAGATATTTTGAGTTTACAAAGGAGGGATTGAACATAGAGAATGAATGGTAATGTATGATGAAGATTCAGGGGTGATCTAATTAATTCCAGTTCTTGTCAATGCCAAGATTGCTACTAAATATGTCATAAATAGTCACTTACATTAAGATATTTGGCGTAATATGAGTTAAATACCACTTCACTCAACGACTAACTCATTATGTGTCCCAATGCTACAATGTTGACTTATCATATATTTTGGGGTTCAAAGCAGTATTCAAGATAATGTGAATGCATCATGAGGTTTCATCTGAATGTGAGTTGACAAATGAGTGCATGCAATTCCATTGAATTGAGTAACAGTGAGCATTGAATTTGGATGCAGGATCCAAACTAATGGCTGGGATTGCAATCTCATCTTAAGTTGACAGTTACATGCAATCTCAGAAGTTGCCATTTCTTAACTCAGGTTTGCATTTCAATGTGCGCATCAAGAACCAATAGGTATAGCTAATAGATAAAATCCAATATCGTCCGAAACATATGGCTTCCAACAATCAGGGTTGGCAGCAGTTGCCGGTCAAAGATTGAGTTATTGAGCACAGACTTCCTCTCAGATTCTATCTCTTCAAGCTCTCATGATGCACATCAGTTCACATAATCCATTGTAAGATACAGTTTTTTGGTAGCCCAAACAAACAAGTTAGTCAAAATGCAGTTAAGTCGAGGTTTGAAGAGATGTAAATCAAAGTTTCTATGAGCAGGTTTGGTAAACAGGGTGAGTGGGAGTTGCCTGTCACCTGCAGAGTTCCTGAACAGGAACTGTCTTTTTTGATTCATTCTCTCAAGCTGCAGCTCAACTATGGAGATCTAACAATTCAAACTATTTTTGCATCTTGAAAATGTAGATCCGAACATACGTCTTAGTCAATATCCTGTTAAGTGTGGTTACTTATAGCCCATGGCTGTACACTTAAGGTATGTGTATGGAGGACACCTTCATCAAATGGATGGGTTGATATGGAGCATGACAGGTATGGCATTTGTATTGCAGTCTTTACACATTCATGCAGCATAGATTTAGATATTAGCTGGGGCTGAACAGGATGAGCAATCTGTACCTAAAAGTTTTGTCTCTTGAAGAAGGCAATGTGTATGTACTTGGAGCCTCACATTCAAAAGCATTCAGGAAGAAGACCATGTGCTTGTAATGAAGAAAAAACAATTATTTATGGGTAATGCAAAGTCAGTACACATGGTTCAGTGGCTCAGAGGTGTGTCTGGACTGGAATCATATGTTAATAATAACTGGCATCTTGTCAAAATTGTCCTTTTGAATGGATTATACAGGCAGTGTCAAATATAAGACTATCAAACTCAACTGAACAGTGGATCTGAGGTGTACCTGAACTTCAATCCTAAGCAAGCAACTACTTGACTACAGATTCTTCAGTGGAGCCTGGAATATGCAAGCCGTGTCCTAAGATATCACATCTAATCTTGATATCATCTAGACAAACTTTATATTCCAGGATGATTAGATACATGCTCTGCAGGATCTGTCAAAAGACGAGTTGAAATGTGGTAGGGATTCTCCGATACAATTGAATGTAATATCTTCCACACAGCTTGATTATTGAATAGCACAAATTCTTTCATGACTCTTATCTCCAATGTGCTTGAAATATCACAGTTACAAATAATTTGGATCACGTTCAGAGATTGCGGCACACCTGAAAATTCAAATTCTGTCAAAAGATGTAGCTATAACAAATCCACACTGACCATTTATGATGAACATGATAAGTGCCCACAGCTTCAAGATATTCTTACAATGACTGCTATATGGCACCACAGAATTTGACTCAGTCAATTGTTTTGTGAATAGACTTTCATTCTGCACTCCACCATTAGACCAGTACACTTACATTTCATCGCAGGTTGGATAATTCAACTCAAGCTAAGTTTTGATTTACCACGTGTGTTCATAATTGACTTTACCTCATAGTTGTCACTATTATCTACTAATATGAGATTGAATGAAACTGTAACCAATACTACTGGAATCATATTGACTATGTCACTGTCGACACAATTGCACAATTGTGCATCAGCTGATAAGATTGTGTCGGTTGTCAGTTTAAAGTGGTGTATATTGATTTTAATCTGCTGATGATTAAGATACAGCCTTGCCATCTGATGACAAGACCATTTCGTACTCAGTAAGCAACTTTGAATGGTCCCTGAAATCAGCTGTTGGGTATATAATCAATGTCTTGATGTGTTGTCAGCTCATTAGGCCATGAGGCACTCTCATTTGTGCTACTACAGTTCACTGGTGGTGATCACTCACTCTATTATCACAACAACAGGGTTCTGTCTTCAGTTCCCATGTGTCTGGAACTCAGTTTTACCCAAGCCAGACAACCCATGCAAATGCCTTGTACTGTATGTTTAAACCCCAGAACTTCTGAGCCATTACTGCATGGCTTGCTACTGTATGATATGGGCCTGTTCCGGCCACTGTGGGTGTGGTTTCAAACATGGAGGGATTTTGTGAACCTTGAAATTTGAGCTGCATTCCTGTGCACTTATCATTGCCCATTTCCACATATGTGAAGAAAATGTCCGATTGAGCAGCCATAAACTTGGTGTGCCACCACATTCAATAACACCCATGGCTTGGCAGAGGCCAAAATAAGATCGTCATTTGAGAAGAAGATGTACGATAGTAGATATTGTTAATACATTCTGGGTCTTACTGGAGCATTGTCTTATATGGCTCATCTGCATCTGGTTCGGAATACTACGTAGGTGTATTGACAATCATATGTAGGAATATGTTTCACAGCCATTGGAGATTTGGAGAATCCAAACAACTATCAAGTGGCCATGTCCTATACCATTGTTCTAAATTGTTGTAGCAATTCTTGGTGTCTGCCAAAGCTAGTGAGAACCATACTAGCTGCCATCGATGAACCCTCCATGTTCATGTAGGACCTTGCAAAGAGTATCTTTACACAATGGCCTCCAAAGTTTTAGCTGGCTCTTTCTTGGTCCAACCCAGATCAACTTAGTGATCATTCTCCTTCGGAATCTGAATTGATCATTTCCCATTTGCAAGATTCACCTATGACCACCATCTGATCATCCAAGGCCATCAAATTTGTATTATCCGTTGTGTAACATCCTGTTGAACATCACTATCACCAGTCATGATGTCATGTATCACACACTGCACCGCAGAGTGCTGTGGCTCGGCCCTGTACATCTCACCCTGACTATTATCCTCTGGATCTTCAGATGCACCTGAATCCAGCCACATCATTCAATAACACCCATCATGAAGTGAATGGATGACTAGAGTTGCTGTTAGTGGAAACTTGAATGCAATTCGGGCAGTTGTCTTGATTCTCAGGCATATGATATTTTTTATGTTTTAATGATGAAACATATCAAAAATCCCACAACTGCATGAACAGTGTGAGAGTTGGCCATTACTAGATGGTTTTGCTCTAGATGTTAAGGTATCATATGAAATACAGTGGATATTCCATCAGTATTCTGGCATGTTTATAATGGCATCCAGATCCTTGCAGTTGAGGTTTACATATACCATGTCCTTTCAGCTCACCTAGTGTTAGCAACAGTTCCGGGATACCCGGCTTCTGTCTGGGTTGGAACCAAACCGAAGGCCCTGGTGTGGGTCAGGAACTGCCAAGCAACCCGAACCGCAGTGTCTTCGTGGGGTTGTTACCTGGACTGGACATAAACCCACAGTTTTTTGGCTGGATTGAACCCGGACTGCGGTTCCATTATATTGTTCCCGCAACCTTGGTCCCAATTAAGTCTCTGAGCTCTGATCGTATCGTGACATGATGAATACGCAGATTGCGCAGTTTAACAAGCTCTTTCACCTCCAGCATCCAGATTTGTCATTTGATTGATATTGTTGAGTGGCTGTGAAATAAGGGCCAATTTTGAGCGAAATTCGCGGGTTTTCGATAGTGACGCAATGAATATTGGTCCGATTGCAAATCTGAATGCAGGAGGAGAAAGAGCGCCTAAAACTGCCCAATCTATGTATTCATCATGTTGCGATACGATCAGAACTCAAATACTTACTTGGAGCCAAAATTGTGAACTTGAAATGCCAGGTTTTTGGTGGTAAAACCGGCCCATTTCCAATGGTCTGAGTTTTTTGTGTGGTAAGACCCGTTGCAATGGTCCGGGTTCGGGTGGAACTGGAACCGGAATCGACCCGCAAATTTGGACCTGTTGCTAACACTAAGTTCGCCAGTCGGAAATCTGTTCAGGGTGTTTTCATGTAGATGACACTCTTGAATGCCTCTGTCACTCCAGGCATTGAGACCACCACAATTGGTTCCAGGGCTGAAGTAAACATGGGATTCTACATAGCTGGAGTTGTCTGGATCTTTAAAAGGCCATGGGGTACTGAATTCAGTTTCTGCAATAAAAAACATTCTCATTCTTCACCAATCATCTTAGAATAGTCATTCTATGCCATATGCACCCATGTGTCAAGTGTATTCACCGACACAATTGGCAGTGGCTACCCCACAACCATGTTCTCATTGAGCCATATTCATATCATAGGTGCCGGCAAGGAGGTAAATGTCATCATGAGGCCCGTTTCATCTGCCACCAGCACTCCTGGCATATCTAAGTCACAAACCCATCTCCTTATAAGGAACCCTATTGCCCAAACCCGGTGTGCCAGAAAGTTGACTTGAGGCAGGCCCAGTATTGAATTCATATTGCCTAGATTGCCGTTGTCTTTTGATTCGGAAATAGGATAGGCATTCATCAGTCTGATGGATGCCTCCAGACACTCAATTTGAAATTTGTTGTCATTTGAATTGAGAACACTGGACAATACTGAATGGCTATTTTCTAAATACAGAATCTCCTTGCGATCCAAATGCTTGTGAATCTCCCTTGAAAGTTGATAGGTCATCATGTCATCCTCATTGATCTCTTTCAGTTGTTCTTCGGATAGTTGGACTGATGGGCTCATACTCTGGCGCTGCTGAAATTCATCATGATGTCAGGTATTTCACAGACAAGCATTTGGACCCAATAAATATGTGGAATATAGATAATTCTATTCACTCAATCAGATCTTACATTAATACTACTACCAATCTCTTTTCCAAAAGCCTCCACATCCTCCACTCGTTGACTGTCATCGGATCCCTCTGAAGCCTAAGTACACTGAGTAGCACTGGGGAACGTCTAACCATACAATGGCTTGTAGGCATTACCTAGGCCAGTCTAATTACGTGCTCCACATCATCCTTCCCTGTCGCTGCCCTCATCTCTACCAAAATTTGTTTCAAATTGGGTTCCAGTTTCAACTTGAAGGCATTTGAAAGGCAACTGTTGTATGAAATCTGATCATATACAGGGTTGTTCATCATATGCCTGGGCAGGTATATTAACAGATATTCTGCTTCCAATTCTTCCTACTTTGAAGTGCACTTGAATATTGAAGTCAGACAGTATAGTTCTTGCATGCCACATTATATTTCAGTGAAATCAATCTGCTCCTCCCAGTATCTCACATTGTTGTACAAGGCTTCGCGTTGCGCACAGAATATATGTTCGGTGTCGCTCACCAGCATCTGATTAATCACCATTATGAAAGTTAATATTTGCAACTCTGGGAGTTTACTTCTCTCCTTTTTGGCCATGCACTGTCCCAAATCCATTGCCACTTGCTTGTTACCTTGCCTTGCCTGCTTTCTTACCTTCCAAATCTTGCCAGCACATTTCTTCAAAATATTTCTATCCACTGTCAACAAATTCATTTGGCATTTCCAAATTTGTCAAGAGGCAGCCAGATCTTGAAAATCACCAATCAATCTGCAACCACGGGTACCCTGTGCAGGGGTACATCTCAAAGTTATTTCTGATGATTCTGTCACTTGATAATGCACCAATGCATTTTCTCCAGACACCCAGCTACCCATACTGTCTTCCACTTGTTGAATGTTAAAAAGTTGGGCTTCCCCATGCTATTGGCAAATTGCTTGAACGAGAGTTCCTTTTGCTTCAGGCTGATTGCTGCTGTGTGTTTGGCACCACCTATATCCAACCTATCATTGCTCTCATAATCTGTGTTATCTTCTATGCAGGAAATCTCTGGTATTAGAAGGAACTTAGCAATCCCTGCAACCGCTGATCTGCATTGTTCAGCTGCTGGCCGGAATTGTTTCATTGGGATGCATATGGGGGGTCTGTCAGCAGTGCTGCAAAGTGGTTCTGGTGCCGTACAGGCACATGAGGTTAGCCAAATAACTCGATTGCTGCTAGGTGGTGCTTGAGGCACTCAGGATGCATCAGGAGATGTCAGTTGCTGACAACTGAATTGCTGATGCTGGAACATTTGAGGTCCACAATAACCCCCTTAGGGGAATACATTCACATGCCACAGTGGCCCATAACTCAGATATACTTGCATTGCACCAGAGCTTGGCTGTGAGGTTGGTGTCATGTAGAATAGGGCAGGTTGGTAGTTATGGCAAGCCCATGGAAATGGTGGCTGTAAAAGGGTGTAACTACACCCTGGCAGTGGATGATACTAATTTGTTGGTTGCTTGAATGGAGCATCTTTGCTGGGTGTATTTCAAGCATTTTTTCCTGATGATCCCAAATTGTCATCTGGGCATTGTTGTGAGGCAAACAGCTCACCTGTTTGAGTGATATTACTTGTCTTGAGCAGAGATTCAGTTGTTAACACTGTATGTGAGCAAGATGGTGGTAAACCAATATCAATTCAACTGGCGATTTAGAATAAATTGGAGTATTGTTGAGAATATTGATGGTAGCAGTGATCTTCAGTGGAATGAAGGGATATTATATCCCTCAATTTGTTAGGAACTGAGGTGCATCAGCAATGACCCTAATTTCGGTCTGAAACACCCGGGTGTTCCGGACGGCGCTGACGGCTCTGACGGAACCTCGTACGCTCTGACGGAAAATTACACGCTACCCGTCGCCCAGGCGACAGCTCACGTTGCATACGTACCTCCTTTACTTTGTGGTGACATATACGCATCATCAGAACGACACGTGTGTTACACTCTTCGCAGGGGCTGCAGTTATGCTGAAGCCATTAACACAACGCCTGGCGATCGACGACAAGCCTGGGAGCACCTGGGAGCGCCGGCGACAAACCTGGGAGCGCCGGCGACATGTCTGGGAGCACCTCGAATCACAGTCATGTATTCAGTTTGTATTCTCAT
>Ga0307512_10002364_pt1 | contig 24124 bp, 26 predicted proteins | sample 14_EM_MG_FD_200267 | JGI IMG/M metagenome (GOLD analysis project Ga0307512, IMG submission 200267) | Populus trichocarpa ectomycorrhiza microbial communities from riparian zone in the Pacific Northwest, United States - 14_EM | ecosystem: Host-associated > Plants > Roots > Unclassified | place...
AACTTCGAGGTTTGCGAGTTTCTTCTTAGGCATAGGGTGACGTTCACAATTCGTCGCAGGAAATCGTGTCGCGTTGCAACGGCAAGATCATTATTATTGATACCGGTGAGTACCCAAGTTGACTTGGCCCATAGCGTGCGGAAGTCTGATGAACTGGCAAAGGCATTTCGCATGCATATGGCGGGGCGCTATCTGCGCTTAGCATAGAATATACCCTTGTGCCCGTTCCGTCGTCTGTATCATCGGAGAAGAAGTGGAGGGAGAAAGAGATTGTGAAAGCCCTTTATCTAGACGGCTCCGCGATCCTGGTCGATGAGGAACGAGATATCTTCGGCGATATTTGAGTGCGCAGCGCACTTGAATTCGGGCTGGGTACCGTTCGAGACTGGACGCTTTCTCTGTAATCCTGAACGCCAACTGAATATAATTTTTTCCTGAACAGAGGCAGAGAAATCAACAAATGGGCATCGCTATTCATTTCATGTGGGCAGTTCTCTGATTCTAATCCATAGGTAGAGCAAGAAATGTCAATCCACGTTCTTCACCGCCGTACCTCCGGTGTAAGTGCAACAAAGTTCAAAGTTGAGACTCAACTGCTTATTTTCGCCAGCGGCGGCCAGCCCGGGCAGGCAGTTTCGCTGCCGATGTGCTCGTATAAATCCGATAGACCCAGCCCAGTTCCCAGTTCCCCCTATCCACCCACACCATTCCGCTCCGCTCCCACCCCTTACACGAGTACGTTGCTCCATGTTCAAACTCTTCTCGAGCGACCACGCGGCATCGATCTCGGGGGATTGTTCCACCAATAATTTGCCAAAAAAGAGCTTGCCTGGCGGACCAGCCCCAGATTCTGGTCTTCCTTGGCTCAACGAACCGATCAACAGACAACACCCCGGCCCAGCTAGCGAGGAGGCGAGCGCAGCACCGTGTCCCCCACCCCGACACCCATCTCGGCGTCTTAGTATGGCGAATACATCGTCAAGCCATCAACCCGGACAACCTCCTTCGGATGCGCATAGGGAGAATGGACCTGCTGTTGCAAACGCCGACGGGGCAGCAATGGAAGGCTCGATCGGCGGGGAAGCAAGACGCATGACGTCCGTCGCATCCCGCCGCACAGAGCGCAGCCGCGCCATTGACAGGGAAAGTGGCGACGACGCGTTTGCATACGGTGCGGCAACTGTGGTGAACGAGATTCCGATTGTGGACCCAAGCCTGCAGTCGCGCGCGACAGGCGCTGAGGCAGATCTTGGACGGCGAGGGAAGGCTGCCATCGGCAAAGAAGAGCGTGCGTTCTCACACTGCCCCTTCGGTCTCGTCCTTCTGTACTCGCGCAGTAGTATTGACATATTGGCGGGGCGTCCACTACAGATGGGATCGGCCGGAGACTGTCGAAAATCATAAAGAATGAATCCAAGGTAGAGCAAGCCACGCTGGATGTTGCAGTCAAAGAGCTAGAGGGGCTCCAGAAACTTCAAAAGGCTTCCATCAAGGTAATGCTCTCTCCCCCCCCTACAATCCGGACGTCTCCCTCTTCATGGACTCCAACTTTGTTTTTGTTCGGTCATTTTCCAGGAGGAGGCTCTATCCCGCTCGCGCCACTCCCGCGCGCTGAGCGATGCTCACAAAGCGGAAATGCAACTCCTCACTTCTAGCATAGCACATGAACGCGAGCAAGCGAGTCAACGGGCGACAGGGCAAGCGCTCGTGGCGAGTCGCGAGCACGTACGCGAGGCCACGGAGATGCTCCGTGAGAAGATGGAGGAGGTCGAGCGTCTCCGAATTAAATTACAGGTGGACGACAGGGAACGTGCCATCAAGGTGAAGGGTCTCGTTGGAGAGGTAAGTCTATACGTGTTCGAAATTGTCAGCGTGTTCACGAATTCGGCATTATGAAGAAGAGAAAGCGTCCGACTCTTGGCAGAATCCTGCGATCCTGATGACTGTGTTGCGCTTCAATTGAGGACCACATCCCACGCGCACCAACCAACTTTCTCTAGTATCATCACACTGGCGTTCCTACACCTCCAATTCTACCCAACACAGTTATCAGATAACATCAGCTGTGCGGCCTGTCATTGCTTGCGATAATGATATATAGTAGTCCAGCGCAGGTTATTGTAACCGCAGACAGGGACGAAAGAATAACCATTAGCAGATCCATTCTTTTATCATGGCAGGGGAGGAAAGTTGGGAACCTCTCAGCTGATTGAACCTTACACCTGAGCATCAGCTGCATGTGGTGACGTCTGAGTGGGACCAGAACCCCAGAGTCCGTGCGTGTGCGGGATGTAAACCAGGGTGCCTAAAAGTTGTCCTGAACGTCGAGCGGCACAGCGGTGATGCGATGGACGTGAAATTCAAAGCATTGTTATAATCCTAAGGGACTCGAAGATGAACCCAGCATTTCAGACTGTAAAGCACAGAGCTGGTACCATTGATTTCTCCGCAACGCTACAAGCCCAGACCGTTATTGGGTCTCGACATCACTACCTTTGTAGCACTTTCTTTGTCAATACAAACATTTGTACCGAATATTGTGTTAATCTGTGCAAGTTACATTAAACAACAGAAAAATATAAAATGATACAAATGAGACGCTATTCCAAATGAACCTATCATGATCCAAAATAAATGACTTTTTGGGGTTATTTGCAACGTTTCGTACCACTTTGTTTCACGCATGCAATTTACCATTTAGGTTTTCCCCGATGCTGGTCCTGGGCTACTGCGTTGGCGCCGTGCTCGACGAGGATCTGTGCGATATCGAGATGACCATTGGAGGATGCTTCACGGAGCGGAGTCGACCCGCACCGGTCCTGGGCTGTTGCGTTGGCGCCGTGCTCAACCAGGATTCGTGCGATATCTAGATGACCGTTCCTGGACGCGTCATGAAGCGGTGTCCACCCGTCCTGATCCTGGGCTGCTACATTGGCACCATGCTCGATGAGGAACCGAGCGATATCGAGTCGACCGTTAGAGGACGCCTCATGGAGCGGAGTCGACCCGCGCAGGTCCTGGGCTCCCGCGTTGGCGCCATGCTCGATGAGGAACCGTGCAAGATTGAGATGTCCCCGTTGTGACGCCAGATGGAGCAGAGTCGACCCACGCCTGTCCTGGACTTCCACGCTGGCGCCCTTCTCGACGAGGATCCGAATGCTATCGAGTTGACTGTTCCAGGATGCTTCATGGAGTGGTGTCCACCCGCTTTGGTCCGGTGCTGCCGCGTCGGCGCCGCGCTCGACGAGGATCCGTGCGATATCGAGATAACCTTTCCAGGATGCTTCATGGAGCGGAGTGCACCCACGCTGGTCCTGGGCTCCCGCGTTGGCGCCACGATCGACGAGGAATCGTGCGACGTCGAGATGACCGTTCCAGGACGCCTTGTGGAGCGGAGTCTTCCCACGCTGGTCCTGGGCTGCCACGTCGGCGCCGTGCTTGACGAGGAACTGTGCAACATCGAGATGACCGTTCCTGGACGCCTTATGGAGAGGAGTCGACCCGCGCTGGTCCTGGGCTGCCACATTGGCGCCCTGCTCGACGAGGATCCGTGCAATATCGCCATGGCCCTTTTGGGACGAGAGATGCAAAGGAGTTGATTTATCGTAGAAGTCCTGGGAATTCACATCCTTTAGGTCAATGGCCAAGTCCTTTACAACGTCGCGTAGGCCGCAAAACGTAGCATAATGTAAAGGGGTTCCACAGGGTGGAAAAGGCTTTTCAGCTCGTTCGGTCCTCCACCGCTCCCAGGGGGGTAATGTTGGGTCCCATATCCAGAGCCAAACCGCAAAATGTGGTTTCGTCTTGTCAAACAGTTGTTTCATCCCTTTGGTTGCACTTTCCGACACAGCGTCAACACGGGCATGCTCGAACCAGTGCTCGGCAGCGTATTCAACGAGAGGAAATTGCATTAGGCTGTCTCGGGTGACTTTTTCGTCTAGTTCCAAGAGCATACCCAGACATGCTTGGGCGATGACAGTATGAGCGGCTGTCATAGCAATGTAGTAACGGCTTTCAGAAAAGCGGGTAGACGTCAAGAACTCCTCGACCGAGAAGTGTGCAAATTGTACGACTTGGGTACTTTCAACGTTGACAACAGAAAGTAATGTGGGGCACGTGGATAGCACCGCTTCTACTGGGTCAGTCAGGCGAGACTCTTCGCGAAATTTCGGAATTGGCCCTGCTTTGAAATCGAATGCGAGAATATCAGCCAGTTCCTCCACTCTGAGTGGGCGGGAAGCCACAGCGATGCATTGGAGGAGCCGTCGGGCATCTTCCCAATTCGCGTCTTCGATCATTCCTAAGGCTCGTTCGTATGTCTCATCAAGCGTTGCCGGCAATTCGTTGAGAGCATGCTCGAGACGAGCTGGGTTGCAGGGTGCAAGGTAGTCGAGCTGACAACGCACCCATTGAAACCTACCAGAGAGATACGGTGAGAATAGCGAAGAAATACGGGACAAGTCTCCTACATTCCATTCGCTCTTTCGGTCAGGTGTCCGATCACGAGTTGCTTGTGCTCCGAACTCCACCTTTGCATTCTGGTATTCTCACCAACAATTGACTCGATATAGTTCCTAATGTCCTCTCCTTGTCCATGTTCGTCGTGTAAGGAAATGGAACGGAAAGTTAGAGGGTTGAGGATAGCTTTGATGTCGACCTCGGGTCGGCTAGTGACGCATACGCGCAGATTTGGGAGGTTTGAGTCGATAAAGTCCTTGAAGAGCATAAGGACTTTCTCGCGGGGAGAAGACAGTGCCGGTGTGTTTAGGCATTCGTCCAAGGCGTCCACAATGAGGAATATCGGGGTTTGTCTTGGAAGTTCCATTAAGTGTTTCAAACAGCGGATGAGCGCATCATCGCTGGGATCCTTAGATCCATCGTCGTGTTCCGAGCGTAATTTGGAAAGAATGTCACAGTATGTTTCAGATTGATGGCCAAGCTGGACTAGCACAGATGACAGCAGCCCACGAAGGCCCTTCTTTTGATCCTCCCTATAGTCATAGTAAAATATGGCGAGTGATGCGAGCCCAGATCTTCGCATAGTCTCGATGTCCTCGATGATTACAGAACTGGCCATATTGTGAGATTTCAAGACGAAAATATCGAAGGGTAAACACACCATAGAACGGTCTTCCCTGCCCCCGCTATGAAAGGGGAATACCATCAGTCTCTCTGCGAAAATGTAGCGTCAGGCGGTAACTGACGTTTCCCGTTGATCCAGAGGAGGGAACTCCGAGTCGGCCCAGAATCCTTCCATTTTGAGAGCAATTTGCCATTCACGAACCACGTCCCGGTCTTGCCGTGTCGCAATCCGAGGGCGCCATTGTAATTTTTCCAAGGATCCGGGGGTGAGAGCCAGCTTCGAATATCCTTCAGCAATTGATCACCTAGATAATCTTAGCGCTTCCAGGTAGTAATGCCAATGGCGGGAGATAGCTAACGTTTCGATTTGTTCAAGTCCCTTGCCATTTGGTCTAGTACTCAGTCAGACGTAGAACTGTCTCGTTATCACCGAGAAAACGTACTGAGGCCTTCCCGGACATCTGGAGAGAAGGCATTCAGTAGGTAGCAAACTAAAAGCAGAGCGCGTTTGCTCACCGGAGACAACTCCGAGAGTCTGAGCTGTGGCATTCAGATGCTCGTATTGCGTGAGTCGGTCCAGCTTCAGCAGGACCGTCACGATGTCATTGTCTACCTCCTTGTCACCCCAAAGTCTCGTTATAGATTTGGCTGTGTCACATTGAGTAAAATAACACGTCAGTGAGGACGGACTCACTCAGTTGTCGCCGTGTAAACTTCTTGGTCTCCAAAGCAAGGATGGTGATCAGCTCCACCATTATCTGGACCACTATTTTAACCATCGCGGATGAAAGAGGGATCTCTGTATATATCTTGAGACGACCGACAAACTGTCCGATCGACTCGAGCACGCTGACGAGCGCTTCCTTGCAGGAAATCACGCTCTTGGCCGCCTGGGTCACTCAGTTATCACAAGAATATCCACATATGAACTAGAGAACGGCACATACATCAAGTAGGACACCGAGACAAGTCTGTATTGCCTTCGCAGGCGGGAACGGCTGTAAGAGACTGTTAGAGATGTGAAATTGGCCACCAGCACCTTTTGACGTACCAGGCCGACTGCGTCGGGGAGGGAGGCAGCGGAAGAAAGTGGTGTCAATATTGACACGATAGTCCCGACAGATTTTGTGATTTTTTCGATTTTTGTAGGGTCCTTTTCTTGATCTTGCAGAAGGGCCGTAATGCCCTCGATGGTGTCGCAATGCTGGAGTTCCATGGCAAGCCGATGGTTGGCCAAAGTGACACCTGTCTCTTTCTCATAAGCGTTCAGGGCAGATTCGAAAAGCTCTCGAAAGCGGGTGGGTCCTGACTGTTCAGCCATCTCACGAGTAGGGAGGAAATCAGGTCTTTGGGAGGGGGGGGTTGAAATTCCCCGCGAGGAAATGATGGCGAGATAGCAAGAGTGATTACTAGTAGTTGCGCCCCATGTGTTATGTATTGTATTCGCACATGGACGCAAGGCGGTGGCTTGAAACAGATGGGCGCAATTTTGGTTACGTCGGGGACGAGTGAGGGATCATTGACTGTCCACGGGAGGGTTGAGACGTCGATTGTCCCAAGGGTAAAACAACAATAAAGAGAGTTATTGAGAAACGCTCCGGGTCCTTAACTGCTAGAGAGGCGGGGGTGTTCAAGTTGCGAGATGGAATGGGTACTATTTCGCTGTTACCTAAGAATGCATTAGTGGCAATTACGACACCTTGTCAAACGTCAAACGTCAAACCTTGAAAGTTGAGCGCTGAGCGCCGATTAGTGGACCTCCCCGGGCCGCTAGCCTGCCAACTCGTTACCAAGTGCAACTCTGTCGCATGTAGTTAGCCTGAGTTCCAACCCAACCCAACTCAACTCTCCAGCAACACTATAATCACAGGTTGATTAACATTCATCTATAGGTGTCCAACGGACATCGGGGCTAGTACCGTGGGTAGGCGTAGCTGATCCACACATTTCACCAGGCTTTTTTTCCACCACACACATAGAGCCTCAAACAGACGGACTAAGGGATTGAAAGCTGGTCTCTTTGCGGTTATCAAATACTGCGCTGAATTCGATCTCTGGAACAGAGCAGCTCCCGAAAATCCCTACATTTGAAGAGTCCCTTTATGCAAATGCGGCATTGCGGAGGTTGCATGAAGTGCCTGTTCAAATCGACGGGGGTCAGGAGAGATTGGCCTTCCATCTCTTCCCGCCCGAGGTATGCGCCTAGATGTGACACCAGACAAGGAGAGCACCGACAATGTCACAAGCGCCACATCTCGATGAGGCCTATTGTTCAACATCCCGAAATGCTAATGGGTAGGAATACGAAACCGAAAGCAAACCCAGCCGTGAAATTGTTCCGGGAACAGCCCCAAAATCTTGCCCAAAATATTCTGCCAGCATGGCAGCAATATGCCCGATCTTCCATATATCTATGGATCCGCTCGTTCCACAGGTTATAATCCGCGATTACCCTTACAGATCACATCGATCACAACCCGCACGGACAAGAAAGTTTTTGACGAGATGAGGTATTGTTAGATGCTCACAGAAAAGGAAATACCCCGTTTAGACTCTTAGCTGGGTTAACCCGGTCCGAGATGAGTCCGACGGTGGAATTGGGTCGCTTCACGTGGTCACATCGGCGACCCTATAGAAGGCGTTGAATCTGTACACACGACCCATCCCTAACCCCTCTTGGCATCTTATTATCGCGCGTACATCTGAGTCGGTAAATCGTTTGCACCGACACCTTTCTTCTGTCTTCTGATGCCAAAAAAGCAATTGGCCCTTCTGTCGCGAGCCGCCGACAGCCACGATCTCCGGTGAGTTCGGCGGCGACCGTAGATTTCGAAACGCTCGCTTGGTATCTGTCGCATCCCGGTGCAAACCTTGAAATCGAAGCATCGCTATCGATGGTGCGAATAGTGTCGGCGCGTCTCGTGAGGAATCAAGCCTGTAGTGGCGCGCTGCAAGCGCCGGCGGAGAGCTCGAACAGCAAAATAGCGCTACTTTCAGCAACGGTGAGTAAGAACCTGCATTCTCGCGCACCCTCTTTCATCTTGCTCAAGTCCTTGTCGGGACGTAGCAGCATCAACTCGCGACAAATTGCGTCTGCCCGAAAGCCGTCGATGTCCATAAAAAGTGTGACAAAGTAGATGGCTACGCTGCACCTTGCACTCGAGGCTAGGAGCTAGCAGAATTCCAAAATCTTAGTTGATCACCTGCCGGGAACGGGCCGTATGCTACTCGTGGAACTTGCACATGCTGAACAACCCACACAATGTGAAGCTTAGGTCCCTTGCTCTGCGCAGAGCAACGGATGAGGACTCCGGCTCCACACACGTGGACAACAGGGAACTGACATGAAATGAAGAATCTCGTCGAGGGATTTTATGCGTGTAAAAAATCATCAGGGCTCACAACCTTAGAAGAGTCCTGCCCCTGACACGGCCGTTGCAACACACCCAGAGTCAACCGATATTCTCTAGCACCACATCATGCATCCCTAATTATACCTATTGCGGCTCTGATAAAATATCAGCTATCTGTTCGGTCATTGGTCCGCCATAACAATCCATTTATAGTCTAGCGCGGTATAGTGTAACCAGCGGACGAAGCGTTTGCCGATCCATTCTTCAGTCATAGTGGGAAGAGGAAAGTAGGGGCCGCGCCTCGGGTGATCGAGCCTTATACTTGCGCGCAAGCTGCGAGGTGAGGGCACCACCACCTAAATCCACGACCTCTTCCACAATCTCATACCCACCCATCCTGGGTAGTAGGACGATCCAAATGTAGTAGTACAAGGCGGAGAGCTAACCAAAAGCGAGTTTGTCGTGGCCAATCGGGATATGATCAAAATATCACGTACAAGAAGTAGGATTACGCCCACAACACAGTAACTACTCTCAGAAAACGAAGTCAGCACGACCACCGTGCACGGTTGCAATAGGAAGAGAACTACGCACGTCGCATACCAGAAAGTGACATCCGCATGCCCTTTCTCTGGTGGTACCCTGACATGCCGACCCGTTAGCTCTAGCACATTTATCGTAGAACTGTGCACGCACCAGGGCATGACAAAGAGGAATACAGATTGAAAGAGCCATAGTACAATTGCAATGTCCCACACTTGAAAGGGAGACTTTGACAGTCCCTTACTTGCGCGGCGACCACGCAGCTTCCACAGGCCTATCGCCGCTGCGGCATGAAATACCTTAAAGAAAGATGAGTGCCTTCTCACTCGATGGGAGAGCGGACACATACCAGAAGCGGATACGACGTAAGGTCAATAAGGAAGTTGAATGTGTCGCGTGCAGGAAGCAGACATATGACCAGGACGGAGAGCATGTATTTGAGGGCGACTGGCCCAAGGGGCGTCCCGAAGGGTCGAGTGGACGCGAAAAAGGTAGGGTACGGGAGGAGGCCCTGACGGGCAACTTCTCGCAAAACACGCACTTTTCCGACCGCCTTTGATGGTGGTATTACTCTCTACTAAGAGCGGTACGTAGGATGCATAGGCACTTACAACAGCTATCTGTAAACCAGACGAGGACATCAGCGGGAGCAGAGTGAGATGTGTCAGAAGTTGGACTGACAATGTTTCCCACACAGCTGATTGCGACAAGAACGGGAAGAATTTTGGAAGCCCAGTGCATGCCGAATACATGCTGAAAGAACAGAGCGCCTACAAGTTGCCCTGATCCTTTGATTTCGTCGAGCGGAATCGCAGCTATGTACGCGAGATTCACGGTGACAAAGAGAATTGTTACAATCCCAAGGGAAATGAACCCGGCATTTCTGACTGTGCGCACGGGGCTGGTACCGCGTACTTCTCCGAGCAAGTTGAAGGAGTTACCCCAACCAATGTAGGCAAAGTCCGTCTTGACAAGAGCCGTTGCGAAGGCATTTGGATTGGTGGTGCTACCTTGCCAGACATCGTGAAGGTTCTCGAATGGGTCAGAGACACGAGTGAAACCGGCCAGCACAGCAACGCCTGTGGCAGCCACGCTGCGAAGGCAGATCGTTATCAAGACTGATTGTGGAAATGATGCATAAAAAGAACCGACAATACTAGAGATAGGACTTTGAATATACTCAGCGCATTCACAACTCTGAGTGACCATTTGGTGGAGATGGCAACGACTAAAAGTGAGTGAGAGACGCATGCGGAGAATTGTTTAAACCACAACCTCCCATACAAAACGTAGTCAGACCGATTGCGAGCACAGTTTGATTAGAATCTGTGATCGGGAGATTGAGGAGGTACAACGTATATTGGGCGAATACGACTGAATTTGTGGCACTGAAACTGGGTGCGAGAGGGCTTAATGCGGAGCAGCGGTCACCACCTCAGAGTATACACGCACATGAGGAGTACGGTGGTGATAGCAAAAGCAGTTGACACAAAGAATCGTGGGTGTGGATAGGCCTGTTCGAGAAATACCACCTCCGCGCCAGATCGTCCGGGAAAGAAGCTGGCAAGTTCGGTGTAGCAGAGCAGTGCAGCTGCAATAGCAAAAAAAAAAGGTAACTCGTGACAAGAACAAGGAGTGTTGTTAAACAGGAGCCACGAACCGAGTGAAAATATCGGGGAAATCGCCCAGAACGACAGCGAGAGCCCCACGGAACCGAGAGTATTCAAGACGACCCCGGGTACAGAGAAAATGCCCGATCCGAGCAATTCGCCGAGGTTAAGCATCACTGCGGATAGCAATGTCACTTCATGACCCAACGGGTTGACCTGCAGACAAAGGACAACTCAGTCGGCGACTGCGACTGTCAAGTCGACAAGAGGCAGTGCACACCTCCTCTACAGGTGCACCCCTAGTGCCAGTGGTCGCAGCGACATCAATGGAGGTAGGTTGTACCTCTGCTTCTACTCCGAAGAGGGTCCTCGCCATAGTAGCCGGAAATAGAGATGCGTCTGCACCCGCAGTCGACATGAAGATGGGAGGTGACAGGAAAGTGTAGGTTGAAAAGATTCATGCCGTGACACCTCAATCAACTTTCACCGTACTTTCCGTCTCCATACCTCATGTCAGCAGTTGATGTGCACGTGCCAGTGTACCACACGATTTCTCGCTTATCATATCACTTCGCTTCACGCCACCATCACGACTGACGGGCGTACGTAAGGCTGATCCACACATGTATCCCATGCCCCTTTACAAAGGAGTGGTTTACTACTTGGCTTCGGCTTCGACTTAGCAAACTAAGGCCCAATTGTCATGGCACAACAGAGAGGAAAGTCTTAAAGGTATTAAGGTACGATCGCATGGTCTACAGCTTATGAAGAAGTGGGATTGACAGGATTATCACACTACAGGCTTTCCCGTATTGTCTATAGGTGTCACAGACGCAAAGTTGGTCATCTCACCAAAGACGGCGTTGAAAGCTGCCAAAATGTCAACAGCATGAAGCTAAACGTTTGAAAGCACGGACCATCAGCTTGCGCGCCTGTCAGCGGCTTCGCAGCATTTGCAGCAGCCCCAGCGCGGGTGCACAAATCCTTAGCGGCTTGGTTGGCCGCGCAGGTGTTCGTCAAAGCGTCACACATAAATTGGGCAATGACCCCGATGTTGTCCGCCGATCCATGGTTGTACGAGACTGGAAGAAGAGCATGAGTAGATATACTGGCACACATGGGACGTTTCACGAACCCTGGTCAACCGGCGCGAAGGCGGTCTCCTTCCTTCCATCAAGACCCGTCGCAAATTTGATCTCTGGTGTAGAGCACTTGCCAAAATTGGCAGGCTGAGGGCTGGGGGCACTAGAATTGGAAGAGGAAGAAACGGGGCCGGGATTCGTAACTGGGTTCCCCTGATTATCCAGAGGTGTGGTTGCAGAGAAATTGGTCTTGATGCCAAAAACAGCGTTGAAGGCATCAGCTTGCGCGCCCGTCTTGGCGCCATGTTTATCGGCTGCGGCTCGAGCCGACTCGCAGGTTGTCCGGGCAGTTTGGTCAGCACCGCAGCTGTTAACAAGAGTGTCGCACATGAACTGCGAGATGATATCGATGTTCTGTGCTGAGCCATGGTTATACGACTCTGAAAGGTGCTCAATGATCAGCGCGACGAAGTATTGCGAAAACAACCACAGCTCTTACTCTTGTCGACAGGCTCGAAGCTGGTCTCTTTGCGGTTGTCAAAACCCGCGCCGAATTCGATCTGTGGGACAGAGCAGCTCCCGAAGTTTCCAATAATTCCAGTGGGCGCAGCACTAGTTGGTGCTGGGGTGGAACCAGCTGGTACAGGTGTGGAGGGTACCGGACTCTGGAGGCTTGATGAAGAGGGTAAAGGAGTGACGAAGGAATATGACACGAACCGGCGACTCGGACGTCGAACTGATCACGGTGCTGGAGGCTGGCGGTGTGGAGGTTGGGTTTTCACTATTACAAGAGGCCGCAGCTCCACCAAAGGGCTCTGTGTTTGACTGAGACCCCTTCTGGACAGACTTTTCAAGGGCAGGGTCGAAGAAAACATTAGGGTCATTGGCTGGACCCTGGGCTTGGATGAGACCAATGAGTTCTGGGTTGGCAGGAGCCTTCTGGCAAAACACAGAGTTCCGGTTCGTGGGAGGGTTTGTGGTGAAATCCTGAGAGGAAAACTGCTCTAGGTCAATCTGTGTGAGTTGTATTCGAGGAACTCACCGCAGGCGTGTTCTTTTCTGCCCGGCGATACTCTTTCGCAAGGGATATCATGTTGACCTGAGTCGCAGCATCGAATTGCCTACTCGCATCTGACCAACAGTCAGCGCACACTTCCACAGATTGAAATAGCCGTAACTCACTGATAATAGAATCGGCGAAATCTTGTTGCGAGCACTCCGGCTGGAGAGCGAGGAGGGGGGCCATAGCACCGCCTGCAAGTTTTCCACAGACAGCACAGGGACAGGCAGCGGCAATTTTGTCGATCACGGGATGATGCTCTTGACCGAATCGACGGGGATGGAGAAAGACAGGCTTTCCATCCCTTTCGGCCCAGCGTATGCGTCCGAACGCAACATTAGATGAGGAGAGCACCGACAAGACGACCAGCGCGACAACTCGAAGAGCCCTAGTACCGTTCCACATCACAAACAAAAGTATACAACGAAAAGAGGGAGGCGTCCTAGGTCTAATCTAATGTAAAGAATGATGAACAGGCCAAGAAAAGCGAACCCAGCGCTGACGAGGTGACACCAGGTCAACAGAGCGGACTGGCAGGGATGGCGAAAAGCCGTTCAACGGCAGCCGCGAGCACGATTGTTTGCAGAGAAAGAGTTAAGAAGCATGAGTGCGTGCTTGAAACAACCTCAGGCTCTTATGCGGCATACGGGGGTAACTGAACGGGCGGGGATATCGCCCTTGAGGAGCTCTGTCGCCCAGACTGTTGTCACTGTTGTCCGGTCAGTGACGAGAGGCCGGGAGACGTTACAATAACGGCCACCATCCGCGGTGCCATTGGCAGGCCCGGGAACCACAGGTATGGTCACTGCGCCTTGCACTTTTTACAAGTGTTGTGCGCTTCAATCACTTCTGCCCGCAGTTGTACGATATGGTCGTGTGCAATGTTGGACAATTTGGGCGTATCCAGGCAACTTGTTTCCATACGAGCTTCGGAACCAAAGAAGCCGATGGTGTTAATAACAATACCGGTGACCGTGAACAGCACAACGTCTTATGAGAACAAAGACGGCACGTGAATCGGACTACGAACCTGTCCCCGCTTCTCCCTCCGAGTCATTGTGCCCTCGAGCGGTTGCGATCCCCGCTCTGTTGGCCATCCTGTGTATAAAGAGGCTCATTTTAACGACGTACATGGCAATCCACAGAGCCCACGTCACAGCGAAATAAAGACTCGGAGATGCTAGTGCTAGGCTGGCATTGTACCTCAGCCACTATTACATCTACTGTAGTAGCTTCGCGTAGTAGACATACGAAATACAATACCTTTATAGCTTCTTTGGCCGCACTATTAGAAAAGGTGCGGTTGCTGTTTACACTGTGGGTTTTGCAATTTATCCTAATTCAGTTTCAGGCAGGGACGGCAGCTAATCAGATTTCAGATTTAGCATAAATCCATGGGATATATTGTAAATCCACATGGTGAGTAGTAGACATGCGAAATACAATACCTTTATAGCTTCTTAGGCCCGCGCTATTACACAGGATGCGGTTGTTGTTTAACTGAAGGTACAAGGTTACAGCGTTCCCAATACTGTACCCGAAATGATTCATTGAAACGCCTCCGAGTCCTGCCTGCCCTCGCGAACTGAACGTCTTCAGAAACACCAATATCCAAACAACGCAACGCAACGTGGAGCGGCTGCCGTAAGGAATACCCTGACCTGGCCTCACCCCTGGGCCTGTAGCAATTGAGTTATTAATAACTCATCCCAGAGAGTGCCATGCTGATCCAATACGCCGATGTGGCCCCAGCCTGGTACCGGAGTGCTGCAATGCGAATGCCACTATCACGAGTCTGACTTGAGTAATTGACTTGACGTCAGGAGTTCGGCGATACATGGAAAATCGTATATCATATCTACAGCGATAAGTTCCTGAACCATGACCGGACGAGCGTACGCTAAACGTTGACACATAGTAACACTGCGGGGTTCAGGCAAACCTAACGTTGGACGTCGCCGCATCCTCGGCACACCAACGATACAGAATCACCGAGTGGAAATAAGGACGACCGTCTAAAGTTGCGTGTGGCACAACAATGGTTTCAATCGGTGATAAGAGGGTGTGTAATGACGTCCGAACATCGGAGTTAAGTTATCAATGGCCATCTTGCGGTTGAAGTACAACTTCTGGCCAGACAAACAATCACACAATAACCCTGTCATGTATGTCTTCATGGGGGAGGTTGTGGGGGAAACAAATGAAATACGCATCGCGGAGATTAGTTGGACAGATGAGGGTACCAACGGAGGAATAAAAAAGAAAATTCACGCGTTCTGCATTTCATTTACACGCGTTCATTCTAAGTTAAACCGACCTCTCGCTCGCTCCTGCTTAGTGCGCGTGCGCGGGATCTTGGGGGGCGACTTCCGACACAAACGGGGCTTCGGTCGCAAGGTCGATCGCGTACGCTTTTGCGGAAACAGGTCAGAGGACATCATGGTGACGACGAAGTAGGACAGGCACATACCGGAACCACACTCTGGGCACCTTTGCGGTTTCTTGGTAGTCACGCTGAACCAGAGGACGTCATGAGAGTCAGCAGGTGAACCCGTGCACCCCACGATACGTTCCTTGTCCTGCCAGCATGTGAAAAAAAACACGACGGGGGGTCAAGGAAATGTAACGGTGAGATAGGAGCAGGACGACGGACCACCGAGAAAACTTTGACGGGATTGGTGAGAGTGCCAATGCGGCTCGAATCCAACGGCTCAAGGTCGAAAACGTCTACGCCCTCCAGCAAACCGAGGACTTGCACGCGGTCCAAACCAGTCGATTGAGTCTCGTCGGTGGGAGTTTCGCCTGGTTTTGCACCGACACCATAAATTGACGGTGCGGAGGCGTGGTGGTCGTCAGAACGACGGATGGCGCTCGACGAAAGAGCACGGAGTGAAGAAGATGGGCGTGCGAGACCAGCCCGTGCGGTGAGGGCAGAGGTGGCACGAGCAGAACGCAGTGCGATACTCAACATGGCTTGGCTTTTGGGAGGGTTGGTGTTGGTCGTTTCGGTCGGTGGTTCAGGCGGGGGCCGTGACACCTGGCGATATGTCACACATTGTCACACAAGTCCCGCAGTCATCCGATGTCTGCCGCACCTCCACCACATCTTTTAGTACGAGCTGGCTCCAGCCCAAGCTCATGCAGCCGTCATACCAGAGCTATTGACATGTAAAAACGTTTAAGTATACAAAAAAGATCGACAGTGAACGGTGTTAACTCCGCGTCGCAGAGGATTGTTCGAAAGAATAAAGGAAAAAAAATCGGTCAAACCGTCCAGGGTATCACGTACGATAGTAACTAAATCTACGACTGAGCATCCTTCACAGTCCTGGCTATGCGGCTCAGGGTACCACGTTCTGTTTCCATGTGTTGTAACACCAACCCATCCAACCGCTGCATCGACGGCGTTCGGCCCTCCCTCCTTGTATGACTTCTATCCTCCGATGTACCAGGCCGGGCTTGGGTTTCCAAAGATGCCCGCGATGACGACGATGCTGCTGCCGATTGTGACAGTTGGTACAAATCGTAGGATGTCAACGCTTGATCACCCACTGCGTCCCTGAAGTAGACTGGGGGACGCGGGACATTGACAACCGGCAAGCGTTCTTGCGAGCCAGAGTTCGCAGTATGTGCCGAAAGATCGTCACGCGACGCTGCAGGGGAGACAGGTGCGGAAGCCATTCTCGAGGAATGCGAAACTGATGAATGACCTTGCGACGACCCATGCGATGTGGAGCGTCCGGCTGCATCGACGTATGCTGAATCATCTGCATCCCCGTCGCTCTCGTCCGACGACTCCCAGTCATCCATGTCATTGTGACCCGCCTGTATTTGGTCGAAAAAATCTGGAGATGCTGGTGGTGGTGCGCTGTGCAAGGTCGATGGAATTGATAAAGACGAGATGACTGTGTGGTGTTGCCCAAGGGGGAAAAGTGGTAGTTCAGGCTGCATGGCGATAGTGTCAGACAGTTCTACAGCTGTGGAATATGCAGACGGCCTCTCGGACGAGTCACCAGGGTCAGAAGAGGACGCAGACGGGCGCAGCTTCAGCAACGGATGATGAACCACGAGGGTTGGAGACGGTTCCCTGGATGTGGGGAACCGCGGCGGAGGATGGAGGGAGTGTATCGCGAGCGATGAAGATGTTCTAGGAGGTGGAGATAGATAACGAGTGCGAGTGAGATCCTCATCGTCGCGTGAGACCTCAAGATCCCCAGCGTCCGAATAATCGTCTCGGGACATGCTCTCCCTGATAGAAGGCGCGGTACCAAAGTGCCCATCGTTAAAGGCCGAGACAGTCGGAGAAACTTGGGAATATTCAGACAGGGATGGCCGGCTGGGCAAAGATGAGAACGATGGTCGAGGGTTAGCAGACTCTGGCTCTCCAAGATGCTCAATGGAGTCAGGGTCCTCTTCCTGCATCGAATAGTGTGAGCCGCTTGTCATGCTGTCCCTGGTCATGAAGCCAGGCGACGTCACCACCGACGAAGCACGGCCCCTGGGAACTAGCGGGGGTGTCATAGATACGACAGCGCGGCTTCTTCGGGCTGTGCCGTCATGCCACAAATGCAACATAGGTGACGATGTGGTTTTTCGGAGCACTGAGCCAGTCATAGAGTGCTGGCTTATTCGAAGGGAATCTCCCGGTGATTCTGTTGACAGAGAAGCACGGGGAAGCTTCGCAGGGGCTCTCGGTGGAAGTGGCAGTGCCGTTTGTGGCTCTGCCGGAGTCTCAGCTCGCGAAGGGAGTTGACTAATGTGGGACACTGTTGAGACTGTCCGTTCTCGCATCTGCAACTGAGATGCTGCCTCCTCGGGGGAATGAGTTGGTGTCTGGAGTATGACCGCCTCGTGCTGTTCCTCCAGAATCTCCACGATGCGCTGGCCCAAGTTCCGTTTCATGCTCGGAGTGGATGATGTCCTTGGGCCTGGGCTAGGGCTAGACTGCGCAAAAGACGGTCCCATACTTCCCGAAGACGGCGTCGTTGTGTGGGATGGGGTATGAAACGAGTGTTCAGGAGTGTTGTTAAGAGAGTGGCCCACGGCCTCCTGCAACAACGCCTTACGCCAAGCCTCCTCATCAGGATCGAGAGACCAGACACCAGGGGTCCCTGGAGGTAAGCGTTCTGCAAGTACTGCCGCACCAACGGAATTTTCCACCCCCAAACCCCGCAGTGCCGAGGCCTGAAATGCGAATGGTGAGTTTTCAGATGGTGGTGGGAGATCGACGGCATCCGTTGGATCGATATAGTTATCGTAATGCTCGGTGCTTTGTTGCTTCGCGTCAACTCGCATCTTGAGCTCTTGCTCCGCGTGCTCTGCGGCCAATGCCAGATCGTCCACCTTCTCACGAACCACAGCTACCCGGGAGGTATGCGGGACCATGGTAGGTACAACTGGGCGACGAGGAGTTGGTTCAACATGAGAGATGGGCGCCCGTGACGAAGTGATGGTCGAATCTGCGGTGGTCCTCAGCCTCGGGGGGCCAGCTTCCGGAGTCAGTGGACCAGGCGGTGTGGTTGGTTTTGACCGTGCTCTTCCCAAACGAAAAAGGTCCAGGAGGGCAGGGGCGGTAGATTTCGCAGTCTTCTTGTTTGGTGGAGCCACGGGGGATGCGAAATCGGACGGTGATGGCTTGGAATGGGCCGGTGGTAAAAAATAATTGTTGCTGAGGAGAAGGCGGAGACGATATGCGACATCATCGGTATGAAACGTTTGATAGTCATCGCATGGTTCGTCAGGGTCCACGGACGAGATGTGGTGGTCCTGGAAGGAGTCAGCGATCGACCGCGGCGAGGGAGGTGACTCTGTGCCAGAGACAGTAGACGAAGACAAGGGGTACACCGACGATGTGGTACCAGACTGAACCGTCAATTTCGACTCCCGAAGACGCTGGCGGGCCTCGCGAAGGGGAGTGAAGTGGGGGACAGTTTGCATTTCGCCGAGCGTGGTGAAAAAAGCGTTAGTGTGTCCGGATGATGCGGACGAGAGCATCGACAGACGAAACGCGTCGCGAGGAACGCTGGACCCGCGTTTGCGACGGTGGGGCTGGGTGGGAAAGAAATGGCTTTTTAGCACTGATGTTTCCAACACGAGGACAAATTGGCACGTACCGTTGAATGCTCAATCTTCACAGCTCGGGACCGCCACGAGCTTTCCATGTCATCCATCGCTTTCCAGCCCGAGCCAGGTATAATGTCTGGGTGTGAGATGTCGTCCTTCGGTAATGACGCGGCACGTAGGGGCGAACGCGGGGGACGGGAGGGCAGAGAAGAGGGGGAGGCGTCAGGTGACACAGAAGAAGGGGGAGAGAGCGACGTGATGGCAAGAAGCTCGTCCGCTGTTGCTACAGGCGCGTCGAAACCCTGAGCAGGGCTCTTCTCCCGACGAGAGGAGACCGTGACGGCGCGTGGACGGCTCTTGGTCCTGGGTCTACGCGACAAGGAGATGGCGCTGCCAGCACTGACGTTGCTGCCCAGGGAGTCAGTGCGGTGAACCTGTGGGGGGACGGGGGATAAGGGAGGCAGCGTCGATGACGACGCGGCCATGGCTGTCGTCGACGTTGTCGGGCAGTGAGGGTCGTTTGACAACGACGGCCGCGGTCGATACTTCTTTCAGCGTTTTCCCACACTACGTTGGCATGAGCCATTTCTCTGGTATTAATCTTATTTGTCTTTATTTGTTTACACCCACCGTCTTTCCTCTCGTTCGCGTCGCGTCGTGTCACCCTCGTGTTTCGTGTTGAAATTCGAAGTCATGGCCAATAACTGTACGTCCAGCGTACGCAAAACTTGCTCTCCATTGAATAACACTTTGTAGTCTTTCCTCAGGGCGATGGAAAACTTCCCATTTGGCAAATCGCCGTTGCTGTCACTGCAGTATTCAATACTGTACAGAACTTCATCACTCTAACTCTCACAAAGCGTCTCTATAATGCCGTACCTGCGACACAACCAGGTATCTCGCCACCTCACTTCGCGTTGCCTTGGGCCTGATTCGGTACTCTAGTCACACCATTGCAGGCCCGTACGTTTGGGATCTGGACGTTGACTGCGTCCGTAGTGCGGTTGTATGCCGCCTACAACATTCACAATAAAGCGTACGCCACATTTCCCCGCCATTGGACAGCCTTATTGAATTACCCGCTAAGTATCTATGACATGGCTATGCTCACCTATCTGTTCGCTTTCGCCCATTTCTCCTCGGAGATCCTCATTTTTCGCACAGCAAGAATCAGTATTCCTGTCCTTTCGCCTGTTATAGTAGCCAGTGCGTATCACCTTTGTTGGAATATAGCGTGATCTGATGCTTCTTTCGACATTGTAACCCCATTTTTCCAGCAACCTCACTTGTATGGATGATCGCGCAATACGACTTCTACGTAAAAGCATGATACCAACATGTCCACATATGGCCGGTCACGCTTTAGATTAGCAATCGTGTGCTTCGACTCGAAATTAGCTCGGAAGCCGTACTGTATCCAAATGGACTTTCCTTCCATAGACCGACACCCACCTGATTTGTCCGATAACTTCCAAGTGACGTGCGATCTCTAAAGGATGACCTATCGTCATGGAGGCAGTACTGCATTACCTGTGTAGCCCACGATGGCTCTCTAGTTCGTAATGACACCACACGGTCTCCTAGAAGCTCGCTACGTCGGAGTATTGAACAGGGGTGATACATGTAAACGTCACGACCCTTTTCGTTGGTTCTTTGAAGCTTAATTGCTACAAGTATTGCCCGCTAGCCCCAACCCAAGGAAGTCGACCAGGGTGGCACGACCATCGCACGTAACCCTATTCTCTCATGACCCACCCCGGCCGACGGACACGCCCGAGATTCTCAGCTTTGTATATCCGCTAAGAAGTAGGGACTCGGTGGAATGCAGGATGTGCGTTATCGAAACGTCTAGCTGGGCCACGGAATTGCGGGAAAACAACCCCCAAGTTATTTGTTGCCAACGCGTACGTCTAAATCGGCACCTAGGGGGCAAAACCTTCTAGCACAGCTCGGTAAAATGTCCCCAACGGCGGAATTTTCGGCCCTCCATGAGCATGTGCCCTAGGTACCTGGTCACGGGGACGTTCACGGGAGCGCCCATCGCTCCGATCCTTGTCAACTCTGGGCCGATTATAACAGAAATCCTCATTCCGCCAGGTGATCACGTCGAATGAAAAAATCAGGTCACGGCATTGGCACTTGTCAATTACTGTCAGCTGAGTGCAACATGGTGTTTTTTTTTCTCTTCAGCAGAGGGTTCCTGGTTATTAGGCGATTACTAAATCCCATGCACAAGTGGTGCTTGAAACGGCGACCGTTCGCCATCGCTGTGAGCTTCCCTCACGGCGATACCTTCTATGGTCGTGACGTGATGTACACCATAGACACGCGATAACCCCAAAACTTCTCGTCGAATATGTCTGAACGGAGAGTGCGGGTCAATACGCTGATGGCATGGCCATCTTGTTTGACGTGGCCGAGGTTATCTTTAGAAATTCAGGGTATCATGGAGCACCCGTCGTGACAATTCACCGCGGCAGAGAAAGGATTATAGTTATAGCATCCCGCAGCAGTTGAGAGAACCAGTGAAAATATACCCTCGAAACGGGCTGCACTCGCGAGGATACTCCATACGAAAACTCACTGAAAAGCTTGATTGCATTTCGAACGTTGCTGGCGAAAGAGCTCGCGCGAGAAGAGCCGAAGCACGTTTGTTCTAGAACCAGTTTCCACTGCCAAGCGTCTAATGAAGAACGTAAAATGTGAGCGAGGGGGGCAGGGTCCGGCGGTCACGAAGAAGATCCATTAAGGTATGCCAGGCACGGATATTTCCGTTCTCCCCGCATTTTCTTTTCAGTGAGGGGCAACGCACGTGATGGTGATGACTTGACTTGTTAAAAGCCATGGCCCATATCCACCGGAGCACTACCAACTCCCATTTCCCGAGATCCTTTCCGAAAGACAAACCATGACTTCTCCTCTAGAATACCCTCCGGAACTACTCTCTCTCATCTGCTCGTACGTTTACGTCGCCTCTATCCCGAGTCGAGTCTCTTCCTTGGATCCCCCTTACCTTCTGGAAGGTGGAGTACCGACAGGCTTGCCCTCGTCATACCCCCCTTCTTGTTGGTCGGAACCCATTGCCCGGAAGACCCTCGTAAACCTCACACTCGTCAACCGCGCCTGGTCAGAGGCCGCTCGGCCTTGGCTCTGGCGCAAGATAGAGGTACGCCTTCCTCGCGGTTGGCTCTCTCTCGTCGAAGAGATCTCAGGCGGGGAAGACGCTGAAGCCGCAGAGCAAGACACTGCTCGGACCGTCGAAGAGTCCATTACCGAGGCCGCCCACGCCGCCTTGGCGGCCAAGACAGGGCCCGGCACTGCCCTCGACGCCGAAGCAGAGAGGAAATTAAAGGAGTCCATCATTCAAGAACTCGGCGGACCCGACAGTTCCATCCCTCCCGAACTACTTTCACCCCCCGCATCTCGTGACCCTTCCCCCCGCCGGTTGCGTCATAAGAGTAAAAGCCCCGCACGCTGGAAGTTATTGCGCTGCATTAGTGATGCTGTGCAAGGCGTGATGGGACGCGCTGAAAACGGCATGTATGGTCAGTCGTGTCATGTGTCCTTTTTTCCCTTCACCTCCATGTTGAAACGTCCGGATTTTCCCAGTGCCGGCTATCCATGACAGGCGACCGGGACGTTTTGTCCGTCATTTAGATTTCAATCACTTTCGGACCATCGGTATGCGCCGCCTGGTTGGCGAGAGTTTCAACAATCGCTTTGTAACTGGAGAGCGTCTTGAAGCGATGCTCAAGGTCCGTGTCTCAACCATAGGCATTGTGTTCTTTGTGTGACTCACCTTTGTTCTGTAGGAAACCCCTAACCTAACCACATTTGGTGCGACAGAGTATATGGATGGTGCCTTAACGCTGGCCGTACTTAAGGAACTTTTACTTCGTGGCGCGCCTTCAAGAGGTCGTGGCCAACCCCTCCGTGGGCGTCTTGTGGTAGAGGATGCGAACGAGGATGAGGATAGTGCGCGGCGCCGCGAATCCAGGGAGCTGGAAGCCATAGATCTCACCGGCTGCGTCAGCGTTGTTTTCGTCAATGCGCTCACCGACTTTGTGAACACCCACATACTCCTTCCCACATCCGACTCTGAGTCTAGCGGAGATGAGGACAACCGCGGTCATCGTCGAAATCGTTCTGCTCGACTTCGTCTCGTTGAAGAGCCTCCGGCATTTGCCGGACTACAACGCCTGAGCGTGCGCGGCGCCAAGTCCATCCCACCCCAGATTCTGAGCTCCTTCGTCACCGCACTCCCATCGCTCACCCACCTTGACCTTTCATCTACGCGGGCAAGCCCTGACATCCTCGATGGACTAGCAGCTTCACCCACCGTGCGCCTGCAATCGCTTTCACTAGCGCGCTGCGTCCGGTTGACGGGTTCGAGCATTCGAAAGTTCCTCGTGTCGGCACCTGCAGCCTGTGGCATAACAGAGCTAAATCTGTACTTTGACACCATCTTCCCGAGCCCCTTGTCGGCGGAAGACCTACACGAAATTTTCACGAGGGCACCGTGTTTCACGTCCGGAGAGCTGTTGTACTTGGACCTATCCTGCGCTCCCCTAGACCAGGGTCTTCTCGAAGCAATGCCCACTCAGACCAAATTGCGTTCTTTGGGGCTGTCCTTCATCCCAGGGCTGCCCCTCGGGGTTGTGCAGGAATTTATACGGAACAAAGCCGCGCAAGTTGAGGCACTTACGCTACTAGGGACATCGCCTGAGCTCGTCCGCGCGCAGCCGCGGCAAGCGTCCGTCGCACTTCACGGCCAGATTATCCGCCCCTTGTGTTCACCGCCCCTCAGGCTCGGCGCAGCATGCGATGACCCGATGGCGGAAGAAGTGCCGACGCGGCTACGTGTCATTGAGCTCACAACGACCTTGCTTTCGGCACTGGGTGCCGGTGCCGGTTCGTGGCGCATTGTGCGCAGTAAAGGTGGCCGCGGGTGGTATGTTGACACTGCCAGTGGATGGGTGTCTGGACCTGGAGGCGCATCGTTGAGGAGAGATTTGGAGAAGGGCCATCCATGGAGGCGAGCACTGGAAATTCTCGCAGAAGCGAACGGCAATGTGAGCAGTGGAATCGGCTGGCACGCGAGAAAAATGGAGGTGAGTTGGGTTGCTGTGAAAAGTAATTTCTCCTTATGGGCGAGTTTGCTGACACATCGATTGCACAGGTGTTGCACGGCCATGGCCTGCTCGGACGGGAAGATGGCCTTTATGGCGCAGTCTCGTTTGCCTATCAGGGATAGACAATGGGCCAGCGGCCGATGAGATTGTTGCCGAAGTGGTTAGATCTGAGTCAAAACATAGTTATTGTGGCGCTGCT
>Ga0307512_10002365_pt1 | contig 24123 bp, 32 predicted proteins | sample 14_EM_MG_FD_200267 | JGI IMG/M metagenome (GOLD analysis project Ga0307512, IMG submission 200267) | Populus trichocarpa ectomycorrhiza microbial communities from riparian zone in the Pacific Northwest, United States - 14_EM | ecosystem: Host-associated > Plants > Roots > Unclassified | place...
GGACGAACAACACAACAAATTTTCCCTTTCAGACCCATTTATTTTCTTCAGCATACCTTCATCCGCTCACTCTCGCCGTATGGATTTGCGTTTCGTCCGTGTTCGCTCAGTACATGGATTGGTGGCCAAATTCCTCATATGGGATCTTGAGCTGGTTGCGGGTCCTCCCTGCGTTTTTCGCCCCGGCGGTGCCCATCATGTTCTTCATTGACTGGTACGTACCCACCCACCCAAGGCAATAACAGCAGCTGTTCCCACTCAAAGTCTTCTCTGTTCCTTCATCCGGGGAAATTCATTCACAACAGGAAAAACAGACCGTTCGTAGAAAGCGCCACCGAGGACGTCCTCCGACGCGTAGACCTCCTGGACATCCAAAAGCACTACGCGCGCTCGCCCGCCTCCGGGTTTTGGATCCTCGAATTCGCGGACAAGATCATCGGGCTCATCGCCGTCGACGCGTCCCGCGACGCGACGAACGACGAGCCGGTCACGAAGCAGCCGAAGGAGCAGCTGAGGGAGAGGCTCGGGCAGCACGGCACGTCGCGCGTCGCCACCATCCGGCACTTTTTCGCGGAGGAGGCGTACAGGCACGTGGGCATCGAAGAGGACATGCTGCAGTACGCCGTAAAGTCGACGTTCGGCGCGGACAAGGCGGTCAAGTCGATTCGCATGTTGGCCTCCCCGCTGCGTCCCGCGATTCTGGACTCCCTCCGGAGGTGTAGATTCACTAAGGGGGATCGGGTGGAGGCCATTGGGATCATGGGGTGGGAAGTTTGCTGGTATACCTTGGAGAGGACCCAGTGGGAGGCAGCTGCGAAAGGGACATGAGCGCCAGACTTGATGGATTCATTTGGTCGTGCCTTAATCGTCGGCATTGTTGTTACGATCTTTAAGTTAATTAACATCGATTGACCTGACAAGTGTGATGTCGCGTTTAATCGCTTCTATCATCTCGGGCTCGTCACATCCTCACTTTCCCTTCGTCGTGCTCGAGTCCTCTCTCGTGCAATCCTGTTTGCCTGTCTTGCGCGCATTCGTGAACGGCGGGGATGCGCCTACGACCCACCACGTGCTACTCTTCAGTCTCCTTTACCAGCCGTCAACATTGGCAGGGGCTCCCCGAGAAGGACTCTGCGTCGTCGACAGGACCGCAGAAGTACCCGGATACAGCGAGACATCGACCGATCTCGCCGAGTTCATTCTGAACAGGGTCGAGCAAGGTGCGACCTACTGTTCATATGGCTTCGAATGTTATCCCAACTTGATCCATGATCCCTAAACTGACAGCCCCGGATGGACCCTTGACGGTCGTCATAGACTCGGCAGACGTCCTGTGCTCCGACCTCGAATCGCCATCCAAGTCGTACGCCCTCATAGCCGCTCTCCTCTCTACCGTATCAGCTCGTCTTAGTAAAGACTCGTTACTTTCTTCCCATTCCCCAGTTTAACTCAAAAAATTTCCTCTTCCAATCCAGAGCCCTCCCGTCTCGTCCTACACTTCTCTGCTCACTCCCCCCTGCGCGACCTCATCCTGACCCCGCGTCTCTCCCCCACCGTCGCACACATCGTCGCACACCCCCCCGCGCTTCTGGTGCACCTCGCGATCGCACAGCTCACGCCCCCGCCGCCCGCGAGCAACCCCGACCGCTTCTGGCGCATCTTTGCGCCGCTCAGCGCTCGCACGTGGGAAGTAGAGCAGATCGTTCTGGGCGCGGGATGCGCGGGCCCCAGCGACGACGGGGAAATCGTCCTGGAGGTGCTCACTCGTGCGCCCGAAGGACGGGGTCGAAATCTAGAAAGGGAGTTGGAAGGCTGGACCGCAGATGGCCCGTGTTCGTTGTCTGAGCTGGACAGCCTGAAACATACTTTAGAAGGCAAAGGAAAGACGGGACGGGCCGAGGTGAGCAGCAAACTACTTTTCTGGGGTGGCATTCACCCATCGACGTCTTTGGACAGCATGTTACGTCTAATGTCACTCCGGACGCTTCGTTCAACCTGAACCTCACACCCGAGCAGCGAGAATCCCGTGCCAAAGTGCCGCTGCCCTACGCCCACAAAGGTGCTGTGTCGGTCTGGATCAATAATTCGAATACCGTTATTTACGTCCCACACAGGCGATTCCGAGAAAGATGCATCCCAGTCATCGGGAGCAATCCTCTACGATCCCGATTCGGCAGACGACATTGACGACGACGATCCGGATGAAGATTTGGACATTTGATTTCATTAACTAGAAGTCTGAAGAAGCCATCAAAAACAAATACAGTACCGAACATACCGATTCTGACACGTTTGTCTAATTCCTTTGCATGTGTTTACTTCTATCAAGGAAATTTATAAGAAAAAAATATTGAAGAACCATGGCGGTACGCGAAGAGCGAAACGAAGGAATAAAAAGGGTCTGACAGGGCCCCGGCGGACCAACGGAAAGAACGGGAAGCAGTCTCAGTTGTTGGCGGATACTTGGTCTTCTGCTTTCTGTTCGTGGTGATCTCTGTCCGGATGTACATCCTGGTACATGATTCCTGATACATCCGCGGTGGTGGCATCTAGCAAACGGGTATCCTGCAGGCTCAGCCGATCCTCGTGAGCCGAAACAACGGTCGATAATCGGTTGCCTGCAGTTGCGTATGAATTGGGATCGTCGGATCCGGGTGGTAGGCGAGAATGGAGCAGTGACTGCAAAGAAAATCGACGGGGTATGAAGTACGTCGCTTCAGACCCCTGGCGATTTTTCGGACTCTCCGAGAGTCGCAAAGTGACAGGAGGCGGTGGCTTGCGAGTGGATGCACTGTTGCGCCGTGGCCTGGTTTCCACCGCTCTGGGCTTGAATAGTTTCCTTACGCGCCCACCAAACCGTTTCACCCTGCTGAGGAATGTACGTTTACCGACGGAAATTTTCGCAGCATGAAATGTTTGGTCCTGCCGGTCGCCCTGTGACCGCAGATCCGTATAATCCGTTACCTCTTCTGCGGGAAAAGGATGCCTCTGCTCCTCTTGGAACGCACTGCGTTCATCGTCTAGTATGGATGGACTGCTCGGCGATGGGTGGTACGTAGCAACGCTCTCTACACTTCGGGCTCCAGGACAATTGTTGGAAAGTGATAGCTGGAGTCGAGACGAAGATGGAGACGGATAGGAGTCGATTGCCGGGGAAAAATGAGCCGAGTCTGGAGAGCGGGGTTCACGAAGGTCGAGAAGGATAGGTGAGTGGGCTCTCGGAGGCGTGCAAGCCGGCTGCACCTCGATCGGGGAGCAAGGTTGATCAGGGGATGTGGGGGGAGTGGACGAATCGTTTGTGATGCTCGAGTCCGCGGTCGAGAAAGAGGAAGAAAGAGAAGGTAATTCTGGCAGAGGTCGCGGGGACAGACAGATCGGTGATGGAGATGCGTCTCTATCCTGTGGTGTGTCTATGTCTTGCGTTGTCTCGACGTCGTCCTCGAGAGCCGTGTCTGGTGGAATATATTTGTCGGGAAGTGGTGGTACATCGTCGCTGGCGTTCCAGTCAGGCCACGCGCCTGGGAAGGACGGTGTAGGGGAAGTAGCGAGCATGATGCTGGTGAAAAAGAAAGAAAGAGAAGGAAAAGCAAAGAAAAGGAGACGTAAAGCAGCGGGGGCTTTTGGGGTAAATGATGGCATTGTTCCATTGAGGGGTTACGAATACCTAGTTTGGAGATTACAATGTACCTTTGACAGCGCCTGAAACGCTCTCAGCAAAGTAGTCGATGTTCCTTCCATTCAACCCTGCCATCGAGATCCGACCATCGCTCGTCATGTAAATGTGGGCTCGCTCGGCCAATTTCTTGGTTTGTGGCGCGGTCAGTCCCGTAAAACTGGAACGATGACGATAAATCCTCATTCGGTTCGTGACCCGATTAAGTCGAGTCGACTCACCTGAACATTCCGATCTGTGACTTGATGTGTCCCCATTCCCCGGGTGTCTTGTGCGTTTGCGTTAGTTCGTCATACAACCGCTCACGCATGCTTATAATCCTTTGTGCCATTCCCTTCACTTCCGCTTCCCATTCGCCATATAGCTCGGGACTGCTCAGTATCGTATTCGCGACCCGAGAACCATGCAATGGCGGATTCGAGTACATCGGTCGGATTACGATCTTCAGCTGACTCTCTACCCGTGCCTTCTCTTCAGGGTCAGCTGTCGTCAGAGAAAACGCCCCTGCTCGTTCCCCATAAAGACCCATATTCTTCGCGAACGACTGTGCGAGGGCAACTTGATGACCTTCCGAGACGAAGAGCCGCACTGGGAGCGCATCACGATCAGTCGAACCGGACGCGAAGCCTTGGTACGCCATGTCGAAGAACGGGAAGAGCTTCTTCTCCTTGACGATATCGGAGATCTCCTTCCATTGCGCCGGCGTCGGGTCCACGCCCGTCGGGTTGTGAGCGCAAGCGTGCAGAAGCACAATGGACCGCTCCGGCGCGTTCTGGCAAAAAAAAAAAAAGAATGAGCAACGAGGAACACTCGCATACCACTGGCCGCAAAGCTGACCTTCAGATCTTCCTTGAGGCCTTCAAAGTCCAAACCCACGGTCTTCTTGTCAAAGTATCGATAGCCGCGGACTTCTAAGCCAGAGTCACGGAAAATGGGGGTATGGTTACCCCACGATGGCACAGGCAGATAAATCACTTTAGAGTGAGGATAAAACCGTGACAAGAACGCGCCGCCAACGCGAAGCGCGCCAGTGCCGGAGATGGACTGGGTTGCAGCGATCTGGAGAACTTCTCAAGCCTAAGCTCGGTCCGACAACAGATAGACATACAGAATTCAATTTGAATGGGGCGCTGTCTACACCATATGCTAGCTTGGTTGCATTCTTCGTAAACTCGGGGAGACCAGAGATGGGAAGGTACTCCTTATCCGGATTAGCTGCACGAAGGACGTCTTCGGCCTATACTATAGGATCAGCAACAATCTCATGGGGCGATGGAGCGAAGTTACCTTCTTCACACAATTAAGGACATAAGGTTTTCCATCGCCATCCCTGTACGCGCCAACACCAAGATTGATTTTCCTCGGGTCCTTGTCGGCCTTGAAAGCTTCGGTGACGCCTGTTAAACACGTATTAGCCAACCAATACAATAGGGCCCGAGGGATTCGGAAGGGCCGCGAACAGAAGGAACGTACCGAGAATAGGATCTGGCGGTCCCGCTGGCACATTTGACCAAGTAGAGACGGCACGGAGTGCCTTACCCATTGGCGCAAGTGTACGGGTTCGAGTGACGGAAAGCATAGCGAAAATTTCTAAGGAAACGAGAATTAAATGAAGGTCTTTTTAAGGTGCTTGAAGTTGGGATGAAGTGAGCGTAAAAAAGAGTGGAAATTTGTTTTTGACTGACAACGGAGAACAGGGTGGGAACGGCAGACCGGGATGTAGGAGCCGTTCCCGGCGTTCTCCGGGTTGAGGGAACCGGGCCGACCCATGCCTAGATAAGATCTGACTGGCTCTGATTGGTTGATTTTGATTGATAGACTGATAGTTCGTGACTCGGTGAAAAGCAAGCTTTACCCACTCTCACCATGTCCTCAACGGATCCCAAGTAAGAAGTCATTCAAAGGCTGTTGTATATTCGAACTGTCTAACGAATTTTAGGGATGATAACCCCCAATCAGGCGAGCCTACCAAAAATGAGTTGAAGAGGCGTGCAAAAGCCGCGGAAAAGGAAAGGAAAGCTGCAGAAAAAGCTGCAAGGCTCGCAGAGCAAGAGAGGGAAAAGGCCGAGGCAGAAGAGGTTTGTTTCTCATCTTAAATCCCAAACTCACGTTCTCAGATCCCCCGATGGACCCCTTGCTTAGAGAGAAGCGAGACTCGATTTCGCCAGAGAGTTCTACGGTAAACTGCCACTTAACCAGTCCCAAACACGTCCCGGCATCACGCGACACCAGATCGCGTCCCTCTCATCCGAGCTGGATGGTAAAACGGTCATCATTCGTGCGCGCGTACACACGCTTCGTGGCCAGGGAAATAAGGTGTTTCTAAAGCTGCGGCAACGAACGGATTCCGTGCAGGCCCTACTCGCTGTTGAGGAGGGAAAGGTTTCGAAACTCATGGTCAAATGGGCATCCGGGTTGTCCGACGAAAGCATCGTGCTCGTTGAGGGTGTCGTTCAGAAGTCTCCTGAAGAAGTCAAGGGCGCAACGATCAAGGATGTCGAGCTTATGGTCACTCGCGTGCGTTCCTCGGCGGAGGTGCTCCTGATCTCCGCTAAACTGAACTGGACAGATACACCTGGTGTCCGGATTGGAGAGCAGACTTCCCTTTTCTATCGATGACGCCTCGCGTGCAGAGGCCGAGAAGGAGGAAAACCCTGATGCACAATTTAACCGGGTCCTTTTGGACACACGTCTGAATAACCGTGTTGTCGATCTCAGGGTTCGTTAGCTCATGACTCCCTGCGCCTGGCTTTCCTAACGCGCTAGGAAGTAGACGCAGACGAATCAGGCTGTCTTCAGGCTGCAATCCGCCATTGGGACCCTCTTCAGGGAGTATCTAGACTCGCAAGGCTTCATAGAGATCCACACTCCCAAGTTGCAAGGGGCCGCAACAGAGTCTGGGGCATCCGTCTTCAAAGTCAGCTATTTCAAAGGTCGGTGATCTCCACTTTGCGAACTAGTAGCGTCTCATAGTGAGCGGTGTTTCAAGGGGACGCCTACCTCGCACAATCTCCGCAACTCGCCAAACAGATGGCCATTGCGGCCGACTTTGAGCGCGTGTATGAAATCGGCCCTGTTTTCCGCGCTGAAAATGCCAACACTCACCGCCACTTGACGGAGTTTGTTGGGCTGGATCTGGAAATGACTATCGAGGAACACTATCATGAGGTGTTAGAACTGCTGGACGGCCTTTTCAAACACATATTCAAGAGCTTGAAGGAGAGATACCAGAAAGAGATAGATGCCGTCGGAGCGCAATTTCCTGCTGAAGAGTTCAAGTGGAAGGAAGAGACACTGAAGCTGACGTTCGCCCAAGCGGTAGATCTTCTGGCCGAGGACGGCGTCGACAGAAGTATCTTGGATGACATAAAGTTGGTCGGACCACCCCTTCCTCATGAAGGCGTTGTTGACAAAAGTATTAGCACCGAGAACGAGAAAAGGCTGGGCCGGATTGTCAAGGCTAAATATGACACGGACTACTTCATCATCGACAAGTTTCCGATGGAGCTACGGCCATTCTATACCATGGCTGATCCGAACAATTCCGTACGTATTTTTTTTTCCCGCGCTGCTACGTCCTGTCGCGTGCATTTTCACCCGTGTGTCCAGGAGCTGTCCAACTCGTATGACTTTTTCATGCGCGGAGAGGAAATTTTGTCAGGCGCACAACGCATCCACGACGCCACATTGTTAGCCGAGAAGATGCGTGGCAAAGGTGTGGACCCCGAGTCGATGAAGGGCTACGTGGACGCTTTCCGGATGGGATGTGCGCCGCACGGAGGCGGGGGGATTGGGCTGGAGCGTGTGTTGATGCTATTCTTGAAGCTCAACAATGTCCGACGGGCGTCCTTGTTCCCGCGGGATCCGAAGCGATTGGAACCATAGGGACAATGGCGTGGACAAATAAGGAAACGTAATGAACATGTACGGCTAACACTGTACGAGCACGTCTCAAATGTTGTATTAGGCAATTTCCATGCCAGTTTCGCTTTGAACCACCAATTGCGATTCAGCCCATCAGTCTTTTTTCTTCTTCTTATATTTTCACGATCTTTTCATTTCAATACGACCACCGCCCCCACCCCACCACCAGCGCTACCACCCGACCCGCAAATCACCTCCCATGATCGTCCCATTCTTTGCGCGCGACACCACAACCGGTCCTTACACATGTTCACCGGAGAACCCTTACTGCCTCTCGACCCAATCCAACAACAGCAACAATGCCACAACGGCATCCACCACGACAACCGACACCCCCCGCACGCACGCCTTGCTCGGCCACCGAAACCTAGTCGGCGTCCTCGTCATCGCAGCCCTGATAGCGCTCGCCCTCGTACTCTCCCTCTGCTTCGCCAAATGGTCCAAACCGATCCGACGCTTCCTCAGGGGCGAACCACGCTCCGACTCGAAGCGCAGCGGTACCGACGGCGGGAGCGGCAGCGGCGGCACTCCCCGCTTTCGCTTTGGAATCGGCCACGGTGTCGCAGCGGCACCAACAACGACAGCGCCATCGACGCAACAAGGCATTCCCAATGACGCTGAGATGGCGAGCGTGATACCAGACAGCAGCAGCAGCAGCAGCCAGAGTTCGCTTGACCTCGATACGATCAAGGAAAAGGCGAGTGTCAAAGTGGCGCTGCCAGCCAAGGTGAGAGCGAACACAGACGCACGCCCCGATTTTGGGGGTGAACAATCATGAACTGACGCGTTTGGCAAACAGGTTCTGCACGCGTTTACAATCAAGTCTGGAAGTCAGCTTGCAAGGCTCGGCCGATAATCTCCGCGTGAAACCCCCAACCTTCGTTTCATTCATTCTTTAAACCAGGCACAGTTGCTTCCTCCCCCACACAGCTTTGCTATACCTCTCCACATCACACCATACCCTCAGTTTGGCGAGAGAGACGTAACGTCGCTCTCCATGTCCCAAGTACCGTTTTGTACCGCATCGCAAGTAGCCTAATGACCAATAATTGATTGTGCTGTATAAGGCGCTCCCGGCGCCGACGATGACGCGGAGTATAAATTCATTCATGTCGAGTAGACGATACCATGGGAATTATAAAACCCTGAACAACGATGAGTAAATCCTCGAAAAAAAAAAGTGGTACAGATGGTAGTAATTGAAGAATACATCAGCGGTAAACTGAGCTCGTTATATAGGACGCCCGCACCATACAACGCGCATAGCTTCCCGACATATTACATTATGGTCCATTTTCGCGTCTCCTCCGGCTGCGCCTCGAGCGGTTCGCAGGGATCGTGGTAGGTGGTATCGCACCGCGTTCTAGCGCCGCAGCAATGACATCCGCAGGGAGGTCAAGTTGAACTCCGTCACGGTATGTGTAGGCGTCCAACGGGGAATAAGCAGGCGGATCCCTCCTGCTTATGCCCGTGCTGCTTCCGCCCCTCAAAGTCTCCTGAGCAGCGATCGCCAACGACGCCGCCCCTGACAGCGCCTGCAGAGAGATGTCACGATGATTGGGCGTGGGTGGGTTGCCAGGGGTGCTCGGTGAATCTGGGAGAGCGAGCACTTGACCGCGAACAGACGCCAATTCGGAATCTGGCCGTCGATCGAGATCAGAGGCACGTTGACGGAGGGGCTGAGGAATGAACGGGTTCGCACCTGCGGCGCCTTGGTCGTGTGAGTGCGAGTGCGATCGTGAGCGTGGAGAGGTACGTTCGCTGTCCGAAACGGATGCTTCCGAACTCGGAGGTGATGCGGGTATGTGGCTGTTCGGAGGGGTGTGAAACGAGAGGTCGGTAGGTGAAATGTAACCACGGGACACTCCGGCGTTGCTGCTCTCAGCTTCCTCGTCGATCTCGTCAATCGGTGTGATCGGCGGCGGGGGCGAGGACGGCGGAGGAGGTGAAGCCAACGAGCCTGTTCGTAGAGGGGATGACGAGGCCTGTGCTCCAGATGACACAGGTCTCGGACGTCGCGCGCGGTGCAACCGACGCGAGCCCACGCTGTAGGATGACTCGACGGAACGAGGGGAGACACCAACGCCAGCTTCGAGCAAAATGCTGCCGCGTTCACTGCCGTATGCTGGTGGAGGCGCCAGAGTCCCTACACTTGGGGCCAAACCCCACTTCTTCACGTTGGCTTCGATGAAAACGAAGCCGCCTTGACCGAGATTGACGTGCAAGCTGCAAGGACCGTCCGCGCCAATTGTGGGAAAGAGGTTGTAACTGTTGAATCCAACGAACGCATCCTCGAGTTTGCGACCGTTGCGCGTGAAAAAAACCGTCCCGCTTCGTGGTCGATAGCCAACACCGACGACGTCGCCTTCTTTGAGTGATGGTGCTAACGGCGTGGCGGTGAAGGGGAAATTGTATGATTTATCCCCATTCGAGTGGTAGGCGACGGAGTATCGGCAGTGGCCAGGAAGGCGAAAATGAGGATAAGGCTTGGTAGCGAGACCAACGGCGACGTTCGTGTTTTCTGGGAGGTCAAACATTTTAACTTCCCAGTAGTAGACTTCATTGAGCTTGGGTAGAGGGAGATTGGACTGGACCGAGGTAGCGGAGGCTGGGTCGGGGAGAAAGGTGAGCTCTGTCCGCGAGTGGACGAGGAGCGATGAAATCATCTCATAGTCGGGATCAAAAGACCACGCCGAGACGCCTTTCTCCTGAATAGACAAAAATTGAGATAGAGTGATGTCCGTATTCTGTGAGTTGGGCGGGTATTGCAATTGATAATCTGGGGTAAGGAGGATCCCCCGCCATCAATGTTCGGTTGGGAATCAGAGCCGGAAAAAAAGACGCACCCTTCGCTCTGGAATACATTCTACGCGTACTGTCGTTCACGCTCTCGAGCCAGCGAGACTCCACGCCGTCAAAGCCTCCCTCACCCTGAACGAGATCGCTCCTGCTCATGTCGATGGGACCATCGGTGTCGCGAAGAGCGATTCCGCGGCGTCTTCGGAGGAGGAGGACGCAGATGAGGAAGAGAAGTAGAAGGAAGAGAAAAGTAGAGAGGACAATTAAGAGGGGGAGGAGAACGAGAAGAGCATCATTGGTGGGCTCTCTAATGTGAGAGGGGTCGTTGTATTCGTTAGAATGAATGGCGGCGAGGATAGTTGCTTTCGGAGAGCGAGAGAGAAATGTTTGAGGTGAAAAAAGGAAACGGGGCATGGTGATGACGGAGGGAGGGAAAGGAAACTGTTTGTTGACTGTCGACGGACGACGGGCGGGGCTTACGGGGGCTGTCACCGGGCGGCTGCGCGGTTGTGCTATCACCCGACAACTAGCCAGAAACCACCACTGCCTCATTCGAGTCGTGTGCGACCAATGAACACAGCCACCCTGTCCCCAACTTCTCCAAAGGTTAAACGCAAGCAGTCTGCACGCAGACCGAGAGCGCCATCCCATCTCGCTCCCCAACAGACTCAAGAAACTCACGACGCCGCTCTCTATTCAATCCGCGCTTTCCTGAGAAGTCGCACATCCTACGATGCCTTCCCCGTCAGCTTTCGTCTCATCGTCCTCGATTCTCAACTAGAGGTCAAGAAAGCTCTCCAGTGCCTCCTCCTCAATGGTGGGCACACATGCGATCTCCCCTCGCACCAGAAACGACTGACTTTTCTCTCACAGGCGTCGTTTCTGCCCCCCTCTGGAACAGCGAGAAATCACTCTTTACTGGGATGTTCACAGTTTCTGATATCATCCATCTGATTCAATATTACTATCATACATCATCCTACGATAATGCTGCCGCTGACGTGGAAACGTTTCGTCTTGAATCTTTACGTGGTATGCATCGCTCTTTGATGATCCCCTACTTTATGAAACGCTGATTGTATTTCAGATATAGAGAAGAATCTTGGTGTAGCTACGCCGCCTCTGATATCCGAACACCCCAACGCTTCTCTTTACAATGCTGCACAACGTCTCATCCAGACTCACGCTCGCCGTTTACCTCTTCTTGACAACGACACTGAGACTGGTCATCAAGTCATCGTCTCCGTCCTTACGCAATATCGTCTCCTCAAGTTCATAGCCATCAATGTAATGTGCCCTCCTACACCCCCTCCTTGTGACTTTCCTCATCTTGCCTCAGTGCACTCGGGATATCCAGTCCCTCCATCTTCCTCTTCGGAGACTCGGCATCGGCACTTACGTTCAGCGCGACCCTTTGGTGGGGGAGCCCCAGCCAGGGCAGAGCCCATATCACCCCATTGCGACTGCCACTATGAGCACCACCGTATTCGATGTTGTTCACATGTTCTCAGAACGCGGCATATCCGCCGTCCCCATAATAGACGAGAACGGCATCGTCGTCAACCTTTATGAAACGGTAGATGTCATAGTAAGTATCTATTTTGCTTGATATACGCCATGCATTTGACTCCATTGCTTGTACAGACTCTGGTCCGTCTGGGGGCATATCAAGCGCTCGACTTGACGATTGCCGAGGCTCTGAACCAACGATCGCCTGATTTTCCCGGAGTGGTAATATGTACCGCATCGGATTCAATAGGCACGCTTCTACAACTCATCAAAAAGAAACGTGTACATCGCTTGGTTGTCGTCGAAGGAGAGGTTCGTCGTAATTCTGACGTTAAACTTTTTTGGGGTGCTGATGGATCGGTGCCTTCAGGAGGAAGAACGAAGAGGTGGTAAGAAGGGTCGACTGCTGGGGATTATCACACTTTCCGATGTGCTGCGTTACGTCGTTGGTCCGGTGGTCATCCAAGAGTCGGTTGAGCCCCCGGAGGAGCCATCAAATGGACCGCCGACGCCTGCAACGGCCCCGACGCCGACAGAAACGTCGGGGAAGGAGATGCCGATATCCTAGCTAGAGCCACATAGAGAATAGATCAAGATGATGATGTATTGTAGCGTTGTAGTTAGTGTCATTTGTGCATTGTGCTAGTCGCCTTGCTTTGGCACCGGAACCGCGTGTTGATGATGAGTTGTGTTTTGACACTCTGACTCAACTGCCAACTCTGCCCTTTAACAATGTCCGCGACCGCCATCCAGGCCGTGTACGTGCGCGGCCACGAAGAGCGTCCCGAACCCAAGTCCCACATCGTATTTCGCATCGACATACAAGCCCACGTCCGCTCATGGCAGATGTGGCGCCGCTACTCCGAATTTGTCGACCTCCATACCGAACTCACGAAATCCGTAGGCGCCCCTCCGCCCTCCAGCCTCCCGCCCAAACACGCCCTCGCGATGCTCCGCTCCCCGAAGAACAACCAAGCGCTCCTCGAGGAGCGCCGCGCGGGTCTCGAGACCTATCTGCGCGCCATCGTCTCGGCCAAGGACAGCCGCTGGCTGGACGCCTTTGCCTTTCGGGACTTTCTCGGCGTGCCCATGGGCAAGCAAGGCGGATTGGCAGCCACGGACGACGTCGCCACGGCGTCGTTCACGTCCTCGACCTGGCTGGACGAACACATGGACCTGCAAGCGCTCGTGCGCGACATGCGCGCGGACGTCAACCGGCGGGATGCGTTCTCGGACCGGGGCGACGTCGGCCAGGCGCACTCGACGAACGTGCAGGCGAAGAAGAAGCTGGCGGGGGCGCTGACGCGCGTCGGTGGGCTCGTCGCGGGGCTCGATGCGCTCGCGCTGCGCGGGATGAGCGAGGGGGAGCTCCAGCGGCGCACGGACATGGTCGCGCGATTGCAGGACGACTGCGAGAAGCTCGCGCAGATGCTCACCGTCGCGAGGCACTCGTCGCGTGGGCTCGGCGCCGCCTCCCCCGCTGCTCAGCGGAACCAACCCCCACATGCGGGGTCCGATCGTGCGGCGCTCTTGGGGGGCACCGCTGCTGCTGTATCTTCGAAACCAAAACCCATCGCACGGGTGTTCGGTGTACCGCAGCCGCCCAAGGAAACGGAGGAGACGCGCCCTCTGGATGACCATGGGTTGTTGCAGTTGCAGCAAGTGAAGATGGATCAGCAGGACTCGCAAGTTGCGCAGCTCGCGACAATCCTGCAGCGACAGAAGCAATTAGGGATGGCGATCAACAACGAGTTGGCGCAGCACATCGAACTACTGGATGGTCTTTCAAACGACATGGATAGGGTCGGAGGCAAATTAACAGCGGCAAAGAAGCAGCTTAATAGGCTAGGCTAGCATTGGGTTCTAAGAGCTATGCGTTTAACACTACTAATAATGTTGGAGATGAGATATGTTGTGGTATTACTACGCGAATGATGCTGGCACGAATATTATACGTCTATGATGAACGACTTTCACTCTTCGTCAGCATGTGTCCGATGCCCTAAAACGATGACGAGGTGAGCTGTCGGACAGTTGGAGAAGATAGCGGAACGAGCCACGGACCTCGAAGCACGCGATCATAATCCCGCATGCAGGGGCAATTTTAGCTATCCGGGGACCAAGCCCCGCAAATAATGCAGAGACGCCCTCTGTCCGAACAATTTGCTCTAACAAGGGAATCGTGCGCGTGTGCTGACCCGGTGTAGACATCACGAGGGCTTGCCGACGTGTTTTCAATGCATCGAAGGGAGATGTCAGAAGCGCAGCAAGGGTGCCGCTCGAGGCGCCGCAGATGAAGGCAACGGACGGGCCAGACCTCCCACTCTTCTCTAGACGGCGCTTCATTCCCTCATACGAGGCCCAATAAAGACCAGAGAACGGGACGTCCCGCCACAGCGTGGGTCCCAAACCGCGCCACAGATGCCCGACGCCGTGTGCACGCACGAGCCCCTCCAGGGATCCGAGGACCGATCTGAGCGTGTGCGGCGTATTGGGCAAACTGGGCGTCGACTGGAGATTGGTCCGTATGAGCTCCAGGGGTGAGACCACGGAGCTGACGATGCTCCGCGCCAACACGCCCGCGGCCAAGGGCACGACTGACGGGAAAGGGACGACGGCGGGCATGACCTGGCGCAGGAGGTAGTCATACGTGAGCATGTATGCCGTGGATGACGGGACGCCTATGACACTGAACGAATCGCCACGTAGATAAGAAGCCGCGAACCACACGGGGACCAAACCACGACCACAAACTTACAGCGTCGTCCCTGCGCCCTTCCAGAGACCCCGGATACCCTCGGCCCTCCATACGTGGCGAACGGCGTCGTAAAACCCGTTCACGCGCTCTGTGCGAAACACGCCACGGTCCCAGATGCAGACGAGCTCCTCAGGGATCGTGCGCGCAAAGGTGGACATGCTGCGAGCGTAGGGGGCCGGTGGTAGACCTCGTACGCATGGGACGCTAGTCGGCTGGCAACACACGGAGGAGTGCGCACTGATATGTGGCACACCTTGCGTTCTTGGAGGTTGAGTTTGCAGCCGAGTTTTGACCACGTCGAATGGAGTCACTGGAGTAACGAAAATTGTGGTCGGAGACATCTCACAGGTAAATACGAGAACCACAAACTTGTTATGGCGGTCAATGTCGAACCGACACCTGCAGCAACAAGCTTGGCTTGAAATGGTTCCATTGTGGGGAACCGCGACTAGTGTGAGTGTGAGGGAGGAGAGAGGAAGATAAGATGACAAGGCGGGTGCGGGTGCGGGAACCTCGGACTCTCGGAGCAAAGCAAAGCCGAGCGGCAACGTCACATCACAAAGCTTATCTGATACGGTGTGCACATATCGTTACCTAGATAGCAGACTCGAGTATCAAACATATAGTAAAAACCACTGAAACACGTCTTTCCAATCCAACTTAGATTTCTTGGTACGGAGGAAGAGGCTCTCCATCATCCGCGTTCGGTTCATCCTGCCGGTTGGTGGCAGAGGGGCCCGCAGGCTGTGTATCACTGCGTAGAAGCCGCTCTCGCTCTTCCCGCTCCAATCGCCTCTTTTCTTCCTCCGCACTTTCATATCGTTTTTCAGGACCACTGTTGGCGGCAGAGGGGCTCGCAGGCTGTGGATCACTGCGTAGAAGCCGCTCTCGCTCTTCCCGCTCCAATCGCCTCTTTTCCTCATCCGCACTTTCATATCGTTTTTCGGGACCACTCGACGAGCCCCCCTCTTGGACGGGAGTCTTCGTGATGCCGTATGCCGCTTGTGACGATTCCTGCGAGGACGACCGAATATCGTGGAGCGAACCACTTGATGGCCCAGGACCGCCTGGGCCTCCAGATACGGGAACACCTGTCTCTGCCACAGTAGGTGTGACAGTGGGCACCTTTACTTCGGTGTCAACCGACCCCGGAACGGTAACCGCAACGGGTGGCGATCCTGATGGAATCGGAGCGGGTTCAGTGTTCAAGGCCATCGGATTGATGCTCGGAGGGGTCGTCGCGTCCGCAGTCAGGGGTGAGCTGACCGACCCCTGCGTCGCCTGCGAAGACAATGGGGGGCTGGCGGGGGAACCCGGTTCTTGAACTGGGACAGGGACAGGGACATGGACAGGGGAACTGGCACTGGCTGTGTCGATCCGCTGCAGTTCTTGAGCGTGAGTCTCGCCAAAGCTGCCCGTGTGAGAACGATCCAGAATCGCTGCCGCAGGCGCGGAAATGGTGGTTTGGCCGGGCTTCCAGTGATCCAATGCATACTGTAGGGAAGCACGGATGGAGCCCGTCTCCTCGCTGGCAGTGTACGGCTGAGATGCCGAGGGGGGAACAGACGGTAAGACAGCGAGGACCGACTCTGCAGCCTGCGCAAGGAGGGAAAGCTTCTCTCCAAACTGGAAAAGAAAAGGGGCCATGAGACAACAGAAAGCTGGACCCATAGTACATTTATTACCTCTCTAAGTGCTTGGAACTTTTGCAGTTCACTCTCCTTCAAAGCCTTCCTCAGAAGGATCTCGTGCTGCTTTTCGAGAGGTTCATCGTCACTTTCAGCTTTATAGAGCTGCCCTTTAAGGTCCGCAACGTGTTTCTCATAACCTTTCTCTCGGCTATTCTCAAAGCGCGAAATTTGCAACTCTATTCCATTGCGAATATTTCGTTTCTGCAGGAGAGGCACCTCATTATCACGCAATTCCTTGAATGGAGCGCGGGATGAGTTGAGCTTCGTAGACAGCGACTTGGCGAGCGAACCCGCGGTATAATTTAGGAAAGCCAGCCTATCGGAAGCTGTAGCAAAACGGTGAGATAAAGGACAAAGGCGCCATCGTTGGAGTACTAACCATCCTTGACATCAGAACTTTCCTTCTGGCCCCATTGATAGAGCTCCTTGCTTTGGATTTGAGCATCGCGCGACAAACTTTCAACATCGAGGGCAACGCCTTTCTCGGCAGTGATTATCTTTTGGACAGGAGTAACGGAGCTAGGATCGCAAGAACGAAGATTAGATCTGCCCCATAGCCATAAAGATATGGGATTTTTGGAACCCACGAGTAGTTCTGTTGAAGCTGGCGGAACTGGTGTTGGATCTGCCCAAAGGTATGGCCCCTTTGGGTGGGAGCGCTGTCGGTAGGAGCGGAAGAGGGTTCGGAAGAGGGACGAGTGGTACCAGGGATATGATGTGCTATGGGTGTATCTTTCAACGCATTCTGTGCCTTGTCGGCCATAGAGGACAAAAAACCTGGAAGAGGCATGGTTGTGACAGATGAAGGTGAGAGGAGAAGGAAGGGGAAGGGGAAATGTGAAGTTAAATACAGAGGGGAGTAAGGCGAGCTTTATCGGGAGAGAGTTACATCATCGGACTCCAATCACGACCGATCAACTGAGGAGCCGCCAACCTGTTGTATACGTAGTCCAGCGCCCATCATAATACAAGATAATGACTAGCCCCTCAAACTATGATCTTTCTCCCCGACTTGCCCTTCTTTTCAGAGTCCTTATGAGACTGGAACTCCACATCAGTTGCCAGCGGTCCTGCTAGCTTCTGCGCATCACTGTAGCCGAGTACAGCTGTCTTGAAGTGCTTCCCAACGGCCTCAATCCGCTCCCGCAGTTTGTCGTCGTCTGCCGATGGCGCCAAGCGAGTCCAGATCGAGAGGCGATAAAACTGCGGACGCGTGGAAACGATGACACCGGTGACGAGTGACGGCGTTCCCGGAGGTGCTTCAGGGCTTGTTAAATACGGGTCAAATGTTTCTCCTATGGCCGCCAGCATCTGTACCACCGCAGGTCGTCAGGACAACACCACATGAGACCAGTTTACGGGCTTACGGTATAAAGCCACATTTTATCGACGTTGGATCTATTCTTCTCCTTGGGAAGCTGTATACTCCACTTTCCGCCTGCTTTATTTTCCTCGTCTTCCCAAGCAGGAATAATCTTATCCTGTTTCTCACTTTAGAACATGGTCATGATCGAGCGCGTTGGCAGAACCGCGTACCTTAAACAAGTAATAGTTGGCCTTCTGGGGAAGCTGTGATGGCGGAACGATATTATTGTATAGGCTGTTGACGATAACGTCAACCGATCGTCATCAATCTCATCGAAAGAATCACATACCCCCAGAACTCTTCCACACTATCGAAACTGATGACCCGCTTTATATCCTCCATCCAACCCAAGGCCGCACCAGGCGTTTGAGGGACGGGCGTTTGAGGAAACGCAGTAGACGGTGTCTGCGGTAAATTCCGACCCTTTGTGGCAGGCGAATCGAACCATAGCGTCCATGGGGAGTAGAGTGGATGCTATGGATTTTTTTTCCCAATGAGAGCAAAGATACATATTAGAACCATCCACAACGTACCTTGACGTTGAAATTTTTGGGGTCGCTGAAAACAGTGCGAATCGTTTCGGCCTGCGCTTGCATATCGACCTCCTGTATCTCGCCAGGTTCCAATTGGTCATCGTCTCCGGCCTCAGTGTCTTTCGCTGCGTCATGGCCTTCGGCCTCGGGATGTTCGGCGAGTGCAGCTTGCACTGCAACGCGAGCAGCTTGTAAAGCCGGGCCAGGGAGAGAAGAAACTGAAGCCATGAGGGCGGTCGCAAATTGACTTTGAAAGAGAAGAGGGGAGAGGCTGGCTTCCCTCGGAGATGGACAGAAGAAAAAAGGTAGAAATTAACTGTCAAAGACGGGAGTAGGATGGGAAATATATTGTAGGTGCGTGAGTGTGTTGTTTTGCAACGCGTTTGCAAAGAGTTCGCGGGTGTGAGCAAGTAAAGTGACCGACCGACGAACCTATACAATTGATTATGTAATAACGCGTGTCATCATTCGTGACCAATCACACCGACGTAACCGATTTCCGAGCCTCGAGATCAAATCTCCCCTTCATTTCGTGCCTCTCTTTCTTTCCCTTCCCCGCAGAACCGGCCGCCGGTTGTCACTCACCTACGTGTTCCACCATTAGGCATCCCTCTATCTCAACATCGCCAACCCGACATGGAGATGGGCCAGATGGTCACCCGCTATTTACCACCCAGCTATGAAACGAACATTCTCTTTACAGATCACGGCGGCAACCAGGGGCCCCCTTGACGAATACCCCCTTGCAAGGGGGGAATGCGCTTGTTGAATTAATCTGAACCTCTTATTTCTACAGTACAGGAGCTCAAACACTGCATTATGGCAGTGTCCGAGTCCTGGTGTAGAAGTTTACTGTATCTGTTCTGCTCAAGGACAAGGCGTAATATTTATATACAATATAGAATAGGCGTAAAACCTGACTACATAAAAACGTAGCGTGTCAGGTGTGGGAGGACACCAAAGAAACCAGGGTCCGTTAGGCAAATCGGCCCAAAGGGGTGACAATTACATTTACTTCATCTCCTCTGCGAGTTCGTGGAAACCCGTCGAATCTTGCCTTGGGAAGTCCAAGCTGAGGACTTCGTCTCGAAGGTTCAGGAACTAGTAGCCACCACGTCAACTCAATGCGCGAGATACTTCCGTGAAACCGACAGTACATTTTTCTCCTCTGCAATCGTCTCTTCGTGAGTCTTCCTGAGCACGTTTTGTGTGTTTACGAGCATGGTCTGAATAAAGTATTAATCAGATGTGTCACAACCGCCTTAAGTGTAACGGAAAATACCCTGATCGAACGGCTTGTGAGCCCGCGATATGTTGATACGCGCTCGAGTGCTACGGGCTCATGCCCAACCAAGCGGAGCTGCTCATGCAAAAACGTGATGTATTGCTCAAGGCACTCCAAATAGTAACGCTTTTTGTCATGAGAAGATATTGTATCACTGTGCAAAAAGGGTGAACCACGGAGAAATAGAAAGTCGTCAGAAGAGCACATACGGATCCGTAGGCGAGAAGCCGATGTTCTCTTGGAGGATGCGTTGGAGTAACTTGCGTTGAGTCTCGACCTTCTTTTCCGTTTTTCGACCTGGCTTGGCTGATGCGCCGATCGTTTTCTGCTTGTTCGCGGCCTTGTTCAGCAGTTCACTCGGCGTCGGAAAAGTCGCCCGCGGGACGTTAGCATATACCTGGAGAAGGTCCGGTTCTTCTTTCAGTGCGGGATGTTTCGCCCCTGAAGTTGTTCCTTGGTTGTATGAATTGACACGTAGGGCGGACGACTCTGGAGAGATTATAGGCCAGGAGGCTCCTGAGACGGGAACGGGGGAGTGCAGGAGAAGGCCAGGTGCCTGCATGTACTGCAGCTGTGATGGCTGCGGGAGTACCGTGTCATTCATTGGTGGAGTGGAGACATGGTCGCTGGCAGCCTGAGGATGCCAAATGCTGTGGAGGAGCGGAAGAGCAGAGCAAAAGTTGGGTTCAGAACCGTAGAGCGTGTTGGCCACAACATTGCCTTGGTCGTCCTCCACGGAAGGCGAATAAAGTCTGAGGCTCATGTCGAGATCGGTGTACTCTTGAGTGGAAATCTAAACGGCGAGTCAGTGAGATTTGAGGGGAAGCACAGTGACGACTTGGTGTACCGCCGCATAAGGATCGTATTCGGTGGTTTGTGGGGGATAAAACGTTGCGAAGGGGTTGGCTGTCTGGAATGATAATGGATCCATCCGGACACGATTGAGAGAGAGAATGGACGAGAGGATACTTATAATGGGACCGGTTTGATGAACGGATTCGTGGATAACCAATATAAACCCGGGCAATGTCGCGCCCCGAACGGGGGCATAGCTTACTTGTTGTGGTATGGCGCCAACTGACCGTGCCCGCCCGTCGAGAAATTTCTGAGAGCTTTAGATCGCGGGGTCAAGGGCTAGAATCAGGTCTTCTTCTTTCTTCCGCCTCTTTGGCGCGAGAGGGGCAATTAAAGGAGAGGGAAAAAATATATGAAATGAAATGAAAAAGATAACCATTGAGGCGGCCATCTCAGAGAGCATAAGTCACAAGTGGCGTTAACCTTACCCTGGCGCAGATCAAAGCCTCTTTGCTGGGCCCAGCCTCGTCTTTTGCTTTGTGTCCGTCAAGAAAAGGCTCCAAGAGGCAGCATACATCATGTGCTCGACAAGCAAAAAGAGGAAATGCAATAAATACTTTTCGAGGTGGGCGCGGGTGGAGGAGGGACATCGGGGGTATCGAGGGTGAGATCTCGTACGCACGACCCGGGAAGCAGGCTGAAAGCGGCCGTCGCCGGAATCGCACCCGCCGCCGATGGAGCACGTACTCTGACGCCGCGAACCGTGTAAGCTGACGTCTAAGTCGATGAAAAACTCTGTCCTCCACAGAAAAGTTGGTAGCGCCAGTCTCCGGGGCGTCCAGGTTATGAGTGCCAGATACGGAATGGATTTGCTTCGGGGTTTTACGTCTAGTCCTTTCGGTGCAGATGGCCCTCCTCACTTGGACATACATTTCCCTCTTCAATAGACGCTCTCCGAGTCGCTTGCGAGCAATGATGCCTTGGCTGGTTTCAGGATGGCATCCGTACCCCATCGCCGCTTCTAGAATTCTACTCGTGTCAACCCTTATCGCTTTTCTCTTAAACTTCTGCGTTTTCCCTGTCTAGCATCCTCACCTCACACCGTTTCTTCTTCCTATCGTGACCGTCACTGCCATGGCTGCATCGTCCAATGTCCAGCTTTCTCTCCAGATCCAACACTCGCTTCAAGCTCAACCTCATCCGTTTGACAGTGGTCTGGTCCAACAAACATCGCCTTCCCCCACCACCAGCGATTTCAGCGAGGGGTCCGGTTCATTGGCACCGAGTCCTTCCGTCGAATCATTTGGTCCTCCAGCTCCCTCTCTCTTCCCCCCACCAGATGTACAATCCCATTTTTCTGGAGTCTCCAACCCGTGCTCCTCCCGATCTCCTTCGCAGATCGTGATTGCCCATCCATATGCGCGGTTATATGCGAAGAAGAATGCTACAGGGGCGAAGCGCCGCAAAATATGGAATCACGCTCTTGAGAAGTCTGTCTTCAATGCTCATGAAATGTACGTAGATATCGTCAATTTCCACATGATATTACTCACCAACTCACTGGCGACAGAGCAACGATGGGAGCTCCCCACCGTAGGACCATCTATATAGCCACTCTTGAGGCACACATCGACTGTCTTCATGCACAATTACTAGCAATTGGCTTGTATCCAGTGCCATTCGAACGTCTTGAACCGTTCAAAGGACTTAATTGCAAGACAGCAAAAGTCAGTCATTTTCCCTTTCTTTTCTCTGCTTTTTTTTTTTTTTTTTTTTTTTTTTGATAACACTATTTATGGTACGTTCCAGAGTATGGTCGCTGGATTGCAGCACGATGCTAGTCACATCAAAATGAAGTTGCTTGAGCTTGAACGAGCGGTCAGTTGTTGCGATGATTGACCTTCTTGAAACTTGCTAAGATTGGTCTATGAAGAATCATGGCCTTAGGAACATTTTGAAAACGCGACACGGTCATTATTTGGGAGGACAGGACGATACCCACGAGACTAGCCTGTGCATGCACCATGCTTCGTTGGATCCTACGACCACCTCTTAGACACAATTCGAGTCACGGTCGAGTCTACGCTGTAATCATTTGGGTTGGGACTTATCAGTGAAAATAAAATGATTATATGCCTTCTATACTCGTACTCGCATTGGACGCCACAGCTGACATTGAATGTGGTTGTCCGCCACAAGGCAGTAATTCCCACCTTAACGAGCTACATATCCCCCCATCTTGTCTAGCATTGTATCACTCAGATCTCACTTTCTGCTAGTCTTCACTTCTCTCATACATGGATAAAGAAAGCCTCGAGACTTATCAAGTACAGCTTTCCCAAGTCGAACTCGCGCTTGCTGCGGACCCAGAGAATGCAGAGCTCGCCTCTCTTCGCTCTGAGCTCCAGGAGCTTATCAATCTGACAACGTCACTCATTTCCCAGAGCGAAAGCACTGCATCATCATCCAAGTCAACAGAGTCCTCCAGAAAGACGACGGCCCCCCAACAATCCATCACATGGTCAGCGGGGGACGAGTGTCTAGCCAAATACTCTGGAGATGGTGGATGGTATCCCGCCCGTATCAATTCGGTAGCCGGATCTGCCGAAAACCGTGTCTATAGCATCGTTTTCAAGAGCTACAATACTACCGAGCAATTGGAGGCTTCCTCACTTAAACCCCTTCCGCCCAATCACAACCTACAACCGTCGGCCAAACGCAAAGCGAAGGAGGAGGAGGAGGAAGAGAAGGAGCGGAAGAGAAAGAAAAATGAAAAGAAGTTGGAGACACGGGCGGCAAAGGCAAAGGAGCAGGTACAGAAACAGGCGAGTTGGCAGAAATTTGCCAAAAAGTCGGAGAAAAAGGGTGTACATATCGCCGGAATGGCAGGGACCAGTATCTTTAAGACGCCCGATAACCCTCTTGGTCGCGGTTCGTTTCTCCGTTGCTCTCTACATGCTAGGAGTTGATTGATGAGACCATTAGTTGGGGTCACAGGAAGCGGCAAAGGAATGACGGAATACCAAGCAAAAGGAAAACACAAGTTCGATCAAGTCCCCGAGCTGGCGTGATTCCCCTCTTGTAAGGGCATTTAGAATCATTGACGTCCTCTGAACTTATGTCATTTTAGGTCCGTTCGCACCAACCCCGTCCGGTCGTGGTGGGGCATAGAGAACATGTCAACGGAAGGAGCGGAGGCCATGGGTTTACAGCGCACATCCGTGATGTCTATTTCTCTCGTTATCTTTGATCGCCCGAGCCTTACACTATTATTACACCTTTATCCGCCATTCCCAGAAAAAGAGGGAAGGGTTCCTACGATTTTCCCCATAAGTGGTCATTGTTAACGAGGCTACGTAAACCCATTGCATCTCAGTGTATTCCCAACGTTCGCTTACTTGTACCCGTAATATGACCAGAGTGAACCAGCGGCCGAGACCGTCGCTGCTCCACGGGTACTGGTGATCAGCGCTCTGCGACAGTGCTTGCGAAATTATGTCGGCGTCTGCACACTTGAACTCGGGGACCCTGCTTCCCGGAACTGTGCCGTCTTCTTGCCGATCACGCAGGCTCTGATGATGGTGCCTTTCGGGGTAGCCACACTCATATGCATATATGTACCGATAGCCTCATTCGCAGTGGGTAGACAAGCTACAGCGCGCGCCCTATTCACCACTGACGTTGTGATCCGAGGCTTTGAGCTTGAGAGGCAGTCTTTTTTTGTGCAACCGACTGACGAGAAAGCGTGAGGGACCGCAGATCATCCAATATTTAATCAATCTCGGTTATG
>Ga0307512_10002366_pt1 | contig 24122 bp, 22 predicted proteins | sample 14_EM_MG_FD_200267 | JGI IMG/M metagenome (GOLD analysis project Ga0307512, IMG submission 200267) | Populus trichocarpa ectomycorrhiza microbial communities from riparian zone in the Pacific Northwest, United States - 14_EM | ecosystem: Host-associated > Plants > Roots > Unclassified | place...
CCAAGCAGGATGGCGCTTTGGTTGACGGAAAAAGTTTTGTTTTAAATGCTTTGAAATGTTTTGGAATTTCGCGATTATCAGTTAGCAAGGTGGAGGTATTGGAAGGATCAATGGAAGGCAAACATTTAGTTATAACCTGTTCATTGACCATGAATAACCAAGAGATACCTACGCACGCGCTGATTGATTGCGGAGCTACTGGCATTGCATTTATGGATCAAGATTTTGCTTGCCATCATCAGATACCACTTCAAGAGGTGAAGGAAAAGAAGCAAGTGGAGGTAATCGACGGAAGACCTATTGAATCCGGAGATATTACGCATATTGCTAAAGTTGGAATGAAGATACAGGAACATAAAGAACAGTTACACATGTTCATTACAAAACTAGGTGATTATCCAATTGTCCTCGGGATCCCCTGGCTACGGCTACACGATGTAGCTCTGCGTTTTGCATCTAATACGGTTACGTTTGGTTCACAATATTGCATTACGCACTGCCATGATACATCAGTAACGGTACAAGGAGTTACAGAAGAACCGCCAGAACCAATATATCAAGTAAAAGATATATTTCAACCGAAAATTCGACCCTTAAGACCGTTCCGAGGGGATATTGCTATGCTTGATGGAGCTTCGTTTTTCAGGACTGTCAAGAAAGGAAAACTTACGTTGTTTAAGGCTTCCCTATATGACATCAATAAAGCCATCGAAGCAAAAGATTTGAAAGAACGCCCCTTCGAAGAAATTATCCCCGAACAGTACCTTGAATTTCTCCCCCTGTTCAATAAGGTGCTGGCAGATCGGTTACGACCACATCGATCTGGGATTGATCATGAAGTTCGCTTGAAGGATGGAGAAACGCCAACATGGGGACCATTGTATTCAATGTCCAGGGCCGAGTTGGTCGTCTTGAAAGAATGGCTGGAGGAGAATATGTCAAAGGGGTTTATTTGACAATCATCTTCGCCTTTTGCAGCACCAGGGTTATTTGCAAAGAAACCTGGAGGAGGGCTACGATTCTGTATCGATTATCGGGATATTAATAGTAAGACAATAAAGAATAGATACCCCCTTCCGTTGATAAAAGAAACTTTGAATCTTTTAGGAAAAGCCCGGATATATACGAAGTTAGATGTCAGAGGAGCATACAATTTACTTCGGGTCAAGGAAGGGGATGAGCACAAGTTAGCGTTCCGGACGAGATATGGATTGTATGAACCTACGGTGATGCAGTTTGGTACAACAAATGCACCAGCAGATTTTCAAGGTTATATCAATAATGCCATTAGAGAAGCCCTGGATGATTTCACCTCAGCATATTTGGACGATGTTTTAATCTATAGTGATTCCGAGGAAGAGCATGTTGGCCATGTTAAATGGATTATGCAACGGTTGCTGGAGGCAGGGCTGTACCTTAAGCCAGAGAAATGTGAATTCCATAAGGAGACAGTAAGGTATTTGGGATTGATTATATCAACAAAAGGGATTTCAATGGACGAGGACAAGGTTGAGACCGTACGGAATTGGAGTAAGGAAAAGAAAACGGAAAACGGACGATTAAACAATCTTTTCGAAGTACAACAATTCCTGGGGTTATGCAATTATTATCGACGGTTTATCTCTAAGTATTCTGAGAAAGCAGAACCGCTAACCAGGCTTACGAACAAAGATGAGCCGTTTGTATGGGGGTCAGAAAAACAGCTCGCTTTCGAGATGATGGTAAAGGCGTTTACTACAGCACCAGCACTTCGACATTTTGATCATGAGAGGGAAGTGATTATCGAAACGGATGTGTCCGATTATGTATCCGCAGGAGAGTTGTCTCAGTGCGATGATGAAGGGATATTGCACCCAGTAGCCTATTTTTCGAAGAAACATTCACCAGCAGAGTGCAATTATGATATATACGATAAAGAGCTAATGGCGATTATCAAGGCACTCGAAGAATGGAGACCTGAGTGTGAGGGTGCTCGGTACCCCTTAAAATTGATAACTGACCATAAGAATCTTGAATATTTCATGACAAAAAAGCTTTTAAATAGGAGGCAAGCACGGTGGTCTGAGTTTTTAACGCGGTTTGATTATGAGATCGTCTACCGTCCGGGAAAATCGAATGGGAAAGCAGATGCGTTAATGAGGAGGCCGGGAGACCTCCCTGAGGGGGGGGATGAAAGACTAAAAAATATTGAACAGGTTGTTTTAAAACCGCATAATCTTCCGAAACAATTGAGGATATCAGCCAATGATATGCCTGAACAAGACATTCCTTCAATAAACGACCTTTTTACCCAAGCATATATGGACGATCCGCTACCTAAGAAGATACTGGAGTCCATTAGACAGGGAGGTAGCTTGAGGGATATTACAGTAGCAGAATGCATAGAAAAGGAGGGACAGATATGGTACAGAGGGAGGCGGTATGTTCCTGAAGGAGACCAATTACGATTGCGATTAATACAGGAGCATCATGATACTGCGTTAGCTGGACATCCAGGACAAGCAAAAACCTTCGATCTTTTGCACAGACAGTATTATTGGAAGGAAATGCGGAAACAGGTAGATCAGTACGTACGGAACTGCCATAGCTGCCAACGGTCTAGGACCACAAGGCAGGCAACGTTCGGAGTACTTCGACCTTTACCTGTACCGGCGAAACCAGGGGAAGATATTTCAATGGATTTTGTGGTTGGGCTTCCAGAGTGCGAAGGGTTTGATACAGTTTGAGTGGTAGTAGACAGACTTTCGAAAATGCGTCATTTTGTTCCCTGTCATACAACAATAGATGCCGTAGGATTAGCTAAATTATTTCTTCGAGAAGTCGTATGCCTCCACGGATTGCCAAAGTCTATTGTCTCGGACCGAGGACCTCAGTTTGCTTCGACCTTCTGGGGACAGATATGCAGCCGGTTAGGAATTGATCGACGGATGTCTATAGCATTTCATCCACAGACAGACGGTCAGACTGAACGAATGAATGCAGGAATGGAACAATACCTCCGTATATTTGTTAACCACCAACATGATGATTGGGTGCAGTGGTTACCCCTTGCTGAGTTCGCTGCGAATAATGGACTATCCGAGTCAACTAAGTGTACCCCCTTTTTTGCAGTCCAAGGCATGGATCCACGAATGTCGTTCGCCGGAGAACCGACCCAGGAAAGGGATCAACGACGATGGGAGGCAGATCAGGTCCAGGCTGCGATGGAACAGATTCATGGGCACCTGAGAGTGGAGATGAAACGGAGCCAAGCAGTACAAGAAGAAAGTGCAAATCGAGGATGTATTCAGGGACCCAATATCCAGGTCGGATCTAAGGTGTGACTGGATGCATGACATGTACGAAGTACTCGCCCTACTCGCAAGCTGGATTGGAAATGCCTGGGACCTTTTCGGGTACAAAAGCAAGTATCCCCTTATGCTTATGAGCTGGATTTACCGGCATCAATTCGGATCCATCCAGTACAGCCTGTTTCGCTTTTCGACCCCGTTGTTGAGGATCCGTTGGAGGGACAGGTAGTACTACCTCCAACTCCCGTTGAGGTTGATGGCGAGGAGGAGTATCAAGTATCGAGCGTTGAGGATAGCCGAGTGTATCAGAGTCAATTACAGTATCTTATCCAATGGACGGGTTATGATTCCCTCACTTGGGAACCAGCGAAGTTCGTTAATGGACTACAGGCTGTGGACGAGTTCCATAAACGGTATCAAGGGCAACCCGGACCATTGGCGAATGTTCTCGGAGGACCTCGAACCTAAGCGGGGGATACTGTCACGGCGCAAGAAGGTACGGAGATACTTGGGAAAAATAGAAGAAAGATACGGAAGGTGTGGAAGGAATTGTATCACCAAAAGGCGGAGACGTTGGAAGACGCGGAGGAAGCGGCGAGATGGTGGCGGTATAATTTAGTAAGATAAAGAAGTGGCCTGAGGTGTTGCGATGTTAGGTGAGGTGGCGTGGTTGTTACGATAAGGAATAACGGAGTGGTGTGTAAGATCATGGGATGAGATTCGGATGGTACATCGGAGCATGAGGGATGGTTCGATGGTGGCAGACGAATTGTATATGAAGAGAGTGTTGATGGCGTTGGAGGATTTCCTTTTCTTCTCTCTTTACTCGTTCTCTTGTATAGCGAAGCAAGTTACGACTTTGAAACAGCTTCGACTCTTGTCTTGTCTTGTCTGGTTCTCGATATTACATTATTGTCACCAATATCACCTACGCCCGACCCCGCCCGTTACAGAGGATTGTCTATATACCTGCCACTGCATGGGATGCCCGGAGGGGAGTTCCTCCTACCATGATTCAATACGGCTATTGGACTTCGAACCCCCATAGAAGTATATTGATTCAAATTCAGCATCGGGTTGATCTGCTTGTTCCAGTTGCTAATTGGCATTCGCCATTAGAGTAGTTTCTATTCCTCAGTCTGAGCTAATAAAATGCGGCCGCATATTAGTTTTCCCCACAACAGCATCAAGATACTGCTTCAGGATACTCACTCCGCATGTTGCTGATAATCCAACCAAAATTGAGGAGATGTAGCGTGAGTATCCATCTACCATCGCATATATTTCAATTCCATAGGCTTGAAATTTCATATGGCCATCGACGGACCACGCATAGTTGTGACCTGGAACAATATACTTCCCTGTATGATCTCGTCCACCCTTGAATCGAGTCCTCCTGGCTTCCACACCCTCAGGGTCGAGCACCTCCATGATTCTGAACATTCTGTCACGAGCCACAGGAATTCCCCAGATTGACAAGTGACGCCACATATATTCCCGTCCATAGTGGGCAAGTAGTTTGGATTCAAACTCCCAAATCATTGCCTGACGTAATCTCTCCGTTGCTGACTGAAGTGAATTGGTTCCGACAACCCTATATCGAAGACCCATTTTGAGACGTACGGTTTGCAAATTACGCTTGGAAAGTTGATATCCTGCAGTGATTAGAAAACGTAATTGTGAATGCACCCAGAATACTCTACCATCATCTCGGAGAATGTGAAGCATCTCATCATCTTCAAGACCAAGACAATAGAAGCATGTCGAGATCTGCATTCGGAACTGTGGTGTGTCCTCTAGGCTTACAGTTTTGTGCATTCCCCAATCTGCAATTGCTGATCAGAGAGTCCGGATACTGACTACTGTCTGATAATCAGATGCCAATAGGTGGCGGATATTTTCAGCACTATGATGGTCATTCAGATAAAGATCATCAATAAGCTCCCAGAATCCCGAAAGGTCTTTGGAAGGCCTGCCACGCTGATTGACAGTCATTGTTAGGTGGAAAGAAATGTATTAATGTAAGTAGAGTAGTAAATATATGAATGGATGGCCAGCCGATGTTGCAGCCAATGAAGTTGAGGGCCATAGTTAGGTCTTTATAGCAATTGTGGAATATCTACGGAGGCTGTTAAAACAACACGACCTCTTCTGTAAAGCATATTACAAACATCAATTCCAAGTCAGAAGTAGCAAAGTCTGTGCACTAACCAACTACCACCGCACTCCAGCTCCACCTGGCCAGATATTCCTCCCCTCAATTGTGCGCAGTGCGTTTTGCTGACGTGGCATAATGCAATGGTGAATGAAGTACATGTCACTGCATGATGCATATTCAGGGCACTAAACGCTAGCTGCAACACTAAATTATGCAACATAATCTGCATGTCTTTGATTCGGGTCTGACACTACAAGGATGTACTGACAACACAGCAGAGCATGGCCTACGGGGATATCTCGATCGGCACCATAAGTGGGAAAAAGAATACGCTGATAGCCATTTTAGGATTGTAACCGCTCACTTCCTCCAACCATCCCATGTCATGTAGATTCCGCATGTGTAGTATTCAACTAGAACATGAATTCATTCCGGATCTGACGGTGCATGGTACAGCCTGGCGGGGCTTTGACTCAGTGGTCACCGTGGCCACTTTAACCATCGAATTGGTTAGCATCAGCCAGTCGGCAGAGGCTGTGTCAGGGGCTGCAGACAGACCCGCTGCTGTTGCGGTGGCCAGGGCTGCTGCCGGGCCTTTGGCTGGTGCTATAGGTGGAGGTCCGGTACTGTTCCCCCGCCTGCATCCAGTCTTGCAGTTGGTGCTGTCACGGTGTCCTGTGTCCGGAGGTCCGGAGCTGTTCCCAGGCCTGCATCTGGGCCCGAGGCTAGAGCTGTGGCGTGTGGCCGGTGCTGTGGCCGGGGGTCCAGTGCTGCAGCCAGGAGTGTTTCCGGACATCTAGCTGAAGCTGTGGCCTGCCTGCATTACGATCTGTGGCCGGAGATTCTGAGGTACCCGAGCACTGTGGCCAACCCAAATCCGGTTGCATACCCTGCTACTACCCAGCATGTTTTGCCGCAATGCAAGCGTGTGTTTCAGAGCGCTATTGTAGCTTACAGTTGAGGTGCATTCTTTAGTATCAGAGGATTCCATTGAGAACTCGCAGCGTTGCATTGGTCCACAACTGTGTCTGCCTGCTGTCGGGCCATTTTGCAGGATTGGTTGCAAGATCATGGATTGTACAGCGAATGACTATATAATTGCACCTTAACCTGGCTCCCAATGAACAAAGTCATGTGTGGATGAAGGCAAGTCGCGGGATTACGTTTGTTGAGTAGCCACCAAATATCACAGCGGATGGAAGCAGCCGGGCATTTTCTCTGCGGCCGCAAAGCCTGTGATCTTACCAAGCAACAATACCTGCCCATATTGTTCTTTTAACCATCATCAGCACCCCTACTACCTTCACCATCATCAGCATTGTCACCCACTTCTCTTTTTCAACAACTACTATTCTGCATGTAAATATCTAACGTCACCTCCCTTTGTCTTCAGTAACTCCATCTTGGCTTCAATCCCAACCAGATGCAAGACAATCGAAGAATCCGCCCCAAAACACGTACATGGCTGGTATATCTTAGCCTCTTCCAACCGATTACGAGTCCCAAAGTTCACTGCCTCATTGTGGTTCCAGCCAGTATTGATACCCAAATGATACACACCTGGCCAGGTGATAATCATATCCCCCTTCATTTGGGTATACTTGAAGCACTTATACCCTTCTTGCTTCCATTGGTCTCGCTGAAGTGGCAGGCACTGCTCTGAATCGATGCAGAATTGATAGCGCAAAAACTGATGGCATGAGAGAGGTATATCCTCTGAATCCTCAAAACAAAGCAGCTCTGAATCCTTTGTTAGTATTAACAGGAAGACCACAACGGGAAGAAGCAAACCTGTCTGCTTTGTAACGAAGTTGTTGATATAGTAAGGTGGGATCACATACCATATCATATCAGCTCCGTCGATGCAATAGTTGGCACTGTACAGGGGGTAGTCCTCAACATGCCATCTAATGACTTTACCTGGCGTGCCCCCATACAGATACGGAGTATGTAGACCATCACATTCGACAGTAGTCAGGTGAAGGATATTGAACGATCCCTTGAATACGTTGAGAGGGGATTGCTGGCGGTTGCACAATTCAGCTAGACATGCCAGTAGTTAGCAATCTATAATGAAACCAGGTAGCATTGTGTCAGCCACATACCTCTAGCGTCAACACCATATGGCTTGCCTTTCCTGCCTTCTCCCTTGAGCTCCTTCTCCCATAATGTCTTTGAATCCTCCTGTTCCCATGTCGCTTCATTCTCCAATCGCAATGCCCAATTCACAAAGCTGTTGCTGACGTCAAAAGACTTATTCTGTTCCCACTGCAACTCAATTGCCTGACTGCCCTCTATCCCCCAAGGCACTGGATCCTGTACCCTGATCTCAAATCTGTACACGGGAGTTCTGTTGATCCTGCCGTCCTCAGTCCTCTTCCACCAGCTGCCATCTTCCTCCTTCTTAGGCAATCTAAGATGCACTGCCCCATATTCAAGTCCACACCAACCAACAGCTTCCAAACACTCGCCAAAGTTCTCCATTGCATAGCTTGAAGGCAGGAAAATAGGAGGCTGAGAGGATACAGGCTGTAGCATGGTGCCAAACTTCACTGGGAGGGCAAGGTTTTTCATAGCTTTTTTCAAGGGAACAGTCCCGACTCCCAACAGGAGTTAAAATGCTCTTGCTTCCTGGAATTTCATTAGTGTCAGCAACAGGCTCCACAGACAGCCACTGTACTCACCAATCCTTCGTGCTCTAGCTATGGTATCAAACTGGCTATGGTTTTGCCTCCTAGCATTGTCAAAAATGCGAGATCCTTTTTGCCCCATAGCAGCTTCCTCTTGGGTCTGAGTAATTCAGGTAAACTCCTTGGGTGGCTTTTTTTTTTGGATTAAACAAAGGCTTATAAGGTTTGCTAGCCCTGGCTAAATTTTTAATTGATTTGGAGTTGTGGTTGTGGGGGAGTAGCTACTGGTTGTTGTTGAGATGGTTGGTAGCAGGGGTGCAGGTGCGGGGTTGTAGGTCAGTTATTACCATTTTTACTCGGCAACCCTAACCACACCATACCCACCACAATCCTGATCAGTTATCGCCGCATTTAGTAAGTCTTCCAGTAGGGTAACCCCTCCCCACCCTCGCCCAGAACACACACACAAAATTTATCAACAGTAATTCAACACCACAAATTTAATTAATTATTTAACATGAGCCAGTATTAAGTACTAGGAAGCCAGAGAGCTTACCCCAAGCGATAAATTATCGCTGTTGCTTATTGTGGTTGTGGTTGTCGCTTTGAGTTTTGAATTTTTGCACATTGGTATCAATAGGCTGCCGTCCGTAGCCTTACAGGGATGGCAGATCGGTTTACGCGTTTGATTTAGTGAACCGAATTTGGGCACGCCCGAAAGCTTTGCAGCATTTTAAAGCCTCCCGACGTGAGGTTTGGATTTAACTACGACTTGTTATCCGATGAGTAAATTTTACCATCTTCTTTCCAACCGACGGTTCTCACTTACTTTTAAACTTTTAAATATGTTCAATTTGTGGTAACCCACAAAGCGTCATCATGCACCTGGCGTCAGCGCTGAGGCCAACGCTGCAAAAAGCAAAAGCACCAAACCCTATAGGTAGAGGGGGTGTGCTCCATTGGAGCTTAACATGTGCCCCTTAACGCCAGCTGATAATGACCAGCGTGAGATTTGATAAGAATGCCAGGACTTCCAATCAGAGTGTGACAGCAGTGCCGATCTCCATAGTGGAAATACATATAGGTGGGTGTCGTTTGGACAATGAGAATTATGTTTAGGTACGTTGGTTGGAACGTCACCGGCTAAGTGACCTCTTGATTCTTAATGTGTTCGCCTCACGGGTATGCCCAAAAAATGTTGAGCACGCCAGTGCAAGCTTCGAACATAGGAGCTGCCATACCACCCCAAAAGTACAACTTTCTCGCCGTGCGTCTTGGGCCTTGGCCGCAGTTTGCATCAGCAAATTAATGAAAACTCAGTAGTTTATAGTCTATCAGCCTGCCGCAGTTGCAGTAGATATTGTCGATGATTGGAAAGAGCTCACAAAGGTTAAGTCAATGCAGAGCTACTACTGGCTAAGATTTAAAGTACTCGGGTCTAGGGGCAAAGGATCCGACGCTCCTTTTCTAGCAAACAACCACACCGAAATTGTAAAATTGAGGGTGCCGCAACACAGTTTTACGTGAAGTGCTATCTGAATAATGGCAAAAATGTTAAAGCTGGAGAGTGCACTAGCTTCCACCTAAGATTTCTCCCTATTAACACCCTTGATTCACAGCAAAATTCAATACCAGAATAGGAGCGTCCGATCCTTTACCCCCAGACCCGAGTATGCTACGAGAAGTTGAGATTTTATGGTGGCAAGACTACTCTAATCTAACCTCTTCTGATTTTGGCAAGTTCTCTAGCACCTTTCCATTCTGATTTAGAAGCAGTTGCAAAGCCGTACATCCCTACCATTTATTTTGTGATGTCGTATTCAAGCCAACCACACTATCGGAGCTTGTTAACCTAGCGGTTGATGGTAAAGCATAATAAATTCATTTGTATCTTTCTATATACTGTACCTATCAGCAGTCAGAAGGGGGATGCGTCTAACCCATTGATGCACTTAGTCAGCCTCACAAGTATGAGTTCCATCTATCAGCATAGCATTGTTCTATATAAAATAGCTAAAAGGCACTATTTCTTCACCTTCCACTCCCCCAATCCAGGCAGCATCTTTTAACCAGCCATATGACTTGTTATTTCTCTTAATTAGATCTAGGGCGGCTTATTGTGGAGTAATGTCTCGATGAGACTCAATGAGCGGAGGAAGGTAGAGTCAAAGCTGGCACATAATGCATGTGGTGATGTTATTCTGCATATTAATGAGTTGAATACCTTGCTTAGTCTAGAGAGGGCGGAGGGCATATCAATGCTTCTATCTTGCTGCAACCGACATTGGCTAGTGTGAGCCTCGCGGGGTGCCGGCAAATTGAGAAGGTTGTTGCATTGATTCCAGCCGGTACATGTCAAGGGCCACTGTTTAAATTGTTTTGGCAGTCAGGTCAGGACCATGTAAACATACAAATCCCAACATACTTTTTGATCACCTTCAATTGGTGCATCTTTCGGTGGGCTAAGTAAATAAGAAATAAGGCGAAGGACACGTCGATCTCGAAGGATCATGTGTCGATACGTCCACTAGGTCGCCTTACCCACGGCTGAGACCCTCTTGGCGGCAATCTAGAATCGCGGAGATGCTTCCGCTTTAAATAACTGAGTATGTGTGTGCATGGAGATGTCCACGTGGAATCCTCATCTGAAAGTGTCAGTTGAATAGCAGAAGTTTTTATTTGTTCGCTTCCTTAGCATGTCTGAACTGGCGAACAAAACGTTAAGATATAGCCCTATGAATCGCGTGATGGACATTTTAGAGATCAGTGGGCCCAGCAAATCTGAGACTTGCCACCCCTTACCGTGCAGCTGCTGTTTGTATATCGCGCCGCTAATTGGCACAAATTCTCGAACATTGAATTTATGGTTTGCTGGGGATCACGGTCTCCACTCCATTCAGTGAGAGAGATTCCAAGGATTTCTAGCCGGAGATAAGTGGTTTGTGGAATGAATGCATCGATGTTAAAATCGTGGCCAGGCTTTGGAGGTGCTTGGCGATCGGTAGGAGGTTAGGTGCATGGTAGTGAAACTCTAAGGAAGTGCTGTTACTGGAGTCCCTCTGGTAAAGAATGCATTTCAAACAACGGGCTTCCCCTATCGCATTTACATATCGATCAAGGATGAAACATACTTACCACCACACCACCACTTTCACTTTCAGTTCACCGTCTCTCCAAACCTGACTGTCATGATTTCTGGAAGACTTATTATCGGTGTCTACCCCGTTTACTCCATGACGCCTATCCAGCAGATACAAACACGCTTCGCCACCTCAATGTCATTGTGTTGGAGAAAATCACTGATTGCTATTAATTAAGCACCCACTGCTTTGCCTACATATCACTAAGCTCCTAAACTATGGTAGGACATGATGTAGTGAGTATTACTACCGCAGTCCTTCGGGCCTCTCTTGATGTAATATCTAATCACGATTGGATCTTCGGTAAGATCAGTGAATGTTCGGCACTGTTCAAACAAATGAAAACTATCCCACAGTTAGTGCTGCCAGCCGACTCTAATCGACAAAGTCCTGAAGCCCTCATTATTGACGGAGCTGCATTTCGAGGTATCTCTATCGGCCAGTCACGAATATCCGAATGTGTTGAAATGTCAGTGTCGCCACGATTCCCAAGGGGAAAACATCATTCAGAGAAACAAAAAGATGAAGATGAAGATGCATTGAAACCCGAACATGGAAACCAGCATCGGTTTCAAGCTGACGATAATCTCTCTGGATAGTACGGATACTCAATGATTCCACCAGTCCAGCAATGGATCAGTCCAGACCGGAACCGTCCAGTCCAGTCCAGGTCCAGTCCAAGAAATTTTTTGGACTGGGATCGGACCGATCCCAGATGCTGACAGACTGAACTGGGCTTGGTCCGGACCGATCCCTCACGGTGTCCAGGGTTAGGGTATACATTCCCGGTTATTAGTCTTTTAATGGGGAAAATATATCTCGATGGAGCCGAATATACAGTCAGAAGTGGTATAATTTCGATCAGAGTGGGTATTCGGGGGTGAGTGGTGATAAAAAGTGAGGATGAATCATGTTTTCGGTAGTACTTGGCTAAAAAGTAATGACAAAATTATATGCGTAAATGGATCGGTCCAGACCAAGCCCGTCCAGTCCAAGACTGCCAGTCTGGGGCCCAGTCCAGTCCGACCTTCCGGTGGGACCGGACCGGACTAAGCCCTACCCCAGACCGGGTCCGTCCGGACTGGTGGAATCATTGATAATAACTTTGCGTGTTCTTGCAATCGGGTGGAGAAACTGATCAATTCGAAGAACTTTGCGGCGTTGAAGGCACTGGGAGGATTCGAGAGGGGGCTGAGAAATAATTTAAAGGCGAACCTGAGTTTAGGTGGGATAATGCCCAATGGAGCGGTCATGTCCTTGAGGTAACTTCAGGGGCCGACAAGAATGCGGTTATATTTCAACCTTCAGCACTGGGAAGATCAGCAACTGCAGGGATAGGCCATGTAACACATAGTGACTCTTTCAATAATGGTTTACGGGTTTTCAAGGATAATCCACCGCTGGAAAGGAATTCGAAGTCTCTGCTTGATCAAACATTTGCTGTTAAGTTCGACCCCAACGAAGGTGCATCGATAGATTGGGTAGAATTCATTTTAGCTATTGTTGCTGAGATCAGTGATGGCAATAATTGGCGAAAGGAACAAATATTTGTCAATATGTACAAGAAGGTACTGTTATGCAATTGAAGCCCTTGCCGATTGATGCTAATTGTATATGTAGAAAGAAGATCGTACACACAAGCTTATTCATTCAAGAAGATCACTGCAGATATCTCACAAAGTAAAGTCAACTCCTCTGACTACGATCAACAAGGACTCCCAGAACAGAGAAGCCATCCATGAGGGCCGGAATATGACTGGGAAATTATCCGGGATTTCATATGGACTGTCTGGACTATCCGGCACACTGAATGGGATCCCTGCAATCTTGCTTGCCGACTCTGGGTCAGACTTCAACATCATTAGGTTGGCTTGTGCGTCAACATATTATATGGAGATCAACACGAGTACGAGAGACGCCGACACGATACCTATTGCTAATGGTAGTGAGCTTCAGATCATCGGTAGAACGGTAGCGGAATGGATATTTGGAGACAGCCCCGATCAGATCCATCTTATTGACTTCGAAGTTGTTCTACAATGCACCCAAAACGCCATAGTTGGATACCACTTCCTCCAGAAAACCGGGTCATTTGAAAAGCAAAAGAAATCTCGCTTTTGTAGGATGCCGTGCTCAAGGGCAAACGGGTTGCTGGTCTATAGGATTGGTGCTGTCTATCATCGGCTGACAATGCTAGCCCGTCCTTACGGTGAAAGGGATTGGAATTATCTGCAGGCGTTTCCGGATTCTGGCGCACAGGGAAACATAATGTCTGCAGCATCTGTTCATGTGTACGGTCTGACAATAAGGAGTTCAGATACCGTATTCATTTTTCCGGACGGAACGGAACAGAAGTCTCTGGGTCGGGTAAAGATGCAATTATCCCTCGGAAGCGATGGAGCACCTATCACCACCATCTTCGAGATAATGCGTCGCTGTCCGTATGACGTCATACTCGGACATGACTTCGTTTTTGACCACCATGTGTACTCTGATCATGCTCATCTTCTTATGGAAGCAAATTCGAAAGGCAGACTCAACCTGATCGCTACTAGAAACCGTTCGTTAACTGAAGGTTTGCGAGATTCTTTTCAAGTTGACAAGGCGTGTGCTAAAGCGTTAGTAGATCCAGAATTTGCACGCAAATTAGAGCGCAGTCAACTTGCACATTATGCTGCTAGGTTGCACCCGAGTCGACAAGACCCAAAGGTGGAGCCCCCCCCAACGGGGACCAACAACAGAGTTTCGGCAGAGGATATCGTTGACCGGATAGGTAGGACGCCTCAGATCGTCCCCCAATCTTGGGGCTGCCTGAGCAGACTCTTCCATGGATTGAGGAGACGTCCCACAGTCTCTTAGCGGTGGTGGTTTGGGATTTTTTGGATAATTAGTTTCATAATTCAGTTGTGTTTATTTCAATGTAATAATTGCAGTTACTTCACAGAGATGGTGATTGTATTGGATGTGATTGTATGTTACTAGCATCGGGAGTTTTTCTGTTTCAATGTAATCATGCAATTATTTTAAATAGCTAGTATGTTCCCCGCCAGAACACTGAAGGCGTGACCTCCTGAGTCCGTGTCGTGATATCCCCGCCCACAAATGTTATTACAAAGCTCCAGGCAGCTGATCCGTTCGGACTTCCCTCCAATCTCCGCAGTAGCCGCCTGGATCTAGCTGAAAACTTTATCTAGATTATAGTAGTCGAATACCCCACTGGCGCAAGTTAACACTTCGTCGGCCTAAGCACTGACTGAATCTCGATGGGAGTTATTCCCGCCTGCGGTGGCAAAAGGTGCATAAGGGAACAGGGCTACATGTAACCGATATCCAGGTCCATTGGAAAGCGTTGTGATGAGTAAAGTCATCGGACTATGTACCGTGTACGTAGCTCCCCATGCCTTAACTCGATATCCGCATGTTTGCGATCCGTCGGTGTAAGGAATGACAGTGTCGGAACCTCTCTATCACTGTACTTAAAGATGACGGAAATGGCGTCGTGTTGTGAAACCTGCCACCTGTTGTATAAATGGTGTAGAATAAACCAATAGCGACTTACTTTGCAAAAGGGACTGTCGATTTAGATCAGTACTGAATGGTACTGAGATTTGGCTATTGTGGTCGGATATACAGAAGAGTGCTTGCTAGTAGGCTTAGAAGATTTCTGATCTGTCTCTCCGATGTCGTGCCAAGATTGTGCTCCCTAGCTGGATCGAATCTTCCGCGACGGTGTCGAAATAGGTTTCCTCATGTGGCGCTCGAGGCCACGTCCTGACTTTCGATCTCTCCGTCCTCGTTGGTATGTACTGCTTCTTCGGTCTGAAAGATTGGATTCACCTCGGCCCGGGAACGTTTAGGAGGATGGAGACCAAAGGATTCTTGTGCGTAATATAAGGCTTAAAGTGCGTAAAGCTCTATTCTCAGGGCTGAACATACAAAGGATTACCCGGCCAGAATGCATCGTACCCCCTATACCCTAAACGGTCCCCGCAATTACTAAAGTCAAGTTAATCCCCTCCTAAACCATAAGTGAGCTTATAAGGGTAATAGGGTGAGTGACTTGCTGTGTGCGAGGACTTAGTGAAATCTTCTCAAAGTTCAAATTTATATGAAGAATGGCATAAATATGTTGAATATCAGTTCTTAATATGCTAATTAGGTATTGGAAAATAATATAGAGTTGTGCTAAGACTATGCCTTGGCTGCGCTAATACCCCGGTTCAAAATGCAGCTTGAGCTCTTAGAACAAACGATGTCATATGTCTAACCTCCCTTGGCAACGAAAAGTTGTATTAAAGGCGCATTAAAAGCATATTTCTAATTAATAAATGCACCCAATAAATTTAGCTTTTTAAAATATAGCTTTGTGCATTTCGTACACAATAGGGCTAGAACTACCGATTTATTTCCCCCGGCAGACTTCGTTCCTACCCATGGAGCCGGTCTAGAAGCTGCGATGCCTACCTTCCGTCGCCTGTTTCCGTAGTTGATTTCGTGCGCTGACGGTACGGCCTGGGCGCAACGATGCTTTTTGTTTCGGACAGCGAACTCTCCAAGCTTACCATCTTCCACATTCATTTCGACTTCTTACCTACTCCCAAGTTGTTCTTGGCTTCTACTTCTCTCAGTTACTGAAATACGATTGTTGATAGTACAGGTCACGACTTCTATATCAATCAACACTCCCGAATTCGTTGCCGGAAGAGCAATCTATCACCACCGCATAAGTACGCGCCAGCCCACCTTGCAGCCGACACCTAAATCTTCCTCTGAGGAATGTTGAAATGTCCTGTACTGCTACTGCTCCATTCACATTTTACTTCATCGCTAGAAGCTCCCAATAATAAATGTCGTAGTTCTGTTTGGCTGGAGAGCATTTTCGCGAGTACTAGAACAAGTTGACTGATCAAAGGGTTCCGTATTCATCGAGCTGCTTAGGACCCATGCAATTGCATAGCCGCTGGTATTGGTCTGGAGGTTTAATAGCTTTTCTGGGTCGAAGTACTGGAGAATTGAGCTTCGTTTTAAGCTTCTGAAACACGGGTTTCGGCATACCGGTTCTATTCCACTTGGGTGTAGTTGCATTTGGAATCTGTCAGTTTTAAGTGCACGTTTACGTTCTGTAGCAGTTGCAAGTGCGTTTGAAGCCTCTGATCCCGTGTGCCTTCCAAATGTACTTAACACATCAGATTCTCGGTACCTGCCAGTGCGCTTGAACTCTTAAACATAATGATTCTTCCTCCATTAGTTGCTCAGTCAAGGAAAATATTACCTTTACACTTTAAATGATCTATTCGATGAGCTCTATCAGGCCGTATCTCCGATATGCTGCCGTTATTGAGCCGGGGTAAATTTGTGCATTCCTCAAACCATAGGGCAATGACTTGACGACCTCTTGGCTCGTAAAGAGATTGTCGAATGATAACCCTAAGTTTGTTTCACTTTACATTTTGGATTTCTTTGTTTTATAGACGTCCTTCCTCAAACTACGGTAGTATTCTTTCCCATTCACCAATGACTTCCCAGAGTTTTCCGAAGGCCACTATGGGAATTACTATATGCTTCATCTTCTTTGGTTATATGAACATTTAGATGTTACATTTGTTCTGTGTAGCAAGAGGGTGGAGTGTTGATAACATAGATCGTCAGCCTTTAAAAGGCAGCGGCCTCCGCTAGTGCGGGATTTGGAAATGGAGGCCGCTTGGGAACGCTGGAAGGGGTTAAGGGCTTTGGTTGGGTGGACTGGAGGTTATTTGGGAGTAAACTGGATAAGGGCAGCTAAGTGCATATATGGACTACTGTATATATTGTTGGAAATGGTAGCGGGCGCTGTGAGAAAGTCCAAAAGCGATATTTTTCCTCTGCCTTAGTAATCTCTCGGTACATAATAACATGGCCAAATTAGCCGCTCCACCATCGGGCGGACTCGGGCGCAGGGTTGAGCGGATTGCCAATATATATGAGCATACAAACTCTCATGATAGCTCGATAGACAATTGATCAATCTTCACCTACAACAACCGGACTCATATAATTACCATCCATTGACATACGCTAGGGTATCAAATCCTTTGCAGACTGCACTTGGTACAATGGTATGGCGCGCGGTCGCACACGGCGCCCGACATTTCCCCCGTACAACAACGGCAAATGCTAAGATCCTTACCTTTCAAGATAGCAAATATTTTTTAGAAAACCTCAAAGAAGCATCCCCACTATTTCGCTTATTAGCACTGATATTGCTATCGGTTATTGTAGTGCTGTAGAATTGTTTCGTTTTATGAGGTGCGCCCAACTGTTGGTATCCTCCGTATACAAGAAATGAAAAAATGAATTGCGAAATACGCTGATCTTATCTTACACAGATTAAACACAAATTAAATTGAAGAGAAGGATCTCGGTGGTGGTGTCACAGCATTGTTATCGGCGTCACTTCCAGAATTTGTCTTTGGATATTTAACTCGCGGCCAAAACCCCTGCCCCCAGGTTCTTGATTTATGATTTCACACATACTTGTCCCCGAGTACTCGGGGCCTGGGGTAGGAAAACAGAAGTGGGACGCTTCAAATCAAATTGTGAATTGACTGCAGTGAGAACAAAGTGATGACCAGAATAACTGACCAAATAATCGTACTAACTAAAACACTTGCACTTCACTTAAAGGTTCTCCCATTTCTAAAAAAGTGGGGTTGGAAGCAGTTAAGTTATGACTTTAGGATATAATGATAGTAACGAATTAATACGGGTACGATCCATTGTGCTGCCATGTCCCATCATAAGTACGTCTGATAATGGTAAACAGTTTCCCAGAAAGGCAAATGTGTTCCGATAGCATAATCTCAAACCACTACATACGCTACTCCTGAAATCTTTTGATTCTGTATCTTCAATGCCTCATTTTACTGTATCACATCGTCAAGCTCTCAATCGGCCATGCCTCTGCCCTCGTACGTGCCTCCTCCGCCCCTGTCTATGCCGTTGTACTCTGCACACAAATCTACGGGTCGTCTTATGCCTTTCGATTCCATGCTTTCTGATCTCTACCTCCAAATTGGTCGACGCCTGCTATCACCCTTCGCTCAAACCTCCGCTCTCATACTTATTCCATGCCTTCGCATTCGTCGACTCTAGTTTTATCCCTCCGTCAATCTTTATCACACCTCTATCTAAAATGTTAACTATGCTAACTAAGTATTTCATCGTAGGATCTAATTATAACTCACTAACACTAGAACTATTTATATTTACTGATTGCACGTCCGAGCACAAAATACGTTCCTTAACACCCACCCAAACCTAACATAAGCATCAAGTGATGTTTATTTAGTTCAGACTGAGCAAGGAGGGTGCGTATTGCATCAATAAACCGCCATAAGCTCTCAGAATATTGGTGTCACCCTCCTCCGCCCTTGTCCGTTCCTTCATGCTTTTGTCTCCTCCGCTGTTATCTGCACTTGCGCCGCCGCATACTCCGGCCTTGTTTTCGTGCAACTTGTCTACGCTGTTATCTACCTCGCCGTTGTCTACCCCTCCACTCCATCTCTCCCCAATCCTCATCTACTTCTCCACTGTTATATATTCACCCTTCGCTTAAGGCAGCTTGTCTACTTCGTCGTCTACCCCTGTACCGTCGTCTTCTCTGCCTTTGTGTCTCCTCCGCCGTCGTGTCTCCTTGCCCCGTGTCCTCATCTACTCTGATCTTCCTCTGCTACGCGCTGTCATTTATGCCATACGGTATCATCTACACCTCCGGTACCGTCTACTACATGGTCGTCGTTGTCTTCTCCTCCACCGTCATCTCTCCTTGGCGCCCTCATCCCTAACTCTTACCACAGCGCCCTCATACTAGCGCTGTCGTATACACTCTGCCAAACTCTCGCTCAGGTATTATTCGTCCCTCAGATCTCCTATATCGTTCTAGCTCGAAACTCCGATCACAAGTCGTCGACCCATTGGTCTCCGCCGCATATTTGTTTACCCTTACCGAAAGGCCAATAGTAGCTTGGCAGTGTGGAGTAACTAAGGATGGACAACTAATAATTAATGAAGGAGAATGAGTGGTTGACCACGGTTCTCCTTGTCACATGGTGGGAGGTGGCATCGACCTGAACGCAGGCAGCCGTCCAACGACTCACCATAGCTTAGATGACGGCGGAAACCACTGGAATACGGAGAGGACAATTGTGGAAGAAAGAACAGGGAGAAAAAGGTTCGGAGATAAAACATGGGAGAAATGGCACCCGGAGACAACGCACGGAAAAAGGTCACGGAGAAAAAAGGAACCGTCAGAAAGTGTTGCGTGACCCCATTTCAGTGCTATTTCAACAGTTCTTTTTACCGCCATACAGAAGAACCCTTAACCTAATCCTTGCACCTAAATGCTTTTTGCATTTAGTGAAGAAAAGGCACTGCTTTTTCCGATGCTTCCAAAGAAGCGCATTTCCGACTGCCTCAGGCAGAGTACGTTGTGGCCAGCGGTAGAAAAGTTTGTCCTGTCCGGGCACGCCCTCGCCCTGCACTAAATTAAGCTCTGTCGTCCTGGGAATTATTGGAGCACATGACTACAGGTATTGCTCTCGGGCTTCAGGCTCGATAACCTTGGGCTTGGTACGATACTCGATTCTCCGGTAACCTTGGGTGTGGTACGGTACTCAGCTCTATCTCTTCGGGATTCGGAAATGTGCTTTTCGTACCTTTTCCCTATATAAATGAAAAATTAAAAGGCACCAGGAAGTGCTGGAACTCGTTTTCGTGCCCTTTTGAAAGATCTAATGCCTTTTATTCCGTGCCCTTTCGGCTTGTGACATTTCGAAATTGCTGGACTCCCACCAAAGGTGCCTTAAATCCATGACTTTCTACGCTGTACTTTTAGAATGCTGCATTTTCAAGGCCTCACCGGCATTGACTTTGTGTGTGATCCTTTGTGTGTGATCCTTTGTGTGATCCTTTGTGTGTGTACCTTTCTTCCACTAAAGGGTAACCACAAATGATAGACTTTAGTTCTCGATCAGCTGCTCACCTTCCTTCTTTTACAACACCCATCGCCACCTCTTCTACCCGCACTACTGTATGCCAAATCACCACTATCACCACCACCGCGCTGCCGCCGCCACATCGCACACCTCCGACAACACACCACACCACCTTTTAGTTTTGCCAAGACCGATTTTATCCAATCAAGTTTGACATCGCGAGAAAATTTTTGCTTCAGTTTTCAACTGAACGACCTTCAGTCACCCAGAAGCTGTACACGATGAGTCTCTTCGGAGCGAACAAAAGCACCACCTTTCAGAGAGCGAAGGAAAGGGCCAAAAATTACGAAAAAAGAATGGAGTCCTCTTCTGAGGCCTCGGCAGTCTCCAGCAGCCATATTGGCAGATTACTCGATGAAGTTACCGGACCAGTCACTGAGGATGGAACGGCAGAGAAGGATGAGAGGGAGGACCTCGAACAAATAGAAAGAGAGCTTCACGGAGACTCTGAGTACGAAAGACTCAGGGACGAAGAGAAGAAGGAAGAGTTTGAGGTGGGTTTGCGTTTCGCCCGTATCAAAGATGATTTGAGGTGGAGAGAAAATTCTCAGGCAACCTCGACAATGGAGACTGGACATTTACCCAGCGACCTGGACGATATGAGAGAGTATTCCGACCTAACGGGAAAAACTGGAGTTACTGGAATCACACGATATGGAAGTGACGACTCTTCGGAATTGTCGCCACCTCCGACTACGAGCTACTGGGGAAGTGATATTTCCTTCCCATCGCAAACACCGAGGGAGAGGGTTTTGTCCCCCCTGCCAACTACGAGTTATGGGGGAAGCCTTTTGGGCCTACCTCCGAGCGCTTTACCTGAGGATCCTTTCTCGACTCCCAAGGCGAGTGCTGGTATTATCGCATGCAAGTATATTCAGTCGGAGGAAAATGCTAGCCAAGGTGCCGAAAAGGAGCGGGGAACGGAAGAGACCCGGAAAGTCTACATACCCATTCCGAGAAAATTCGAGGCTAGCGATAGCAGCGACAACGAAGATGATATGATGACAGAGGTGGAGTGGAGGGATGAGTCGCCCTACATGACGCCAACGAAGAAGGGAAAAAAGCGCAACAAGGGGAAGGGAGTTCAGAGGCCAGTAACGCCCAAACGACCAATCCCGAATATGCCGCAGATGCCAAGCAGCAAAAAGTTGGATGCTCATTGGGCCAAGCCTGCAGAGACATTGACGAATGAGAATGGGCCAGTTAATCTGGAAGCTTTTGTTGGTGAGTATCTTCGGAACACTAATGGGCTGAGGGATTTTATGGCCACGAATCAGATGCATGATGAGCGGTATGATGAGTAGTGCCTAAAGCAGGCGGAGTTTATGGTGGCAAGGCAGAATCATACAGATGCGGCCGTGGGGTCAACACGAAAAATTGCTCAGAACATACTTACCGAGGTGGAGTTGGAAAGGGAGTATGCAATAGAGATGGTAGAAAAATTTGATGAAAGGTTAGGTAAGATTGAAAAGAAATTGACTAAGATTGCACCGGTGAATATGGCCAAGACGATTGAAAATGCATTGAGCGGATGCATGGAAAGAATGATTGATCAGCTAACGGATAGGGTGGTGAAGAGGTTTGATGATGCAGCTGATGAAAGTAGAAAAAAGGATGAGATCCGAAGGGGGAAACAGGTAGAAGCCACCCCTGAGGAAAGAGAGATGAGTGACATCGAGTTTGAACCAGGTGCGACCTTTTCGGGGGAGGAAAACGAAAAAGTAGCCATGGTAATTGAGAGAATGCAGTTGGATGAGCAGGAGCTGTAGGCATCAAGGCATGCGCCAGATATTCAACCGGGAAAGAAAAGGCAGGAGTTTCCGAGGTTCGCACCGAGTGGACAGGTTACGATCGCGAAAAGACGGGCTATTGCACCAGCAGTACCGGAACAAAAGAAGAATGAGGCGAAAAAACCGGAGGTAAAGGAGGTACCAAAGGGACCAAAGGCAGGAGAAAAGAAAAAGCTGGAGGTTAAGAAGCCTACACAACAACAGTCGGTAAAGAAACCGGAAGAAAAGAAGAAGGAGATGTGGGTTCAGAGAGCAGCAGCACCACCACCACCAAAGAAGCAGCCCGAACAGCGACAACAACAACAATCGGGCCAACAACAAAAGAAGAAGGGGGATGGTTTTATCGAAGTGAAGCGACAGCAAAAGAAGGAGGAGATGAAGCCGGTCCCCCCTGGACAAAATTCGATGGAGAAAAGGAGAGTCACCTTTAAGAGGGATGATGGCTTACCCCGTTCTCAGAAGAAGGATTTGAATATTTCCTCGGAAGTGAATAGAGCACATTTTGAGGCAAAGGTCCCACATTTTGTTCGCATCCAGGGAGTTACGAAGAACACCCGGGGATGTTTGTCTACGATTACGACCCCCGCAGCAACAGCCAAAATGTTAGTTCGGTATAGGGAAATTGTGATCAAAGCAGCAAGGAAGGTGGACGCAGGAATTGTGGACATCGAAACGAGTGAACTTTGGGAGAAAGTTAAAATGCATGGTGTCAATTTGGATGGGTATTTGGGGAAAAAGACGGGAGGGGGACTTGAGAAATTGAGACAAGAATTGCAGGCTGAGAATGAGGCGGTGGGGTTGCCCCTCGCTATCAACTGGATCGGAGGACCGAAAGATGTGCAGAAGAAGAAGGCGGAAGGAAAAAAGACATATTCGGTTGTATTTGCGGTCATGGGTAGTAAGATGGCCGAAAAAGTTTTGAAGGGAGGATTCAGGGCGGCAGGAATGAAGTATGATGTGGAGCAGTTCGTGAATGGCGGCCCGGATTCCTTTTGTGGGACATCCAGTAGGTGGGGGCATGTTGAGTCGAAGTGTGGGTCTTTGAAGATGCCAGCGTGCATGCTGTGGGCAGGGAGACATTTCATGAAAGATCATAAGTGCAATGTGGTAGGTTGCAAAGCTAATGCAGGACAGAACTGCACCCATAACGTCGACAAGTGCGTCAACTGCAAGGGGAACCACATCGCGAAGGCCAATTGTTGCGTTAAGAAACAGGAGGCCATTAAGACAGCGAGAAAAGAAAGATGTACCTGGAAGGAGAGAGAGGGAGAGGGTCGAAATGTGATCACTGATCAACAGAAGAAGCCGGATGGTACAGAAGATGGGGGACCGTCAACTGCAGAGGCCGAAAAGAAAGCTCAGGATGATGAGCAAACAGAAAAGGAGCTGGAAGTCCAAGTTGTTGCGACACAAGAGACTGAAGGACAATCTTCTAACTCAGGGACCCAAGAAACCCCCATGAAGTCATGGTGAAATGCGTAATGCATAACGGTGGGAGGGGGTATGAGGCGACTATGATGGCGTCGGAAACAGGAATTGTTTGGGGGGCTGATGTTGTAATGTTGCAAGAACTGTATGTGGACAGAGAAGGATACAACATCAGTCACCCAGGATATAGGCTTATCAAAGGAGGAAGAACGATGACACATCAGCAACAACTCTAGTTTCCGTCAGAAACACCTGGGTGTTCCGGACGGCTCTGACGGCTCTGACGGAACCTCGTACCCTCTGACAGAGAATTACACGCTACCCATCGCCCAGGCGACGGGTCGCATTCCAGACGTACTCCGTTACTTTGTGGTGACGTGTACGCACCATCAGAAGGACACGTGTGTTACACTCATCGCAGGGGCTGCAGTTATGCTCAAGCCGTTTACACAACACCTGGCAATGTTAAATCATAGCTACTACTTATCATTCAACCATTTTCAAAACTTATGCATTCAGTTTGTATTCTCATCTATGTATCTATGTATCTATATAGCTACCTATCTACACATGGTATATCTGGACTGGCAGCACGCGGTGATTGTCAGCAATTCGAGGTGCGCCTGAAGATGACGATCGAGTGAACTCAGAGAT
>Ga0307512_10002367_pt1 | contig 24091 bp, 21 predicted proteins | sample 14_EM_MG_FD_200267 | JGI IMG/M metagenome (GOLD analysis project Ga0307512, IMG submission 200267) | Populus trichocarpa ectomycorrhiza microbial communities from riparian zone in the Pacific Northwest, United States - 14_EM | ecosystem: Host-associated > Plants > Roots > Unclassified | place...
GAGCGTGCTCGGGAATGTGATTGAGAGCGTCTTGAGAGTTGACTTTGTAGCGTATAGTCAAGCAGGCTGGGAGTGTGCCATCGAGTGCAATTGGGAGTGTACTTGAGAGCATGCTCGGGAGTGTGATGGAGAGCGTCTTGAGAGCTTACTTGAGACCGTAAGTCAAGCAGGCTGGGAGTGTACAGTCGAGTGCAATCAGGTGTGTACTTCAGAGCGCATTTGGCAGTTTGGTTTCAAGTTTGTTGAATGCAGCATGACGTATAGTATCAAGCGCACATAATTGCACGCGTATGATAATATTCTAGTCGATGCGCAGGTCCATAGGACTTCATAGTGCCACGCGTCAAATATGCTATGGATCACAGACCCAGAAACAGCTTCTCTATGAGTTACGCGTCGCATAAGGTCATTTTTCCCGGTGTCCTTCCCCTTCATCCCATCCTAACTGGGCACACACAACCGCGTGATCCGAAGTAGTTGCCAAATCTGTTGAAGTCTCCAATCTATCAGCCATCGAGGCTTTAGTAATAAAGAATGCAATACGCGATCCCGAAGTTTTGCCATTTCTTGTATTCAAATGGGTTTCTTCTCCATCCGTAACATCGATCAAGTCGTACTCATCCAAAAGATTTTTCAAAAAGTTCGCATCTCATTTTGGTGGGCACTGAGGGTCCCATCTATTACTGTGAGCATTTCAATCTCCTCACAGGAGGATCTTTTCCTGTTCAATAATCTCGCTCCATCTTGCTGTCTGTGCCAGTCTGCCTTGACTTCTCACTCCCCCTTCTTGTCTCAGCTGATCGGACACATTCACCAGTCTCATTTTTCTACCCGACGGCTGTCTTATATCAAACACCTGTACATCTGCCTCTCCCCCCTTATCCACTTCCGAAAACTCCAGGTGTGTATCTCTTCTTTCTGCTGTCATCGTTCTTCCTCCTCTGATCAGCCTATATCCTGGGTGACTGATGTTGTATCCTTCTCTCTCCACATACGGTTCTTGCAACATCACAACCTCAGCCCCCCAAACAATTCCTGTTTCCAACGCCATCATTGTCGCATCATACCCCCTCCCACAGTTATGCATTACGTATTTCACCATGACTTCAAAGGGGTTTCTTGGGTCCCTGCATTAGAAGATTGTCCTTTAGTCGCTTGTGTCACTGCGACTTGGACTTCTGGCTCCTTTTCGATTTGCAAATCATCATGAGCCTTCTTTTCCGCATCTGCAGTCGATGGTCCCCCATCCTCTGTGTGATCTGGCTTCTTCTCTTGATCAGTTGTCATATTTCGACGTTCCCCCTCTCTCTCCTTCCAGGTACATCTTTCTTCTCTCGCCATTTTTATCGCCTCCTGTTTCTTAACGCAACAGTTGGCCTTCGCAATATGATTTGCCTTGCAGTTGACGCATTTGTCGACATTATGGGTGCAGTTCTGTCATGCATTAGCTTTGCAACCCACCACGTTGCACTTATGATCTTTCGTTGGATGTCTCCCCGCGTACAATGTGCACGCCGGCACCTTCAGTGATCCACATTTCACTTCACCATGTCCCCATCTGCTGCACACGCCACAAAAGGAATCTGGGCCGGCATTCACAAACCTCTCCACATCATACTTCACTCCTGCCGCCCTCAAACCTCCCTTTAAAAATTTTTGGCCGTTTTACTTCCCTTGACCGCTAACACAACCGAAGATGCTTTCTTTTCTTCCGCCTTCTTTTTCTGCACATCTTTCGGTCCTCCAATCCAGTTGATATCAAGGGGCAACACCACCCCCTCATTCTCAGCCTGCAATTCTTGCCTCAATTTTTCAAGTCCTCCTCCCGTCTTCTTTCCCAAATACCTATCAAAATTGACCCAGTGCATTTTTACTCTCTCCCAGATTTCATTGGTCTCGATGTCCACAAATCCTGCGTACACCCTCTTTGCTGCTTTTATCACTATTTCCCTATACTGAATCAACATTTCGGCCGTTGTTCCAGGAGTCGTGATCGTCGACAAGCATCCTCGGGTGTTCTTCGTAACTCCCTGAATGCGAACAAAATGTGGGATCTTTCCCTCACAAAGTGCTATATTCACTTCTGACGAAATGTCCAAATCCTTCTTCTGAGAAAGGGGGAGGCCATCATCCCTCTTAAAGGTGACTCTCCTCTTCTCCATCGAATTTTGTCCTGGGGGGACCGGCTTTATCTCCTCCTTCTTCTGCTGTCTTTTCACTTCTACAAAACCATCCACCTTCTTCTTCTGCTGCTGTCCCAATTGTTGTTGTTGTTGTCGCTGTTCAGGTTGCTTCTTTGGTGGTGGTGGCGCGGCCGCCCTCTGCACCTGCGTCTCCTTCTTCTTCTCTTCCGGCTTCTTTGCCGGTTGTTGTTGTACGGGTTTCTTAACCTCCGGTTTCTTTTTCCCTCCTGCCTTTGGTCCCTTTGGTGTCTCCTTCACCTCCGGTTTTTTCCCCTCCTCCTGCTTTTGTTCCGGCACTGCAGGCGCAATACCCGTTCTCTTCGCAATCGTAACTTGTCCACTCGGGGTGAACCTCGGAAACTCCTGCCTCTTCTCTCCCGGTGGGATAACCGGAGAACGAGTAGAAGTTAGCGGGAGGGGATGCTGTAAGAAAAGAAATCTCATGTAATGGGGAGAAGGATAATAGTGACTCAGACAACTGTAGAGTTGAGGGTGAGGGTAACTTAAGAAAGAGCACCCAGAAGAGGTAGGATAAGTTTCTATTGTCATAGCACGATAAATTTGATAAACAATGTTGGATAGCTGTACGCAGATCATAGATAGCAGCATCCAAATTGTAGCAGCGATTCTGTTGCCGGAGACCCGGGCAAGGACCACTATGAAGTGCTGCAGGCCGTCTTCCGCTAATTGATCGCCTTAGGTGACACTACCTTAGACAGTAGGTGACCTGGTTTATGATTGCCTGTGTTACTCTTCTTTTTGTGCTTCAGGGGATAATGGACTTTCCCTTCACCACAGCTGTTTTATGTGTCCTTCCTCCGTGGATTTCTTAGTTCTTCCGGCCGCTATGATTGATTTTCATGGAGCGCGGCAAGCTAGTCTAGTGATCGCCCATGAATGAGTTCTGGGCAAGACATGAACACCGAACTAAGCACCACAATTTTAAACCAAAGTCGTTCGTGCAATGTTATAAATCAATGCGAATAAGACGAGCCGACTCAGGTGATGGGATACGAGACACGCTGCTCCGTGGCTCAAGACTTTTCGCAAGACGAAATGAGATGCCACAAGTAACGGTCACCATGAGCTGCCCACATTCTTCAGTAGTAGAAATACTGCGTCTTTACTACTGTCATACAGCATATCTGCACCGTCACCATGCGATATCATACCAGCTAATTGTCCGGGTACGTGCTACAACCACACCACTGGAACGATATTATGACGCCGTTACGCTAACATTGTAGGGTAAATACTTTCCGCACAACAGAGCTTTGTTAACGGCTGTGATTGGATTGAAACCGAAATTTGCATGCTGACTTGCAGCATGTTGTGACCTCTTGAGTCAGAACAGAGTGACCTCGAGCCTCCCCCAAGATGCCTCAAGAGGTCTCCATCATCACTAGGGACATCCCGGGTCACTCCACTAAATGAGACATCCGGGTACCACGAGATCCCGTGCCATTCGTCTCATTAGTTCAGACAGATTCTAGTCATGGCTTATGTTTTCCATCCCTAACGCAATGACATCGCTTCAGGCAGTCGTCTGAAGATCCTGATCGGCACAGTATCGCAGACAGCGGACTACTTGAAATCCCAGCCCCCATATTTTCATGACTGCACCATATGCGTGTAAATAATAGTCTAAGTTTACAGTATGGCTTGTTTCACTACTTCTCAACCATATCTTCAATGCCAAGATATATATGTACGAACGAGAGTTTTAGTGTTGGTCTAGATCAATTCTTGGCGAAGCACGAGCTGCTGGGAGGTTACAGGATGGAGGGCTAACGAATTTTGTGATTGGAAGATAGCCTGGCACGTGGCAGTATCAAACGATTTATTTTTCGATTCATGGATGACAGCCTCGATAGCAGTAAAATTATTCTAATTTTGCAAACTCCACAGCCACCAAATGCAGTAAAAGAAGTAGTATCCTGTCTTTTTCATAGGAAGAGTGTAGGCCCTTCATTATAAGCCCTCAGGCCAGAAGCGTCACGCGCATTCTTTGTAAAACCGCCTCATAACAAATCAAAACCCCAGGCTTAGAATAAGCAGCTACAAACCGATTTTGATATGAACTGGTAGGGTTCTGATCGATCTGAATGGTTCATAAAGTTACACAAAAAGGTTACCCCCATTCCAATCAAGCAAGAACGAGTGCTATATCTCCTAGCATCCTGCTTCTATTCGATGGCAAGCGCTGGGTACCACGTTTTAAGCGTTCAGCAGATGTGATAGCAATATGAACTTCTTCCCAATAACACTGGATACTGGTGTAGTTAGGCTATTCCTGTGATATAGGATACCACTAGATGTGGAATGTCAAAATTACTAAGATTTCCACCCCACAATTTGTTTCCTTTCGTTCACGGGTGAAGGACAGTACGTGGGTATGTTTCCTTAGACTAGCCCTTATGACTGGAGACACTATTGAAATTGAGAAACAAAATCTTCACTCAGCTATGAAAATAAGCGGTCCGGTGATGTGTAGTTCCAGCCGAATGAACGTAGCCTTTCCAAGTGCTTCCGATGAATGTGATTTCCAATCCGCAAATAGCACCCCTTGTCTACAGCTAGGATACTTCTGCGGATGAAATGCAACTGCTATGTTGCCTATTTTTTACAACAGTATGAGAGGATCAAATGATCTTCAGAATTTGCCTACAGTATGCTGGGCGGCAATATCAATTCTGCAGTTTTCTCCTATGGGGCGTGCTGTTCAGATATCTGGGCCAAGACCTAACACGGCCTTCATTCCTATTTCAATCTGCAGCCGTTGCTTCGACCCCACTTATGCATGAACATTTGTCTTGGCCCCAGTGTCGGTGCGAGATCATTTGGTTCTGTGCATGCGGGGCTGCAGGAATACTTTGGTCATTTTGGAGGTGGTGTGCTTTTCGAGCCGAAGTGATAAGGTCGCTGCTGTTCAGTCAGAACCAGTGTTCCCGACAGGCCCGTGGCCTGTAGGCGGGGGCCAGATGAGGCCACTTAATTTTAAAACTGCACAAGCTAGGCCAATGATTAGAAAGCCAAAAAAAATAACTGTAAGTGACTAAGTCAACAATAGACTTTCCTAATAAGTTGGTGCCTGATGTTATTCGGTGAAACGTAACCTATGATCGATAAGTTGCCACGGTTTTGAGTGAAATCTAGAAGTTTCTCACAATCGCCACCGTTGTTCTCCATAGAAATCACTCTTGCCACTCCAATTCTCTTCACAAGAATGTACTACCAGCTATTCAAATTTCAAATTTTACCCCAGACCGCAGTTACCTTTGGTTAACTGCAGGTAAACTGCCGGCTTTTCGAACCATGGTTTACCCAGGCGCACACCGTTTTCACCTGCTCGAAGCCTGCAGGCGTGGGCTGCACCTACGGCCCGGTTGGTGATACGCGGGCCAGGCCGGGTATACGCTGAATCTGGCCCGCCTGACCCATCAGGATCACTGGTCGGAACGTTCGAACCCAGCAAACTGAATGAAAACTGCAATCACTATGAAAATCCGTCCACTTCTTCCACTGAACGGTGTTATTGTTGCAGTTTTCACTGCGTCATTTCCATCAATGGCGCCGCAAGATACGCCATCTCCGTCCTCATACACCCGGCTCGCAATCTCAATATACGCCCCAATCGTGATGGCGTTCTGAATGCCGTAGTTATGCAGCAAACACAATACCAGAACGCCGAAGACAGCTGAGAAGGCAGGTGTCTGATTCACTCGGTTGGAAAAATCCATCAACCTGCAATGTCGTGTTTGTAACGATTACTTCTGTACTGTTATTGTAAGCGACGGATTAAGGGATGAGACTGTGACAGGTTTATGTTGTCAAATGTATGTTGGTTTTCTACCTGTCTTGGCGCATTTATATTATTAACTATTAAGTATATAGGTGTATTGTGATTACCGGAAAGCTAGTTTGTATATATCTCCTGTATTTTTTTTTCCAACTGGCTGCATGTATACTTAGAACATCAGCCTCAGTAGCACACATGGCTACTGTATATATGGGCCTAAAGACTTCGTAGTTTGAGATACAATCAAGTCACCGAACCATCTAAAGTAACACGACTTGTTGCTTATCCGGTGGTGGCAAGTGGCGAGTGGCTCAGAGAGGCAAAGGCATCAATGTTTTCCCTGGTGATTCTCTGTATATAAATCGAGTCTTGCTCCTTCTCGCTTCGAAGTATCATAAAATCTACGCACAGTCTCCCCTACGAACTATAGCAACACAACTCCTCCCATGTAATCTAGTGACAGCAAGTAATTAAGATCTTGGCAAGACATCACCACCGACCTAATCACCAGAACTTTATGGCAAAGCAGTTCGTACAGTGTCTGGAAACTAATGCGTCCAAGATGGCGCAATTTTGGAGTTACAGATTACCCAATAGTACAAGACGTCCAGGGACTCCCGCCGGGAGGACTAGTGATGCGAATGAGAGAAGACGGCGAGAGATATGTCCTCCGCGGCACAAGATTTCTCGCGAGACGTAATGAGATGTTATAGTTCTAGGTTACTGGGCCGAGCTCCAGCTATCCGATGATGTGTACAGAGTGAAGACTATCGCGCAATAGAGCTTTGCCGGCAGCTTGAATGATTGAATTAAAGCCAAAATTTGTATGTCGGTTTGCAGCGTCTCGAGCCAGAACAGAATAATTCGAGCCCCCCCCGAGACGCCTCGAATTGCCTTTCTATAATTACTAGTGACGTCTCGGGATCCGACACCTAAGCCCTACTAGATTCGACATCGCGGGTCCTACCGAGATCCCGTACCATCCCATCTCATGGTCAGCACTTAGCTAGAGCGGTGATTCAGACAAGATTCTAGTTGTGCCAAATGTTTTTCAATACCTAACCCCCAAAGTCTACTGAACTGCAGCTTGGACTGCTTATTGACCGTTTACTTGTCGAACTGCGGAATCATGTCATACCTACGATCATTTTGATCGCCAGGAACCCTATCTCCCTGGATGGTCCTACTTGTGATTGGATGAGTGGTGTTGTCTGAAGAACTATTGACGTGAATGCGGGAATCAGAGGGATCTCAAACATGACAAACGTCATAATGACTTCACCAAAATGAATCTTATTTTGGGCTGTAGCCTTCTAGCTTGAGCTCTATGGCAGATTGTCTTAGAGCTGTTGAAGAGTGGAACTTTGAATTGACTGCACACAAACTAGCTGAGTTTGGCTATTGAGACCACCGGCCAAGACCTAGCACTGCGTCCATTTTTATTTCAAGTTTCAGCCGCTGCTTCAACTGCAGCACTGTGCGCCGCTTGTGCATGAACATTTGTCTTGGCTCCAGTGTCGTAGGGAGAAATTCTGATTCGGGGCATGTGGGGCTGCAGGTAGATTTCCCGTATGATTATAAGGGCGCTACTGCTCTGTTAGAATTTGGTGAGTTGAAATAAAGCTGCTATAACCATGAAGATCCATCCATATCTTATACTCAGCGGTGTTATTGTTGCCGTACTGGTTCCGCCATTTGCATCAGCGGCGCCACAAGAGGTGCCATCTCCCTGTTCATACCCCTGGGTCCCAACCTCAACTGTACACTTCAATGATGGTGTTCCGAGTCCCGTGGATATGCAGCCGACCCCAATACCAGAGCTCCGAAGACAGTTGAGGAGGCAGGTGTCTGATTCACTCGGCTGGAACGATCCATCAACTTGCAACGTGGGGGTTTGCACCGATTCTTACTGTACTGTTTTTGCAGGAGACGGATTAAGCGATGAGACTGTGACAGGCGTATGTTGCGGAACGTATGTTGATCTGTTACCTTGAATCTTATATTACTAGCCACTGAAGTCCTCAATAGAGGAAACATATGCCCATTCAGAAGCGTGTGCATACAATTCGGAAGTCACTTTTACAGTACAGTGGCTTCATGGAGAATGTTTGATGGGACGCAGTACTGGTTCGCATACGTGCCATATTCCTCATACAAATTTGAAGGCAAGACTGACTTGATGTAGTGGATCATTGTACCCGTATTGTTACTCGGTATACTGGCAATACGGCTACGGTTACGATACTTTCCTTAACCTGCACTGCGCGACTATTTCCTTAAGCACTACCTTCAGAAACCCGTCATGGGCGCTGTACGCAAGCGAAACGAGCCCAGCAACAAGCCCGATGCCCACCAGAATCCCGAGCAGTATGATAAAAAGCAATGCCCTATCTGCCGGTACTATCGCCGGCATAGTAATCGGTTCCATCATTGCTGTCGGATTTGCCGTTGCGGTAATAATAGTAATCTGGCTTAAGCACCGAAAAACCAACTCGACCGAACAAGTCATACCACCATCCCATGCGGAGCAGTCTATAGTGGAATTGGCTGGCAACACTACTCATAATCAACTATGGTCTTCGTCACAACACCCCACGTCAAAGGGGTATTGAAGCAGAAATGTCGCCCAGGTGGTGGTGATATAACTGCGGTATTTCTAGGAGATAATTATTACTGTACTTGGTTGGGTCTAATGGATGGGATGTCAAATTGCAGATACTGGGGGTCACATTGCTTTTTCGTGTTGGTACGGGGAAACATTCGTTGTGCAGGTCCAACGGAGTTTGTGGGACGGACATGTGTTTACACCATAACTACCAGTTCGTTCGTAGTAATCCTATGTAGCTCTCGGAGGAGTAGGGGTATCTTGTAGCCGTCGCCCATCATTACCCGTGTTGCTCTTCTTTTGTTTCAGGGGATAATAGGTTTTGCTTAACGTTTGAGGTGTCCTTCTTTCCCGAATTTCCTAGTCCATCCAGCTACTATCGTTGATTATTTTATAGCGCAGGGCGGGATGATGAATTTTTGAATATCCAGTGGCAAAGGGATATAACCAAACCACCGAAGTTCTCTTATCTGTTGTATATACCTCCAGTCTTTCTCCTTCCCACTTCTTTTCCGTATCATGGTCTCCACGAATCGGATCTCCCTACATCATAACTGTGCTGTTACACACAGTGTTCCGAACGGGCCCCGCCGGCCCGCAGGCATTCGCAGGAGAAGGTGCGGCTAGACCGACATTGAAAAAGCCCGTGTTGGCTGGGTTTGTGATATGTACGCCTGCAAGCTTCAACTGGCTAGTTAGCTCGCCTGCATGTTTGACATGAAACCAAGGAACGATATCGGCGAAATTGTCCCGCATGGGTGGCAGACAACGCTATGTTTCAGTGGTGAGAGTGGACTACCCTGTGATATTGTTAGAAGCATACCACTCATCCGATTTTCAAGTCTCCGGACACCTCGTCATAAGCGCCCTTGGCAACACATCAACAGTTTGGTAACTGCACCTCAAAGTCAGATAACTATTAGATATGATAATCTTATTAGAGCCATTTAATCATTGACAGGAGGTGTCTTGAGATATGCCAATTTGGCGAGTACCTGTAGTAGGTCACTCGGCCCGCAGGTGCCTGCGGGCTAGTCATTTTGGTCACAGTTAACCCAATAGTACGGGACGTGCTAGGACTCCCGCCCAGATATCCGAACGGTACTGTCCGACTAACATATTGCAGGACCTCATATCGATAGCCATAGTTTAGCACTAGCATGGATGAGCCTGAAAAATAACATCCGTATTCTAACAAGACTTCAGTTTGGGGTTGCCGGTCTTTCCCTTGTGCCGAATGGGATCTCAAGTGAAGAAAGGAAATTCCAAACTCATCTTTCCGGGATATCAAGCGAGACAATAACACTTACAACGCATCTGGTTAAGTGGCTGAGTCGTCGCAAGACGACGGGAGAGGAGATGGCAAGAGATACCTAGTTTCAGATATTTTCTCGCAAAACGCAGTGAGAGCCAGAATTTAAAGTCAGCATGTGCCGAACTCCAACTCTCCACTCTTCTCAGCAATAGAACTGCTGCTCTTTACCACCATACACAACACCACCACCATCACCATGTTGGCATCAGATTTGGCCCGGTGGCTTGTAGCCCCCATGGGCCTCGCCTGCCCCCATGCCGAGGAGGAGGCCTAGCTCCGGCACTGGTACTCGGCTTCGGGCTCTGGTTGTGAACAGTCACGAAAACAAAAGACCAGAACGAAAACAGTAAACGACGCGTAAACAGAGGTGCCACCTTCGGGGGCGGAGGCCGCCGCTCCACCTGGACTCTCCCATTCCTGGCCGGAAGCCATTTCACTGGGTGTAGAGTCGAAAAACATACAGAGCTACCCTCGGTATATGTAGGGATGCGGGTGGGCGGGTTTTTGAAGCTGAACGCGCTGCTTTGCCTTAACCACTGCCGCTCCGCTCCTCTTATATACCTCTTCCCTCGTTCCTGGCCTCCTCACTTCCCTCTCATCCTTAGGCTCTGGTGCCAAAACCTCTAGCTCGTGCTCGGGCTCTAGCCCAGGCTCAAGCTCCGAGCTCTGGCTCAAGCTCTAGCTCTAGTCCGTGCTCTGGCTCAAGCTCTGGCTCAAGCTCTGGCTATAGCTCTAGCTCAAACTCTTGCTCGTGCTCGTGTTTTGGGTTTCTCGCTCCAGCCCAGGCCCGTGCTTTTGCTCAAGCTTAAACTTTAGCTCAAGCTCAAGGTTTCGGCCACCATCTTCCGTCCCTTCCGTCGGCCAAATTGCTCGCTCCAGCCAGCCGATGGTCAAAGAGGCTCGCCCCTGCTAGCCGTCGGTCAATTCCCACCCGCCATTTCGCTTCCACTAGCCCTCAGTCAAGCTGGACCATAATTCACGGAGTATGTCAGTCCGTGGAGTGACCGGTCAACCCGTGGAATAACTGGGCTCCGTGTACTGACCGGTCAGCTCTCTGAGCTGCTCTCCATGGAGAAGTGCGATAAAGCGGTGATGGACTTCCTGGCGGCTACTGATGTCGAGAAGTTCCCGCCCAAAATGGACGGAGGGGTAAGAGCCGGCGAGCAACGGGTGGAGGGATAAGAGCCGGCGGGCAACGGGCGGAGGAATAAGAGCCGGCGGGCTCTCCTTGATTTCATCCCTTTTCCTTTGTATTCTATTTTGACCGTTTTTCAGACGCTTGCTTTCTTTCTTTTATCAGAAGGGGACGACGGGTAGCAGGAGTGGAGCTCCGCCATCTAGCCGGCCAGCCCGGAGGTGGGGGGGATTAAGGGACTGTCATACTCTAAGTAGAGTGAATACAGTATGATTAAAACAAAAAACAAAACAAAAACTGACCGGTCAGCTCGCAGAGCCTACACGCTCCATGAGCTGACCAGTCACTTCGTTGAGCGATACAGCCAATTGTAGGGAAAATCGTGAGAAAAAAAGTTTGTCTTTTCTCTGTTCAGCTGCACTGACAAAAATGACAAAAAGTCGGTCCAATTAAGTCTGCAAGTGTTGGTCCAATCACAAAGTGATGTATACATGAAATATGGATAATTCATCGCTCTTTCACCTCCCTGTCTTCGATTTATGATATCTTTAAAGTTGATTGAGCAGCTTTAAAGCAAACAGCCAAAATCGCTGAAAATCGGTGTTTTTTCACAACCATTCTATCAATATTAAATATATGGTAAATTGGAGACCAGGAGGTGAAAGAGCGATAAATTACACATATTTCATGTATACATCACTTTGCAATCAGAGTAATTGTTACTTTTGTTTGAGCACAATTAGCACCAGTCAGTTCATGGAGCACTGATCTGACTGGTTCATTCACGGAAGGTGGGGCTCCATGAACTAACTGGTTACTCCGCGGACTGACATTCTCTGCGAACTGACTAGAACACCAGGTCAATCGAGGAACATGGTGGAAACGAAATATCTTAAGTACGAGAACATCCGAACTAATACAGCGATCTATATGATAGATAATTAAATTTAGAGCTCCTATTGAAAATTGAACCTGCAACTACTTCTACTGCTTATAATCAAAGCTGGCTCAATCGTATGTTAAATCGGCTCATCCCGCTCGAACCGACTAGCGGCCGTGTACCCTTGCGCAACTGCTAGCGTATACAAGTCGAATGTGGAGGTTCTAATGCAAAGCCAAATCGTACCGTGAGCGAGTAGCAATATGTACTGTATGTATGTACTAACTAGACAATGGAGTTACACCGGGTCAAATATCCGGCAAGGATACAATAGCTTGGCCGGTCACTCAGTTGAGCCGACTTGACACGGGTGCCAAGAACCCCGCCGGTCAGTTGCAGCAACGTGTGAGCAACCATCTCACCCATACCCAGCTACGTTTGCCACCTCCATTTTGGTCGATACCTTTCACCTTCATCTGAGCATCCATATCTGTGCCCTCAGGTGAGTTCGAGTCGCCGGAAGAATGGTGTAAGCTGAGCGAATTAATAGTTACAGGTTAGTTCCGAGTCGATATCCCAACGTTACCTTCCGGACCCCTCGAATCCCACGATAGTGACGCCGACCAATACTTTCCTCGCGATGACAACATTCCCGACAGCTAGTACGCTACAGCATCAGTGCAAGGCATGCGATACTTTAGTCAGTAGGCCAGACATCAAACCTCACAGGAAATCGCAACATCACATCGATCTCTGCAAGCAAAAGGGCCTCTACTGCCACTTATGCGATAAGGCGTTTCTAGACGAGGGTGGGTTCAGAGCACACAACAAGTCTTGCCATAAACTCGGAATCCCGGCGGGTGAGCGCACACCCCCGTCTACCTCTACTCGAATGGACAATAATGGGGGTGACACATCCTCTCAAGCTCGATCCGGGTCCGCCAGTTCTGGTACACAGCTGAATGATTTAGCCTCATCATCTGCGAACCCCCCGTCTCCCGCTCAGTACCCCTGTCAAAACTGCTCGCAAGTTTTCCGAAAAAGGAAACTGCGGACCCAGCACAAAATAAACTGCGTTTCGGATTCCCAGCCTTTCCAACGCGGGGTTCCCTGTACGGCCTGCGAAATGAGGATTAGGCAGAAGGACGTCATCGACCATAAACTCTCACAGGAGCACATTAACAATAGTAAATTAAAGGGACTTTACTGCTACCTTTGCGAGCTCTCTTTTATGGTTGTACCAGGCATGTACGCCCATGAAACCACCAGTGTTACGCACAAAGCAAACCTGCGCAGATCGGAACCACAGAGCAGCGAACAAGCTGTGGAGAGAGAGGTTCCAGTTGGTATGAAATACTGTGGGATTTGCAAAGCCGATTATATTTCTGCCACAAACGAACACCAATGCACGCAGACTCACCTCGAAGCAGCTTGCAAAGAAAAGAACTTGCATTGCATAAACTGTAATTGTCTCTTTGCCTCTGACCACCTTCGTCAAATTCACCATTGCCGCCGGCGTCCTAATTGTGATCCTTCGCGCCCCAGTGCTTTCCACTGTTGCGATTGCAACCAGAGCTTTCCGACCAACAGCCAATTTATCAAACATCTTAAAAACGGTTGTGTTCTCAAAGAAGGAGCGTTCAAGTGTGACCCATGCAATCTTGCATTCTCGACTCGGAAGCAACTAAACGTGCATCTTAATTCAAAGATTCACAAAACCCTCAAATGCCTTGGCAGCATCAACTGCGAGCGCAAATTCAAACGTTTGTCTGACATAATTCAGCATCTCGAAAGCGGAGCATGTGTCTCAAAGTTCAACCGAGTAACAATCGATGAACTTGTGAGAAGCCACGATACAGCAGGTGCAATCACCATCCAAGATAACCCAACACCGGCTAAGACTTTGTCGGGACTTAACGGAACCCACTCAGGCGGGAGACCTCCGACACTGAACGAACAGGTTGATGAGGATAAAGATTCCGATGAAGGGGGTGTTATCTTAACCCCGGAAACAGCTTTTACCCCGGCGACAGTTTTTACCCCGACATCCACACTATCGCGTTGCATCAGCACTGGGACTACTCCATCCGGCATTCTCACTCCTACCATCAGCGAATCTGAATCCCAGCTAGCAAACCCGAAAAGTTGCCCTATCTGCAAACGAACCTTCACTTCCATTGGAGGGCTACAAATGCATATCGCTTCGCCAGTACACGCGGTTCCGATTTATCACTGTCCGATGGACTTCCTGGGAGGGCTTGGATTGGAAAATAAGAATAAGAAAGAGAGAGAGTTTCGCACGCTGAGTGGCCTCACGCAGCATATTGAGGCTGGAGCTTGTAGCGGTGGAAAGAAGACGTGGGAGAAGGCTATTGAGTTTTTGCAAGTGAAGTTGGCCGCGTTTGGTCTTGCAGGGATCAAGTTGCTGGGGCAGTAGGGAGAGATTGTATTTAAATTGGGTTTTCAAGTATTATGAGTGTCTGAAATTGAAGTTCTGAAGGTCGTGTTTCGCTGCGACGGAATGCAGCTGTGCACTCTTCGAGGATGAAGAGCCCGCGTGACGTTCTGCGGTGCTTGTGTATGACCGTTACCACGAGGCCCGTCGCCATCGTTCCCGCCTTGCCGCACACCCAAAATATAAGGAGGCTCTCCATCCCCCGATATAATCGTTGCTAGTCTTCTTCGCCGTGGGTTGTCTGGGTGCTCGTCTCCCTCTCCCTATTCTTGCTCTCTACGTAAGTACTTATCTGTTCACCAATTCATCAAGTTGTAGGCTTCGGTGTATTTCATAGAATTTTTAGTGTAATTTGAGTAACAATATTGTTGATAGATAAGGTTCGTGACTGCTCTTTTAGACTTCACACTTTACTCTTCCCGTTCCCTACGCATCTTGGACCTTTAGACCTGTACCTAGACAGTTATCGCACCATAGCCAATACACACGGTTCTCCCCTTCATTATTGCAACAAATATTACGCGCTTCACAATTCTCTTTAGGTTGTTCTCGTCACTTTAGTGGTCTTCCGCAGCGTATACCTTGATATTCTAGATCTTGCTATAAAAATGGTATGAGCGCGTCAGTCTATGACTGTGTTCGAGGGCGTGTAGGCTTGCATACACAATAACGTACGACCTTGCGGCTCTGACAGTATTTTTACCCACAAAACACCGTGATGTTGATGAGCTCAGATCGATTAGATAATCGGTTAGATCCACTCCCGTGCTGACTTGATCATTATTCAAGGAGACACCCTCTTTTTCTCTCCACCTTGTCATCCATCACCAGCTGATTGAAAGAAATGGTGTTGGAGATATGGGCTACCGTCTGGTGGGAAATGCAGGCACCGTAAAAAAGATGTAATATCGGACAAGACCTTTGTTTATTACTGCGAGTTTTGCTCCAATATAGCCCAATCTAAGTTCTGAGATACTGTACTAGTCATTGAAGTTGGAACATGATCCGCTGTTAACGACTTTTTTTCAGTGGGTTAGGATGTAGCTGACAAAACCTTGTAAGGTGGGAATTCACGTAAGACATATGTCTTTGACACTGCCAGCATGTAAAAAGGTGGGACAGACGCCTCATGCTGACTACTGAGGTCCCGACATTTACACCCAATACAATACTCATAAGAAATCAGTGCATTTATTGATACCAGTCTCGACCAAGTCCTGCCAGTAGCTGTTTGCCAGCTAAGCGCTTGAGTCTTTTGGACTTGACATCGACGTGGACTACTCATATGCAATCCAATCTATCTCCAATGTTCTCGGTTTTCTGCACCTTCTGCTTGGGATACTGATCATAAAATTTAGCTAATGAACGGTCTGGGAATGCTCAGCCTGACTTTAATCGACCAATGAGCGCAGGCGGAAAACTGCAACAAATCAGGGCAAGCCGGGCGTGAAGTGGATAACATATTAAGACAGCCAGTTAGAGATAGCCAGATTTAAAAGGTGCAACTGAAACTAGAATTATTCGACGGGGATCAAACTGATGCAAATACCTGGATTCGGAGTAGATAATAAGTTATCACTCGCCGTACAACCGTCAAAGCAGCATCGTAGTGTACTAAGATTTTATGGTTTCGAACGTTTTGACCGAGAAGGGGACAGCTCAGCTAATTCTTCTGAAGAATTACGTGGTAAACATTATCTCGTGATATGAATTCTACTAGTATGAGGAAACCCTTTGACGTTTACATACAGGTGGGGGTCCGGGTGCATAATTTTCAGCCTCCGGGGGAGATTATCTTCTCCCTGCTTCGTAGAATTCGGCTTCCGGCCTCAATAACGTAGATCAATTGTCCATTCTCATAGAGATTTATAACTTCTATCTCGTTTGTCTAGTACTCTTTCGGATATGTAATGACATCCCAGGCTGATAGATGTCGATTGATGGATAGTGACTGTAAACAACTGGAAACATCACTTAGACTGGTTTTGAACGTGATCCTGGAAACTTCTTCACTCAAGGACCACTCTTGGTCCCCTGCACGGATTCTCGCTCATGCCCGGAACTCGAGCTCGAGATTGGTTACACAACTTTGAGTCCCAAGGATCTCTCTTAATGGCCTTACCTTTTTTAACTTCTAATATAATTCACTCTGTCCGGTTAAGCGGGTATCGTGGAAGAGGAAGCCAATGTGGAACCTCAAGATAACACTGTTACGGGGGTTTTCAGGTTACACCAACGCCAATCTAATCCGTTATCTGCCAATCAGTGGCATGGAACACGTCCAGGCTGCAGGCAGCCGACCGGCGAGATACTTGGAATCCGTACATGATATGTGAGAACCATCTCCCCCGCACCAGCAGCTTTCATTCCCCTTTACTTCACTCCGGTCCATATCATTTAGCATCATCAAACTGTCCATGTTTACCCCTGAAAGTGAGTATTTCCAGCATCTTCCAGTAATGAGAGAACGGACTAGCTGCTGCGTGGGTTGCGGAATTGGTGTTCCGAACGAAATGCTAAGCGAGTACGACCACAGTGAGCCAGTACCAAACTACTATTCTCATCCGAACGCTCTGAACCTCCAACCATCAGCATCATCCATCCTGTCAACCTATGGCGTCAGTTTCTACACAGTTACATTGCATGGTCTGCGATATTTCGGTCGAAAGTGCGGACATCAGAACTCACTGTGAGTCACTGCCGCACATCGATAAGTGCAATCGCAAGTACCACGATCCACACGACAGGGCACTCCAGGGAGGCGGCGGTTATGGAGCTTATGATAAACCGTGCCACAATCCCGAAACACCGTCAAGCTCGACTATCACTACGGGTACGCGCACAATTTCTCAACCACAATCTAGTTCCGCTAGTTCAAACACACCAACGTCCGATCCGAGCTTCACAGCCCCACAAGATCTACGAACTCATGCGTCTACCTCCCGGACACTACCAAAATTTCCGCCGGCTGTGCCTCAGGGGTATTTTTGCGCTCCGTGCAATACTCGAGTTCAATTTTCAGCCGTGAGAGAACACCGAAAGTCAACTGAACACACTGCCAAGTGTAAATCCATGGGTCTTTATTGCGTACCATGCCAGAAGCTATTCCTAAACCACACCGGCTTGACTGAACATAAAGAGATAGCCCACAAACTTCCATCTCAAGATCCATCGACTCCTGGCCACTATCCTTGCAGAGGCTGCCCACAGACCTTTCCGACAGAACAACAGTGCAACATGCACAACAGACTCTGCATTCCGGCTGTGAGGCTTTTCATGCATTTTTGCACCGCCTGCAATGTCGAAGTTGCGCCGGAGGATGCAGCTGACCACAAATCCCTAGAGGAGCATATTAAGAACAGCAAGTCAAAGGACCTTTACTGTTACCTTTGCCAGCTGGCCTTCATGGGTGCCCCCAGCTTGCGCTCCCACCGGTTCACAGATGCAGTTCACAGGGCAAAGGAGCGCAAAGCAGATCAGAGTGACGAACGAGAGACGATGTTAGCGGCACCTGGTACGAAATTTTGTAGCATTTGCGACGTCGATTATGTTTCTACCACAAAGGATCACTTACGTACACGGCGTCATATCGACGCTCGAAAGGAAAACAAACCAAAACAAAGGGATCTGTATTGCACAGACTGCAAATTAGTCTTTCCAACCGTCCGGCTCCGGGGAATTCACCACTGTCGTCCCGACCCTTCCCCGGCTTCCCGCCCCAACGCTTTCCACTGCTGCGATTGCGATAAAAATTTTCCAACCAACAGCCAGTTTATCAAGCATCTTAAGAAAGGCTGCCATCTTAAAGAAGGAGCATTCAAATGCGACCCATGTAATCTTGCGTTCTCAACTCGAAAGCAGCTGAATTTGCATCTCAATTCGAACACTCACAGACCGCTCAAATGTCTTGGCAGCACCAAATGCCAACGCAAATTCAAAAATTTGGCTGCGATGATTCAACACCTTGAGAGCGGAGGTTGTGTCTCAAAGTTGAACCGAGCTACAATCGATGGTCTGGTGAAGAGTCACGATACAGCAGGTGCAATCACCATTAAAGATTGCCCAACGCCGGCAATGGCTTTAACAGGGCTTAACGAATACCACTTCAACGGCAGTAGCCCCCCGGCATTGAATGCGCCGGTAGATCAGAGTGAAGGCTCCGATGACGGAAGTATTATCTTAACCCCAGCAACAGTTTTGACCCCCGTATCCGCACAATCCCGTCGTAACAGCACTGCGTCTACCTCCGCCGTTCTCACTTCCACAGTCAGCGAGTTTGAATTTCAGCTTGCAAAGCCACAATGCAATATCTGCGGACGAACCTTTGCTTCTGTCACGAGGTTGCAGATGCATATCGCTTCGCCGGTACACGCAGTTCCGATTTATCACTGTCCGATTGACTTTCTAGAAGAGCTTGGATTGGGCGGGAAGGAAAAGAATAAGAAGGAGAAGGTGTTTCGAACGTTGAGTGGGCTGGCACAGCATATTGAGACCGGAGCTTGTCGCGGTGGTAAGCAGACGTGGCAGAAAGCTATTGAGTTTTTGGAGGGGAAGTTGGCCGGGTTTGGTCTGGCGGGGGTCAAGTTGCTGGGGCAGTAGGGAGAGATTGTGTCAAAGTTGGGGTTTCCACATTATGATTGTCTGCAATTGAAATTCTGAAGGCTGCGCTTTTCTGCGACTGCGCGCTCTTCGAGTCATTTCTTGCGAAGTAGTACTTCAGAATTGGAGCCCGCGTGATATATAGTCACCGCTCGTTCCCGTCCCGCTCGTCTCCGAAAATTTAAGGAAGCTCTTCATCCTTCCAATAAGATCGTTGCTGGTCTTCTTCCTCTTCTTCATCTGTCGGGTTCTGTCCAGAGCCTAGGTTAATTGGCAGCCCGTCCCTCTCCCTCTCTCGCTTCCTTTTGGTCTCTACACAAGTACTTATCTATCTGCACTCCATCCATCAAGTCACAGACTTTCGTCTATTTCATTGAATTTTCAGCATAATTTGTGTACTCTGGGGATCTCTACTGTTCGCTTCCCTAGTTCTGACCTTGTATCGCATCTTCTCCCAAGATGGCGCGTGACGAGATATATCGGAAGTGTCACTCATCGTAGTTTATGTTAGCCGCAGACCAGCGGAATATGTGTACTTCGGTAATTCAAAACCAGATGTGAGCCCCGATCAATGTTTGATGAGTAAAACGCCGGGAATGTATTCCATCCAACTGTTCTCGTCACTTTAGGACTACGGTCTTCCGTGGTGTGCACTTTAGTATTCTAGATCGTGCACCAGAACTATATGAGCGTGCAAATCTGTGCATCGTTCAAGGTTGTGTATAGTACACTTGCATAGTGAGTGGTTACACCATATACTGCTTCCTTGTGTGCAGACTAAGAGCAAGAGTTCTCTACATGCCCTCTTATAAATCGACCGACAACCTGATGAAAACTTCCAGTTGGGCATGAGTGCATGTACATATTTATCGAAGGCTTTCTTGGGTTAGTATCTTATCAGGTGGATCTAGGAACAAGGGTAAACACAAACTATTATAAGTAGCAATCTATACGATAGTTAACTAAGTATGGCATTCCTATTGAAAGTTGAATCTACAACTCTACTGCTCCGGCTCGGGCCGACTCGAGGCCGTTAGTAATGGTACCTTAGCGCAACTACTAGCGTATCCGAGCAGGATGTGGAGATTCTAGTGCCGAGCCAATCGTACCGCCAGCAAGTAACGTGGTGTGCAACATGTACTAGACCGTACCAGGTCTGGCTCTCTTCCCCGAGGTGACGTTGCGTTCGATCTGTGAATGATTGTCTAAGGACGGTTCAGATCTCTGGCAGGGGTACGATAGCATGTCTCCTACCAAGCTAATTGGGTACTGCCTTACTCTAGTTGGAGTGAATGCAGAGTGATTAAAACAAAGCCTCGCCGGTCGGTTGCAGCGACGTGTGACCACTATCTCCCCCGCACCAGCTACGTCTGCTCTCTGCAGTTTGGTTGATACTATTTACCGTCACCAGAGCATTCATATCTGTGCCCAGGTGAGTTTGAGTCGGCTAATTTCAACATTTCCAGAATACCTGCGTTTTTTAATTTGACTGTCATCGGATTGGGCGCTGAGCAAATACAGATAGATCACTTCCGAGCCGATATCCCTAGGCTGCCTTTCGGACCCCTCGAATCCCACGAAAGCGACCGACCCATTCTTTCCTTGCGATGATAAGATCCACGACAGCCGGTACGCCAGAGCATTATTGCTCAGCATGCGAGATTTGGGTCAGCAGACAAGACATCAAGTCTCACAAGAAATCTCAACCTCACATCAATATCTGCAAACGCAAGGGTCTCTACTACTGCGCTTTGTGCAACAAGGCGTTCCTAGACGATAGTGGTTATAAATCACACAACAAGTCTTGCCACAAACCCGGAATCCCGGCGGGTGAACCTGACCCCCCGGCTACTTCTACGAGAATTCCCAGCTGTAAAAATAGTACAAATTCCCAACCTCAACACCGGGCCGCCAGGCCTAGTACTCTGGCGGAGGATCTTAAGGATACAGCCTCACAGGACCCCCGAAGTCGTGCTAACAGCTCGCGGACGCCTACTTGCCCAGAACAACCACAATATAGCGACTCTATTTGCGGCATTTGTGTTTCAGAATACATTGCTGGCGAAACTATGGATTCTCACAATCGCTCCCCGCGATATGTGTATATATGCAAAGCTCGCGGTCTGTACTGCCGCGACTGCAAGAATATTTTCAATACCGCTACTGAGATGGTGAGGAAGGTGCTGAGTGGTATGAAATTTTGTGGGATTTGCGACGCCGATTATATCCTCACCACTGAGCGCCACCAACACACACGGCCTCACATCGCTGCTTGCAAAGCAAAGGGCCTTTATTGTGCAAGCTGCCGGTCGGTCTTTCCCACTAACCACCGCCGGCAGATTCACATTTGCCTTAGTCAGACCCCTTCACGCCCCACCGCGTTCCGCTGCTGCGATTGCGATCTGAATTTTCCAACCAACAGCAAGTTCAGCGAGCATCTCAAGAAAGGTTGTGTTCTCAAAGACGGATCATTTAGATGTAACCCATGCGATCTTATATTCTCGACATGGAAGCGACTGAATGTGCATCTCAACTCGAAGAATCACAAAACACTCAAATGCCTCGGCAGCGCCATCTGCGAGCGCAAGTTTAAAGATTTCTCCGCGATAATTCAGCACCTCGAAAGTGGGACTTGCATCTCAAAGTTGAACCGAGTGACCATAGATAGTCTTGTGAGGAGTCATGATACAGCATGTGTAATAACCATCAATGATTGCCCAACCCCGCCGGTGACTTTGACGACGCTGGGCGGATCCCACTTCAACGGAAGACTCCCCGCATTGTATGAAGAGATAGATCTAGATGAAGACACTGAAGAAGGGGGTGTTCTCTTGTCCCCCGCAACGATTTTGACTCCCGAATGCACACCATCTCGTTTGAGCAGAACTACTTTAACGCCAACTGGCGTCTCCACTATCACCAGCAAGTTTGAGTTCCAGTTTGCTCACCCTAAACGTTGTCCTATCTGCAGACGAACCTTCGCTTCTATCACAGGGTTACAAATGCATATCGCTTCCCCGGTGCATGCGGCTCCAATTTATCACTGTCCGGTTGACCTCCTGGGAGAGCTTGGATTAGAGGGGAAGGATAAGAATAAAAAAAGGGTGTTTCGTACACTGAGTGGGCTCGCGCAGCATATTGAGACTGGAGCTTGTAGCAGCAAAAGACAGGTATGGGAGAAGGCTATTGAGTTTTTACAGGAGAATGGTCCGGTTTTGATGGGTGAGGTCAAGTTGCTGGGTCAGTAAGGAGAGATTGTATCTAAATTGTAGTTTCCATATTATGATTGTCTGCAATTGAAGTTCTGAAGGCCGTGTTTTTTTGACAGAATGCAGCTGCGGGCTCTTTAGTATTTCAGGATGCCGAAGCTATGGTGGCATGACCGAACACGTTATCTGTAACCACTGCTCGTTCCCGCCCCGCCTTCTCCAAATATTCATGGAAACTCTCCATCCTCTTGATAATATCGTTGCGGGTCTTCTTTTGGCTCTTCTTCGTCTGTCCAGAGCCAGGGTTACCTGGGTGCTCATCCCTTTCCCTCTCCCTCTCCCTCTTCCTCTTGCTCTCTACGTAAGTACTTTTCCATCTACTCTCCATCCATCAAGTCAGACTTCCGTCAATTTCATTGAATTTGCAGCATAATTTATATACTCTGAGGATCTCTACTGTTCGCTTCCCTGGTTCTGACCGTGTAATACATCTTCTCCCAATATTGCAAAAGTACGTAGGGGAGAACCGTATGTGTAGATTCTATGATACAGTGGAGAGAAGGGGAGAAGGAGAAAGACTCGATTTATATACAGAGAATCATGAGGGACAACTTTGATACTTCGCCACCCTTTGCCACTCTGAGTCACATGCCACCGGATATGTAACACCCAGTGTTACTTTGGATGATAGAAAGACTTGTTGATTGACTGATCTCTCCAGGCCTCAAAAGCCCATACTGAGGCATATCTTGATACACCAACTGCATATGAGCAAGCAAACGGACCTGAGGCTCACGATGCAGGTACACATGCAACACCTAGTGTTGCATAAATAGATCTCAGCCTTCGTATGGCCGGAGATGATGGCTCGTATGGGAGGCTGGGAGATGGCTGGGAGATTGCTGTCTCGGTGATGGTATTCAGCCAGATCTGTACATATATGAGTACGTACGTATTCGCACTTGTATGGCCATATATATATGGCCTTGTGGCCCTCTTAGATAGTATACAATCAAGCTTCTCTATCTCTCTACTTCGAACACCCAGTGTTACTTTGGATGCTTCTTTGACTTGTTGATTGACTGGATTAATTCTCTCTATCTCAAAGGCCCGTATATGTACAATCTCCCATATGCGTACGCGTATGCTCTATCTGACATGAGACGCATCACCCTGGTCCTGATGCATATCCTCATACAGCCATACAAGTCTTCATTCTCATACAAGACATCAGACGATGCTGAAACTCACGATCCAAGTACACATACAACACCCAGGATGGCGTAGATACCGAGTGATGGCGGGTGACGAGAGACATCGGAAGTGTCACTCGTAGTAGTTTGTGTTAGCCGCAGACCGGCGGAATGTATGTACTTCGGTAATTGAAAGCCAGATGAGGGACCTAATCAATGTTTGATGGGTAAAAGGCCGGGAATATACTTTATCCAACTGTATTCGAATCCAACCATCAAAACAGTGTCGTAGTGTATGAAGAATTTAGGGTATAGTTTCGCCTAGTAGACTCGCTTGTCCCCTAGCACGTGCTTTTCATTCATCATATACAAACATCTGTAGCACAAGAAATGGCACGAAAGCAAAGCCGAAACGAAGCACTAACGAAGCACTAACGAAGCATAAACGAAGCATAAACGAAGCATAAACAAGCTTGCCGCCTCGGGGGAGCGGAGGCCACCGTTACGGTCGCCGCTCCACCTAGACTCTCTCATTCGGGGCCGGAAGCACTTCACTGGGTGTAGAGTCAAAAGCATGCGAGCTAGCAGCAGTATCCCCTGGATCGTAACTTTGGCATTCCCGGCCCGTTTGGGCATGGCAACCGACTCCCCACCTGCAAATATTTAGCGATGCAACCACAACTCTGTGGGGGTGGCCTGGGAGCATTATAAACTTACT